>Ga0126336_10000469_pt1 | contig 16450 bp, 23 predicted proteins | sample SidCmetagenome_FD_92530 | JGI IMG/M metagenome (GOLD analysis project Ga0126336, IMG submission 92530) | Coral microbial communities from El Islote,Puerto Morelos, Mexico - Siderastrea C C metagenome | ecosystem: Host-associated > Invertebrates > Cnidaria > Coral | place: El Islote,Puerto... | reverse complement strand
TCGTAGTGATCGATACCATTCAGTCTATAAACTAACAAATGTTTGTAATACATGCAATCACGGAATCGCTTGTGTGTCGGATATCATTTATGTTCGCTACGATCGCTGACCACGATCGAGCTTAAGAATTTTTGGCTCTGTTAAGGAATATAAACACACTTATCCGCTGTTTTGTTTCACATAACAGTTAAAAAGCTTCCAAAGACAGAAGCAAAACATTACAGTGTCGGCCGCTTGCGCACGCAAACCACAAACAAGCGAAATGCTGAATTTATTTGCGACACAATCATCTCGCTCGCGCAGTGATGATTCGACATAGCTTTCTTTCTATGTTGTAACTTTTGCCCAGACGAAAGCACTCTAAAATGCCCATTCAATACCGGATCAAAATGGAAAACCGTTTCATGAAATGTTCTACGCGAAATATGCGCATATGTTGGATTTTACGAAACAAAAGGCAAAACAATAGCGCGCTCCGTTCATTGTTTAGTTTGCCGCCCACATCATGATGAGCTTAGCCGTGCCTTCATGGCAACCAATGAATTAAGCTCTTTCTAAGCGTCTATGAATAATAACGCGTGATATGACAGATCTACAAACTTTCTTGAACTGGAAGTAAACGTCCCGAGAACAATAGGCATTCTGCGCGATGGCTTTTTTTCACCATCCTGTTCATGCGTAGTTCCCGGTTACGTACATGCCGAAGCAATATAGTCATATGTTCAAAGGGATTAAACCCTGTTTGAGCTTCAAATAAACGTTTGAAAGTTAAACAGCCTTCCTTCTATAATCTCACGTCGCTCTCGCAGTACGCCAACAGTTCCTGTTGAAAATCAAATTCCACATTCTGATCCTGTCGCTTTCGGTACCACTCAGCAAATGCTTTTCGATCCTTCGGTGTCATCGATTCAGGCATGTAATAATCCTGACCTGGGATCAGGCCCACACAATTCTGGCGTTCCGGATTGTTAAACAAATGCGGGAAATAACCCTTTTTCAGTTCAGTCAAACCAAAAGTCTTAGGAAAGGCTGATAACGGCATTTGAAAAAAACTCAAAGAGTCAATGAAGCGAATCGTGTTGTGCTTCACTTGAAGTAATTTGGCGCCGTTGCGAATTTGTTCGATGATACGGTTTTGTTTGCAGTAATCGTTTGCCGCAAAATAACCGTCATAACCTTGGAAATTATGTGCAAGTAGATTCATCTGTCGTCCCTCTTGAGCTCGGTCATCCAACCACATAAAAAATTGTTCAAAATAATGTTCGCCTTTGAAGGCAAAAGACTCATCCTCATTCTCCATTTCGGCCACTAATAGATTCGCCTCATGTTTCTCCCGGGTCTGCATAGCCTCAATGTCAAAAAAGACATGTAGCGGCGGTTCATCATCCTTATCACTATCATCGCTATCATCATCATCCTCCTCCTCCTCCATTTCATCCTCAAACACTTTTTCTTCGTTTGCGGGCCTGCTTTTGTCGTTGCTGTCGTTTTCGTTTTTTCAGTTCAGGTTCTTCCTCCGGTGTAGGGGCTTTCTGAATAAAACATCGATGACTTTGCACCTCCACATAGTTGTCGCAGGCCTTACATTAAGTGTATCCCCAACGGTGATTTTTTACAGCCGTCAAACCCACTTCGGTTTTCAAACATAATTTACAACGTTTGCGTTCAGTACAGACGGCAGGATGTTTATCGTCTGACGCTTTTGGAACTATGATTCATTAGACATCACTCTCTAAAAAAGAAGCCATTACAGAATCTGCAAGGAAGCGTTGCTGTTTGACCAGGATTCTTGCCAGCAAAATCCTGGCAGTCTTTTTGATGACAGGCATTGCAGCTAGGCTGTTTAGCACAGTGATGATTCTCCTTGTGCTCACAGGGCTTTAAACAGGTCGAACACCAGTAGCTAGCCCCTAATAAGCCGGGCATGGATTAAATGACATCGAAATGTTTATCCATGTACAGTAAAATCAAGTGTGGACACTTCTATCTACCTGTCGTGAGGTTGTTGGGCGCCAAACCACGCTCTGCATCCACAATGATCAGTTGATAGCCTTTTAAATACGGCAATTCCGCAAATCGTTTTAATGCGTTGTAGCCGCGGGCTCCGTAGGGTACTTTGGCTTCCAAATGGAGTTTGGCGGCTTCTCTCTCCTGGATTTTACGGCCTTTAACGGAATTCTGTGTCTGTGCATGGTTCTCGACTATGGCTTTGGCCGTTACCAAGGCTCTAGCACAACATAGTTTGTCTTTATTTTTAATAGGTACTAGACTTCTTTTCATCTTTTTAAAGATAGCAGGATGACGATAACCCGGCGTGACCTTTTTTGATTTACTAGTTCCTCGAGGTCCCGCACGTACATGAACAAACGTTAAATTAAAAGAATCATTCATCTCAAAGTTCTCTACACTGTTCAACGTGTTGGCGAAACGTTGCAAATTCTGTTCAATACGTTGATCGTTGCCCCCCCCCCCCAATCTCTGCCGCGTAGCTGCCAGCTACCAAATTTGTCATGAATTCGATTCGAACTCAATTCGAAAAACAATCGATCGTCATCGCCAATATCCTCCTGTTGCAATATTTGCTGAAGAGGCTCCCGCAAACCATTTTGGATTTCAGTGATCAAGTGAGATTGATCAATGAAATTGTCAGTTTGACGAAATTGAGTTCTAATTTGACGCTGCTTCACTCCCATTTTGATTGTGGTTTTCTGTTCCACGGTTTGCACATCAAAATGAAAGGAGCCACGAACATGAGGATTAGTAATCTCCCCACCACGCTGCAAGAGTTGTTGCTGAAAAGCTCTTTCTCTTTCGGCTCTTTCTAGAGCATAGACACAAGCGTCATCTCCCTCATCCTCCATCATAGTTTCATATTCTTCCAAAGCTTGAAGACTTAGTTCATCAGAGATATCTGAATCCATGTTGAATTTGGTTGTAGTTGAGGGAGCTCTGTCTTTTTGTAGTATGGGTGTGTATTCAACTAATGAGGGATGAAATAGCGAGGGCGTACCTGTAAACGTTCGCGTCGCTTCTCATTAGGGGGTTTTAGCTTGGGTTCATTTATTTATTTTCATAGTGTCATTTATTTATTTTCATAGTGTGTGTATTCAACTATGACAAATAAAGAGTGAGGGCGAGTCTGGAAAAGTTCGCGTCTCTTCTCATTAGTAAGTTTTAGTGAACAATTGGGGGTTTTAGCTTGGGTTCATTTACTTATTGATCTTTGACTTTCAAGAGATGTAGTGGGGTGTAAAAACACCCCGGAAATCTTGTCCTCTTGTCTGCTGCCTGAGCCGATGCCTGCTCTACAGCGCGGGCAAAAGACTGGCTTCCCTCCTTCTATTTGTCGCAACACCCATTAAAACAAACACTTTGATAAGATTGCCTGGAGCACGGCATCTCTTTGGGTTTTACTTCTATATAACTGTTGACAGGTAATGCAAATCGAAGATTGACTACCAGATAAGCCTTTTTTAAACAAATGAAACACCGTTGGATAGGCTTTATCATTCGGTAGTGAAAGGTCAAAACCAAGATCGTCTTTCTTATAAACTAAAAAACATGTCTGTAAAGCCGAAAAAAGACAAAGCCTACATGACCGGCGAAACGTTTGAAAGCGGTGTCTTAACGTTTCAAGGCAATTAGCTAGCGGCAAATAACCGACGCGGTTATTTTATAATAGGCTACGTGCTCGGCAAAAGTTTCGATTTGCTTTTAACAAAAGAAAACCGCTTAGTCAGTGCAATTAGTGTTCTCTTAACGTTTCAATTAGCGAACTTTGTTCGAGTTTCAATAAGGTCACGGTGTCCTCATTAGCGTTGTCTTTTGTTGGTAACCGATGCGATCTTAAGGTATAAAAAAAGATAGAAATTTTGGGTGGGGTATTTCATGAGCTCTTGCTAGCTGCATTATCGTCATGAACCGTCAAAGTAGACGTTCACGCCAGTTGACTCCAGAAATTACAGAAGACACCTTTCGTTGTATTTGCCTACTGACCGTATTCTCTTGCCAGTCTAATGTGGTCCGTGTGCCCTGTTGCGGCCAATTCCTTCACCGTCGCTGCCTCCAACAATGACGCGCCAGCCATCAAACATGTCCCTATTGCAGAGGGAATCTTCCTACAGACCCGCAACTAGAACCGTCATCAGAAAGGCCACTTAACGCGCGCAACAGAGCTGTGGTAGAGAGACTACTAAATCTTTTGAACTCAAGAGAACTTCTAGAGATTTTACAGCAGGTCAGTGTGAACTTTTATTTTAAACACACATACACAAAACCCTATGCCATATTTTGCGTAAATTTGCCCGTGCTAGCAGCATTGTGTATGCTAAGTTTAAGGTTTTTAAAACTTTTCTTTGCGTTTTTGTGAGCGTTTTTAGGGTTTTTGTGTTACGAATTATGGGTAAATGTACCAGTCGCCATCGTTTTCGGTAAGGTGGATTACTACTATTAGTCTTGGGCGATTTTTATATGTTGATCGACATCGATATGTGAAGGAACTCGAACAAACGTATTATCGCGAATTTAAAGTCAGATAATTGTATTTAATTAGCTCCTATGGGTAACGCTTTTCCCTTAAATTTTATCTTAGAGATTTTTTCTGATTAATGTCAGATCCCGTTTCTGGCATTCTGCAAATCGATGGAAACTGCTTAACATTGGCTTGAGTTCAGTGAATTGGTTATACGGTTTTGCGTAACACATTGGTAGTTGTCTACAACTTAAGCGGGTTTCATAAAACATTTTGTTTATGCTTAGAAAAAACGGTGACGCAATTGTAGTAAAGTATTTTTTCTATTATCTAATTCTATAGAGGACAAGACAACGTTGCTATCACTTAGATATTCGACAACTGGAACAAGTTGTAGCTGCTATCGTGGATCTATTGGTCCCTTTTTTCTGGGGGAGAGCATTAAGGGTCTGCAGATTAACCCGGAATTAGAGATACAAACAGGAGTACTTGGCTATTGGGATTTTCAATTTAAAATCGAATCGTTATTTTGTTTAATTCTTCCGCTACATCTGTTATCCTGGCAAATCAGTACTAGTATTCAAATATTCAATTATTCAACCGAAACTGTCTATCCGCATATCCATATAGGTCATTATAGTGTCTGGGGTAGTAGCCCTGACTTGGAAGAACAGGTTCCCAATTTTCTTGATAGTGAGGGAGACAGTCATACAACTGATAGTGGCAACTATTCAATTATTGCCGTTGAACAATAACCCTTTTACAGGAATCGATGTGAATTATGAAGTTCGAATGAATTTAGGTCGAAACCTACCGTCTGACTTTATATTCAATGTAGAACAAGACTATAATCAGCTATGCCCGATTTACCTGTCAACGTGCGCATCACTAGAGTTATATTCGAACATTGTCAATGTAACTTAGAACGCCCCATCTATACAATACTAAGAGGTCGTGCAGCATTGTATTTATTTAATAAACGTGTTCTTTTTATGTATGATCTGTCTGTTTTTATTGACTCATTTAAGAGGGGTGGTGTAAAATAAAGCGTTTTCTTTTTTTTATTTTACAGATTACAAATATCGATGTTGAAATTAGTGTGCTTGCTGTAAGAGAAGATGCCGATGAAATGCTTTAATAAGTCGCTTACCTCATGTGTCGTTTACAAATAGGAGATTACATGTTGCATTTCATCTCGTCCTGGATGAACCCAACTTGCTTATCAGACTTGACTACGAAGAACTTGTCACATTATATTTAAAAAACCTAGTTTTACAATCACTTGTCTACTATTTTTAATAAAAATCAACCATTTTGATAGGGCATATATCACAACATTCTGCTTCAGAACATGACCATGAGTTGCATTTCGTGCTGTAAATAAAATGTTCGTATAAACAATGTTTCTAGTTCCTTTTGCATGAAAAATGTCACATCCAACAATTGCGCTTCTCTCATGTAGGGTGGGTAACCCCGTTGAGCGGGATTGCTGTAAGATGAGCGGAGTGTCCCATCGACTTCAAGGATGAAGTGGTCCTATTATGATGTTGACTTGCATGCCGTACTGGTTAGCTCAATGTTAAACCAGTCTGTCTATCCCAGTTGCCCCTCCTGTGTATACGATATGTTTAGAACTCACTCTAATTCTTTTTCACGAAGTGACCGGCTCCACAGGTTTCCTTGAATCCTCGAGAAGAATGTTTAAGAGTCTTAATTCTCGTACACCGCTTGCATCATTCATCATATTATGCGTAAGAAACCCTTCCAATAAGAACTACTGCTAACTTTGTCAACCGTTCAAGTTCCATAGGTTTCACCCAATAAGTAATACCACTGTTCTTTGACCGCATCAAAATCCACTTCTCGGGCCATACTAAGAATTCTGTGACATGAAGTTGCAACCAACTTGAGGGCGAAGGTCTGGATTTTTCTAAGCATTCTTGACAGGTAACATTCCATAGGCCACCAATAGCCAAGCTTTGATTTCGTGTGTCTTTTACCAGGTTGATTTTTGGGTTGTTCTGATTTAGCAAAAAACGTTTAAATGAACACATCTTGCATGCACCAGGGCGAAACATCAACTGAAGGTTGTGGTTCTTGTCTGCTTTTAATAATGAGCTGGAACAAAGGCTAAACCCTCCGACTTCATCCGAGCGTGCATGAACATGCAACAAACAGCTGACGGCACTGTTCAATATCTCCTACAAAGCGTTCTGAGTTTCTGTTTCATTCATCTAAAATGTTCTGTTGTCGCGAAAATACTTGCGATCTCGAGTATGGCTTCACACATCTGTTGAGGTGAATTGACTACACCTATTCTTAAAGCCAGCAAATAAAAGTGTTTCATAGGCCATTTTATCAATTCTTTTAGAAGGACTTCCCATCGATTATCTGGAGAAGATAGACCGAGTTCTAGACATACATTTCTTACAACTTGTAACACATGTCGCAGGTCAAGTCTCTTCAAGGGCTTATCATAGTAGTCAAACCATGGATCCATACCAATCATTATGAGGCAGTCATGTTCTATCGGGTCAGGGTCATCACGTTGACAACCGCAACAATTGTTTGAATTTATCTCCTCTGTCAATACCTTGCAATGAGCCGCAAAGGAAAGTTGTAGTATGTACTCCAGCAGTCCTTCTTTTTCTAGGTCTTCAAACCTACACATACTGATGGTCAAAGTGAGAACAATGTTGGATGATAGTTTCCTTTTTATACACGCGAGGTTGAATTTGATTGGGCTTTTTTTACCACGGTAGTAGCCACGTAGTTATGTGAATAAGTGAGTGTATATAACAGTAGACCGAACTCATTGTGTTTTAGTATTGAAGATGTTTCTGCTTGGAACAGGTTTTATCTTTGCTTACATAGAATTCTATTGTGCTTGTTTTGATATCATTTATTACATGTATTTGTCTGTGATACATACGCTGTCCGACGCTGAATTTCACGAAAACGCGCATCTTGTGTTGGTATGGAAAACGTTATGTAAAATTCAACAAAAAATTTCACCTGGACACCTTCTAATGATCTACGCTTGGCTCGACACAACGTGTTTGACCAAGATGGCTCGTACAACAGCAACAGTCTAAAAAAGTGGTGGAAACATACGCAGTACTATAAATTCCCTCCGTTAACTGAACTGATCACATTTTATCATGAGTGGAAAGCGTTACAAGTCTCTTCCCCTTCTCTTTAGGAAATATTATAATCTTAAAGAACCGACCGCGTTTGGAGGGTTACAACCACTGGCCCGTGCAACGAAGAAACCTCTAAAGAAAGTTCAACAATGGGCTGAAAAACAGTTGGCTCACACGCTTCATAAACCAGTGCGACTTCATTTTAAACGCAACCCAGTTCTTGTAGGTGCTAGAGATGAGATTTGGTTATCGGATCTTGCGGATCTGTCAAACTTACGTAAAGAAAACAGAGGCTACAAGTATTTGCTGACAGTTATTGATGTCTTCGGTCGTCCCATTGAAAACCAAATCCGCGAAAACTATCAAACAGGCATTTGAAGGTTTTTTTGAGCAAGGAAGGAAACCGCAGAAAACGCATACGGATAAAGGTGGAGAGTTTATGGGTAAAGAGGTGCAAGACTACTTCAAGAAAGAGGGGATTAACTCTAAGAACACCTTGAATTATTTGGGTATGTTACAAGATTTGGTCCGTGGCTATAATCATAGTAAACATCGTACTATTGGGATGCCACCTGCTGAAGTGGCTTCTAAAAATGAACATCAAGTCTGGAAGAAAGTGTGGAAACCACTATGGGTGAAGACGCTAACAAGAAACCTCGTTATGTGTTTAAAGAGGGTGATTTTGTTCGTATCTCTAAAACAAGACGTCAATTTAAGAAAACTTATTTACCTGGACGGACAGAGGAACTATTTATCGTCAAGTGCCGCATTTCCAAAGCTGTCCCCGTGTATAAAATCACAGAATACGATGGTACACCGATCAAGGGAACGTTTCACGCCCAAGAATTACAACGTGTAAAACTGTCTGAAAACTTGTTTCGTGTGGAGCGCGTATTGAAAAGAAGAGGAAAAGGGAAACAAGCAGAAACGTTGGTCGCTTGGAAAGGCTGGACGCCAAAATTCAATCCATGGATTTCTGTCAAAGACATTGTCAAACTTAAATGAGATGTACATTAGTTCTATAAAAAGGGCGCATGTAAATAGATCGCGTTATTTGTCCACAATATGTCGTTCTACTTGGTGTTGCCTAGTGACAGTAGCTTACAATGTTTTCCAAACAATAACAGCAGCCGTTTCACGATACGTCTACCTAAGTATATTCATCTGGGAGAAAACGATTGGGAAGCAGCTTTAGTTCATATTTCTTATCCACGCGCTTGGTATAACTGGACCACAAAACGAAGTCTAGAACATCCACTGTTCGCTGACTTTACTACGAGTTCAGGGAAAGAAACCCACTCTTTTAATCTTCCTCCATCTAGCTACAAGACATTGAGAGAAATATGGGAAGGCATCGCTGCGAGCATTTTCAAGAAACGTGCTGAACTTTTACTCAAACCGCAAAACACTGAAACCATCTACAATAAGAGTTATTTCGTACACATCAAGACGATTGGTGAGGAAGCGGAATCTGACTTTGACACCCTAGAACTATGGACACCATCCGATCATTATCTGTATTTACCGGCTTATCTCACCAACCCCGTTAGGGTTGACGACGAATCCAAAACCTGGGGAAGGGAATGATTTTGACAACTTGGGACGAAAAATGGTGTTACTACAACCAGAAGAAAAATCCAGGGTACATAAACCTGGTAAAATCCAAGATTCAGACGGCAAAACGTATCTCAAGATTGGTTCCCCGCAAGAGTGCAAGCTGTGGGTTGGTTTCAGTTTGTGACCCACGGGAATTTGGGTAAAAAGGTGAACGCACAGGCACGCTAAAAAGACACGCTAAACAATAGGCAGTGAGCGAAATGACACGCCAGCGTGCATGCGGTGTGTCATTTGGCATGCCTAATTAAAATTTTGCTTTTATTTTGAACCCGCGCTGAAAACAAAGCCGGGTGTTCAGTCGAACAAAGAAAAGTGCCGAGTGCGAAAGAACAAAGAAACCGTGCAAAATGACACGCAAGCGAGCAAAATGGCACACTAGCGAGTAACATGGCACCTAAGCGTGTGAAATGGCACACTAGCAAGCCTGACACGCCATGTCCTTTAGACAATCCTTTGGCTTAACGTGCTGTTGTCGGTTCCTCTAGTTCTTCAAAAATGCTCAAGGAAACTGTTAGCGATCGGGCTAACTTGCACCTTCGTTCCCTGACGATTTTCATGGTTTTTAAAATAACAAAGGTTGAATGCGAAATACCCATCTTTTTCTTGCCTCTAACTGGTACAAAATAAGTTTTGCTTATTAGAGTCTCAACGCTACTTTAAACTTGCATACAGTCATACACGAAAGAAACCATGCAATCAGTACTTTCAGTGTTTTCACTTTAGTTACAACAGTCGATGTAAATTGAACCATGTTCCAAAAACACCCGCTTTTTCTTAACGTTCTCAGGGAGACCACTTCGTACAAGTAGAAGAACTTCTGGTCCGTCATACTTTTGTCACAGATATTTTCACTCTAACACAAGCACAAATTCGTGACAAAAATCGAAACAATACAAAAAAATTCCTCGTACTCTTTCCTTTCAGATTTAACACTAAGAATACTGTACTAATGATTGTACAAGTTACGCACTTTATTTACACTGCCCAAACTGCTATGACGAATGTAAATACAATATTTTTACGAATTCTCAATTACCAATTCAAGTTAGGGTTTTTGAAGTGAAAAATGTTATTGAACAAAGTTGTCTAATTCAATGTTCTTAGGAGACACTCTTGGAGCGACCAAATCTTCAGTACCTTCTCGACAGAATTCTCTGATTTCTTTGTAAAGATACTCCGCACGCTCATGGGTGATACCTTGGGAGTTTACAATGTTGGGGAGTTGGCCTAGCTCTGGAAGGCAATTTTCCTTCCTAAAGTAGATTAGTAGATAGTAGATAACTAGATTGATCATGAACAGGTATTCTCAATGGCTGAAAGATTTTGTGTTGTTGTGACCTGATAGCAACCGAGTCCAAATCTGACCGTGTGAGGTCTGGTTATAGACCAAGCAAAGGTTGTTTTGCTCTTGCGCACAACGCGCTTCTCAATGCTGTATTTTGCTGACATATTAAAAAGAAACTATCATCGTATTTCGATCTTAAATTCTATCACGCGGTATTATTTTCTCAGAACATTTTCGTATTGCTACGAATTTTAAAAATTAACACCGAACCTAGAACCGATTGAGAACCGATTGAGTTCGTTCCTCGTCCGGGTTTTTTTCTATGTAAACTGAAATAGAACGTTCAAAGCTTTAATCCATAATGTAGTTTTGGGTAACCCTTTATCCTCCTAGTTCGAACCAATTTTGTAATGAATTGAATCGCTAAATGGGCATTCTAGACTTTATTTTGACCATGCTACAAAGGAACCTGACGAACACGACGCGCATAACGTTGACTTCCATTTCTCGTTCATCCTGCACTTCTTATCGCACGCGAGCGATAAGGCACGTGTGTCATTTGGCAGATGACTAGGTAAAGAAAAAAACCACAAAGAAACGAAAAGCGACCGAGCAAAGAGGCAGTGGTCTCACCAAGAGACGAAAGTTATCCAAACGAGATATCTTTACCACTACCAAAAAAGTATAAAAGGAAACGATACGCATATTTGTCCCTATTAAACCATGGTGTTCAAGCGGCGCAAAAGAGCAATTTCGACTAAAAAACGTAAGCGTCAACCACAGAAAGGTGGAGCTTTGGTCCGAAAGAGAGTGAGAACTGTGGTTAAAATTGCTGAGGGTATGAGTATGTTTTTGGCTGGTCCGTCTGGGCAGCCAAGCCTTAAAAGGGATTACTGACAGTTATAAATACTGCAAGAGAGGTCGCCTATAAATTGAGACTTCTCCTTCTTACACTTCATTTCAACCATGGGTGAACCAGAGGTAGCAGACGAAGCTTCGACACCAGCCGTCAATGAATTATTGGATTCATTTTCTGTCCCACCATCCGACACGACTTTTAAGAAGGGAAGGTTTACGGTACATAACCCGATTCAAGTGGGTATCAACCCTGTTGAATTTATTGTTCGCTCAAGCCTGGAATACATTGACCTCGCTCAGAGTTACTTTACCATCGAGGCGAAACTTACCAAGGATGACGGTACCCCAATTGTCGCAGCAACTCAGCTCTATGCAGCACCGAATCTGTTTCATACCATGATCAAGCACGGACCAAGCAGATACGTATGCCTACAAAGCTTACCTAGAAACGTTGTTGAATTATGGCGACAAATTGCTTAGAAAACCATCTTAAACCCAAGCGGGTGGTACAAGGCGACCGATTATCCCAACCCCCTGTTTGCAAATGAGATGGTTAATGTGACACCACAGGTTGACGATTACACTGCATTATCAGAATCTGCTAAAGAAGCTGTGAAAGGAGCAAGAGTAGCCAAGAGTCGTTTGTTAACCACGGGAACAGCTAGCAAGAGGTTTGTTCTCACAGGTCAACACATATCGATGTGTTCCACGTGGACCGGCTCCTAGTCCCAAACGCAGAAATCAAGATTCGTTTTGATCTGAATCAAACGGATTTCTACGTCAATGGAGTAGGAGCACAAGGTAAACTTGTAGAAAATGACTTCAAAATGCGATTTCACGTCAAGACCATGAAGTGAGAAGTGACTTGAAAGTCAATCTATTAAAGGAACGACTCACTAAAGGAATTCCAGTCGTTTACCCTATGCTCAAGTCAGAGTGTTTACCATGACTGGGGCTCAAAGAGAATGGGATCAAGATGAAGTTTTTCAGGGTAGAATTCCACAAAGAGTGGTTGCAGTCATGGTGCATGGAGAAGCTTACAACGGAGATATTACAAGAAATCCTTTCTACTTTGAGAAGTTTGGACTACAGACACCCAAGATGTTGGTCAATGGCGAGGAATACCCTAGTGAACTTATTGTTCTCGTTCATGATGACGAGGCTCGAGACAAACTAGCCAAGGATACGATCAACTGATTAGACAATCAGGGGCTTTGATAGGAGCGCGAGAAATGCTGATCTCCCCGGAAGACTGGAGTCATGGCAGTATTATCCTGATGTGCATTCCAGATATCCTATCAGCTGACACTTCTCATCTCAACCCTAGAATGTCGCGAAATCTGAGATTTAAATTCACGTTCGGTGCAAACCCTGGCCGCATTGTTAACATCCTCGTATACGGGGAGTTTCAAACTAGGCTGGAAATTGATCAGAACGGGGCTGTGATTTACGACAAGTGAAAATATGGAGAACGTTGTCTTAACCACACAACAGTTGGATTATTTGGCTAGAAACGATCCCTACCTTGAACCAATCTTTAGAGGCATGTTTGCATCAGACAAGCTACCAAAAGAAAAGGATACTCGACGGAGATCTGCCTACATTGTTAATGTGGATACCCATGATAAGCCAGGCTCACACTGGATAAGCGTCTTTGTAGAAAACGGTCACTGTGAGTTCTTCGACAGTTATGGAATGCCAATCAAATGGTACAAACCCTCGCCCTTGGTGAATTTGATATTCAAGCATTACCAGGTTGTTAGCAATAACGAAGGACAGTTACAAGCCACAGATTCCAGTACCTGCGGGCATCATACTTTGTTTTACTTATTTGCTAGAGCTAAAGGAAAGACGATAGATGACTTTATTGCACAGTTTGAATATAGACAATATGTCGATAACGATCACAAAATAGGTGAAAAACTGAGAAAACTTGTTCCGTACGTTATCAAACTAGGTCAAACAGCAAACCAGCAGGGTGCTTTAAGAAGTGTTAAAAATCATGTAAGCCTCCTGGATATATACATAAAGTACATTAAAGGCAGAAAAAAGCAATGAGTTGTCTCTTGTTCATGGAGCCGTTTAGATTTCATACCCCTTGGAGCATTCTCGTAGTTGGCAGCTCAGGATATGGCAAGACGGTTTTTGTGGATCACCTTTTACAACAAATGAAAGATCAATTTGCCCGACCGATTCACAAAGTAGTCTATTGTCACGGAGTTTGGCATGATCATTTTAAGTGTATGCAAGCACGCGGTGGAATCAAATTCAACGAAGGATTGCCCTCAGATGATCTAGGAAATATCTTTGCACCTTCCCATAGACCAGGACTTTAAATTTTGGATGATTTGATGAGTGATGCAGCTCAAGATCGTACAGTTTTGGATTTGTTTACGAAGGAATCTCATCACAAGGATATTGCTGTAATCTACATTTGACAAGACATGTTTCCACCTGGAAAATATGCCAAAACCATTTCAAGAAATGCTCATCACGTCGTAGAGATTAATTAGGGGTTAGAAATCTTGTCCAACAATCGTTCCCACACGATGTACAAGAGGTGATGAGAGTCCAAAGGGATGCTACCGCAAAAGAGTATGGACACTTGTTGTTTGACCTACACCCACGTACCCCCGATAATGTACGTTTGAAATCCTGTTTATTGCACCAAGAAGGTCCAACTGTGGTGTACCGACAGAAAGAAGAACTATAAAAAAGGTTGCAACTATTTTGAAATTCATTTTTTGTCACGATGAGATCAAGTATAAGACAAGCACATTTCTTGGAGAGCATTTTGAAAGAGGGAAGAGCAAACAAACGAAAATATTTGATTCGTCATGCCAACAAGGATCAAATTAATGCTGAGAGTGAATTAACCCTGTTAAAAACAATCTACCTCTTCAACTGCAGCATGTAATTTGACTAAAACCGTATCGTGAACAGATGCGTAATTTAGCTAAAAAGTCATTGTCACAGAAAAAGCTACAAGACATTTTACTCAGTCAACGTGGAAGCGGATTTCTCAAGGTGTTGGGATGCTGTCTACTTTAACTCCATAAAAGGATGATGTTTACAGCGATAGCGATCATTTTAAAAAAGTGCCGAAGAGGTGTCAGCGGTACGAAAAAATGATGATGATTCCTTACCAAATGGGAGAAGAAATGTTAAAAAGTCGCTTTACAGAATCTGCGCGTCTCAATGCGTTAGTATCATCAGTCATGAAAGAACAGCAAATTCTCAACGATCCTAACATGGCCGCAGCAGAAAAAGTGGCTCTGTCTGATTCCCTGGCACCATAAATCCGCTTCAAAACCAGATGATATGACGACAACAGGTGAACAGAGAGTGTTACAGAAAATAGCCAACATGTTTAAAGCAAACACACCGCAGTCTGTGAAGCAAGAAGTTAAGCAGGAGGCGATCACACCCACAGTGGCTGCTACCCTACCGCTAAGAGAAAACAGCAAACAAGAGGAGAAGAAACCAATTCCTGGTTCTGTAAATTGGTATCCATCCTCTCTCAAAACTAACAAAAAACGAAAAGAAAACACCAAAGGGCATTTGGTAAACGTTCTTAAAAAAGCAAAAGGCTGTGATGACTGGGAACCTCAAGGCAAAAAGGTAAAGAAACGGTTATCTTATTCCACTATGAAAAATGCTCAAGGACCGGAAAGCGAACCGATTATGAAACAGAATAAAAGGCGGTGACGAGAAAACTATAGTCATTGTGTCTATGATGCCCAAACGACGTAAACAAGGCAGAAAAAGATTACAACGTGGTCGAGGTGGAATGAATTTAGTAGGAGCTTTGGAAGAACTAAATCCACCGGAAATGCACTGGCCCGGTTATCAGTTCCTAGGACCATTCACAAAGCTGGAAAAGCGTTTGAAACGTGGAGACAAGGGGATTACCAGATTGGATCGTATTGCTAAATCCCACGAAATCGACTATTCTAAAGCCAAGAGCAAAGAAGACATTTGGAAAGCAGACGAAAAAATGGTCAAAGCAATTGACAGCTTGCCAAAAAAAATTTAAACGGAGAAGATGGCTCGAAACATTATCAGTATTAAAGGAAAACTCAAACTCTAAATATTCGTTTAAAATGGTCCATTTGGTGTGGTTTGTCTTGCTTTTTTCTTTAATCATGGACCAGTTATTTGATATTGTTCGACTTGGACTCTGCCCATGGGAATCCGGTCAACTATAAAAGAGAGGCAAGTCCGAACTTGTTCATTGACGTCACAATGAATGATTCTGAACAGACGAATCAGCAAAAATGCTATTGTGATGCACAATGTAAAAGAGAAATCTTTTGGAAGCTTTTCGCTATTCTACTACAGCAACTAGTAATATGGATTCAAAGAAGACCACCACCACCGTAAGCAAGAAAAGTAAAAACAAGACTCTTAAGCAGTCTGCGGTGGGGGAAATGAACCAACTGAGGTGTCAACAACAACAGATTACACTGGCAAATTGTCCGATTCATGTCAACTGTCGCTGAAAACTCTTCAGACCAAGAAAACTGGACGTGTGTTCTTTAGCTGTTCCGAGAAGTCATGCCCTATATTTTGATTCGAAGATAAAGCAGCTGATTACCTTAATGCTGTCAACACCAAGCTTTTACCCATCTACAGAAACTACACGCCCCTCTGCCAGTGTCAAAAGGCTACTACTCTCAATCTCTGTCAAGAATCCCAAGCGACCTTACTTCGCCTGCCGAGAATATGAAGAGGCATGCAAGTTCTTTCAGTGGGGTGACGAAGAGTTAACGGATGCAAATTTCCAACTAGCCATGGAACAAGAGGAGAAACGGCAAATGCAAAAAGCCTCTACAAGCTCGGAAACCCGACTGTAACCCTGGTTCAACCACAAGCCTTAACTGTCCCTGTGATGGCAGATGACGATATTGCGAATTTTCTCAACTGCTGGTTTCACGTGACGTCATAAAATTGTAAAATCATAAATCGCGAGGTCTTCAGATTTTATATCCCCACCAGGTTGAAGATGACTTTAAAATATATCTTTTCACAAGTTTTCAGCTCGGTAGCGTCTTTCGTTTTGAAAATACAGAATAT
>Ga0126336_10000468_pt1 | contig 16451 bp, 14 predicted proteins | sample SidCmetagenome_FD_92530 | JGI IMG/M metagenome (GOLD analysis project Ga0126336, IMG submission 92530) | Coral microbial communities from El Islote,Puerto Morelos, Mexico - Siderastrea C C metagenome | ecosystem: Host-associated > Invertebrates > Cnidaria > Coral | place: El Islote,Puerto... | reverse complement strand
TGGAGACCAGATGAAGACTGAACCTACACAAAGAGCACAGAGTCACTTTAATTAAGATTTTGTGGATAATGAAAGCGAAACTGACAATGAAGCCACATGCTTACAAGTTCATGGAAATCTTATTTTCAGATGTCAAGGCTCATTTGGCAAGTGTTAGGTGAATGTGAAAAATTAATGGTGTAAATATGCTAGCAATGACGCTATTCGACTTTAGCTGAGTTAAAACAAATATTGGGCCTTCAGGTCAACGGAGGTTCATCAAAATACGCGACGATTTTCCTTGTTTTAGTTTAAGTCTGCGAATACTCCGTGTTTGTTCGCCGGTTTAAGCCGAAGAAAGACCGACCCACTGTTTCCAAGTTTATATGCACGACAGCCGGCTCAACGTCAGTTTTTATGACGAAGTTCAATCCCACGTACTACTTGAAAGAATTCGAAATAAAAGAACGACTTAGGAAGAGTTCTTTAAGATTTATTTAAGGACGGTACCCGACCTTTTGTTAGTGTGCATGCATACGTTCTACGTTCACGGGATGGTCCGAGAGACTCGGGGGCGGTTCGCATCTTTCGCGAGTTATGAAAATGCGGGAAAAGAAAAATCTTACCAAGAGGTACTGGAACCCAGCGTCGAAAATTGGGGGGTAACCACGTATTTTTCAGAAATAGTTTTGAAAGCTTTGATCCGGAGAAAATGCCAGCAATGGTTTTTTTTTATTATTTTATTTTAAGGCTTCCTATAATAATAATTTGTTACTTCCACTGCTCTTCGAAAAAATATATTTAAAAGAATGAAGATTTAGATATTCTAAATTATTAAAAACTGAACTAGGTAAATTGGATTTCTAGCTCTTTGATTGGCTGAACGGAGCTATGTTATCAGCTGATATACCTGCTGTGACCGAATATGGCTAAATACGGTCAATGAACACTCAACAGCAAAGTGAGCTGAAAGTTTTTCCCCTCGCTGAACAACCCGGTGAGAAAAATGGACGAGAAAAGTCACTTTGCAGCGAATTTAGAACTTCTAAAAGTCTCACGAGACAGAATTCAAAATTGTTCCCGAGCTAATGCTTGATTTCTTAGTCGACAAACGAGAAACAGTATAGAAATAAAAATTTAACCACGTCGATTATTGAAATTTTGCAATCGGTAGGTTTTATCAAGGAAGGCTAATTTCCGCTCTGAAATATCAAGACAAGACATAAAGTACAACACAGTAAATTGGGAGTGAAGCATTTAATTAAAAATGTCGCGCACTCTTGGCGAGTCAGTACGAAAACCATGAAGTAATCTAAACAAGTACTGAAGAAAGTACCAAGAAGGAAAAAAGGGCGACATATTTCGGCACGCACAATTGACACTGGTTTACTTGCACTCGTTGAAGCTCTGTGTTCCAACAGCTACAAATGTTCAGATATATATCAGATGTCACGTAAAAAGGGTTGAATCACTTTCCCAGTTGACGTAGCTTTATTTTAGACTGTAAAGAATATTTTGTTAGTAATGTCCACAGCGAAATTCTATGAAATTCTCACCGGAGTATAAACTTAGCAAAGTTTCTCTGTATTCGCTGAGGAAGATCTTTTTTCATCATTCAGTAGGTTACTATAGGGAAGAAGAACCACAACAAAGAATACATCTTTATTTCCTGGTCAGGCTCTTAATATCTGGTAAGAGTACAAAGGAAATACCGTAACGCGAAACTTATCAGGTCAACCTTACGGAACCCGAATATGAAAGCGTGTCTGGAGTTTCCTGCAAAAACGTCTTTATCACCACTGTGGCTCCCTGAAGACCAGACAAAGACTGATCCTTCATAAAGATCACATATAGTCACTGTAAGATAATCAGAAAGCAAAAATGACAATGGAGCCACATGCTTAGAAGTTCATCACTGAGACACAAACCAAAGTTGTTCCAGAGTATAACCACGTCGATCATTAAAACTTTGCAAAAGGTAGGTTCCATCAGAAAGGATTTCCACTCCAAAATGTCAAGACAAGACATAAAATAAAACACAGTAAAGTACAAGAATCAGGAAGCAATCAAAACAAGTACTGAAGAAACTACCAAGAAGGAAGGAAGGGCGAAATTTCCTTGGCTATACTACGCAAAATTGACACTGGTTTATCTGCACTCATTGTGGCTTTGTGTTCCAATGGCTCCAAATGTTCAGATTTTAATCAGATACCATGTCAAAAGAGTTGAATCTTTACCATTCTATCCGTAACTTCTAAACTGAGAACAGCCGCGTTTTGTGCTTTGCGTTTAACAAACTAAGATGCTGCGGGAATTCTTGCGAGACTTGTCTCGCAATGTTCTCGTCACGTCTCATTTCGTTGCAAGTCCAGGAAAAATTGCCTCTCGTAACAGCCCTTTCATTGCTGCTGCCAAAGTTAAAGTTTATGAAGCGCTGAAAAATCTAAAAATTACAGGGTATATTATTTCAACGACGTTTTCAGCTGGAAAGTGATATGTCAGCTACCATTAGCTTTTACATCTGTGCATATCGTACGAACAAAAATCTTGATGTATGTAAAGACTAAGTAGAATGTATAGTCGTTTGATTCCCTTCTTTTTTAGGTTTTAAATCTTTTCTCCTTTTAAGGAAATGATGTAACGGCCTATTCTAGCTAGTAAGTACTCTATTATTAATCTACGAGGAACCATTTTTCGTTGCCAAGAAAGACAACAAGAAAGACCTGTCAAACAACAAACGAGTGATGAGGTCTTTTAGCTTGTGGCGTTATTGATAATTAAATGGCATGACAAACTAAGTCTGCTTTTATTCACTCTGAGCTCATAGAAAAGGACCGCTCTGGAAGAATCCCTCAGACGGAACAAGTTGTGGTTAGAGATATATCATTTTAGAAATAGTTTTTGAAGTGTTGAATGTGAATTTTTGATTTTGTTTTTTTTTTTGCACATTACCAAGCTTGCAAGTAGAACGATGAAGACATTGTTTGCACTATTTCTTCTTCCGTGTGGTAAGTCCCATCTTCTGCGTAGGGTTTCAATCATTGTATTAAGGCAGCTACTTCAAAAGGTATACTGCTAATTTTGTAGATACCTTTAAAGGGCTAAGTAGTATTTGTTTACGTTTCTATTCGGTCCATCCATCATCACGACACACATCTTTGTGAGCTTCGTGTCTCAATCAGATTGAGTGCAACGTCGGTATATATGAATTTTACATTACTAACTAAATAATGTCATAACGAAAGTTTTAGGAACACGATACAACTAAACGTTTAAAAATATCTACTAAGAATGAATTTTATATTAAAAATAAGTAACAGAGCTGTATCGTTTCATACACTGAGGTATATGGAGATTTTCCAATCATTATAGGGCAGCACTTTTTGAAAGATTGAACATGAGATGACCACGCAGCATGTCATTTACAGCATAGGCTAACTGAATCAAACTTAAACGTTAAAATGCAAGGTAATCTTAATATACAATTAGTAAATATATTTAGCAGTCATATTTTGAGGCTGTTTAAGTTGATAACTTGACAAAAAGAATGTCTAAACGGAGCTTAAAATTCTTTCTCTTTATTTCTTTGCAATGACAGTTTGCTTTTCAAGACTTTTATCATCTGCTTTTGTTTGTTTGTTTGTTTGTTTGTTTTTCTAACAGTGCTCTCTCTTCCACGCCTTCGAAATTTGACAGCTAAAGTGACGTCTGGACGATTATCAAACGGTCACAAGTCTTCAATACAACAAAAGTCTCCGGAAACAGGTTAGTAACTAATACGACTAATTTAAATTCAATTAAACATTGTCACGTTCCTTTACTCTCAGATAGTAGAAAAAAGGACGAAAAGAAGGTGAAAGTGAACTGATTGTTCTTTGGCGAATATTTCCAGATACAAACAACCGAGGACTTGGTATTACAGTAGGATCACCTGACAATACAGTACCGTTGCCTGTTGTTAGCTGTTGGCGTCAAACGTTTCTTTTAAATTATTAACCAGTCTTCACAACCATTCAAGCCGCACCACTTCCCCGGCATCTATCGAAGCCCATTTAAAATGTTCAAGGATCGTAAATTTAAAACTTAACACAATCTTGCAAGTGTTGTCTCATTTAAAAACACTTTCTTTTTTTTGTCAGCCACAGTTAATTGGCTCATGTTGGTTTTAGCTACTTGTAGCTACTTGTAGCTAGCCATCGTGACTTTTAAACCCAGAGTTAATGTAATATAATTTACTTTTGCTTTAAAGACAGCATTAATTTCAAAAAAGAAGATGTGTCTGGCACGGGTGTTGTGAGTGGCTCCAAGCGTGCTGGTCCTGCTGCAGTGCTGGCCAACCCCAAGGTTCAGGAAGCAGTCGTTGATAAAGGAATTGAGGTGGCAGGAAAGTTGGTGGACAAACAACTACAAATTATAGATGAAGCTCAACAAAAGGCCTCCGATTTTCTGAAAAAAGAGGTACGGAACGATAAGTGTTGGTGTAAGAGCGCGTGAAATGGCTTTTTTGCAGCTTGCATCGAATTTGCGTCAACTTATTCGCTACGCTCAAACGAATAGCATAATCTATTTCTATTGTACGTAAAGCAGGGTAGATCCAAGATTTTAGGAAAGAGAGCTTATCAGTCGGCGTCGGTCCCTATGGGGGTCCGGGAACGAGGTACACGAGAAGATTGTGAAATATGGATTGTGAAATAAGGCAATTACAGTGCATTTCCGGCATTTTCGACTTCCCAAAGGGAGGAGGGGGTGCAACCCCTCCCCCCTCCCCCTGGATCTTCCCCTGGTAAAGAACAACAAATGTCAGAGTGTAAAGGATGCTGCAAACAATTTTTATCAAGGGAAGAAGAGATTACTAACACCCAGGGACTGAAAACCGTTAAGCTTACGTTGTATGAAGGCAATTTCCTTTAGCTTCTGGATAAACAATCCCTTGTAGGCCCAAAATTACAAGGCTTAAAAAGGGAAAAACGAGAAACGGCCATTTTTTACCAAGTTTCAAAGACGACCCGATTACTCCCAGAGTTTCAGTTTTACTCATTCAAATTACCCTTGTGTATCATGACGTACTCTGATTCCTTCTCTGTTATCCAGTCTTCTCGATCAGCTGCTGACTTTCTTATCTGTTGAATAGATCAAGCTTGACATCATGCCAGACAAAGGGTGGCAAAGTGAAGACATGTTTGTACCCCCTGGTTATCACATTGATGCAAGCGTTTCCGGAGGGGAAGCATCTCCGAAAGACGAAGGAGCTATTCCTTACCTTTTTCCTGCAGGACTTGGGACAGCGTTGATGAACGGTTGTTGGGGAACTGGGTACAAAGAAGGCGATCCTTGTTACTCAGCAAAGTGGACATCAAACGTCTGCCAGGTGAAGATAAAAAAAATGTCATTTAAATATTTAGCTTTTATTGTGTTTTAACAATTTATAAAAGTGAAGTTCGATACTTTAGCCTGTGAACAGGTTGCCTACACGGGTACAGGGCACAAGACTGGTACCATCTCCGTTTGGGCAGTTAACTGGTAGTCAACAAGTCCACTTTAAAAGGGCATGGAGTGACTCTCTGAAGGACGTCTGCAAGAAGAAGACTTGAAATGCTATTTGAAATTTGTGGGAGAAAAACATGATTTCGAAACGTTTGGTATAGTTCCCACTGGATTTGGTAAAGATTAAATTTTTCATACGCTCTCTCGTGTCCCTAAAGAGCCGTGGAATTTGGAGAAAGAAAGCGTCAGCTGTGGTCGCAACAAACTTGATTTCGATCATGAAATGTAAGGGATCTGCGAGAGATGTTGTATGTTAACCAACATCCTTGAAATCGCTGCAAGCAAGTGTTTGAAGACGGACGAGTTTTGAGCACTTTATTCATGACTTAATGGATTTTTCCCTTTTTCCCTGGTGTATTATATTACTTGCTGATCGAGTTCGTTAGCTCATTGCAGATGCCTCTTGGTACGTGTTAGCGAGAGCAATAGGTGATTTCTCTTCCCAAAGAAAATCACAGCCGCCAATTGTCTCTCTCATTTAAAGGTCCACATTTGTTCCACATTTTCAACTCCTAGCTACCTCAGTTCAATGATAACAACATTGACTTTATGGTTGTCTTTTATCTCAACAGAATATGATAGATGGAGCAGATTTTATGGGAGTTGGGTTTGACGGACGAGGAAAATACAGTCCTGAATCCAGAAAGATGAGTATTGTACAGAGGAACTGCGCTAACAAAGGAACGTAAGTTGTATTTTGTCTTTTAAGATGACACAGAGCTTTTGGGAATTTGAAATAACACGACACTTTGGTCAGATCAGCTTCTGACAAAAGTACCGGTGTATAAAAGGTTTCTTATCAATGCCAAAAACGTCCTTTTTCAGGTATGATGGCTTGGATGTACCCGACACCATGAATGTTCACGGAGTATACGACACATCAGCTTCTTTAATGACGTACGAGAGTCGTGAGGAATATCAGAAACATTTGCAAGAAGAGGCAGGCGTCTCTGGCTCGTACTTTGGCTTCTCTGCTGGAGTTAAAGAAGCCTGGGGAGAGTCTACAGCAACTGCACGTCAGAAGTATATGGCAGTGATGGACATCGACATTGAACGGTAGGCTTGTACCCTCTTTTGAACCAACTCAGTCATCTGAAACGTTCGTGTGAGATGATTGTATTAAGTCTCTGTTTATAGACCTGATAGGTTAATTGTCACTATATTATTGGCTGTGAGTCTATGAAATAGGGAGTGCCTCTTCTAAGTACACAGTTATTGGCAAATTCGTCTATTAATCGGGAGAGTTTCAATAAATCTTAGTCTTATCTTGATAGGTACGAAATCTTTATGGATGAAGTCAAACCGCAAGATCTGAGTATGTCCTTTCTGCGAGAGTTTATGGATCTGCCGACGTCTTACTTTTCAGCAGGAGGACCTCTGAAATACCGTTAAGTATCAAGAGCGAAATTCTCTTAAAAGAAGAGTTCAACTTATAACAAGGATATCACTTTCCTTCTTAATAACACCTCTTGGGAGTGAAATGCAAATTGAAAACGTTTGCGAGTCGTATGAGGAGTCATGAACACGAATGTCCTGTAACATATGCTACAAGACCTGATAAGCTACCAACTATCATTGCAGTAGAATAATACAAAACTTTTAACTTGTTCTCAGTTGAAGTAGTTTTAAACGCCATCTACGCTTTCTCTCAAACTAACAGTGGGCGTGAGCGAAAGGCGGCAATCGACGTTGAACGAACGTTAACTGCTCGCACGCAAAACATCGTAGGAGCGCCTCCAATACAGAAGATCTTATTTTCTCTCTCAAACGTGAGAAAAGTGAGCAACCGGCGTGAACGAACGAAAATCTACTTACTTCCCATTTTTTCCAATGACTAAACAAATGACAAATGAATCAACAATTTTTGACGAGTGGGCTTGAAGTAGTAAAGAGTCAACTTGATCAGAAGCACTAACTTAGCATGATTGAAAGTTTCCTACTTAACTTTAATGTGACAGTGATTTTACTTTCCCTAGAAAACTTGATTCAACGATGGGGGACTCATTACGTCAAATCTGCCAAGTTTGGAGGTCAGCTGGAGATTCGGAAAACAATGGACGCTCAAGACGCTCAAAGTAAGAAGGAGTTTGAAGTCCAAATGGAAATGGAGTATAAATCTTTATTCGCGAGTGTCGGAGCCAAAGCTTCTACTAATGGAGGCGAGAGTAGCAGAAAGCAATCAAAGACTACATCAACTTCAGTGGTCGCTCAAGGTGGCAGTCAGGAAATCGCATCCATTCTTTCAGACGTTTACTCGCCGACATTTAAGACGCAGTTCAAAGAATGGTTAAGTACAGTTCCTCAGTATGCAAAGGCCTTTCGTTTCCAAATAGGCTCCATCACTGACTTGATTAACTTCAGGGCAAGTGATTTGTTCCAAGAAGAGACGGTGAATTGGGGCTGCGAAGGGAATGCTGCTCTTTTACAAACTGAAGAAAAGGATGGAAAAACTGTAAATTATTATGAAGTACAAGCCTCCGGTGAAAACACTAGCAAGACGAGATATTATTGTGAGTTTGACAGTCGTCAAGCATTGGAAGATGCGATACAACGACGCAGGATAAGTTTGCAGAGGGCCATTGAAATATACATGGAGGAGGTAAAAGAAATGTAGTTTATGAATTACATCTGAAAGAACAGTATATTATGGTAGACTTCAGTGGTGAACGAGGTCGTTCAAGGACTGTCGGTCAATGACCGATAGGAAAAAATCCGAATCATCTGTCACAAGTGAATGTCAACGATATCAACTGATCCGTTAAGTGTCGATCGAAAGGCACAAAATATGGATCAAAATAAGAGCCTTATTAATGCTTTGCGACTCGAAAATAGCACAAGAGTTATTTTTAATACATTTATTTTCTTAGGGCACAATTTCAATCTCTGATATCAAACTGGAAAGATGTCAGCGACAGAGAGATCAACCATTTAACGATAACACAAAGAAGCCTTTCTCGAGCACAAAAAACAAAGCATCGTGGACCAAAATCATCAAACACAACCAAGTGATCAAGGTTTCTTTCGACTTGTTAAATGATCTACCCAATGCCTTTGGTGACGCCTTCAACTTGGAACATAACGCAACTCGTCTCGTGAAATTTCTTGAAAATACGTGGTATACGAGTAATCGCGATGGTTCTTTTCATTTGTACGATGGGTTCAACAACGGTAATAGTGATAAGACCGCCAAAAGAAAACTTTCCATCCTTGGTCTAGTCCTGACGTTCAACGAGGTTGATGGCACTCTGGTGCTCTCCAAAAGTGACTTTGACGAGTCCAGAAAGTTCTTTCCAACTCTTTCTGAAGATATGAAGGGCGCTAAGTTAGCCCGAGTGGAAATGTCATTCGAGCAAGCTGTTAAAAGAACAACAGACTCTCCTACCGCAGTCCAGCCCTGTCAAGTAAAATGGTCAAATGCTCTTCGGTTGGATCCCACAGATTCTAAGGGGAAATGCTTGGATTTTACTGCATCAACGGCAGGAACACTATTCGTCGTGTTTGCAGCTTTGCCCAAAGACTCCAACTCCCAATATTACGTGGAAATTTCTCCAGAAAAGGCTGCTATATATAAGGTAATTTCATCAATTTTTGATCATAAATTCTTTCTCACCTAAATCTGGAAAAAGCTATTACCATTTTTACAGGTAGTCGATAAGAGTTGACTTGAAATATTACAGATCACCAAACACGTCTTCCCGTTCACTTAGGGTCTATTTTTTATTGTTGGAACTGCAAAATTTTGCGAAGAATGCCATGTAAGTTCTTTGTAAATTTGTATGGGAAATAATGACAAATTTAACTTGTTGTGTCAATAGTACTATTTTTTACAATTAATTTTTTTCAACACGCAAGCGAGGCATGGTAATTTGTCTGTAGGATCAATTTTAGCGCTTACGTAATGCAGAGGCTGTGGTAACTTTTTGCTTCTAATTTTAAAAATACCGATGACAATTATCTCATAGGGTACTACTTTGAAGACATCTACAACAAACATTAACGCCCGGGCCCTTGGTGACGCTTCCTTGTACCAGTCATACTTCGTGTGCATCACGGAATCAGAAAAGAGCACGCTCGTTGAATACGGCAAGAGTCTGGGAACCTCAGACAGTGGGGATATCTACCTTAACTTGATTGACAGCGAGAATCATCTGAATGCACGTTTTTATGCGTTTGGGAACGATGAAAACCCCGCCAAGATGATGGATGCGCACATAGTTTCGCGTCAGTTGACGAAAGCAGAGTGTAAGGGAGACACCGTCAAGGATATGGAGACGAACCTTTGTGTTCAGAAATGCCACAAGGACTGTGATCCCCTGGCTGGTAAGATAGATCCTGGCGTTCGAAAGTGTTTTAGGATACCAGCATGGTATGTTCAATTCCCTGCAGACCATTGCAATTGCTATTGAAAACCAATTATTAAACTTGCTTATTTCTTTACAGGTTGCAAGTCCTCCGAAAGCGCCGAAATAGCTGATGGTTGCAACGCTTGTAGAGTTGCCCTGGACGTAGAGCATAATAAATGCGTTCCAGGATGCCCAGAACACAAAACATCGACAACGGATAAGAAATGCGTTCGTAAGTACAGTGGACAAAAATGTGCTTGTAGAAGAAACGCCGTTTCACAATGCGTGTTCTTCGTTTTAGGCGTAATCTTTGTTTGTTTGCTTGGTTATTTTTTCCTTCTTATTCATGTTTAGCAACCTTCGATGCTAAAGACATGGTTTACTTCGAAGACTTGCCCGCCTTACCAGAATTCACAATGTGCCAATGGATAATACTGGATGATACATGGACAGGAACAAAAAACTTTTTCCTGCACCAAATGTATGGGAAGAGCCATATAGTGTCTATACTCACCAAACAGGATCTGGACCAAATTGTATTTCTGATGTTAATCAAGCAAGATGCCGAGGAACCTGAGGATCACCAAGAGTAAGAATAACGTAGATAAAAAGATAGATGGATAAAATCCGTTTGCGTTCACAGTGTTATGCAAAAACAAATGGTCAATCCCAATGTTATCAAACATTTTTTATCCCTACTGTAAGACGGCGTTTTATGTGCTGGTCAAATGAATATCAATTTAATATTGCAAGAAATACCATTGTCCTATTTTCGTAAGATACAGCTTTTAGTACTCATTTGGCTATCTTTTTTGTGTACTTTGCGCGCGCGAGTCATAAAATTGTGCGAGAGCTGGCCAAACGAATCCAAAATTGCTTTTCACACCTAAAAACTAAAGAGATGTCCGACGCTGTTGGATGAAACGTTAACTGATGGCAATAAAACTTCATCGAACGTCGTCCAGCATTTTCCAAGTAACCCCATGGTTCCCAGCCCAACTTGACTTATTCTGTGTAGTTATTATAATGTGCTGAACGATGATGGATAGACATTTTGGCGTACCTTAGACGGGGCAGTATGAAAAAGACCACCACCCATTAACATCTTAAGCACTAAACTTCCTCATTCCTTTTTTCTTTCAATCCTAAGAAAGTACACGAATAAACACCCACCCGTGAATCGTGACGATTGCTAAAGCAAGCCAATGCTGTGTTTTATGGAAACAGGCAACAAGCTTTTTTCATTTTTCACTTTCACCATTATCTAACGCAGTTTAAATCTGACAAATGGCGATCCTAGTCTATCGCAAAGAGCATATCTTTTTATGCAGTGAGCTATTTACTTTTTCACAGAGTTACAGTAAACCAGCTGAGAGACTTCAAGTGGCATCAGATTTGCGTGACCTGGTCTGGCTTTACTGGTGTGGTCCATTACTATCTTGACGGAAAAGTTGTTTTATCTGCCAAGAACAAAGGAAGAGGAGAAATACCTGGAGGAGACCACTTGGTAGTCGGCAGTGATCAGCACTTGTTGTCAGAGTTCAATTTGTGGAATCGGGTTCTCACCGCACAGGAGATAGCAAGCAATGCGAAGAAGTGCGACGGGGGAAAAGGCAACGTGATACAATGGCACCAAGCCTTCACATACCTAAAGAAATACAAGAAAACGTATAAGATCCCGTCCGTCTGTAAGGCTCCAAACCCAAATGCTGAGAAGGCAACGGGAAGCACAACCTCAGATTTGTCTCGGGATTACAGTCATTCCATTTAGTGTTGAGTAAAAGTTTTTTCACAATGGGAGGTATTTTTTGCTTGGCAAAATACAGCTACACCGTACACTTGCATCTTTTGTCTGTACTATTAAAAACCCATTTTTTATGTTCAAAAGGTTCATGTTATGATAAGGTAGATTGTATGCTTAGAAGCTTCCCGTTGCTCTCGTCTCGGTGCAGTAATCTTTCCATGGGCCGCCATGAGAAAATGTAAATGGAAAATTACCAACCTCTACGATCTTATTATATTGACGTTATGTTGATGATACGTTAAGCTTATTTGATATAGAGTGCGTGTTACAATGTTCCTTTTTTTTTACATAACTCTAGGCACCCCATCACACGTTTAACTATGGCTTAGGAGGCTGACAACAAAATATCTTTTTAGATGTTACAACTGATGACATTAGTTTTCAATCTCCCATCACTACGGCTTACTACAAGAAATGTTTTGCTGGTCTATTTAGTAACAGATTTCCCCATTCTTTAAAAAAATCAATCTTTTTGAGACGTTGGTTGTTGGAACCTTTTAGGTCAACAGTATGCGTCTGTGGTTGGGCTTTCATAAGGATATCTGCAAACCTACACTGATCCTACGCAAAAAATCTTTTTGGTAACCATCTGTGTCGCTAGAACGCAGACCTCCCCACATAGTTCTCTTGATCCTCCCTCTAACTCTTCACATTACTACAAATACCCTCACATAGGCCTTACTCAAGCCATTTTTCTAATGTTGTGGAGAACAGATTAGATAAATTACGAAAAAGAGACAGTATATTCCATTCTATATATCACTTTGAAGAGCCAAAAAATACATTTGTATCAATGGAAAGCAAACCTGGTTCATTATAATTCTCTTTCAAAACCCACTTGAAAATTGTTCATGTATCGAGTAATATAAGGTACCTACAGATGAATTTGGCACACTTTTGATAGTAAGTTAACTTTCTTCCTCTTTCACGATTCGTAACATGTTGACTATGAAAGGCCACGTGACTACAGAGCTCCATTCACGTTTTGTTTAGAAGGTTTCTTGAGCACAGGCGTTGTAATTAATGTTTGTTACGTTGGTGAAACCAGCCGGCACCACTTAGCACGTATCTACATCTATTTAAGTAGAAACAAAGGGTGCATTCTTTCGGGGCTATTCTGGCTATTCTTATGTCGGTTTACGAATAACAGAGTACAGGAAATTTCAATTTCGAAAAGAACACTCCTTCTGAAAACGGAATACCCATAGCAGAGGTGACCTGAGAACTACTACTGTCCACTACTATGTCTTGCGGCCGCATAGGATTTCCCGCCAAAAATTTCCCAAGAGAACGCGTATTCTGTCTTTTCCGAATAAACCATATTTAATCTGCTATCGGGAGCAGAATGAACGGCAGAATGAACGAAATGATATCCCGTTTATTCCGAAAACGGAATAGCTCCCAAAAGCTAAGAACACAAATACCGTGTTCTCCGAGTATTCCGCAATAGTCACAAAAGAACCGTCCAAAGCCTCTCACATTTACCAGCATCACTGAAGGATCACTGAGAAGAATGTCGCAGGTTGTGTTCAAATACCAGGCTAAGATAATGGAAGCCGTGCAAATTCACTGGGAAAAACCTAGTTTTAACAGACAGCTCTATCATGGTATATTTATTAAAGTCTACTTCATTCCATTATTGCGTGCACTTTTTGTCACTTTTGTTATACCTTTTGTTTGTTTTCTTTCATTGATTAAAGTTAGTTTGTCTCCGTTCATCAATTTTTTGTGGGTGGAAATGTTAAGAGATAAAAAAAGCCCCATGGCTAATGCAGTGAAATTTGAATGCGCTATAGTACGAACGGATTTATCCCAAGCTGAAATAGCGACGAAAATGATCCATAACGAGAAATTTCCCTTGAAGTTTTATAAAAATGGTACATCACGGAATAGAAAAAACTTGGTCTCTGAATACATGTGTATTCAACTCTTTTTAAGCGAGCTGCGTGCCTTTCAATATGCATAGTATATCTGAATTGGTCCGTTCTCAAGCCTAAGATTAAATGGGCGTTCCACGCAAACCCCAGGCGCCAGGAACTTATTAACTGAGAAAGTGGCCGCGTTGGATGGTTAGCATTTGTCATTCATGTTAATAATAATATAAAAGGTTGAGATAAATGATAAACGATTGAAAAAAGAAATATTCATTATTTACTCTTGGTAAGTGATCACAACTCAGTAGGAGCTCAAAAGGATGTGAATTGCATTATTAGAATCAGTGTTCGAATTGAGCAAAAAAGGTTGAAACTCCAAACCGGCGGAAGTCAAAGCGACTGGCCGCGGTATTTTACAAGCATGGCCGAAGAATTGAGCTTCGAACTTTGAAGTTCGGTAGCTCCAGCTACCGGTCAGAGTGGTACTTAAAACCGGTGACTCCGTGTTATCACAGACACAAATCGATGTGTATCTATCAGTCGGTTTTGCAAACTGCCACCAATTTAATCGAAGAATATATTTTGTAAAGTGTAGTAACTGCAAACAGCAAAATTACGAAAGCCATTTGCAGCAAACGACAGGAAAAAGTAAAGAAGGCGAGATAAAAGATGCGACCTCACAAGACGAATGTGACGAAAGAGACGACGAAAAGCGATCAAACATGAAAGTAGAAAAACACGACTTAGAATCGCAAACTAGACGTCACTGAAGAAACAAATGGTAACACAAGCTAAAATTAACATGCAAACATTATATAAACAGAATGCCTGCAAGCGCAAAATAAACATAGCATATAAGACAAAAGGCTCACAACCAAGAAACTTAATTGGAAAAGAACTATTTACATTTTACCTCAAGCTATATACAAACTTATTTCTAGCGCCCATACACTCCGAATATAAAACCCAGCGCCCAAACCATTAAGCCATAGCAATTAGTTTCTGAGATACTGCAGCTTTTACAGTTCTTTTATGTACAAGTTATTTCACGGGTAAACAAGCTAACAAAAAGTCGAGAATTGATGCTGATTCAATGAACAAAGACAGCCTTCGGGGCGGCTTTATATAAACGGCCAATCTTGATCGTATTGTGAGAACAGAGGCTTATCGCATGTAAAATAAGGCTAACAGGAAAATGTTTAAAAGAGGGTACCCGGTAGCCTAAATTAAAATGGACTCGGCAAATGGGGAACGGGCAGGGAAAGATAATCTTTAAACAGCTGTTTAAAACCAAACTAAAATGGGGAATCTCAGGAAGGGTGAATCTATAAAACGAATGCTTTAAGCCGGGAAACGTTTTAGATGGAATATTTCATGAAAACAAGGATTCTTTAAAACCGGATTAACCAGGCTCGTTCCTCCATTTTCCTTTCTCCAATTTTCCGCTGTACCCAATGGAAAAGGAAAATCACCTGAGGGTAAATGTGGACACAAAACTCTTATTCTTAAATAAAAACAGATGATTGACACCTTTCATTATAAAATTGTGAGGAAGTCGTAATATAAATCGATCGGATAATGCAGCTGTCGTGTGCGTCACTCGAAAGTTGCACAAAGTCTTTAAAGTCATGAAAAATATGTCCGTATTTTCCAGCCTTTATCATTCTTCATCGCCTTTTAATATCACATTAGGGATTATGTACTTGCTTAACACTGTCGTGGGAATTGTTGGCAACTTTCTTGTTGTATTCATCGTATACAAGAACAAGAACATGCAGACTACCACAAACTATCTGCTCTCTAACTTGGCTGCCGCGGACTTCATGTCTCTAATACTCTGTCCGATTCTTTTGGCCGTGGATCTCTCCAACAATCACATAGGCGGACGTACAGGACAATTCATTTGCAAGGTATTTACCGGGGGCTTTCTTTCTCAGTTGGCCAAAAGCGTAGCATTTTCATCGATAATTGTGCTCGCCACGGAACGATATTACGCGATAATGGCTCCTTTTGATACTCGATTCAATATAAGCAAAGACAATGTTGGTTTGGCCATTGGTATCATCTGGGCTACTGCAATGGTAATTTGCGGTCCATTTGTGATTTGGAGCGAGTTTGACGAAGAATCAAACAGATGCTTGGATCCATTGTCACTTGAAAAAGCATCGTCTATGAAGCCTTACATAACAGCAGTTGTCGTGACTTTTGTTTGTGTGGCTTACATTTTGTTTTACTGCTATGCTCAGATTTTAAGAGGAATCTACATCACGAAAACGGTTTGTTCAGAAAATGTGGCAGTTTCAGATCAAACGCAGTTAGTGGCTAAGAAGAAACTGGCAGTGATGTCGGTATCGGTAACTATTAGCTTTTGCACGTGTTATGCACCTTCCGTGTTTTTTCAACAGTACCTTGCCTTTGCAAACAGTGAAGAAGTGATACTAAACTACGAAACGTTATATTTCGTTCACAGTGTTCTGCGCTTTATTTTGTACCTCGGCTCGAGCTTGAACCCGCTCGTTTATGCTTTCCAAAGTTCAAGTTATAGAAAAAACGTGAAGCATGTTTTTATCGTAAAAAGAAGAGCGACTGTCGGGGTAATTGCTGTTAATGAAATTGAAATGGCAAATGGAAGGCGACAGGCAGGTGCTTTCCCAGTCATTAATTCTTCCTTAGAATAGACCACTCTTAGTCCATATGAAATTACATCCGGGACTGGAGTGGCGTATTTTCTATTTCATCTTCACTAGTGAGGATATCGATGACTTCATTTCCCGATTTTACACTGTTGTTTGTGCAAAAATAATAATAATAATAATAATAATAATAATAATAATAATAATAATAATGGTTTAATAACACTCCAAAAATTAATTGGCTCTTCTATGTTACATAAATATCTAAAAAATT
>Ga0126336_10000467_pt1 | contig 16453 bp, 4 predicted proteins | sample SidCmetagenome_FD_92530 | JGI IMG/M metagenome (GOLD analysis project Ga0126336, IMG submission 92530) | Coral microbial communities from El Islote,Puerto Morelos, Mexico - Siderastrea C C metagenome | ecosystem: Host-associated > Invertebrates > Cnidaria > Coral | place: El Islote,Puerto... | reverse complement strand
GAACTGGGAATGAAAAGAACTGGGAATGAGTGGTTTTTCAAAATGGCGAGCGGAAAAGTAGGCACATCGAACTCACCGAAGAATTGGGGAGAAACAGGGATATTTGCAGAAGATAAAGCAGGAGTCAAAGACAAGGGACAGCAGAACTGACTGAAAGGTGATAGTTTTATTGAGTAGTTGACATATTTCATCGCTGTTTGCTTGAAAAAACGTTCGATGAGAACTCAAAATCCATGTTTCCCATAGCTCATGGTACAGGATGAAGTTTTAAAACATTCATCAGAGCAAAAAAGTTATTACTTACTGGCCTTTTCAGTGGTGTAACTTGAAAACATCCAGATAGTGGCAAATGACAACAACAGAATCTGGTGAGAAGATAACAGCCTTATCAAAATAACAAAACAATATTTTAATTAAAGGCTTCGATTCTCTTTCTCTGAAAGAAAACCTGGACAAAAAAATCAGCATGCTTATTTCATTTCTGAACAAAGTATTGCAATTTTCGATGTGATTATTTTTTTACACCTATCAGTTATAGCCCTTTTATTATCAAGATAGCTTGCAAGCCCCAACAGGATAAAGTCGCACAGCCACCCCCCACCCCCCCTTCCCCCCTGCCAAAAAGAAAAAGGAGTCGTATACATGTAGTTTTGATCAAGGACAATATCAAACCTCCTACCCTTCCCTGGGATCATAGGGCAGAAAAGGGCTTTCAATCAACGGTTTTATATGATAAACAATATGTACAAAATAACTTTCATGAAAGATCAAGTTTCATCGCGTCTGTGCATCCTCGATTTAAAAAGACACTTCTTAGAGCTACGTGAGCAGCACTGCATGTTTCTTAGTTTGTTTTTGAAGTCTAATGCTGAACCTGATGTACAGAAGGATCCGATTACAAATTGTTAATGGTAAGAAGAACTCATTAAAATGGTCGACTGTACAGAATTCTTTGACCAACTCAAAAGGTCAAGGACCCATTAGGTTGTAAGGGCCGACACGCTCAGCCAAACATTCGCAATTATACACATGTAGCAGCTAGGCCGGCCGATGTCTAAGGAAGATGAAGTAAAAGTCGTTTTTCAGCTGGCAGTCGAGACAGTTCCTTAGCTGTGAGTGCTTATTTGAGGTTTCAGTTTATGCTGATCCGTTTCTCAGCAAAATAACATTGCGTACGTCAAGAAAGGAGTAATAAAGTCGAAACAAAGCCGCCAGTTGTCTTTGGTTCATTGAAAACAATAACAACTTAACAACTTACCTTGCAACCAGGTAAGGACATCTTGGACTTTGGATGTTACCCTTGATAACGTTTTTAATACTGAATTGGACTTGCTGTCAAATCTTCCTTCCTTTCTTTTCGACTTCCGTATTAGCTGGTAACCGGTTGTAAACTTGTCGCGTAAGATCCTGAAATGCTGAAAGCGGGTGGTTTTAACTTAGAGCACTGTCGGACCTGGTGTGGTGTAATGTTGGCTATTTTTGTTTTCTTGGGAAACCACTATGTTTAATGGAGAACGATATGATTATGTGTCAATCCGGGTTCACAGTTTAAAAATAACGACATAACGACCCGGTCACGCAATCGTAGAAAAACATTTCATATAAATGTTCATATTATGTGTTAACAAATGTAAAACGGCAAAAAGGGCCACAATGGGAACGTGATGACGTAGCCAAAGTGACATAATGATAAAACTCTAATTTTATGTCGTAAATTCCAATTTGATCTGGACACAGGGGACGAAGAGCCACCTTTTGGATGTGCCACTGCTAATTCCCCATTCATTCACTCATGTCGGTGTCGTTACGGTGCAAGTGTCAAACGGGCTTCAGATTTGAAGGATGCCCTAAATCACCACGCTTCTTTAATTAAATTGCTGAAAAAAATCTGTAGCTGTCACATGAGCAATTTTGGTCAGATTTTCACACGCTCGCGATCAAAATAGTAAGCTTAGTTTTTCTGTTGAACCTCGCACTGGTACTGAATGAAATTCAAGGCACTGGGATACGATTTTGCTACTGGCACTGGGAAAAAAATGGCGCATGTACTGGAAATGGAATTTTGGCAAAACTAGAGTTGGGAAATGAGATTCTGAAAAAAGACTTGCACTGGGAAATGGGATTTATATCCCCCTTCCCCATTTGAGACAGCTTGCGCCAGGGGCTATTTTCAGCTCTCTAGTCGCCATACAAACTGGTGACCTCCAAGTTGTCAAAACATGCAAAACGATAGTTATGTGCAAAACAAATAAACAAACAAACAAACGACAAAAGGAAACAACTGGCAGTCTTTTACACTCTTACATCCCTTCTGAACATTTACGTTTGCAATTATTCATGCAGTACGGCTCTCATCTTAGAAGTAGGTGGACTGAAGAGCAACCATTTATTTTCAAATTTTTATTATTGATGTTTTTTAATTTTTTTTTTCATTTTAAACGAAAGATATCGAGCACGGTACGTTTCTGTAGTCTCTATGAACATTTGAAAGCTACTGAGGATTGATTTGAAAATTAAACTGCTGTTTGTTACGCTGTACTAGAGAGCTTTAACTTACGAATAATGTCTGCGGATGAAATTTCGAAGACAGACCAAATTAAAACTACTCGGGTACGACTAGTGTATATTAAAGACCCGTGAAAAAATTTATAGTGCAACGTTAATTGAATAAAACGTAGAGTTGTCGTTAATTATTGAAGAATTAGCACTGAGTTTCAACAAAGAAATTATTCGCAATTGTAAGAACATATACCTCAGGGTTTTCAATATATTTCAACACAGGTCTAGAAACTTGATAGACGATTATTAGAGGAAACGTTATTTAAATAACTAGGTAAACCTGCATAAGTGATATTTTTCTTGAAAAAAAGATTAAAACCAAAATGCAAACAGGGGAAAAGACAAACTTTTCTTTGTCCTTATGGTTCCAATAAAATGTCAGTATGAAAAAAAAAAAAACAGGTTGCAAGGCTGTGTCTCCTAAGACAGTAGATGTAAGTTTGTTTTCCTAAACAAGCACTTAAAGCAGTAAAAACTCGAATTCTCGGACTTATTTTATATATATATATTCTTCATATGAACCTGTAAAGATAGTGCAGAAGGCAGTGCCAAGAGAAAAAAAACCGCTTAAGCAAAGTAACAACTGTAAAATATAACATAATAGCAAGGACATTTTCCCTGCCTTACACTGATTAAACAAGTTTAGTTTAACCGACTCAAGCTCAATGAAGTAGACCATGATAGACTTATGTACGAGCCGTGCCTGAAACGATATACCATATTTTTATTTAAGCAATATACCACACATTTCTATGGCTTATTGGCTCATTAAACCACGCGGGATGTTGGAAGAACACAAGAAGAGATTGTAAGTCATGAGCCTAAGGCGAGTGATTCACAAGCTTTTCGAGTGTTATTCCAACATCCCAAGTGGTTTAATGAGCCAATAAATCATAAAAATCTGTGGTATATTGCTTTTATATAATAACTAAATTTTCCATGTGGTTTACTGGTCTAATAATCAATAGGTATCCACCAATCACAGCGCGTGCATTATCGTCAGTTATTGTAGAACGATCATATTTTCCCTTAAAAACAGCAATTAATTAAGGCATGCCAGGATAGCTTAGCCGAGTGGTCAAACTCGTAGACTACAAGCAGTGTCTCCGCTCAAGGATAGTCGAGGGAAAAGAACATAAGAGCGGGCGCGAAAATTGCTAGCGACTTCAGAAATCATTATTATGATCAAAATGTGGTCCAATCTTCACTTTGCTTAACAGACAATTTTTTGTTTTTATAACTAATACCAGTTTTGCAGGGTCAGCAGAAATACAGGGAAAAGCGTTGGAAATCAACCCAATTGTCTGGGGAAATTATTGTTTCGGTTTTGATTGCATTCCACAGTATATAAGTCGGGTAGATATTGCCGAATAATTTCCAAACGATTTTATTTAGCTTTTTTGACGGGTGCTAACCTGTTCCAAGCTCTCAAGTAGTTGGGATGGCACGAAAATTAGACAGGGAACGCAAAAATAAGACGCACGGGATCTGGATGAAAGGGAGTGGCACCCACGCGTTTTTCGTGCTCGTTTTCTCAATTCGCGCTTCCCCACTATCTCGGAACCTGGAACAGGCTACACAGGTTTATGCTTCGTGGCAGTTTAATAAATCAAATATTATTATTTTGCATCACTGTTCTCTTTCACGTTAACTTTCAAGTATTTTCCATCCAAATGTTTTCCGAGAAAAGGACAAAATTCTCATGCTTGCGTGCACGATTCAAGAGTCCTAGTTACGTAATAGTTACTCCATTAAGATTTTATACCACTGCAGTTTTTGTTTGTTTGACTACGAGGTTCACGGGCTGTCAACGGAAATAAAGTTTTATTTTCTTGAACTACACACTGCGAATAACCATCGTTTGAGATTTCTTGTATTTTTACTGAGCTGCCGAAAGAACATAATCTATCGAACCAACGGCCTTTTATTGAGCGCAGGATTGAAAATTCGCGACGGTCGTGCAAATTTGGCTAGTAAAAATAATTTATTGTAGCGATAGTTGATAAGTCACTACCAAAAATATAATAAAAAATAGAAAACTATTAGGCTTTCTTTTCACAAAGAATATATTTTTTGCCAATGTCCCGTGCAATAAACCAAGGAAAACTCGTTATCGGTTGTCGGTACTGCAGCTGACAACCCTATATTTGCGTTACGGTAGCAATACTTTTACACTTCCTTCTCCTCGTTTAATTTCCTCGAACCTTAACTATTTACGCGCAAAGTGAAGGGGAAGGAAAAAAAGTATTAGTCAGACTATGAAAAAAATTATTTTCGCTCCCCACGGAGACCAGTATTTTATACGAAAAAGGGGTTTCTGCACGTGATATCCCCTACCTGGCTTGGCACAAAAAGGAATCTCATTTAGTTTGTGAGCCATTATTTTTTTCCAACTGGGAACCTACAAATAAAGAAAAAATATTGAGATTTATTAATCTGTCGGAAGATAACTGAATGAATGACCGAGCAAGCTGTCTGCTTTTGATTTGCGGCCTGTTGATCGAACCGCTGCCAGTTTAGCCGTCCAAGGGCAAAATGCAAAATATGTGAGAGTGTCATCGAATTTTAAAAGAAAGAAAATGCCAAAATTTCATCTATTCCACGAGAAAGTTTCATTACTGGTAAGTGTTTCTTAATGTATGTTTGAACACATAACTTTGAGAGATGCTACGTCATTATATCAGTTGACTCTATAGGTGTTTTAAGAGTCAAGGGATTCGAATACTTGCCAATTCGAAAAGCAAAATGAACCTGAATTTTCTGCAGAGTGGATGGTTTTATTATCATAGGAAGAATTCGTCTGATAAGGGAAATAGGTCATGTTTAATCTAAACGGTTTGTAAAAAAATTATTTAGCATGGAACAAAGTGACTTCGAGATGTTACGTAATGAAATCAGGTATCTCAAGGTGCTTTCAAAGAGAAAGCTAGCGGATTAAAATGAGTACCAAATCAAAAATCAAAATAAATTCTGAATTTTTGCAACACGAATCAAATAAACATCAAATAAACAATTCGTTTGAATAGGGAAGTAGTTGATGTTAAATGTGAAAACAAAACGCGACGAATTTTGCGTGGAATGAAGGGAATGGAGTGCATGCCAGTTGCTTTGCCTTTTAATTTTTTGACATGACGATTTCGGTAGGCAGTTAAAAGGCAAAAGTAAAATAAATGTAGGGCTCTAGAGGCTACTTCAGTTGTTTTTCGTTGAAAACACACTTGTTTTGACCTTTTCCCCTCTTAGAGCAAACCTCGAATCACGTTATGTGCGGATCCCTGAGTGTGATCATTCAAATCATGACAGTACCTCCTCATCAATTTCTTTCTTTCAATGTTGCTGTTTATTTTACTCTTTTCTGGCCAAGGCAAAATTTGTGAATTTTATCAAGTTTTGATATTTCGCTCTTTTGGTATTAAAAGGGTTTAAACTGGATAAAACTTGAAAAATTCTGTCAAACTTAACGGCAGCAAACTGACAAGAATAACACATGCACGGGTAAAATTAGGCACGATTGAAGGGCGTTTCGAAAAAAAGTTTATCAATTTTTATTGTAGGATTCATCATTAATAGTGAGTATTTCGGTTATTTTGTTTAAATGAAACGTAGGAAATAAGAATGAAGCAACAATTTTCACTTAATGTTGTTCCCTTGGATCTTTAAAATGAGCCAGCGCATATATTTATTTCAGGAATGGCTTCTGAGCTTTTCGCAGGTGTTAATTTTAATTAAGAGTCGCTTGAAAATATATAAATTGTGTCTTCAAGCGCCTCTGGTGACCTCTCTTTTTATTGTTCATTATATTATAACATGCCCAGTGGTTATATAGATTTGAGGTATTCATAAACAGTTTTTTTGGGGTAACAAGTTGTTCGAACCATATTCTCTCTTTTCCTTTCCCTTAAATACATAAATCCTCTATGCCATTCTTTTCATTTTACCGTGGAAGTCTTTGACAATTTTACTATTTTGCTTATCTTTACTAAAGACGTATTCTGTCCTTTCTTTTCTTTGATAATATGTCCTGGCAGTCCAATTTTAAAATTTTGCGAACCTCTATCAACAAATTATCATTTTAATAAAAACTCTGCTAGCCTAGAAGCCGAATTGTTAAATAATGTGCCTGAACTGGACACAAAAAAAGGCAAAAAAAGAATTAAAAATCCTTGATTCCTGCGACAAGAACCTTCTAGCACGGCTGCAGATTTTTTTCAACGACATATGTTAAGAACACAACTATATAAAAATTTTTTGAGTCAGGTTGAATCGTTTGTCAGTTCGATTCCGTGTAAAAACTGATTCGAACAATCCCAACGCTCGCATTTCGTTGAACATTTTAAGGTCGAGGATAACAGCTTGTGTCATAATCATCGAGAGTACGTACGAAGTGATACGACAACTTACGAAGATACGCGAAATTTCCAAAACAAGGTTTCTTACGAAATTCTCTTTGTCATAGTTTCAGTCATGCGGAACAAACTTCTTGTGTATTTCAAAAATACTGATCAAAGCTGGCTTGCTACGTATTGTTCTCTTCTGCAGTAAGATAACATCCTGCGATTTTTGGAGTTACCACAAATAGATTCACATCTTTTAACAATGCGCTCGTATTGAAGGCGAAGATAAGACCCGAGTCATCATTATTTATTTATTTATTTATTTATTTACTTATTAAAAAGCTTTAAAAAGCTTATGCGCAAAGTGCGACAAATTGTTAGCCAATAAAAATTGCATCGTGTCCTAAATTGTTGTGTCTTTCGAAGCCCGTCTTTTTTATTAATCTTGTTTCAAGTTAAAACGATAACAGAAATGTACCGAAGGGTTTCTTTGAAGAGAACAACAACCGCAAAAAGAAATAGCATTTGTTATCTCTAACGAGATAGACAGCCTTCAATTCACTTGCTTTGGAACATTGCTACCTAGGGCTTTACGCATACATCATCCATTAATCTAAATATTATTTTTGGAAGAAAGCAAAAACGTGAATTTTTTGAAAGAGGATTCCAGAAATGAGAAATGAACGGATGCTACTTGCCCGATCGATTCATAAATAACAATTTATTCCTGCTTTCAGATCAATTTTTAGTTCATTTTTCCTTTGTAATAAGTACTTCTATTTTCGCATTTGAGAAATCTCCCGGACAGTAAAACTTTCTTTCCATTTCCACGCATGGTGGCTTCACACCAGTACGCAGTATTCTATGAAAAATTCCAACGCATTGTTCCTTTCTGCAGGGTGAACAGTAGCTGCTAGATTTAATTTCCATAAATTCATAGATTTTTAACAGTCAGTTTATACCTTTATTTTAATATTTCGGAAGCCAGGAAACCACCAAATTTGTGCCCAAGAATTCAGCGCGGTTACAGCATTTCCTGCACTGACACAGCTGGTAGGTATTGCACTGTAACACTTCAGTAGCAATTTTCTTAAATAGCCTCACTAACAGAATATTGAAGGCTTCAATTTCTAACAACAACAGTTTTGCATCTTCATAATTTTTAAACCTTCACCGGAACTTGAAATTACAAAATCGGCTTCTGATGTGACACAGAAAAAGCTTCAACCAACAAATAAGTGGTAAAAACAGAACGCCTTGTGTCAGAAATTCTGTGTTCAAGACTTCAGCACGCACGATTATAGAATTTAACGAGCTGACACAGCAGGGAGGCAAACTAGGTGCATCGTATTGTGTCACATGAGAACACAAATTTTTATAAAGAGTCTCTTTAAGAAAAGATTCAGAGCTTTTAAATCAAACATGGACAGTTTTGCTCCTTTTATTAAAATACCCAGGCAACATCTTTTAATGAGACTCGAAATCCCAGAATCGCCTTCTGATGTGACACAAAATGGAAATTGAATTATCACTAAGTAGCTATCTTAAATCGAGTAGCGTTGTGCTCTTCATGAGAGGGAAACGTTTACACAAAACTTTGTGTAAATCTTATGACAAGATTTTACAACTTTGAACTTAGATGACTTAGTTGCCGTAAAGCGCGTCCATCAAATTAAACATATATGTATTCCTGGTGCGCTGTTACGTTCAAGCAGAATCCGCTCCGAAACGTCCAAGATATAAAACGTTTTCAGTAACGAAAGCCTCTGGCAGAACTTTGCCTAAGGTGTTTATTCATAAACGGTTTATTCATGGACAGGTGCATCCAGCGACTTAAATAATGAGCTCGATCTGTCCAATCATAGCGCCGCATTTTTTTTAACATTTCATTTAACAGCTTGTTACAGAGTAAAACATCTAACCACAAAAATGTTAGAATATAACAGAGGAAACGGTGAATGTAAAACTATGGCACTTCAACTTTAAATTTCTTGGAAGTTTTATTGGAGTCGTATACGCAAAGTGGAACTCCACTTGCACTCAAATTATCAAAGCGCACGAAGCATCCTTTCTATTTTTGATTCGTCAGAGCGAATCCTGACACAGGGCTAACTCTCGAAACGTCAGCTCTTTACGGTGGCGTCAATCTCTTTATGATGGCCAATTTACCTTATCAACTCAGTTGATAAATCCAAAATTTTGTGTGCTCTAATAGATTCCATTTGAATCAAAAGAATTCCTCTGTTTAAGAGTGACTAATAAAGTGGCTCTAACAAGGACATAAAATCCTGGAAAAAGTTTTAAGAGAGTTGAAAGTGTTAAGCTAGAATGAGAAATGCATGTCAAATAAAACATTTACAGGTGTTTTTTTTAGGATAGAGACGTCTGAAAAACTTAAAGATGACGAAACTCATCGTATCAGTTTTGTTTGGAGTAATATACGCTCTTCACTCTCCAATAACCTTTGGGGGGTAAGTATTTTCAAAATACAGGGTCTAAACCTATACTTAACAACTTAGGCCTTAGAAAGGCCAGCGAGCGGCCTTCTATTCTTATTCTAACTTGCTTAGTTCAACTCATTCTCTTAAAATGTTTTAAAAATATGCATACGTTACCCATTCAAGTCCATCAGGTCACCTATTCAGTTCATAACAAGCATTTGAAAAAGGTTTACTTTAAGCCGCGGGTGCATGCGCAAGTTTTATCTTCCATGAATACGGTAAAATTCAGAAAATTGTGGCATCTTGTCGACAGAATTCGTTGAGAATCGCACGAGGAGAAAACCTCTCTTAAGGTAAAAACCTGCTAACACTGAAGAAAAATCGCATGCAGCGACAAATCGCTTGAAAAGTGTTGTCACAGGCAGGAATTTCTCTTTTCACAGGAACTCGCACGTAAAGAGTGAGGAAATGTCTCGTGTGCTCAACAGGCTGCTTGATCACCAACGATACGATTCACGAATTCGTCCTAATTATGGTGGTAAGAATGATTTTTACGTACCCTTTTCCTAATGTCCCTTTTCAGTTGGTTTCTAGTGACAAGGCGGCGGGCGGGGAAGTCAACAACAAAATTAACTTAGTTGCTTAAAGGCATAACCCGTTTACACTTCAACTAAATATGTCTAGCGAAACCAGATTTTTAATCTCGCGCATACAGTGAGTCAAATGTCAATAACCCCACAAAACAACTGCTAAATACATGTAACGCACTTTATCGACTTCTTATTGAACTGCTGCATGGAAAGACGATTATCGTTTTAGAGAAAATGTAATAGATATGGAGTCATATGATCTCATAAATGCTTTTAAGCATTATAAAAAAGATCTGCCATTTTGGATGTCATAAGGATACCTCAAATTGTTAATTTCTAGAACAATGCTGTTAAAATGATTGGTTTAACAAAAGGAAAACTTTTTAGTGCTCCTACTTGACCAGCCGTCTTAGAAACTAGATCATATAGATTCAGCTTCTGAGGTTTTAATTGTTATAGGCGCTTTTCATACATTTTAGTTTGGACTTGTTCAAAAGAAGTGTTTGAAGAGATTTTGATTTTAAAGATGACGAAGTGAATATTATTATTTTTCATGACGTCATAGAAGCCTAAATTCTGCCATCTTGCATTGGTTGATATTATTAACAACACTGCTCACTGAATAAGACAAAATGTAATGAGCCAAAGAGGTTTTCGTTTGCCTCTTGTCAAATGGCCGCAAATTCGTCGTACTGTCTTAAATTTTATTTATTTATTTATTTATTTACCTTGATTTCCCTATTTCCGGGTAATCGCGATGCTATATTACAAACTGTTTCTTAACTTTTCTTAGAAGGACCACTGATAGTGACAGTAGGATTTTGGATTTTATCCATTGAAAAGCTCGACGTTGTGAACATGGTAACTACTTAAAAAAGCTATGAGTTATCTCTTTGCATCAGTTTACACCTATTAAATGACGTAGAGTTAGTTTATTTTTTTTCGTTACGATAACCTATATCGCCAAACGTACTTACCAGTCTAATGCGACAGGATCCAGAGGGGAGACTATTCTTATACCTTTAGTTGTCTAATGCTACGTAAGCTAAATTAAGGGCTGGCCGGCTGAAGCCCCTGTGGCCCAGGGGCAAATTTACTTAACGGAATCAGTTTACTTAAACTGTTTAAGTCAATTCTCGTTAATAAGTGTCCCCTTTTTTCAGTTATTCTCGTACTCAAGTTTGGCTGTGTTGACTGTACTTTAAGTCAAGGGAAAGCTTGAAAACTACATGACACTGATTGTCTGTGGAGGCGGGGTGGCGTAGTGGTTGGCGCTTTGAACTTTCGATCGGACTTTTGATGCTCGGTGGTTCGATGTCTGGTCTCTTTATAGTGGCGTTGTTTCCTTGAACGAGAAACTTTATTCTACATTGACTCGCTCCACTGAACTTATGTGTACAAATGGATACAGGCGACAAACACCCTGCCAAGGTCGAGGGGGGTGGCGGTGGGGACTTCTAGTTGCCTCATGCAGCAGCAATCGGAGTTAAGGGCCGTTCGTGTGGGCCGTTTGCGGCTCGAGTGCAATTCAACTTTTTAAAATTTACTTTTTTAGACTTTCTTGCCACAAAGATTTGGAGGATTTGGTGTGATAACAAGCCAATATACCTTATTTGCCGATTTCGTTGTTCATTTTCCTCAGCTCTGCTAGAAAAAGAGGCCTTCTTTTAACAACTTATGTGGAGAGTAATTTTAAACTTTTCCTCGTAGTAAGCTAACTCTAGTTCAGTGTCTGTTCATCATTTATTTCCATTCACTTATTTTTCAGGACTTCACAATCGACTTATTTCTTCGCCAGGAATGGACCGATAAGAGACTGGACCATGGTCTCAACCAAACTATCACGCTGAGCCGAAGAGTTTGGAATAAGGTCTGGACGCCAGACTCTTACTTTGTCAACGTTAAAATGGGCAAACTTCATCGAGTAACCGCGCCAAATATGATGTTGATGATTGCCCCAGGAGGGCTGGTAAAGTATAATGCAAGGTACTTCGTGTGTACGTATAAAATCAGCTAATCGACCGCCAGAGAAAATTGTAATTTTACTGTCGGACGTAGAAGCAAAGTTATACCCCCCATCGTGGTACAAGAGGAGGGTTATCCTTCTTGTTGTTGTCGTTGTGTTAAGATGACCTGGTGTGATGTCCTCTACAAGAACAGGTTATGCTAATGATTTCAATGGTGCTGCCAGCCGCTAGCTCGTGGCTTCATCCAAGATGGCGACATTTAAGTATTTTTCACCTTTTTACAGCAAAGTTATCAAAAACTGAAAAATTTACATTTTGCTGTTTTTCGTCAGCATTTTGCATTTTTTCCACCGGATAAAAGCTTCGATATGTGTTAACTGACCAAGTTTACTAATTAGAACATGTCTCCCACATAAAAAACCGATCGATCGTTACCAAATTTGGGACTTCATCTTGTTTCTCTCATTTTCCTTCCTCGTCTAAGCCAAACATTCTAAAACAACCTTGATAAAGCGGACTTGCTTGAAAACCACCAACAGATGATGTGTCTATATGCTATACTCATCTCACTAGTTGCAAATGTACCAAAAAATAAGAGCCTGTTTGAATCATATCAAATAAACAGATCAATAACTTGCGTAAAAGCTAGGAATGTGAGACGTCAACAATATTACTCTTAGCGGCCTACCTTCTCTCTTAACAGGGCAACCATCAGGGCGGCTTGTCCTGTTGATTTAAGGAAGTTTCCTATGGACATTCAAGTCTGCCCGCTTATTCTGGAAAGTTGTAAGTTTGTTTGCTAGCCGCATGCTGTCTTAGATAAGCTGGACTAATGTCCAGATTTTAGCATATGCTTGCCGGGGACAGTTTTTCTGTGTCAACAAGCTTGTTTTTTTTCAAGCTTCTTTGCGACTGGTTTTAAAGTTAATAAAATGACTGCAATGATTTTTGACTCATAAAGACTTTATCCGCAGTTCGCATGTGTGATTATTTTATAGCTCCCAATCGGCTTGGTAGCTCAGTCGGTAGGAGTATTGCACTCGCTTTCGCAAGGTCATGGTTTCCAATCCCGTTTAATGATACCAGAATTATTTTCAACGGCTTCCTTCGCAAATTGCTTTATTTGCTGACATCAATGCATTTTCTTATCATTTCGTCTAAGATGCCTACGATAATCAACATATCAGGTACAAATGGGAAGTTTCCGGGGGAGAAGGCGAGAAGTTTTTACCGCCCAGTGCCCGCCTAACATCGATCTACACGCTGACAAAAATCAATCTGTCCTTGGAAATGACCCAGTACGTTGTAGGTGAGTTTGTGTAAATAATAACAGCTACCAGCTGGTTTGGTAACAAAGGTAACGATATTAATATGGCTCACGAGTAACACGAGTCGTATGAGTCCCACTAACTCCATCCCGTTCTCATGCACTTTTGTGCTTTCCCAAAGAGCTGAAAAAACCCGTCAATTTTGCTTTAATTGTCATCTGTTTAGCTCAGTTAACAGCGCACCAGATTGTCGAAGCGTTACTATTGCAATGCCATAGTCATCACCACTGCCAATACTACTGCAATTGCCATTACCACTGGTATTGCAGAGGCAGATTCAGGGGTGAGGTAGAGGGGGTTGCAAATCTCTTCCCCCTCGACCTTTTTCTTTTCAAAATTTTTGTCAAATTTCCCAACAGAGTTCAGACCCCCTAGGTCCAGGGAAGTCTGCCTTCCCCCCGATTACAACCTCTACTTTCCAAAAATCTTAGCTCCGCCCCTGCATTGCCACCATACCCATTGCTTCTAATCGCTAACTGCTAACCAGCAAAATTAACAGTGGTAAAGAATGCGAATGGTGAAGAAATACAATGATTACAACACAATAAATACAACAATTACAAGGACAGCAACATAAATAATAAGTCCAAAAAAGGAATTTGTTAAGAGGGTTAATCTTTTTATCGAGTGAAGGTTGTTCCCAATCAATGCACAATGCTTCTTTGACTGTCAATCGGAAACGAGTCAAGGCAGAATAGAGGACTGAAAAGCAATCTTCTGAACGTAAAGTACTCGAAATTGTAGACGCTTGTAAGTATTGACAACTTTGAAAATTCTATCGGACAACAGATGTTCTCAGATACGTGTACCGAGGTATCAGTTTGTCGCATCGACACACACACGCAATTGCCAATACCATTACTGTAGTCACTGCCATTGTTATTATCATTAGCATTTTATTTCCATTACCATTGCTCTTACCATTGCCAATACCATTACCATTATCTTTGCCCTTCCCATTACCATTGTCACTGTCATTAGCTATTGCTATTACCTTTAACTTTACCTTTACCATTGCTTCTGCCATTGCCATTGCCATTCCTAATACCCTTGCCTCTGCCATTACATTATAATTTCCATTACCATTGCCATTGCCATTATTATTGCCAATGTTATTACCGTTAGCATTACCATTGTCACTGCCAATACCTTTACCATTGCTAATGCCATTGCCATTACCGTTGCCAATATTATCGCATTTGCCATTACATTAACATTATCATTACCATTTCCACGGCCATTGCCATTAACATTACCATTGTAAATGCCATTACCATTACTGTTATCATGTAACTGTTCATTTCTCCCTCCTAGGGAATTTTTCCGGCGTTCGTTCAGAATTCACCTTCAAGCGTTCCTACAGTTATTTCTTAAGTCACATGTATGGCACTAGCTCTGTGATTGTAATCATTTCATGGATGGGGTTCGTGTTACCACTGGATCAAACAGCAGCTCGCATTGCTCTCGGAATTACATCGGTACTAACCGAGGTAACCATACTGAATATGATGAACAACTCCATGCCAAAGGTATGTGTCTCCTAATAAACTTTTAATGACTTTCTATCCTTGGAAAAAAAAAGCCGGGTATGATTTGTCTAAGCTCTATTTATTGCAAGCAGGCCTCCAACCCCTCTCAAAAAAGCAGTCATGGGCCTGCGGAAAAGTAATTCAATACTGTGAGATACTCTCTCAGTGTACCAGCTTTCCCCTAGTTAAATCCTTACCCTATTTCAGACCAATCCTATTTTACACATGACCTCAAAATCTTCTTATTCTGCGGGCTAAAAGGACAACAATCCGTACGGCGTCGATAGAGGTCCTTGCTTGACTGTTTTCTTAGCAAAATGGTCAACGTCTGCACCCTTTTTCAGGCCAACTGATGGTTTAAATCTATCCATCCTTTCGATCTAACGATGGCAACAGACCTACAATGTGTTCCCTAGGCCTTCGGACTTAAATTTTATTACCTTTCAAGTAACACATATCTACATAGCTTTCACCACAGGCAGCCCAAGCTAACGTTGAGAACTGCGCATAAATTAGACTGTTTTTTCCACGCTATGCACAACTGATGACATCGGCACGCTATGCATAATGATGACTTCGGCAACATTTAAGAGTTTGTATGGAAACGCTACAAAACGCCTCAAATTGCCACAAATCAGAAAAAAGTCCAAATAAAAATGATTTGCCTTATTAGATTGTTGTATTGGTCATTATTTGAAGACTTCCTGGGCTGGTTTGAAGCCTTTTAGACGAGAAATTGAGTTTTTTATTTTTCATGTTTGCTGAATCTTTAGAATTAATTAAAGGCAGGAAACAATTTCACACTGCACCTCACTTGAGGTTCGATAAATTCCATCACAATAAACGAATCGCCCTAAAACTTCAAAGGTGTATTCTTGGGTCTTGTGCATACCTCTCTTCTTTCTCATAGGTTCCAGGTCCTATTTTAAGCCGTCGAAAATCCGTTTTAAATACGAAACTCGCCTTTCCTGGTATGCGTTTTCATTTGAAGTGCACACATGAATCATTGCGAGAAGCGTTTCGACGACAAAATGGCCCCTAGCCGGGGAGAGGTTGTCCACAAGCAAAAGGCAACGCTGCGGAGTCCAGAGAGGTCGGTTAATCCGGAAATAGAGAAATATTAGAAAGGCCGTGAAATTCACTCGCCTCACTTGACTTGGAAAACCATAATTTTGTTTTAGGGACGACTGAAGAGCTATCGTTTGCTGCGCTCTAATCAATCCATTCGATGATTTTATGCCGAGTATTTGGTGCAAGTGACCCTGCTCACTACCCGCAAATCAACCTCATGATTTAATTCCGATATATAGGGTTGCCTTCCCGAAAAAAAATATTGCTGTGACTGTGGAAAAATACCCACCACAATTTCCATTCCTTTGAAAAGCGGTGCAATTTTTTTTCTGGGTGGAAACTGCTCCTCGTCTCTGCTTGTGGTAAACAGGTTAAGACGGAACAAATCGTTATGCTAATATATTGTCGCACGAAGGCATTAAAACGTGCTCGTGGCGTCAAGTGAGGCGACTAAATTTCAGGGGCGTGCTGATAGTTCTCTATTTTCGTCAAACCGACCTCTCTGGACTCTGCAGTGTCGCCTTTTGCTTGTGGACAATCTCACTCAGGCTCTCCCCGGCTGAGGGCAATTTTGTCGTCGAAACGCGGCTCGCAAAGATTCATGTGTGCACTTCAAATGAAAACGCATACCAGG
>Ga0126336_10000466_pt1 | contig 16469 bp, 4 predicted proteins | sample SidCmetagenome_FD_92530 | JGI IMG/M metagenome (GOLD analysis project Ga0126336, IMG submission 92530) | Coral microbial communities from El Islote,Puerto Morelos, Mexico - Siderastrea C C metagenome | ecosystem: Host-associated > Invertebrates > Cnidaria > Coral | place: El Islote,Puerto... | reverse complement strand
CTATTTTAAATAGGAGTTAACTTCACATCTCACAGCCTCTGTGGCTTTCTAGTTTTAAATCCAGAACTTGTGCCATTGCTTCATGGCGATCTTAGCAAGAACTATCTATCATAGTAAACTTTTCACGTGTCTGTGAAAATGTGCTCGATTTAATACACTCGTTATCGTCTTTAATGGTTTTCAGATGTCCCTAAAGAGTTTGGTCTTTAATGTATTGACCACACCAGACAAGAAGAGTGGCATTAGTTGCCTTCATACAGCTTTTATTGAAGTAGACATTGAGACTGTCATCACAATCCTGAACCACAGTCCTGGAAAACTTGACAGTACCATAGCCTTGAGTGTGAAGATTGGTCCCAACTCAACCAGTTTTCCTGGGAAATCTATTTTAACTGTCTTGAGACAGCAAGACTCTGAAAAGTATAAGCAGTTAAGTGATGTTGTCAAAAAGGTGACGAAGAACTGCCAGTTCCAGTCCCTTCTACACTTGGCTGCAAAGAAGGGAAATGTTGACCATATTCGTAGGGTCCTTAATTCCGGTGAGTATGTTGACTTAGTGTCGTTGGAGGTGTTTACCAGTAGTGAAACACCTCTGATGTTGGCTGCCAGATACAATGAGGTGGACGTGGTAGAATATCTTGTTCAAAGAGGTGCCTCTCTCAAAAAACGGGATGATAGTGGATTCACTCCAATTCACCATGCTGCGATGGGTGGTAAAACAGCCAATATACTGCGCTTGATTGAGCTTGGAGCAGACATTCTGAAAGGCGGAGCTGGGAATGAAAATTTGACAGCCATTCATCTTGCTGCTGAAAATGGTCACACAGAGGCTGTTCATCTGTTACTACAGCATGGTGCTGTTGCTAATAAACTCAGTCTTGATGGTAAGACTCCTCTTCTATTAGCTGCGCAAAACGGCCACCTAGAAACCATGAAACTGTTGGCTCAGAATGGAGGAAATTTAAACAGATCGGATGAGTATGGTAATTTGCCGCTGCATTACGCTGCTGAAGGAGGCCATGCTGATACAGTGAAGTTTATTCTTCAGAACGGTGGAAATGTATTAGACGTCAATGATGATGGTGAGACGGTTCTCCATTTTGCCACTCAAGCAGAGTTGGTCAGATTCCTTGCAGAGCAAGGCGCTGACATTCATGCTAGAGACTCACACGGTAGAACACCACTGCACACTGCAGCTGAAAAGGGCCAAACTGACACCATTACCTATCTTCTCGACCAAGGTGTTGTTGCCAACTTGCGTGATGATTCTGGACTCTCAGCTGTAGGCAGTGCTATCTTCAGGGGTCATGGGGCTACTGCTAAAGTTTTGGTCGACAGGGGATGTGATTTAGAGACTGCGGAGCAGTTATTTGGAGATTTACTGGAATCAGCAGTAGAAAATGGGCTCACAAACATCTTACAACTTCTTCTTGATAGAGGGGTACCTGTGGATACTATCACTGCTAGTGGAGATACACTTTTGATGGTTGCAGCACAAGCTGGGCAGCGTGATACAGTCTCTTTTCTCTTGGATCAAGGGGCCAACATAAACTTTACAAATACCAAAAAAGAAAATCCTTATGAAGGTGGCAGTTATGCTGATTTCGCTGACGAAGAAAGTGTGTTTGAGAGGATGGTACACCGTGTACAAGGTACCACTCCGCTGTATTGTGCCTTGACAGCGGATCAGGGTGAAGTAGCTAAACTCCTAATAGAGAGAGGAGCTCATACTTCAAACTCAATTGATCAAAGTTCTCTTGCAGAACTTGCGGCTAAGTTTTGCCACTATGATATTCTTGAACTACTTTCCAATAAGAATCAGGTCTATTTTGAGAAACTGGAAGGTGGCAACACTCCACTAGCATCAGCAGCTGGCTGCGGAGATATAAATTCTGTCAAGTTTCTTCTTCAAAAAGGTGTTGATGTGAATGCAAAGAACTGGTCTGGAAACACAGCTCTCTCGAACGCTATTATTTTTGCAGAAGGTTCCCACGCCATTGACATTGTTCAACTGCTCGTTGCTTCCGGTGCCGATATTAATGCAAGGAATCACAAATCTGAAACACCACTCCAGCTAGCTTGTGACAGCAACTTCCACCAAGCAGCTGAGATTTTTCTTGAACTCGGATGTGAAACAAAAACCAAAACCGTTGATTCCTTTTCACCTCTTCACTCTGCGGCTCAAAACAACAACGGCAAACTTGTAGAGATGTTACTACATTACGGTGCCGATGCCAGTGTAAAAACTGACGAAAAAAAGTTGACACCTATGCATGTAGCAGCACGTTGTTCAAGTGTCCATGCAGCCCAAGTATTTTTAGAGAATGGTGTCGACATAGAAACCACAAACAATTTGGGTGAAACACCCCTGGCTGTAGCAGCAAAGTGGGGAAGTCTTCCTATGGTTCAGTTATTGTTAGAAAAGGGTGGAAATGTTCACGCAAGAGACAAATCCGGGAAGACTCCTCTTATACTTGCTGTAGAATGTCTGCAACATGGAGAACATGAAACTACTGCCCCGATCCAGACGTTGTTGGCTCATGGTTGCTCTGTAAATGCTACCGACTTGAATGGGCGATCCCCTATTCATTTTTTTCGTCCAGGTACCAGAAGGGAAGTGTTTGATCTCCTCATACACCTCGGTGCAAGTGTTAATCTTCCAGACAAAAATGGAGAAACGCCTTTGCATCTTGCAGCATCAAAGGGAGATGCAGCTTATATGCAGTGGCTCATCGAGCAAGGAGCAGACGTGGGGGCTCTGGATATCGAGAATCGCACCCCTCTTCATGCAGCAGCCTATAAGGGAGATATTCTATCCGTGCAGTTACTGATTCTTCTTCATGGTGCCGATGTTCGCTCACGTGACAACAGAGGCTGGCTGCCTTTGCACCTTGCTGCACTCAAAGGACATGCTGATGTTGCCATTTTTCTGGTTGAAAATGGAAGTGACGTCACAGCTGTAGACCTAAAGGGGAGAACAGTTCTTCATCTAGCTGTGAAAAGCGAGTCGATGGAGTTGGTAGAATTTTTGATTAACCATGGAAGCGACGTTAATGCAAGGGATTTCAAGAATCAAACAGTGCTTCAAGCAGCTGCTCATTCTGAAACAGACGTCTCTCACCGAGAACGTAGCTGGAGCTTTCTGCCAATGTACCTTGACAGTGGCGGTGATGTGAATGCTGTTGATGTCTCAACGGGTCGAACAACGCTCCACCTTGCTGCCGCATCCAATTCTTTGGTTGCTTTGAACATGCTGTTAAATCAAGGATTGGATCTTGAGGCAAGAGACGAGAATGGAGATACACCTCTTCACAGGGCAGCAGCGTGTGGAGCTGCAGAGATGATACAAGGTCTTATTGATCGAGGAGCAGATTTGTCAGCTGTCAACAACAAAGGGCAGACTCCTCTACTTGTCAGTTTAAGCACGCACATCAGCGCAGAAGGATCCGAGATTTTGTTAAAACGTGGAAGTAATGTTCAAGTAACAGATCGATATGGCAACATGGCACTTCATTTTGCAGTTCATGAACTCACCGTTCAAGTAGACGAAGATGAAGACTTAGTTGGTCAAGGAGAAGGCGAACATACCAACCCCTACTCTTGTCTTGTTGAAAGAATTATAGAAGCTGGTGGAAATGTAAATGCCGTCAATGTGTGTGGCTCTACACCTCTTCATGAAGCTGCTTACCACGCATCCTCTCCGGGTACCACAAAGGCTTTGGTCGAAGCTGGCGCCAATATCCGTTGCCGAGACGAACAAGGAAATACACCTCTTCACATAGCTGTTACACAGTCTAGATATAAGGTCGCCGAGTTCCTTATCGACGAGGGGAGCGATATTCATGCTGTTAATCTACAAGGAAAAACTTGTCTTCACTTGATCAGTTTTTATTCATTTGACGCCTACATAATTCTGGGAAAACTGTTTCTTCACGGAGCAAAAGTGAATGCTGTTGATGAGCGAGGTAGCACACCTCTACATCTTGCGTTACTCTTCAACAACCGCTGGTTGGCAAACGTCCTGTTAAATCATGGTGCCGACCCAGATGCTGTGGATCATAAAGGTAGTACTCCTTTACATGTAGGCTGCTACTCGGGAAGCAAGGAAGCTGTCTCAATTGCGATAGCTCACGGAAGGTGAGAAGACAATAACAACAGTTTATTTGTACAGAAAACATCACAATTTGGTATTTGGTATGGTATCACGAAGTGTTTAACAGGGAACAAAGAATAACTTAAATTCAAGCGTCTTGGTTTTTAGACAAAAAGTTAAAGACCTTGATATTTACCATCTCTCTCCTTATCTCATCACATTGCTGTGGTGCTCTGTTGGGGTACCTGCAATAACAACTTTGCATGATCTGTATTACAATTCCGTAACACAATATAGGCTTCTTTAACTTTTTGCACGTGCATTTCAGTATGATCACTACCGAAACACCCAGACACAATTCTGAAACAATTTTTTTCAATAGGCCGATCAGCAGTCGCAGTAAAACAATTTGAATAGACTCAAATTCTTTTTGACCAGCTTATATTGTAAAATCTGCGATACATCGAGAACCTCCGATATCCACATAAATGTTTCTCAAAATTTTGACTGGGTGCTCTCGGTTGGTTTGGTCGCACCTTAACCTGCCAACTAAGTAATGACCTCACTGTCATGTACATGTATTCTGGTTTTCTTGCACAATACTTGTAACATTTCCTAGAAATTCTTGTCAGCTGTAAGTCGCACTCCTTTTGGGCTCAGTTGCCATCCAGCTGTATTCAGAGTTATTCTAGAATGCATTCATGAGATATTGTATCTCAACAGACAACACAAAATGATTCTTCCTGGTGAGAAAATTCTTTATGATTGACATTTAATATTTTTTTCTTCAGCAATCTCCAGGCTAGAGACTCTAAAGGTTGCACCCCACTTCACATTTGTGCAGTTTTTAATCGAAGGTACACTGCTCGTTTGCTTCTTGATAGCGGAGCAGATGCGGAGGCCAAAGACAACCAAGAGAGTACCTCTCTGCACTTGGCTTCAGCATTCAGTGATGCAGGCATGGTTAGCTTGTTTCTTGAGCATGGGGCAGATGCCAAGGCAAGAGATTCTGAAGGCAGTATTGCTCTTCACACAGCCGCTGCACTTGGCAAGACAAGCATTGTGCAGGCCTTAGTTGATGTAGGAAGTGATGTCAATGCGCCTGATGCCAATGGAGAGACGCCGCTGCACGTGTCCGCAGGCTGTGGTCACGTGGAGGTAGTGCGGCTGTTGCTGGATAATGGAGCAGATTTGTCTGCAGTCGACAAGGAAGGGCGTACACCGGCTGGATGTGCTAAATTGTTTGGTCACAAGGAAGTGGAACAATGTATTAGTGAAAGACGTTAGTTGTTTACATGACAATGTTGCCCTGGCTTTGAAATGAAGTGACACTTACTCGGTACTGGTGCATTACTTGCACCAGTACCAAAGTGTACAGTTTCCCATTTTGTACGAACCCAAACTGTAATGTTAGTGGTACGTTTAGAAATAGTTTGGATCCGTAACAGTATTTTCACGGTTATGATGTACATTTTAGGGGAAAGTATATCTCGAAATATCGAAATTCCGCCTCCCTAATTTCCTTGTCATAGTGCCAGATCTAACCAAGTAGATAACTAAACTAAACTGATAGTCTGGGGATGAAGGGCAGGATTTCGAGTATGGGAATGTATTGCAGTTTGCTTAATTTGGTTGCATGACGGGACGGGATTTTCCAGCAGTCAAAATTGTCATTCTGATGGAATTTTGGGATTTTTAGCCATTATTTTGTTTCTCAAGTTAATTTCCTTGCTTTCATCACTTCTGGTGATTTTTTTCCTTCCTATTGCAGGATAATAAAGCAAACCTAGAGCAGTTTCCTGGCTATATACTTAAGAAAACATGAAACATTAGTCGGAATACTGCATGGTCAGGTGCTACTAAATTCATCGGGGTATCCAGCGCAAAATATTCGAGGGAGCCCAAATTCATCAGGGGTCGTGCAACCAAGGCTTGTGGAAAGTATTTATTGAATTGTCTTGTTATTGCGTTCACTGGAATTGAGACTTGACTCAAGACAGTTGCAGAGTCAAATCATTGTTGCATGTAAAATGTTACTGGAGAGAGTCGACTTAAGTGTGTAAATGGTGTCTCCCGTTTATTTTGTATCAGCTGATATCACTTGCCACAAATTCGCCGTTCGGAGTTGTTAGCCTGTTGACTGTAATTTGCTACCCAATTTAATTGTGATCGAAAGATTATTTTTGTATCACCTATTTTGACTTTGCTTCACGCTGCGTTTAAACAGTTGATTTTCAGGTTGTGTTTACCTTGTCATGGCAGAGTTAATTATGACCGGAGATGACGAGAATAGCGTTAACAAATGCTCAAGACATAGCCGCGGCAACTGTGTGGCTACGGTTTCAAGTACAACATGGCTGCTTGCTGGAAATTCTATTCTCCTTTGGTGTTAATTTTAGTGGTTGAGATAAACTTGAGCAATTAAAGAAAAAATACAAAACAGAAATAAAGAAAATTTTTAGCTGCACTCAAGTCGCCTTTCAGGTCATCATTGTGAGATAAAATTGATGGACAAGGGTTAAAATAAGATTCAATAACGTGCGAAATAAATTTAACGTTTTTGTTTTGCCTTAAGATGAGCCATGCGATGCAGTAAAAATGATGGGGCTAGAAACGAAAATTATAGTCCTTGAATAGTAAAGCTGTCTATTTAAAGCGAGGGAAGCAACTAAAATTTTTGAAAGCTTTGTTTTGTCAATGAGGTTATTAAATAGAGCGAAGAGTAAACAAGTAATAAAAGGCATCCGGTTCGTGCCTAAGACGTTAGGAACAAATTCAGTGTGATTTCGTACTTCACGGGAACTTAAAGTCAAATATTTGTAAGTTAATACGCAATGGTCATTGACAATTTTGCTGCAGCTTTAATGTTAAATGACAGAAAAAGGGCAGATAATTTGCATCACCAAGGATACTTGCGAAAGTACCGTCTACCTAACTTAGGGACAAAGGAATAATACGTGTAAAATTAATATGAATATGACCTTTTTAAATTACTTTTGGCTTCAAACGTGCGTTTAAATCATACCAAATTTCTCAACACGTCAATGTTTTGTAAACAATTGGGTAAAGTGTTCCTATGAATTAATAAAACACTGTTGAAAGGATAAAATAGAGCAAAACTCGAGGTTTCCTAGAAAAAGGGAGAAAATACGAGTTTTTTTAAGTGCAAAAAGTAATTTGAAAAAGAGAAAGAAGGTGGAATTTTTTAGCTGTTTAACTCAACGGTTCTATGTTTTTGCGTCGACTTGCTTGTGTTAATTTAAAAATGATCTGATCTATTTCCTCAATTCATTAATTTTTCCCTAGACTTTCTTATCGTTTACAGGCAGTCTGCCAAAGATTAAGTTTGCACGTTGCTTTAATTTCGATTTATGATTTGCTTATTGATTTAACTCAGCCAGTTTTTCTGAAACATTTCCTATTTCCCTGATGTTTGTGATAATCAGAACCAAACGAAAGCTGAGCTTTCGTTTAGCACAAGTTTACAATAATAAAAAAAGCATTTCTAAGCACTTTTCAAGTACTTTATTACATTTCGTTTTCCTCTGAAACGCAATGGAGTTGCTTCACATGCGTTTAAATATAATAACTGATTTTTATTTGGGTACTTAAAAAATCAGATAAGCACGTTATGAAAAAGGTATCTGTTCCGGCCATCCGTGAGGGGGGAAGTTAAGGAAATGCTTGTCAAGCAAAGTGGTCGTTTTAACGTTTTTTGCTACCTCAGTGACAAACGTATTATATTTTATGCGAATCTTTCATTAACGACACTGCTACTATTGACAGGAATCGAGAACAACCTGCATCTTTTTAAAATTAAAAAAAATAAATAGGTCGAAACATAATCCGTAATTTATATTTTATAATTCTTAAATTCCTTAATTGTTAAGTTAGCCAGAAGATTCAATGGAGAGTAATTCAATCAAGCTAACCAAATTTTGAAGCCAAGATTCGCTTTCCTTGCGAAGTCTGGGGCGGGAAAGTGATGTCACAGCGCTAGAGTAGAATCCAGGCCTAAACGAGTCGAAAACCCATATAATTGGCTGAGAAGGTAGAGCTTACGTTCTGCAAGACCGAAGCTGACTCAAATGTACATTCAGAAACAAACCAATCAACCGATACCACGCATATTGTTTCATTCGTCCATAATCGTCTAATAACAGCTTATTTCTGCTTTTGGCAAAGGACTTTCCCCAAAATTTATGAGCCAATTATACGTGGCAAGGGAAACATCCAATTATTGCACGACAGTTACCTTTTAAGTGCTTGCAATTTTGCTCATTTTTAACTGTGCTTAAGACTTGAACATCTAAGACACTGCAGCAAAGCAGTAGCCCAGCGTTTCAACTAGCAATCCATCTCCTTTCCTGACCGATTTTCGAAGCCCATCAGTATAGTACTAGTATATTCAGTTATTTCATATTTGGAATGTCCTTAACCTGCTGCTAACACTTATAGTATATGTTTTGGTTTTTTAAAAATATTAGTTACATAACTAACCTTGTTGCTTTAATATTCTCGATAGCATTTTTTATGTTACAGATAACATGGTAATTTTCTTGTAAAATTAAATTACTAATCAGGCTAGGAATAATCTAAATTTTTGCGCAACAGTGGGACTGATCATAGTTTTATTTTCCGGTTTTGGTGACAGTGCCTTTCCAATGTGGCTACAAGCTGACCTTATGAGCAGTTCACAGGTGTTTTTTGTAAAGTACAAAAAATTCATAGCTACAAGAAGCGAAACTTGAAACCACGAAGAAGCAAAATTGCAATTTTCCAGATTAATTAGGTGGCGTCGTTTATTAAGTATACTCACTGGCAAAAAAGATTTTGATAAGGAATCGTATCAGAAACAAGTTAAAATGACCGTTTCGCTTGACATGCACTTCCTTCATTTCCCAGCACACTGGTCGACAAAACAAATATCAGTTTTTATTCGGCGCTTATCTGATTTCTCATGAACAGAACCAGTTATTTCGTATACAGAATAGCATAAAGATACGTTTTGCCCGCTTTCAGAACCAATTTTCATTGACCTCAGAGTTTTTGTATAGTCGTTTGAATTGTTTGCAAGAATTAAGAAAATGCTCTCGCGAAATCGTTCAACGTGAAAAATATAAAGGTGCGAGTTTCATTTTAATCCTTCGTGTTTGTTCTGCTAATAATTGTTTCGAGTAAATTTAATATTAGCTAGGTCTAGCTATCACACGAACATCTCTTCGATTAAACAAAATGAGAAGATCTTAGCCGATAGAGAAAGAGTGAGTTAAAATAATAACAAATCTTGATCGAAATTGCTTGTCATTAACATGGAGTTTAATTTAGCAGAAGGGAAATGAAGAAATCCGTTGTCTTTTCTTTTCAGAAAAATCGAAATAGAGCTAAACTTCCTCCTTCTCCCCAGAAAGCTCCATTTTTGTAAAAAGAGAAAAAAAGAAAACAAAGGTATTCGCTCCCTAAGGTTTATTTCAACAAGCTACCTAATTTCATTTCTTTTTTTCCAAAGTGTACTCCATTATTTTATTTAAATCGACAAATTGCCATCTGCTCGCTTGAGTTGAAGTTTTGAGGCCAATGCTATAACATTCTGATTTTTTTACTTTTTCTTAACTGTGTTGGATGTTTTATCAATACCTGCAATTTATGAAATATTAAATAGCTCTAATTAAGGTCACTGTAAAATGATAAAGAACAACCGTGTAATGTAAATTATAATACTATAGAGACTGCACAACTAGCCTGACCGATTGAAGCAAAATTTTTGCGCGTATTGCGTTTTTTCTTTATGTTGCTGGAACCGAATCAAACTTACCACGTTTAATTTGAAAAACATAGAAGCTATATTCATCTTGTCATACTAAATGTTTTTCCTTAAAGTTCCGGCAAATTCGGAAATCACACTGAGTCTTTACCAACGTTTTAGCCACGGGCCGCTTGCCTTTTATAATTTGTTTACTTTTCGGCACTTTCAATAACCCTTTTGTCTAAATATGGCATTTGAAAGGCACAATTGTTAAAAGAAAAATAGGTGACTTTTAAAGTACTGCATTGCCAAGGCATTCTCGTTCTGCTCAAAACGTCTCCAATTTGAAATCTATATTGCTAAAAAAGCTTTAGATTTGCTTAATATATGTTACCCATTCGCTCTACAACTCACAACTCATAATTTAAAATGACCTCTACGTTTTTCTGCTTTGTTCTGTTATTTTTCTTGGTTGTTAGAGGGCAAACTTGTCCTAGTTTCGCCAAACGAAATTCTTTCCCTCAAAAAGGGAAAAATTCGGGGTTTTTTGCTGGTAAATAGAGCAGTTGAAATTTCATACAATTTTCTTGACCAACTAAGTTGTTCGATTGCTACTTGAGTCATTTAATTACTTCACCTAACCTTTACGCGACGAAGTCAATTCAGATAATTTTAATCGTATCAAAACTACACTTTACTTATCTGTGCATGTATATAGCACAAAACGAAATGTTAAAAATTCGCGCTAGTGTGAATTTATATAGCTTAAAACGAACAAAGGAAACCTTACACTTGTAATTCAAACGAATAACATAAATTGTATGATACGAAAAACCTGAATATTTCATAGAACATTTGCTTTCAGATTTTTATTTCAAAGATCGGGTTTCACAAGAAACAAGACAGTTGTGTTTAGTTGGTCCATAATGCTTGAATAACATGATTACTAAATGTACACTGAGCAGATATTCAATTTAGAAATGATCCCTTCTAGTTCTGGGTGGATCTAAATGGTTTGAGAGCAAACATCACGAATGTTCAAATCCATTACTTCACGTTTCCTCTACACACAATCAAAAGTAAAATGCCCACATGATATTGTTTAATATGACAGTTAATGTTAATAATAAAAGCCAAAGGGAAGCTTCACTTCATTGACTATGTTTGTTTAGTGTCGCCAAGTCTCTCGAAGCATGAAGACAATTGAGAACTTTCCCCCCGCAATTTGATTGAACAACATAATAATTATGAATTACTTGAAATCAATTTTCAACTTTAAATATTTCGCTTAAAAGGCAATACCTTTTTCAAGGAATTAAATGCATTTTCCTAACATTTTACAGCTTTAAGTGTTTAATAATGAATTTAATTGTGTCGGATATTTATTCGGCATGACAAAATTAAAACCTTTCTTCCACATATTCACTTCCCGTAAACTGCGTATTTAATTAAACACATAAAGAAAGCCAGTTTTTATTGACTGCAGTGTTTTCTGTTATTATTATAAGCAGTGGAACCCTCTCTTGGAATTATAAACATAATTGTTTTTAAATGTCACGTCTAAAGTTTTGATATCACTAATTGACCAAAATTTCTCTCGAAAAAGCTGTAACGAGCGCCATTTTCTGCTTGAGGAGGTGTTGATGGGATAAATCCAGCAAATGGAATTATACGAGTTTCCAGCCTGTTATAACCGCCATTACGCTATTACTCTTTTAATGTAAGGCTGATTCCAGCATTTTTAAGCTTCAATGACGAATAAATAGAAATTTAAATTTAAACATAATTTGTGTTAAACTGTCAATCACATTAAATGAATCTGTCTCTGAAAGAAAACAAAGAGAGCGATGCATACAGCGACGCGACACTCCCCTAAAATGTTAGCGTTTTAAAAGTGATCGCAACTCCCAACCAACTCATTCGGAAAAGGGAATCATCATCAAACGCTTATCCGAACAAGAATTAAGCGGCAGGCAATGTTCTTCTCACAAGATCCAATGCTTTTGTATCAGCAGTCCCCGTACATGCAAGGTGCGGCGATTTCGCACAGCCCTCCGAGTCGGCCTTCGTTTCTAATCGATGATCTTTTGGTCAGAAGACAGTCTCCCTATTTAGTGCCGAAGCAGCCACAGGATCACGTGCATGAACCTCAGATTCCTTCCAGCAGCGGCAGCTCTTTCAAGTTCGGTATGCCCGGTATATTTTCAAGAAGCAGAGAAGAGCATTCATCTGTTTATCAAGGTGAAGATTTCATCAACAGTTTGAACTCTTTAACCCGCTGGGTCTTTTTTCAAAGGAAGTTCCTTAAACTTTTATTGCGTAGATTATTTGGTAGGAGAAAAAAATGCGCATTTAAAAACGTATACCTAATAGTATACGTATACCTTTGAAGCCATCATTATCAAGTTAGGTGATGCAAAACATTCTAAAGGGAGAAATCAAAGAAATTTGAGCCGATAATGGCTTGAAATTCGTAATTTTCTTAAACTGAAAGCAAATACTTTGCGTAATTTAATCTTCCTTTTTCCCTTCGTAATAAGCGCCATTTTTGTCAAGAATTCTCTATTTTGTAATTACACTTTCACACATTCACCCAGGTTTATTTATTGTAGTTTTTCCGATTCTTAGAATAACTAATTTGCCTCAGAACTCTTAATTATCTTTTCGGGAGCTTAACTAAGAAAAAGCGAGATTTTTTCGTGTTCACGCAATAACCTTTACTAAATATTATCCCGTCTTGATTTTTTAAAAGTGAAAAAGAAATTTGAAATAATTAAGAAAAAAAGCAGCAGAAGACAAGAAGCTGGACAACCTCTTTCACATGGAAAGTCCCACAAAAATAGTTCATCACAAATATTAATTTTTCGAAGCTCAGACCTCATGTAAGTTCCAGAAGTGAGAAGTATGTTTAGTGCGATTTAATGCAGTAATTCTGAATCTAACAGATGAGCTATAATGCAGATGTAACAAAAGGCGGCATTTGAACTGACTTTTTTAGGATACGATGTTGTTTGAATTGGACGGATATACTAATGCGGAATGTTGTCTATTATGGTTCTACCAGTCCATGGAATGAGGTTTTCAAACAATTATGCGCTTGGGAATTTCTCTTTAAAAAGGTGATTTTTTTTTCTCGATTCAGATCCTAGCCCAGATGTTCTCAACTCTCTCCCAGTCTATTTTCGACTCAAGCCAACTATCAGAACGCCAAGTGGTCGCAGATGCCGCAAATCTCGCACAGTGTTTACTGATCTTCAGTTGCGCATTCTCGAGAAAACGTTTTCAGAGCAGAAGTACCTGGATACCTCTAGCCGAGCGAAACTCGCCCAGACCTTAGGCTTGAACGAGACGCAAGTCAAAACATGGTTCCAGAATAGAAGAATGAAATGGAAGAAAGAAGCGAAACACAACCAGCAAGCTGAAAACACAGAAGGGGGATTCACGCAGGCAGAAAGCGATAACACAGACAAGAAAAGATGTGGGGAAATCAAGGAAATGGACAACGAAAGAGTACAGATAAAGCGAGAAGATGAACAGTCATAAAAGCTCGAGAATGAGAAAGTTTTTAAATGTCGAATCCAGTGAGTAACTATGGACAGCAATGAAACAGCGTGGCTTTGTAAGGATCGCTGTGATCATATTAACAGTACCTATATATACGTATACATTCCTGTCAGGAGGAACTGAAATTAAACTTTTAGAGAACTAGTACTACGAACGTTACTTCATTATTATTAAATGAACAAAAATATTGAACTGACTGCATGGTCTTTGTATAAGCACCCTGCGAAATTCAAACGAGAGTTCCACTTATGAGTTGTGGGCAGGTAGTTATTGACTATTATCTTTCACGTTATTTTATCCGGCGTTTTAATTGGCCTAGAGACCATTACGTCACTGCAAATAACTGCCTACGAATAGTTGTCTGCTCATGCGCATTACGGTGCAAAGTTGTTTTGCTGCGAATAATTCTGCTCGTGCGCAGTTTAGTCACCTTTTCTGAGCTCAATCTCAATCGCGGGCAAGTAAGCCATTAAAGTGTGGAACTTCTGCGATTTTTGACTAAAAAATTTGAAGAAAAAAGTGTGAATCTTCTTTTTGAACGTTGCACTTTTTGGCAAATCAGTGGGTGTATTCGTTTTAAAGCAATTAATTATTGGCGAAAGCGGACTTACTAATTTTGTATTTTTTGTGCAGAATATTTTAAAAAGTTTTGAACGAAATGAAAGCGCGCACTTGGTGTAGGAATAAATAATTGTGAAACAAGCGTGCTGGGTAAATGCAAAAACACATTGTCTTATTGAATGATAAAACAATTATTGAACTCGATTTCGCAAAATATCGTGATTTGTCAGTGTCTCGCAGATCAATTATTTGCCTCTGCCTTCGGCATCGGCAAATAATCGATCTGCTCGCCACTGACAAATCACGATATTTTGCTCAACCTCGTCCAATAATTGTTTAGTATTTGCAGGTATTTGGCGAGCACTACACCTATGCAAAGTTATAGATTTAGCGAGAATAACGCACAACTGACAAGATTATGATTGCTGTTAATGATCTTTTATTATGTACGAGCTTGTTATCTAGTATATTTTTTGTTTTTTACATACGAGCGGGAAATATGTAATCGCATGCTAAGTCAACGCAGTCCATGAGTGAGGCGCACTAGTGGGTACTGCTTCCAAGGTTCCTTAGCAGTCTCTATTTTTAGTATTATTTTGAAAAGCTGAAAGACATATTGGAACCCAAAATATAATGGTTTAGTTTTGTTTCAGATTACGCTATTAGTTTTCTAAAACTATAAATTGATGTCTATTGCTTTGGATGGAAGTGGATTGAAACTTGAAAACAACTGGTCGAATTTTTTTACGATTTCGATCCCGTGTGTTTGGAAAAATAGCTAAGAATAGAATCATCCGCAAAGAATGAAAGCTTCGTTACAATTCTACTGAAAAGAAGAAGACACTGGATTTATTCATTTCCCGTGTTCGAATGCAATGTGTAAACATATAGCATTTCATTTTGCCCCACAATCTGCTCAATCAAATAATAAGACAGCCGTTTAATACGTGAGGATATTACAATCTCAGATCGCGTAATTCTTATCAATTTCCTTTTTTTAATTCTAACATTAATTTGAAGTAGTTTATAAAATTCTTCACGTTTTCCTTTTGCGTATGATTGTCGTTATAATTGTCGCTACAAAAAGTTTTACATCCCTATAAACGACAAATACGTCAACAAATATGTTTCCTCTATCTTTTTTCAATCTATACTTTTAGTGTGGGCTTCATCACGATGCCTTATCGACTTAAATCTTAAACATTTCAATAATTTCTATTTCGTTGGTTTAAGAATCAGATAAGAAAGAAAAAATCGATATTGATTTTTATCGGTTGGTTGTTAAACGATGAAGAGGTAAACAATTGTTCATATGTCTGATTACATAACTGAAAATCTGGTTAACTGAGAGTTTCTTCTTGTGTGTAAAAAAGGCATTTTCTCCCATTGCTGTAATTTTTGCGCAGATAAAAAGAACTTTTCTTTATCTCAAGCATTTCTCTGCCTATTAAAAGATTCACTTTCTATCGGGATCTCACCGTCAGTAATATTACCTTTTTCCGGCCTATAAATTCAACACCCTAACTTTTTTTAACCGTTCATACCCAAAGGCATTAGAAAACACAAGTTCAAATTTCCTACTGGAAAGCTGATAGGAAAAAAATTATTGCACCGCCGAGAATAAACTCGGACACCATGTAGTGGGAGGTGAAAAAGCAGCGACATATTTCAAAAATGAAAGGTAATTACTTAAATTTCAAGGAATTCAGATCAACTTTTTGGGGTTAAAAATATATTGAAGTTAACATTATTTATTTTTTCTCGTTCGCGAAATGCTTCTGAAACATCAAAAAGAAGATATGGAGTATGTTTCGAAAACAAAAACAGAAAACAATTAATTCAATGCGTGTAATAGTTACATCTATTGAAACTTTTTCCATCAGAGTCGTAAACTAGAAACAAGAAAACAACGACATCATTTTGGCCAAGGACCGAGACATCGCAACAGTGTCGCAAATAGCACAAAACAGTCAGAACTCAAAATAAGAGTAGTTGCACACGAGCAAGCTTTGATTTATTTTGGTTTTCTCCTTGTTATTAGTTGAAAAAGTGGCGTGATCTTTTTTTTGTTTATGCGATCCAAGTGCAAAGTGAGGTAAAAAGAAAACAACAAGGTTGTCATTTGACAACCACTCTGTGACAACGTCGTTATATTTCCTTTGCATTGAAAGTTGTTGGATAAATCTTACTCATCACTCGGCTCATTTTTTCTTCTTCTCCCCCATCTTGCGTCATTATGGCAAAAAATATGTGGCGGCAAAGAGTCGGTCAGAGTCTGCCACCGTGTTAATTCTTTAGAAGAGAAACTTTACCCCACACAGCCTCTCTCCACCCAGATGTATAAAATGGGTAACTGCGACATGCTGCTGGGGGTAACTCTGCAATGGACTAGCATCCCATTCAGGGGGGAGTAGCAAAGCTCTCAGTTGCTTCATGCTAAAGAAACCGGGTCAATCAAGGGCTCGTGTGAGCCTCCTTGGCTTGTGTACTTACCAAAGAGCCGGT
>Ga0126336_10000465_pt1 | contig 16469 bp, 11 predicted proteins | sample SidCmetagenome_FD_92530 | JGI IMG/M metagenome (GOLD analysis project Ga0126336, IMG submission 92530) | Coral microbial communities from El Islote,Puerto Morelos, Mexico - Siderastrea C C metagenome | ecosystem: Host-associated > Invertebrates > Cnidaria > Coral | place: El Islote,Puerto... | reverse complement strand
TCTATCTATCTATCTATTTATCTATCTATCTATCTATCTATCTATCTATCTATCTATCTATCTATCTATCTATCTATCTAACTATCTATCTATCTAAGACGTCATTTCTACCACTTGGCCCAAATTTCAAATTGTTGGCAGTATAGAACTATTTCTTGCTCAAGACATTACAAAGTTTTCGGTTTGATTACTGTCAAATAACGTGGCTCAAGACTTCAGAAATACTACAATGTTAACACTAGCTGTGTGGTAAATGCGCGACGACCTTTTTCAAATTATAACAGGATGTGAGACAGGGTGTTCACTTTAAGACGTACTCTTCGTTATTGCCGTTGAAGCCTTAACGAACTCGATAAGGGCTGTCAAATTGATCAATGCTAGGTATGAATGTTAAACGAAATACAGTTGACTCCCGATAACTCGTACCCTCAAGGGAAATCAAAAAAGGTTCGAGATATCGGGGGATAAGATTCCTGCTGACACCACTTATTACATGTATTCTCACAGGAAGAACTGAATTAAGTAAGTTTTGTCTCATTTCACTTTGACAAACGAGGTTCCAGTTATCGAGGGTAAAATTGTAAAAAAACGACCTGAAGGGAATAGGATTTCAGTTTGACTAGCGGGAGCCTCGAAATATCGAGGGTTCAAGTTGTTAAGGGTAAAATTACAGTAAATGTATGGAGCAAATCCAGGGGAAATCAATTTTGGTTCGAGTTAGTGCGAGCTTCGAGTTAGCGAGGGTTCGAGTTACCGGGAGTCAACTGTAAATATAAAATGTTTTATTACGCAATTGACATGTGCACTTCCTGTTTTTTTGTGAAGGGAATAAACGGCACGTCTCCTCCAACTGCTATGCAAACGTTACATGAAGCTTTGGAACGTTTAATAACAATGCAAACACACTTAATCCGCTCGATATAAAATTAGGCATTTATTAGGGTAGTGATCCATACCTTGCAAAACAAATCAACAAAAATTGCTAGTAAAGGATAAACTCACCAATTAACTTTTTTTTCAGCTTCACAGGATCCCTCTGTTGAGTAAATTAAAAACTTTATGAAACTGTTTCACTTGGTATCTTAATTCTGAAGAGAAACGAAGTAATCGCCCTTGGATAACGGATGGCGACTTCCCAATAGAATTGCAAGATATAAACTATGTATCGTACATACCGCATCTTGCTTTTCAGTTCGGCTTTCATTCTCGAGAGGAAATGACATCGCCACGCCCCAAGTTATTAAGAGGAAAACAAATAGCTTCATTTTCCTTCAAAAAGACACAGCAGAAATTATTACGGTATCAATGTATAGCTTCTAGACTGCCTTAAATTTTTGGATGTAAACATGTAGATACAGAAATAAATAAATAAATAAATAAATAAATAAATAAACTGAAGGAAGAAAGGAAGGAATGAATGAACAATATCTTCAGAAATCTTGGTTGAAAGCAGCTGAATTTTTGTATGGCTGTTGTACTAAAAAAAGAAGTATACTGGTAACTTTCAGCATAACTATGACTAGTAATAGTTGACACTACAGCTGCCCCCGCTGTTAAGAGTTTTTGTGAACGTATTTATAATTATTGATTTTGAAGGTTTCCTTTTTCTTGATTTACTTAGAAACACTTTTGTGTAGCATGTTTTTTTTCTGTAGTATAATTTAGGTTTTAGATTGTTTCTGCAGAAGCAGGCCAAGTTTAGATTAGCACCCAGTCCAGTGCTAAGACATTTCACTGACATTACGGAATCGCGCCAATTGAAACGGGTTGATCACTAATGCAAATGAGCTCTACTTTTTCTGTCAGCCATGGAACTTCTTTGTGTTTGGGTATTGTTTGGGTGCAAATTAGTCCAACCTATTAATTGATTGAGGAACAAATTAGAAGAACAATAAGCAGCAAGAGAATAAACTTAAAGCTAATTGCGAGAGACGCGGGCCGTAAAATATAAACAGCAATGCGTGGTGAACGATTTGTTCGTCCGATCTTCTTTCGGTAATCTTTCTTTATTAGAACAAACACTGTAGTGGAAAGTTCAGGGGGCAAATTGCACTAAAATGCGAGAGAGCAACTTCCCGTGGAAATAATTTCCATATAGGCAATGTAAACAGTAAAGTACCATGAACGTAACTTTTCATACAAAATGCGTTTCCTCGGACGCATTTCTTACATTACAAGCAAGATTTTTCACAGAGACAATCAACTACATGGATTAAATTCGAAACCTATCAAGTAAAACCGAAAAAGCGGCTATATTTACCAGTATTTGTTAATGTACTGAAATTTCATAGTCGCCCAAAACATCTTGCAATGTATTAGCTGAAAAATTCTAAATAATGAGGTCGCAGCTCGACTTGCAATTATACAAAAACTGAAAAATTCGACCTAGAAATTTCTCAAGAAATTCACTGTTTCCATGAGCTATTTCTGAGGGGAAGTGCTAAGTTGTTGTGTTTCCACGCGACCTAATACAATCTTGTAACGCAATATGTCTCGCGAGTTTCAAAAAACAAAAGTGATGTCTGTAGGGTTTACTGGTGTTGAGATTCACTCGTTCGCTAAGCAATGCTTGCTTGTTTGTGGACCGAGTCTTTCAGTCCACCAAAGTGATTTGTGTCTGACTAATCGTTTCCAATCAATGACTTGTGTATGATGCGTGTCTGACAAATAGACTAAAATGAGGCAAACGGGAATAAAATGGACCTGAATAAAATAAGGCAAACGGAACTCTCCCCCCTTCAAAACAGCTGCTCTGCGGGATTTATATACTGAACACATGTGCGGTTAAGGAAACACTCGCAGTGTGACTGACGGAAAAAGAACCCACGCGTTTTCTTGAATACCGTGCACCCCGTAGATAGAGATTTTTGATTTACTAACACCGTCACATTACCCATACATTCTCTTCGGGCAATTACTGATGCTACGTCATCATTACCCACTTATTCCGTTCAGGCGTTTAGTGACGAAACGTCATCGTTACCCACTTATTCCGTGCGCGCCCTGTTCTGGCAAATCAAGATTTGATCTGTTTTACCTACCTACTGTATATTTTAACTGTAAGTACTTTACTTCCCTTTTCTTTATAAACGCGCGAGCTATAAGGATGCCTTCTCGGGATTTTAATCCCTGCGGGGGCAAAAATTGTGTTGTTGCCATGGCAGCATTGTCGACACCAGATCTCCCTCATAAAGGAGAGAAGTGTCTCTCTCCACTGATTTGGCAAACATCCTCATCCCTTGTGAACAGACCAGGAGACCCAGCAATTTATTGTTCAAGGTCAAAAAAGATTGGAACCGAGATTGTTGCCATGGCAGCATCATGGTATCCGTCATTGTGTGTCTCTTTTTTTTTTTGGTACATTGGTCATGCAAAAGTTTCAGTGAATTTGCACAAATACTTCTGGAGATACTCTTCATTTTGTGGTTTAAGTTGTCTTCAAGCTATTTATGCGAGATACTGTCAGTTGGGGTTTGCTCTTTTACTAATAAATTAAGTAAAGGCTCAGCCATATTATCTTGAGAAGGTACAAACAGTCCTTTTCAGAACTGACAAGACAGTGCTATCCAGGTGGTTATCGGCGTTATAACAACAGTTTCTCTCGGAGCTACTACATATTTGCCACACCGAATTGTGCCGTTAAAACATGTCTAAAGGTGCCTTTCTTCGTGGTTTCCTTGAAGTAGACTCACAGCCAGGCAAATGCAACAGCTTTACGTGTAAGCTGCAAATAAACCCACCCAAAGCCGTTTCATTTTGATTTGGGCACGCGCTGTGTCAAATTACTCTCCCATCACTTCCGTTAAAACAGATCGAGGGTCAGTCTCCCACCATCCATATGCGCTTCGTGAGATACTTTTCCTATCCCTGGTTGAAGGCAAATTGTCATGATGGCGCGTACACTGTGGGGGATTTAAGGTTCTCATAAAAATCTTTACGTCATAGAGAGTGTTCTTACTGTTCTCTGGATAAGAAAAATAGCGAGCCTAAGTTTAAACGCGGTCCAGTTTCTCGAGCGATGAAGTTAAGGCTTGGGATGGTAGAATCAACGAACAGAAACTTGAATCGTCGGCAGGTCCGACGGTGGCTAATTCTAAATAGAGCACGAGCAGTCTCTCTTTCCACTCAGGGATGGACGATAGTGGCTCAGGATTCGCGCGTCACGTTTCAACGCGGCGGGCGATTTCGCGCTCGCTCGCTTCTTCGTTTTCCTTGACTAACCCTGAGCAAAAAGAGAGACTGCTCGTAGTCTGAATTTTGAAGAAACTGGACCATTTTAATGAAATTTATCGAGCTTCAAGAGGACCGTTTCAGTTGATCATTGGCTTCTGACTCGCCAACCTTTAATGAACTCATTAGTGAAGAGTGAATTCGATCGAACACAGCGTCGGCCCGCACAAATAGCTTTAAGGTTACTCCAGACCTTCGCGGGTGTCCTACGGGAAAATATTCGTATGCGCGTCATTTTAAAGCTAGAAAAACACGGCAAGCTATATATATAGTTGAAGAGGTTAATAAATGTAGATTTCGGGAAAAATGTGAATGGCCAGTTTCTTCAATCCCGCACAAGAAAATCGCAAACAACCGCAAAAATGACCATGTGTCATTCAATTGAATTATTTGGGTGTCAAATCCAAGCGCAGTGGCAAAATAACTGCACAGTGTTAATCACAAAGGATCAACCATCAAATGTGTGTGAGCATTCTTCGATATTCTGACTGGTTATTTCTTTATTAATCTGTCAAGTTAGAGCAGCAAAGAATACGCAATGCGCATTGCGTTGAAGATCGCCACGGGTGAAATATTACACATTTCAAAAATCGCCGACTCACTTTGGTTTTACAACATCTAAGGAATGTTCTGGCTAAATTTCACCCGATTAATTCATTTATCTGATTGAATGACACATGGTCATTTTCGCAGACATTATTGCAATTTTCTTCTGTGGAATTTAAAAAACCGGCAATTCATTGTTTTCCCGAAATCTACGTTTATTAACCTTTCTAACAATATATAGTTTGCTGTGTTTTACTTTAAAATGGCGCGCATACCAATTTTTTCCCTGAGGACACGGGAGGACTCCTGCGAAGGTCCGGATTACCCTTAAAACGCTTTAAAACAGTCCTAGAATCCCATAAATAGCAACTGATGAAAATGACGCAGGAATAAGGTTGGTCATTTTCTTGTTCTGAATTTTTTATTTCCGACACGAATGGCGGATTTGTTACCCTCCTGTACAAACTCTTGTATTTCGATGGAGCGGTAAATATTTTCACAGCGTGGAACACGATGCAATTTGCACACACAGTAAAAGCTCTTTTTGCGACCACTCTAGTAAGCGACCAGTCCTAGTTACGACCACCATTATGAAACCCCGTTTGTATTGTCACTTAAACTCTATACTGAAAATCCCTCGCAAGCGACCGCGACCACTTTTGTGAATTACCGACAGGTCTTTTCCTTTTTTTAGGTTCTTGTAAGCGATCACTCAGTCAATGCTTTAATGAAAGCATCCACTTTTGGATGACATTTAGAGTAATACATAGCAAAAGTGCTAATGACTAGTTGACTTGTACATTCACGAACCTCTTGTGTGATAGGCAATAATAATCTATTTAATATCATTACTACAATACTAGTAGTAACCGTTAACATAACCCAAGCTTCATACTAAACGTTCTCGTAAGCGACCATCCTCTAATGTTTCATCACACGGTCGCTTACAAGAGCCCATTCTCGTAAGCGACCAGCTCTACCACTTTTCTGAATTCCCAAGGCGGTCGCTTACGAGAGCTTCACTATATATTTGTCTGTACGTGCGCGCCTGTGTTTCAGATAGGGAAATTCTAAGTTCTTCTTAATGAAAACTTTTTTGTTGCTGTTGTTGTTGTTGTTGTCGACGCACAATAAGAAACTTTCGATCTAGTTGCTACCATCCATTCGATAGAAAGAAAACGGTGAATATGTATGTATATTTATCATGGCCCTTTTGTAGAACGTGTACTAAGCAGACGTTTCGTTGACGTTCTATCATTCTTTCTTTTTCCTTTCTATCATCTGCCCTTAATAATAATTTCATATCAAATGGAAATATGTTAAAAAACGATATTCAACAATGCCTTAGTTATTTATCAACGTTTTCGCTTGAGCAATTCTAAGTTGCTTAATAAGTTCTGAGTCACTTTGCTCCTTTACAACATTTTAGGGGCATTTTCTGGTTGCTATCACAAACTCCTATCTGAAAAGGTGGACTACGTTTCTTTTAAAGGTTTTAAAAACAACATCCAAGGCTTCTGGTGAAAAGAAAGCAGTGGTGAAAATTTTTCAATTACATCCATGTCTCCAAACATTTTGTTGACTGCTAGGTGGAAGAACTAGTTTAGAAATCAAGATATTTTATCTTTAGTGATTATTTCCTTTATTTTCAAACTCTGTATTTGTTATCTTAGACTTTGTCTTTCAAAGCACATACAACTCTAGTCTTAATGGCTTATCAGAATCCTTTAATGCGAAGCAACTCCGATGAAAACAGGAACACAACACAGCGAGTTCTACCACATGGCGGCTCTTCAAGGACCTCGTGGTCCCATGATGCTATGCGCAATAACTATCACGTAATATTACAAACTCTCACACTCCTCCCAGTTGGCCAATATTCAACGAAAATAATGCACTTAAATTAGTTAACTCCGGAAAAAAACAAAAACAAGGAAAATACAAACAACTGTCACTCAAATCTTCTGTGTCCTTGGGCTTAACCTAGTCCCTAAGAAATCCGAGAAATAGTACTGTCTTAAAGCTTCAGACTGTCTATCAACTGTTTTCTCAGCTGGTGGGCTCGGTGGGCGGCCAATCGTCGGTTCCTTTTACTGCATTGGCCAGAGTCTGTTCCTGTGTCAGCTTGCGTGATAGTGTTACTGCTGTTTCTTTGTGGCTGTTTTTGTTGCTCGCTATGCACTTCAAGGCGGTAGAGACTTTCCACTGACCGCCTAATTGTAGTCGACTTCCTACGCTTGGCGGTTACGGATCGCACCACAGCTCCTCTAACAGCACCGTCTTTCCCGGGAATCAACTCTAGTACCACGCCCAGGTTCCACTGCCCTCTCTATGCGGCATCATCACGTACAATCACCACGTCACCTGTAGAAATTGTTCGGCCACCACCTCGCAACTCGAGGAAGTATTCTGACCTCCACCGCTTCCAGAAGTGGTCAATCAGCATCCTTAAATAGGCTGCTCTCCGAGTTAGAGCCTTCCCATCCAGCCACACTATCCCGAAGAGAAGAGATTCTTCTCCCGTGCAACAAATGCGACGGCGTCAGCGGCTCTTCTAGGTCATCCACAGCAACGTGCGAAAGGGGTTTCAAATTCAATGTGGCCTCTTCCTCCAGCAAGGTGGTGAACAACTCTTCATTGGTGACGCTGGCATTACCGAGGATTTTCTTGAGGCACCTCTTGACGCTTTTGATTAGCCTCTCAAGGAAGCCTCCCCACCAGGGAGCCCTCTCAAGATTAAAAGACCATCTGACTCTTCATTCCAATAGATGGCTCTTGACTTGTGACAAGTAAAACAAGGTTGATAAGGTCTTAGCTGCAGACTTAAGGGTTTTGTCATTGTCTGACCTAATTTCCAAAGGCACCCCTCCTCGAGCTGTAAACCGCCTGAAACAACGAAGAAAGGCTTCAGCAGTCAGATCTGAAACAATGTCAAGATGGACAGCCCTTGAAACCGTGCTGGTGAACAGAGCATTGTAGACCTTCTTTACGTCTTGTGACTCTTTCACATACAGCGGCCCTGCAAAATCTACCCCGGTGTAACTGAATGGATAATCTTCTGTGACTCTATAAGGGGGCAGCGCCGGAGGGTCTGGTAGTCTGTAAGATTTTGCGTCATGACGTCTGCAAAGCACGCATTTGTGTATCACCTTCCTTACAAACTGTCGCCCTCTGATGATCCAGAACTTAGAACGCAGTTCTGCAGTCACTGCCTCTTTTGTTCCGTTGTCACTAACCTTCTCGTGGCAGTGTTTCACGATTAACGACTTCAGATAATGGCGGCATCAAGTAAACGCGGATGTTTCTGGTCACGTGACAAATTTGCGTTCTGCAATCTACCACCACACCTGAGAATTCCTTTATCATCACGAAAAACTCCAAATTCTTTCTCCCATGCCTTTAACTTGGGCTTCCCAGACAGTTCACTTTGAATGTCGTGAACCCACAGTTCTTTCACTAGATTGATATCTTTGGTGATGAGCTCTGGTGAAGCGTTCTCCTCTTTGTTTCTCTTGGCCTTCAAAACTTGAATTGAACACAAGTGCAGTGACTACGAGAAGCTTCCTCAAACTTCCAAACCTCCCACAATCTATTACAGCACCTACTCGTCTCCAATTTAAATCAACCACAAATGCCGATGAGCTACCAACTAACTTCGTGCGGTCTCCTGCCTTCATCTCACTCAGGCTCTCAACTGGCGGTTCTTCCTTGACACACGTTAAGCCAGTCAGGACCATTGAAACACCTTCCTACAGGGCTGTAGGAGAGTTCCTCCTGAAGGGATATCTGCTGGGTTTTCACTGCTACGGCAATGGCTCCACATTTCGGGCGATACAAGGCTCCGTATCTCAAGCACTTGTTTCTGGACGAACTATGTCCAGACAACTCTCTTTCCCCCAGATCCAGTGTATGGCAACCTTGGAATCGGACCAGCACCTGGTGCACGAAACCTGAATGAAGTCGGCTAACACAGATCTCACACGGGTGATCAATCTTGCAAATAACAAGGCAGAAGGGAACGCTGGCTTTGGGAAAGTCTGTCTCACAAGTAGTGCGACTCTCGTCTTGGATGTGACAAAACTAACATGGACCACTCCTGCTGTTTCAACTCGCAGGTACACTACTGCAGCGTACGCCTCAGCTGATGTGTCACAGAAGCCCTGCAGGCTGACTGACGTCGCATAGTCCTTTCATGCCACCAAGGGCCATCTTGAAATCCTTACGGGTTTGGCGTTCATGAGGCTGTTCAGTAAAGGAAATTACTCTCCCTTGAGCTGCTCGTCTAACTCTTCATCCGAAGCCAATCGTTTCTCACACAACCGCTGAAATAACATTTTCAATCTCACAATCAGTAGGGTGATAAATCCCAGTGGATCATAATTGCTAGACACTGCTTGGATGACCTTGCGCTTGGCAGGCTCTTGTGTCATTGAGTTCTCTAAGAAACTACTGACGTCGAGAACAAAGCCCAGTGTCACTGTCCCAGTGCAAGCCGAGAACCTTTTCATTAGCCTCCTCAGCCCTTGTACGACTAATCATGGATTCTTCGAGGGTTTCGTCCTCCTCTGTGACGCCTTCTAGCTTGTCATCTTGGTTAGCCTCGGTAGGAAGACTCAACAACAATGCCACAACATCTCTTCGTTTTTGCAATTGTGCTTTCTCAAGTTTTCACGGTTGAAGGTAAACTTTCTGGCATTAAAACCGCCTTCGGCAAGCCTTGTCTTTGTCTTCAAATAGAGGATATGGGCACTGTCCTCATCACAGTCACCACGTACAAGGATTGCAAAAACTTGAGAACGAATTCTGGATCTTCAGTTCCATACTTGTGCACATGATGTTTGACGGTAGCATTGAGTAGAAATGGACTTGACGAGAGTCCAAAGACTACACAAGTAAATCTCAACACCACAACACTGGGGTTCTCCTTCAACGGGTCATCAACCCACAATAAACGTAACACATCTCTATCCTCTTCCGCAACCGACACCATAAAAAATGCCTTCTCTATGCCCCCCACATTGCCAACCCTATGGTTCCTAAACCTGATCAAAATGTCAGCGACGTTCTCGATCGACGATGGCCCAGCATGCAAACACTAATTTAGCGAGGGGCCTCCTCCTCCCTTGACAGAATAATCATACAAGATGCGGACTGCGGTCTGCTTATCTTTCCTAATGACTAGGTGGTGTGACAAGTAATGAATTTCCCCTACTTCGCTTGGCTTCTCCTCGCAAACCCATTCCACTATGCCTCTGTCGAGTTGCTCCCTTATCACAGACTCATACCCTCTAAGTATGCCAGGTTCCTTCTTGAGCCTTGACAGCAAGGACAGCAATCTCTTCTTGATGCACTCATAACCATTGTGAAGGATTGGATGTGGTTCTCTCCAAGGCAAATTCTCCACGTACGTCTCTCAGTCATGCGAAATCCTCTCTTCGAATTCATCATACACAGAATTTTCGTTTGGGAGGATTCCAAGGGACTCCAGCTTCCAAAACCTTTCAAGATAAGTGTTTAAACGTTCATCAATTGTCTGAATAGAAACTGCGCACTTCAAAACATGGGTTGACGTGAGATTGAGAGACGTGCTTGCCTGTTGAGGGGGTCTTCAATGGGGCCCGACAACACCCAACCGAATATGGAGTGAATGGCAGTTGGCCCCTTCTCTCGTCTCACCACTCCACTGTTACAAAGTTCCAATACCAATTACTTCCTACCAGCATGTCAAGTTGGGCTTCACAGTCATCCCCAAGTTTCAGGTCAGCCAGGTGAGGATAGCGCTATCAATGGTACGCTAATAGCAGACACCTGAACATCCTTGTCTTAGCTAGCAACACGAATGTTGACCACCTCGCACAGTTCGTTAGTACCAGTGCCCAGTCCAAACCCCTTGATCGTGAGAGACTCAGTGTGAGAAGATTGAAGATTCAGGTCGTTCTTTAGCCTTTCAGTCACATATAAACGCTGGCTCCCTCCATCAAGGAAGGGAGTTCTTCGATGGGGACGATCTGGCCTGTACACAGTAACTTAAGCAGTCTGTAGGAGAATTTGCTGCCTTTGTTCCCACACACACGAAGGAGGATGTTCCAGCTACCCTTTCGTCTGCTGTATTCTTAGCCTCTTCTGTCTTACTTCTGTGGCCAGACTGATCTGAGCTGCTGATACGTAATAATCTGTGCACTCCTTGGTCTCTCCTGATTAGCAGAATGCTAACATGGTGTTTCTCTTGACACTTGCTGCAACGCGACTTTGATTTACAGTTCCTGCTAATTTGGTTCCGTCTGATGCAGACGTACCTTCGACCACAAAACCCAAGAATCTCCTTCCTTTTCTGGACTTCTGTGACCACTGAACATTGGGCTGAGGCGTGTGGCTGCCTCCAGTAAACACATAATGGAGTTTGGGTTTGATTAGACCCAACAACCAAGGCTGACGCGGTCGAGGCTCCTCGAATTGATCGTTTTGCAGGATATTCTGGCTTTCTTTCATCTCTCCCACTGGAAACGGACATAGCTGTGTACTCACATCTTTCTCGGTTATTCAACTCCTCTTTGAACTCCTTTAATATGGACTTTAGATTCCAGGAATCCCGTAGTACCTTGACACAGATGATCAACCGTACTTCCGTTGGGATCTTATTGAGTAGCAATGTAAGAAACAATTCCCCGTAATGATCTGAAGTACGTCCCAAAGCCTCTTATCCCCTTATCTGAGCCTCTACGGAATCTTAGCGCTGTCTCAAGAGTTTAGGATCTTGCTACTTGCTACTGATGGGAGATTGACGAGGGCGTTCATATGGTCACTTAAATCAGCTGCTGTTGGTCTGTTAATTTACACTGATAACTCCTAAAAAGGAGTCATAGTGGGAGAAACACATTTTTTGGGATTTATTACTCCGAATCTTGAAAGTCAAAATCCCAGGCCTTTGCATGTTACCGAGTGTTCGTATGTGGTCCGAACCTTGACAGTGAAAATCCCGGGCGTTTGCCTGTTGCTGTGTTGGCAGCGAGTCTTGTCTATGAAAGGTGGCTGAGCATTACCTGTGCTATCTTAGCGAGCCAGTTGCCTGTAGTTTGAATTCGCGAAAAAGGTCCTGCGTTTAGCTGCGAGCGGGTTGCCTGTAGTTTGATTTCGCAAAAAAACATTTCTGCGTTATCTTAGGGAGCCAGCTGCTGGTAATTTGATTTCGCAAAAACAGTTACAATCCTTCTCTGTGAAAAGTGGCAGAGCCTTGACGGCGTTATCTTAGCGAGCCAGTTGCCTATAGTTTGGTTTCGCGAAAACAGTCCTGCTTTTAACTGCGAGCGAGTTGCCTGTAGTTTGATTTCGCGAAAACAGTCCTGCGTTACCTTCACGAGCCAGTTGCTAGTAGTTTAATTTCACAAAAACAGTTACAATCCTACTCAGATACAGACTTCCCTGCGAAAATCCTAGCGAGCGACGGTATTACTGGTTGTAATGCAGCAAAGCGGTGGTGACTTCGAAACTCCTTTCAGCACTCAATCTGTAGCCATTTTCCGTGGCTGAATTTTCATTTCCAGTAGTGTGACGTAAGGGCCTTTTGTACGTTATCCAATCATAGTGTCACCAAAGTGGTTACGGAAGTTTGCTAACAGCTTGCTAACAAATGTTTTCAGGCTAACAGCTAACAGCTTTACGATTATATACTGTCGGCGCATGCACGTAGCAGACAAAAATCCTGGCAGTTCAACTTTCGTGATCATTACCTTCATTCTCATGCCCTATATTTGTCATAATGCGCCGATATAATAAGGAGAAATTTGATGCTGATCACTATTGGGGCTTGATGGGCCAAAGTATCCGTCAGATGTGGACCACATTTTGTTTGAAGTTTAATCTTTCAAGGTAAAAGTTAGGGTGTTTGATTCTATAATAATGCTTGCTTGGTCCAATAAACTTGTGTTGTTTCGCTTCTCAACGTAAAATAGAGACGGTTTGAGACAGAACCGTGTACAGAACAAGAAACACTCCCCTACTGACTAACGAAGGGTGATCATTTATTTTGCATATTCAAAAAGGAGATTCGTTTTGATATTATAGAGTGTTTTATCGGACAGTTTTTCTTTAATACTTATGGTAAGCGATCCTTTGTTCTCGCATGCGCGTAGCTGCGGATCAATTTAAGCCAGTTCTTAAACTTTCAAAACATTGGGAGTAATTTAACGAAACTATCGTTAAATTATTGCCTGCCTTTAATTCCATTTAAATTGGTCTCCTTTAAGTGATTTAGAGAAAATTAACATTACGCTTCGTAAACAACTATTATACTGGAGAGTCTAGATCTCCTAGCCAGATGCCATTCATCGAAGTACGAATAATAATAATAAAAAGTAAGTGGAGATGGAAAACCTTTGGTTAAATTTTTGTTACTTAAGGCAGAAGAACAACCACCATTCTAGCAATTCTAATTTGCAAGTTAAGAGTCACGTTTCTCCGTTTTACTTTTCCCAAGGTCATTTTCTAGTTACCCAGTTATCAATCTACCAGAAAACCAAGGAGCACCCACACGTTATTGTTTTATACGTTTTGCTTCCGCCCTTCTTTCTCACAATATGCACTTTAAAGGGATCATATGTGCGCTGTGTTCAACCTTTTAATAGTTTATACCTAAGATAGCGTAAGTTTGGGTATGTTTGCAGGAGAAACAAGTCTGAATTGCGAAAGGAAACAAAAGGAGATCAAACCATTGAAACTTTATGACTTAGTGACATCTTCTCATTGGATGCATTATAATATTCTTTTGTAGTCAACATTGTACATTAGCAATTCTATGTTGCTTTACCTATTTTCCCCGAAAGCAAGGTCACGCTCACCCGTTCATTGCTTTACACGTTTTGTGTGCGCCTAATTGTTCTCTGAATAAGGGCTTTAAACGAATCATAAAGTAGTCGTCCCCGTTTTACAGCGAAACGTAAAAGGATATTTTGCTGACATTCTACAATTTTCGCTGTTGTTTTTTCTTTGCCATTACCTACCCCTAATAACGATCAGCCATATCAAATAAAAATATAATATGTAACATTTTGAGAAACAACCTCCAAGACCATGGTGAAAAGAAAACATTGGTGATAACTTCCATTATAAACAAGGTTTCTTTTACCATTGGAGCCCAAGAAACATCAAAGTTCCGTCAGACGTGGGCGACATATTATGCGACTTTTAATATTTCAAGGTAAAATATGGCGTGCTTGAGACTATCATAATGATATGACTAATAAACGTGAACTGCTTCTCTGCTCGAGTTGAAATAGAGACAGTTTAAGACGAAAAACCATATACACAACACATCCCTATTAGTATCGTGGGGTGAACACAGAATCGTTTTGAAAGTGGCGTGTTGTATCGGATAGTGTTTTCTTCAATACTTGTGGTAAACAAATCCCTTGTTCTCGCATGCCAAAAGCCATATATTTTGTCCAAGTGTGATAATATAATCCCAATATGGAACAGTGCCTTAATACTCATCAAATGAGAACGCGCTGATCTTATCGTGCGCTTGGGCCGCTTGTGACCGTACGGCTGGCGATTATTTTGGAAGGACGAATGCTGTCCCTAACAAAACAGAATTAAATTAGCAGGCTGGTTGTGTTGTGAATTTGTTTCCATACTGAATAGTATGAAGTTGCCTTTAATTGTGTTCTTCGTAAGAAGTCCAATGAAATTTGCTTCAAAAGCCAATTGACCAATTTTCTCTAGAAATTTGAAGCTGATCACAGTTTGGGCTTGACGGGTTAAAGTTCCGTCAGACGTGGGCGACATATTATTTGAATTTTAATCTTTCAAGGTAAAAGATAGCGTGTTTGATTCTATAATAATGATTTGACTAATAAAAGTGAATTGTTTCTCTCTAGTTGAAATAGAGACGGTTAGAGACGCAAAAATGTGTACACAACTCTCCCCTATTAGTAAAGTTACCTGTAGTCGTGTTCTACGTAAGAAGTCCAATGAAATTTGCCCCCAAAACCAATTGACCAATTTGCTCTAAGACGTTTCAAATCCGCTCAAGAAGCCCATATCAAGCAATAAAAAGATCATGAAGGCAAAAACAAGATTTATTATTAATTTGGAATTTTTTTATTATTCCTAACATTTAAAGTGTATTTGTTACATTCCTATAAAAAATATCAGTAGTATATTTTGTCTAAAAAACCACACCTTTCTCGCAGTATGGACCGACTTTAATGGGACATTTGCGCACTGTGTTAAACCGTTTAAAAACTATACCTACGATAGCGTAAGTTTAGGTATATTTGGAGGAGAAACAAGTCCGAATTTTCAAAATGAGATCATGCCATTGGAACTTAATGACATCCTCTCCTTGGATGCATAATAATATTCTTTTGTATTCATCATTGTACATTAGTAATTCTAAGTTAAATTGCTTTATATTTATCTTAACGGAAAGCAAGGTCACACTCACCCGTTCATTGTTTTACACCTTTTGTGTTTGTCCATGTTTTCGGAATATGGGCTTCAAACGAATCATAAAGTAGCGGTCATCATTTTGCAGCGAGACGTAAACGGTTTTTATGCTGACAATCTACAATTTTCGCTGCTGTTTTTTCTTGCTGTTATCTACTCCTAATACTGAAGGATCAGCCATATCAAATAAAAATATAATACGTAAAAACCATTTTCCACGATGCCATAGTTACTGATGAACGTTTTACATGAGCAATTCTAACTTGCATTTCTTAAGGGCATTTTCTAGATGTTATTCTCAACTCTACATCTACATGTACATCTACCTTGCTACGTAAACGTTTTTGAAAACACCTTCCAAGACCATCGGTGAATAGAAAACAGTGGTGATGATTTCCATTATAAACATGGCTTCTTTCACCATTGGAGCCCCAGAAACATTCTACAAATTCTGCTACTGGTCTCCAAACATTTTGTTGATTACTAGGCAGTAGAACTGACAAATAATATTACATTGATCATAGCCTTAATTTTGATGCCCTGTATTAGTTATAATGCGTCGATATAATAAGGAGAAATTCGATGCTGATCACTGTTTGGGATTGACGGGATAAAGTTCCGTCAGACGTGGGCGATATATTATTTGAATATTGATCTTTTAAGTAAAATATAGCGTGTTTGATTCTATAATGATGATTTGACTAATAAACGCGAATTGTTTCTCTCGAGTTGAAATACTGAGACGGTTTGAGACGAAAAACGGTGTACACAACACATCCCTATTAGTAAGGTGGGGTGAACACAGAATCGTTTAGAAATTAAAACGTGTTGTATCAGATAGTGTTTTCTGCAATACTTGTGGTAAACAATCCCTTGTTCTCTCATGCCGAAAACCATATACTTTGTCCAAGTGTGATCATATATTCGCAATGTGGAACAGGGTATTACAATATGCACCAAATGAGAACAGGCTAAAAGATAAAAGATAGCGTGTTTGATTCTATAATAATGAATTGACTAATAAACATGAATTGTTTCTCTGCTCGAGTTGAAATAAAGACGGTTTGAGGCGCAAACCGTGTTCACAACACTCCCCTATTAGTATCGTGGGGTGAACACAGAATCGTTTTGAAAGTAGCGTGTTGTATCGGATATTGTTTTCTCCAATACTTGTGGTAAACAAATCCCTTGTTCTCGCATGCCAAAAGCCATATATTTTGTCCAAGTGTAAAAAAATTTACGCAATGTGG
>Ga0126336_10000464_pt1 | contig 16470 bp, 11 predicted proteins | sample SidCmetagenome_FD_92530 | JGI IMG/M metagenome (GOLD analysis project Ga0126336, IMG submission 92530) | Coral microbial communities from El Islote,Puerto Morelos, Mexico - Siderastrea C C metagenome | ecosystem: Host-associated > Invertebrates > Cnidaria > Coral | place: El Islote,Puerto... | reverse complement strand
TTTTTTTTTATGGGGGGGGGGGGCAAGGGAATTTTTTTTCCCCCAAATTTTTTTTTTTTTTGTCCCCCCCCTTTCCCCCCCCCCCCCCACTAGTTGTATTTTTTTCTGGATGATTCCCCACTGGAGGAAAAAATTGGTTACACTACACCTTAATTTTTTTTTATTACAGTAGAAATTACTTTCTTTCTCTCATATTTGTAATCTAACCATGTTTGTTGTCTAGAATTGTGATAACTATTTTTGTTGTTGTTGTTATTATTTTTATCGCTACTACCAGAACTACTACTTAAGTCTATTATTACTATTATAATTGTCTTTCTCCTTGTCACAAAATAATGTTCACTTCACTCTTGATGCTTTTGGCAGAACATTCCTTAATTTGCCTTTCACTCAAAATACAGATTCCAAAAATCAATTACATTTTTTGCTCCTGTCTATCATAGATAGGTTTGACAACAGACAGACTGATAGTAAATAACATGGATACTTTTCATTTATAGCTAAAAAATAACATCCTTCTTTAGTCTTGAAGACTCTAATGCAAATGATGAAACTTTTGAGGAGGAAAAAAGACAGTTCAGAGATAACACCAACACATGTAATGGTTGGTATAATCTTTTCTTTATTTGTGCGAGAGTGTTTATTTGAAGGCTGCATACTTCAGACTAATCCTAACCTGGGAACTCTTAGTAGTTTAGGCCTAGCTGGGTCAAGTTTCATCAAACTGTGATTTATTAAGTAGGTTCATTCTGCAGTCTGTAGTCTGCAATCAAACACAAATCAATGACATATTTTAATCTACAATGCTCACACATGCATATTTTACCTTCTGTTTAGAAATTGCAACCAGCGTTTATCCTTAGAGCTGGACATTGGACAATGGCTTACTTAATTTTTTCCCTGTCTGATGAAATTCCAGCTGTGATTAGATTAGCAATGAGGCTGATGATCCTTCTTGCTTAGGGTTGACACACCCTTTTTTATACTTTACCACTTGTCCCTCTAACCCTTAGAATAGGCAACCCTCCCCATTAAGACATCTAGGCAGCTTAAGCTTGCAGGATACTGTTGTGGATACCCTGAGCTGGCAACACAGTCATGCACCAAAGACATGATGTGAGGTTGATGAGGCCTAATGACCTTTCTTTTCCTCACCCCTCTAAACCACATGCCTTCCTCCTTGCCCCTCCAATTTCTAGATCAGGCATGGCGCACACCTCTCTCTGTTAAAACCCATAAGCAACTTATGCGTTCAGGACACAGTGTTAGATACCCTTAGCCCTAGTAAGCTGCCAACATTTGCAACTCTGCATTCTGGGTTTGTTTTTCAGTCATTTTGCCCACAATAATCCAAAAATTCTTTCCTCTCAGATTCCATTGACGAAGACCCTGAATTTGGTGACACTACAATTTTCTATGACTGGAAAGAGTGTAGCACCATAATAAGTGACGAGACTGCCCTCAACGAATCGATCGTCATTACAGAAAATCTTCTTCAGCTTTCCATTCCTGAGATAAGGAGAGAACTGCAAAAGTATGGAGAAGTTCCTGGCCCTATAACACCAGCCACCAAAAACGTGTATTTAAAAAGGCTGACAAGATTAGGAAGTGGTACAACGTACTCCAAGGTAATCAACAAACCACGTTTGTTTGTGATTGTGTGATTTAGTAAAATGGTTATTCAAAGTTTAATCTCTTCTGAAAGCTGAAGTTCCCTGAAATCTACATATTACATGTACCTGCTAAATTCAAACCTCCTTTTGTAGCCAATGAATGGACACACCTATGACACCACACTCTGTATACGTCCTAGTGAAATGTCTGCGACTTTATAGACTTGTATACAATGGCCCCATTTTATGGAATATATTATTTGTTGTTAATTTGCAACAACTTTCTGCTTTATTGCCAATTGATAAAACTGTAGAAGAGAACAACAACAATCTTTGTTGCATCCTGATTACAAATAATTAGGTTTTTGTCCTCAGCAAGTGGCATGTGTGTTAGTCGAAGCGGGGAGAAGATGTAAAAGAAATAGTGAAACAAAGTAGAAAGAGATTTCACAAGGCAGCAGCGATAAAATTAATTAAATAACAGTAAGAGAAAAGTTATTGGAGAATAACAACAGAGATAGTGATGAATTACTAATAGTACAAGCTGACTACGAGCCTGGTTTTAAAGGAAAGAATGAATACATAAGTTTTATGAAGATAAGAAAAGAAAAATTAAGAACACAACAACCAACATTAACATTGGATGTCATCAGGATTCGCAATATGAAGAATATCTCCCTGAGATACGACAACACATCGAAGGGAGAGCAGACACACCCGATCTCTGCCAGGAAGAGGAATCCATGTGTGAAGAATTTGCCCTCAAAAAGAATTGGAGGGAGGGGTAAGTTATTAAAGTTGAATTTTGCAATCTCGAATGTGGTTGTTTCCTTTCCTTGAATACTGATGTCTAATGGCTTTATACTACGTTGGCTTGCTACCCCAGACTTCCGTATAATTGCCGAGGTAATAAAATCCCGATTTTGCTAGGATAAATCTCTCCGTTCTTTTTATCCAATGTGTTTTCTTTTGTTTTCAGCCGGCTTATAGAATATTCATAGGATCCTAAACATTAATGTTTGTCACTATATATCGAAAAAGCGTCGCTTTTTTGAAAAGCTACTCGACTTTCTGTTTGTTGAAAACTAATTGGAGAAAACTATGAAGAACGCGTGTAAGCGAGAAAGTTTTTAGACGTTTTGCATGTCACTTTCGTAGACATGCCGCCAGATTTGTAGGTCAGACGTGACACCGGGGAATGATTCTTACTCAACATAAAACAGGTTTGGTTTCATCGTTTGTAAATATTTTTCCCAAAACGTAAATAAATGAAATGAATTCGCGGGTGAATTGTGTAGAGATACACGTATACGTTCATCAAAATTTCAGACTGTTCAGAGCCCAACCAGAAAGCTCCTTTCTGTTGCGAGCTAGTTCAGCCACATAAAGCAGTTTAAAATTGAGTCTCTAAAGCAATTTGCGTTTGGTTTGATTTTGCTTTAATACAAATACGCTTGGTGACTGGTTAAGACAAAAAAAAACACTCGACTCGCACCACTTTCTCAACCAATTAGAAGTAAAAACAAAACCAATTTGCTTACATGTGTTTCTCCGGGCTTGACGTTGCTTCGAGTTCCGACGGTCGATTGTGTTGTTTGTGCCTGTTGTGATTGGTCAGAGTGATTTACTCTTTTGCTTTCGTTTTCACGCCATTATTGTAAACTGCTCTATTACTTGTAATTTGCCATTTCTTTCCCCAGAACTGAGAAATCGTCCTTCAACTACTTGTTAATTGACCCGCGCGTAACGCAGAACTTGCCAGTGAGAGCGAAGAAGATGAGAGCTGAGGACGTGTTCAGGGTTTTTATCATGTCTATTTTTTATGTCGGCAAAGGTAAAAGATCCCGCCCCTACGCACATCTCAACGAAGCCCTGCAGTCTTCAAAGGTAAATATAAAAAAAGGTTTTTTCCTAGGTTAGGTCATGCCTACTGGCCTGCAACAGTTAAACCTATAATAATTTAGGCTAGAGTAATTTAAATATAGATAAAATCTTTCAGTGTGATCATTCAAACGTTAGCCTGCGAGCAGGCTGGGCTTAGATACAAATATCCGAATGTTTTTTGAGATATGTAGAAACTTCCAGGATATTTAGAAAAATTCCAGATATTTAGAAAAAATGCGGTATTTTGGGATATTTGGAGTTTTTGTTTAGGCTCTAGGCGTTTTTGCAGTAGTTTCTTGGTGTTTAGAGCTGTTTTACTCAAATGAGTGCCAACAGTAATCTGTTTTAGCAGTTTTCCAATAAAAATTATTGCATCCCATGAGGCTGATGGCAGTCATTACTAAACAAAATGGCGAAACCCATCCTCGGAGACCCAGGGGCAGATAGTCGGGGCGAGAAGCAGTTAAAAACGGGCGAAATCGTTGAGAGCGAACGTTCGCAAGACGGGTGGGAGAGCCCCTGGGAGGATACCATATAAGACGTCACGAAAGGAACCGTAAAATAAGCTGATCGCTGATTGGGCACAAAAATTCAATGCCTCAAATTTGTGTTCAATCAGGAGCAAGAACGCAAATGCGTTCTTGAACTAGTCCGTTAAAGGTATGCTCCCAGGGCTCTCCCACCCGTCTTGTAAACTTTCGCTCTCACCATACGTCTGCTCGCACCAAGTCCGCCCGTTTTATCTGCCTCTCGCCCGGACTATCTGCCCCTGGGTCTCCGAGGATGGGCGAAACCCGAAGTGGCTTGTGGACTGGTTAAACTGAAGCTCCTAGTTATGTTGTGACCTGTGACAAATGCCGTGAAACTAAAATACGACCACGATAACTGAAACGTCTGCTCCTTTTGAGTCAAAATAGTAATATTTATTACAGTTGTGGCAAGATATTTAGACGATTTTTCGGAATATTTATAGATTTTTTGGAGAATTTCCAGAAACCTGTTTAGACCATTTTTCGAGATATTTGTATCTAAGCCAGCCTTGAGCAGACTCAGATATTGAGTTATTCGTGCGACAAAATGACTATTAATATTTTAGAAAAAGATTTTTGAAAAGTTTTCCCTGTTTTGATGTTCCGCGCACTTGATACTAAGGGTTTGCCTGGTTTCTTAAACATAATTACGACTATAAGATATCACAGGGTTGATCTCAGTGGACTGAATGGTTTATTTTCTCACCAAAGCATTTTCTGTCCGCGATAAACATCTTAGGAGGGATCTTACCTCTGCGCGGGGGAGCTTTTCATTTAGATGAAATATGCGGATTTCCTCCTATCAGTCGTGTAGGATTTTAACCGCTACGTTAGCCTTTGTCATGCTTTCGGATTGCAGAGAAAAAGGGAGAGCTGGTGGCCTAAGCAACTGAAAAAATGCGAATGGGAAATAGAATAGTTCGGCATTTCGCAGATTGAAATAAACACGAGAGGAAGCTGTGACAATCCTGATGCAAAAAAACACGTTTATTTCTTTTCTTCAACAGCACAACCCTAAAATTCAGCAAATTCAAGACATCTGGGCCGCAGGGCTGGGTGTCGTGTCGCTCCACATCTTCCAAAGTGTAATACCTGTAGAGGCGTACACGCGCGAAGCGTGCATGATAGACGCGCTCGGTAAGTTTATAGATACAGTTAGTATAAATTCCTGGGCACGATTCAGCATTACGCGTTATAATACACGCAATTGCATGGTTACTTGCTCAAACATTACGTGCAACAGTGCTCGCAATTATGTGATTAGGTTGTTCAATTGCGTTATAAAAGCACAGACGGTAGTCTATAAAGGTAGCCTGCGTGGCCGGCGGGATCGTTCGCGCGCGCAAAGGTTTGGCTTGGTAGAGGAGAAGAAGCCGCGCGGAGAATGGGGCGGAGACGCTTTGAATTTTCTCGCGCCTTCGGCGCTCGTCTTCTCGCGGAAGCCGCGAGAATGGCGGCTTCGCCGCCAAAACTACGCGCGCAAATACAATTCCGCCAGCTACACAGGCTATATAAAGGAAACTTTAAGCTATTCTTGTTCTCTTGCTGTTCCATAAAAAGACACAATTTTGTGTGCAATGCTACATGTAGTTAAGACACGTTGGGAATTGTTACGTGTATAATAGCGGGTATCTTTCTGCAAAACTTCAATTTTGGGAGTCATAAGGCTCATGTAGAAAAGCGTGACAACAGACTTCGTGTAAAATCTATATTAAAACATGTGGACTCGTTTACACTACTGACGGCAGCAACAGAAGCGGGATCGACCCGAAAGGCGACATCACGGCGAAGAAAGAAACAAAACAGCTTCTATTCCCTATGATTCATCAGACAAAGCGGGTAAAATACAGCTTTTAAAAACATGTTTTAAGTCCCCTCCTTCTTCTTCTCCCTCCAGTCCTCCTCCTTCTCCCCCCTTCTCCCCCCTTCTCCTCTTCTTCCATTTTATTTTGGCAAAATAAAATGGTTGTTGTTGTTATAAAATGGTTGTTGTTGTTATAAAATGGTTGTTGTTGTTCTCCTCCCTCTCCTTCTCCTCCTCCTCCTCCTCCTCCTCCTCCTCCTCCTCCTCCTCCATGGTAACAAAGTGGAAAGCCTTTCATACTGCAATATTCTTCTGCTTGTGCTTTCGATTCTGTTCACCCTCCCTGTTTTTATTAGATCGTAAGTGAATTGCAAACAGAGAAACCTTTTGAGTCTAATTCCATCGAACCAACGATTCTGCATATGTGTCCGTTTTTGTTTACATCAACGCAAGGCCTTCTACACTTCCCCATGTCGTCCCTAGTGTAAACCAGCTCAGTGTCGCTAGTGTAAGCCAGTATTTTTTCTATCCTTACGACACCCACTTATCGCCTTGCCTATCAATCATCTCTTATTTTGCTCTTGCAGGGCTTTCACGCCTCACAAATAAAAAAAGAGGTGACTACTATGGTAGAGCACAAACGTGGCCCCATAGGAAGCGTAGGCAAATGGGCGTGTACCTATTAAAAAGAGCCCTCAAGATCCTCCTTAGCGAGGGAGAGAGGCAGCTCAGGCGACAAGACCTTAAGGCTTCGTAGGCTCAGGTAAGTCACACAGAGCCTGTTCACAGACTTTTTTCCCATAAGGTCAGCCAGCGCGCAAGCGAATAAAAATCGCGAGGGAATTAACGTGCGCGAACACAAGGGGGTGGGGGCTGAGAAAGGGCGAAATACTCTGTCTTGTGAAAAGAGAAAACGGCTGGGGACAGACTTGTCACGCAGCGACACATGCAGTAACGCTGATTTTGCCCTTTCGTTGTTAAGTACTCGGAAGGGGTCAAATCCGTGTAATACTTCTTTACTGTCACTAAATACTTATTAAAATCCACTAACGTAACAGTTCATCTGGTTGGCATCCCTGAAGTGATTTTCAAGCTTGCGCACGGACCTCCATAAGTTTTGGACGTTTTTGCGACTTTGTTCCGTTTTCTTTTCTTGTCTTTTATTGTGTTTCTTCTCGTTTCTTTGACGGTGCCTTTTCTTATTCATTCGCTTCCCGAGCTTTCCCTGCCCATTGTCCTCTTTCTCTTAGCTGGAAAAGTAACGTCTTAACCTCACAAGAAACCCAAAGTGGATGTTTTGTGTTTCCGCCATCTTCTGTACCAGTTTTCTTGTTTGTATTTCCCCCCAAGAACCGGCAGATGAGCAATCTCAACCGCTGTGCTTAACTGGCGTAGACTCGTTCCCATTTTATCGAACAGACGACCCAAGTTTCGGAGAGGTTTTGAAGTCCTGGCAGACTGAGAAAATTTGTTTACTTTCTAGCTGTGGTCGCTTAGGAAAGGTGGCTGCAGAGGGACGTTTGCATGCATTTTAATTTGGTAACTGAAAAAATGTTAATGTTTATTGACTTGTATGTTCCGATGCTTAATTGGCAGGGCCAAAGTCTCCAAGCAAGATCAAGCTTTTCGTCACTTAAAAAGGTTCTTTATCATGGTTTGGATGTAGAGCTCCTTTTTAATACTTTTTTACACCTATCCAATTCTAATCTGTACAAATCTTTTTACCTTTACCTTGGTTTATATAGGGTTCTTTTATTTATTTGTTTTTTAACTCTTATTTTTATTCTTTTTTTAATCGTTTTTATCGACTTTTTATTTGCCATTCTTGCAGTAGGAGATTAATGTTTTCCCGCCAATTTGAACAAGGAACAAGCAAGGGATTTCCCCCACAAATGTTTTTCCTGATTTCTTGAAATCTGAAAATTAGACTCTTGCCAGATTCTCGTCCCAAAATTTAATCATCTGCAACATATATGTTGTAAATACCCTTCTCTTTTTTTCTGGAACATTTTAATCTTTGTTTGTCAAACCTGAAGTGTGTGACTTGGTTCTAGGTTGAAAATATGTCTCGTTCACTCGTTGTAGGTAGCGGAGTTGAAATTGTACGCCGCAAAATCAAACAACACACGCAGTGTTTCAGCTCTAGCCGTATATAGAAAGTACAAAGTCTAAAACGTTAATTGTAGAATAAGTTTGCGACTTTAGAAGAACTGTAGAACAAACTGGTGCTTCGTTTCGCAAGACACCAGCCGACTGCATAATTAAGATTCTTGCCAGCCGTTGTCAGGCGTGACACTCCAGACAGCTTATTAAATAGCTCAAATAGGCTACTGCTTAGTACATCTCAAGAAAATTGTATTATTTGATACATTTAAAGCTAGTGAATAGCGGTCATTTTCCTAGATGTAGCAGTAGATGTAGATGTAATAGATGGAATGTTTGTCACAGTTGTCAGGACGGTTAACATCAAACCGCCAGATGTCCAAAGGGAAACATGGTCTTTTCATTAACTGATATCAAACAACCGCACACAGATGGAGTTAGCCTTTCTTTGACTCATTAGCGTAAAGATATATATGAAACTACAGTGTCAGAAAGCTACCCAATGATCGTAAATGCAGATGAATGCAATTAGCCAATCAATGCTTAGTCAGAATTCAGAAAGGACACGTTCAACCTGTGCCAAGCGCGGGAAAACGCGCCTGCACGAATCACGATTGGCCATAATACTTTTTTTAATTGGCTAAAACCAAAATGCTTGCTTTAGATTGGTGAAAGTACGTTGCACAAGTTAGGAACATGACCTGTCTTTGTTCTTATTTGCCAAAATCGACTGCACGAAGTTCGTGAACCAGACATTAAAAACGATCCAAGTGCGCATCATACCTTTAGAAAAAACTGTTTCAGTTAAAGCAAAGGGTGCGAGAGAAACTCTTTCATTTGCTATATTTGTTGTTTCCTTGTAGGTTTGCAAAACGTTTTTCCGCAAAATTTTCTTTTTTATCGGACTAGAAAGCCTTGAACAATTCTTAAGTGTTTTACCGTCGTATAACAAGCAAGCAAATTGAAAGTTGTTAAAAGCATTTTGTTTAACACTGTAAATAGTTTTAAGGTCGTTTAGACGTTTATACGAAATCTGAGATGTACATACTAAAGAAATAGTTTCTACTATACGCACTATATACATTGTAAATCGTAAGACTGTAAATATTAGGCATCGATTAAAAGTTTACAAGAGTTGAAAATAAATCTGGTTGAAGTTAGAATAATGATGTCTTTAATCTTGTACAGCGTAGCCTGTTAAGGCAAAACGGTGTGTTACAACTGAATTGAGGGAAGGGTCATTTGATCGCCAAATATATTCTTTGCAGTGGGGTATTTGAACACTTATACAATAACTGAAGATAATGCGCGCGCTGTGAATGGTTAATACCTATTGTTTATTATACCAGTAAACCACATGGAAAAAGTAGTTATGTAAAAGCAATATACCACACATTTCTATGGTTTATTGGCTCTATAAACCACTTGTTGGAATAACACTCGAACAGCTTGTAAATCACTCGACTTCGGCTCGTGACTTACAATCTCCTCTCGTGTTCTTCCAACATCCCGCGTGTCTTATTGAGCCAATAAACCATAGAAACGAAAACGTGGTTTGCGGGTAACGGGGTGCAGGGTGAAAAAATAATAAAAATAATATAAGCGAAAACAAAATTTAAAAATAAACCAGTAAAGCTCGAGTAGAATTAAAATTAGAAAAAATGTGACATGAAGTTTAAATTTTTCCTTTAAGTTCCACGGTTTACCTGGAACTAAACATTAGACTGCGAGTAGTCTCTAATTTGTGGGGCGGGCGAAATGCACACGCGCGCGCGAAAGTTCGAGGAGACGCGACGCGAAGGGAGCGCCGAAAATTTTCGGCGCTCCCTTCGCGTCGCGTCTCCTCGAAATTTCGCGCGCGCGTGTGTATTTCGTCCGCCCCACAATCGCCATCGCCAAAATTAGAGACTACTCGCCGTCTACCAAACATTAGATTGCTAGAGCTTTTTCCTTTCCGTTCCTTTCCTTCTTTCTTTCTTTATATTTTTAGCATACTGGATCTCTTTTTTTGGCCGGGGGGGGGTTGCTTTTTTTTAACATACATGTTTTAATTTTTTTGTAACTTCAAAATAGCGACATTTATTTCAACAGTTTTAGAATTCGTGCAAATGACCAGCAGCTAAACCGAATATTAAGGTTTCTTTGGCTTCAGTTCTATTGTGAATAGGGTAGTGAACTTTCTGTTAAATATATTGATTTGTTTGTTTTAGCTTTCATTGTGTTTGTTTGTTTCCTGTTTTTTGTTTTTTCTTTTTTGCATTGCGCGTCATTCCCCGAGTCCATGCGCGTCCGTCTCGCGTGCAGATTGCGTGACAGTGGGAGAAAGCGTCTGGACGTGCACGCGTGCATTTATTTTCATTTCCAGCAGTCCGACATTCAAAGCTGCACGGTTTCCGTTTGAGACAATTTTGCGAACTTGTGTATCACATACACATTTCAGTGTTTTATTTCCAACTCGTCTTCATGTCATGATGTTCTAACCTGTGCCTTTTACATTATTTTGGCCAATTCAGGACGATTTAGCGTCAACAAAAATACCCAGGCAGTATGTCACGGAACCCCATTGAGTCTCAATACTGTTCCTTTCGATCGACACGAATTCATCGTAAATTGGATTAACCCTAACTTTTCACTCCTACGATTGTGTAAGCTCAAACTTATGTAAACCGGATTATATTACCACTGCCATTTTAAAATTTCACTGAGATTGTATTATCACTGCCATTTTAAAATTTCACTGAGCCCATAGCTCAAGGTTGACTTCCACACTCAAAGATGCATTGACGAGCTGAAGGGTGAGAGAGGGGTAGGAGAACGTTGGCTGCCCAGAACACGTTTAGATATAATGCAATACTCCCTGTACTTCATTGTTTCAGCTTGCTGAGACATTTCTCAAAGTATTAATTAACAAAAAAGTTCTGCTTCTTACAACATCTTCAGCTTGATTTTGCCCAAGAAAAAAATTACGAGGGAGGAGGAGGAGGTGTTGAAGTGGAAAGGGTGACAGTTCAAGGTTGGCTGCACGCAAGCGGTGATCATGTTGTGTCGTGTTGTTTCTATAATAATATCAATAGGAAATAAAGGTTCGTTTTCTCTTCGAAAAATCTCTCAGAACATCCTGCCTAATTGTCCAATACGTAGGACATGTGTCTCCGTACGTTGCAATGTGAAATTTCCCTTTGCGCGATTTAAGCTTCAGTAAATAAACTGCGTCGGCCATGCCATCGTAATCGCGATACTCCAAATGATACGTGCATATATATTTTTCGAGATCGGTGTCGTACACGATGAAGAAATAAAGTTTAACTGCAAACTCGTCGCTGTTTTCCTGTAGCGGTTCTGGCTTCAAGTATTGTCCAACCTTTGCGGCAAACCTCCCGAGTGAAATTTCCTCTCTTGTGAAAAACGTGATATTCAAAGTTTGAAACACGCTTTCGCCCCAGACGTCCACGAGCTCCAATAAAGCGTCCGCAACTTCGTCCGCCTCGTTGAATTTCCCCTCTGACGCTAGCCGAGACATTTCAGCGGTCGCCATAGAAAACATCGTGTTCATGGAATCGATAGAAGCCGAGCTAGGGAAGCAATTTTGCTGTTGTGGCCACATAAGAGCGTCCTCGAAGGCTGACAGAAGTTCGTCTAGTGCTTCGTCTCGCATAAACGTTTCGTCTTCGTCTTCTTCAAACTCTGTAAACTCAGAATCGCAATCTATGTAGACCCAATCGTCGCCAACCTGCTCCTTCACGAAGACTTTTCTGTTCTTACATACGCAGGAGCAACAGTGCCCCATGATGAAAATGTTGAATTGCTTTTACAAGAGCTCTCTACACAGCTGAATGCACTCTGGCTGATATATGCTGAAGTTCACAAGTTGCATTTTGTGATAAACGTTTCGCGCTGAATCAACGGCTCTTCGACTATCACATAAACCTCATGGGAACTCCAAGCGATGGCTCAAAATGCGCGCTACATTTGCTCGTGCGTTTAACGCCAATTTTACTGGCTAGTCAACTTGTTCCTGAGAACTTTATTTACCAGTGTGAAGTCCAAGGTACAAAAGAGTCATTCAATCACATCCACCCGGAAATCCGTAATACACAAATTATGCGTGTCACGTTTACATATTTAATCAGTTTACTTGCTCCCCGATGTCCATAGCTTATTCAAACTACAAAAACTCTTTTGAAATAACACGAGCCGGGTACTATTTGTCGTATACAATTGTTAAGAAACTTATAATGTATATAACTGTTTGCATTAGGCTGCTAAAAATAGTCAAGTGAAAAATCCACCCTTTGTTCGTCCAGACCGCCGAATGCACGGAACTCATAATGAAGGAGCCGTTTTCTTAGATCGCATTATTTTTCGCGATTTATAAGCAGAAAAAAGTACAAAAAGAAGTCTGGTATAAAATCTAAGAATTACTCTTTATGATGTTTGCTGTGAATGAATAATCACGCTGTTTATGATGGTGTACTGTTTATGTTGTGGTGTCGAGTCCAATAATTGACGTCACAAAGAAAACCGCTGAACCTATACGCCCACCCACGTGCATACTAAGGTCTTGTTTCCCGCAAACTGTCAAACGTTACGCTTGCTTGATTGCAACTCTGCTTTCGTACATTGTCCTTAAAATTGCCTTTTTTTTCTTTTCAAGTCTTGTTACGATCAGGAATTCCATACCGCGCTGTGAGACAACAACAAAAACAAACCCTGTCCGTGACTTACATCACGTCCGCCGCGTCCTACAAATAGCTAATTTGAAATTTGGGAAGTACAATTCTCCCTCGCCGTGCAGGGATAGATGACGGATGATCCCTTGATGTTGTTTTTAAAAGTCACGCAAGTTTTAAAACTTCGGTAGTCATGTACATTAACTAGAGGCCCCCATGATTTTACTATAATCTGCAAATAACCAAGATTCGAATGGTGAAACATAAAGTGTATTTTAATTCATCCAAAACTGAGATCCTGTCCCAAATCTCAACCCTAGCGTCCTCGTTCGTGGGAGGTGGGTAACAGTGGAAGCTACTGGAATATGTGACTACTGTACTTGTCAGAGCGAAATGCAGGGGGATTGTAAGTCTGCCGCCGAGCTGCAGTGCGCCCTCTCAGACTTTTTGTGTGACTAAAGAAATCGACTCAGAAGATTTTACATTGGGATAGGGACTGACGATACTGTGGGTCGCCAAAGAGGCTGCTGTTCCAGAAAAAGCTAGCAAATGAATATGTCGTTTTGCAACCCAAAACAACTCAGTTAGAAGTCGGGGGCCTACAAGTGCACGTGAGCGACCAGAAAATAAATCGTGCACAAGTATAGAGGACCCTCTGAATCAGGCCTACAAACGAGTTGGAAGTCAAAACTGAATGAGAAGTTAAATCAGATTGCCCACACGGGAAAAGTGCGCCCAATCCGCCTCTAAAAATATCGCACACTGATCCTAACAGACTTGCAAAAAAGTAGAGATGATGATAATAACTGTTCGATTCACAATTTCAATCAGGGAGAAGTGAAAAGGCGATAAAAGAGGTTATCCCTTTCTAGTTTATCTAAAGATGTTACTCCTTCTTTTTCTGTTATGATACGAGCACTCTAATCGAGGCTCGTGTGCTTCGAATACAGCATTCAACATTTGACATTTTCAAGCACAATTGTCCCATAACAAAAATAAAGGATAGTAAAGGGTTCCTCCCTGATTTATTTTTGCACATGTTATCTGATCGAGATAACAAGTGTACATTTTGGACTCAAATCACTGTAATTTTCTCACTGTAGTTTTCTTACCTTTCGACTATCGCAGATATCAAGTTATTAAACAACGAAATTCAATTCGTACATTTTTTGCGACTCTTGGCTTCACGATAGATAAAACGAATAATGGTACAACTTTGATTTTCAGTATTGATTTATCTGGAAGAGATATAATTCTTTCAACCTTGTTGTGCCTCACTCTGATTGCTCCCGTCTGACTTCACAGCTCAGTTGCTAGGGCAACGCATCAGATCTGTGCGGCCTACCGAGGTCCAAGACGTTTTCTTCAATCTTATGCGTTTTTGTGTCCTCTTCTATTCGGCAGTCGGGGTTTACTGCGTTTAACACTCATTTGTTGATAATCCATCTTCAAATAAACAAATTAGCATAATTGTGCTCACAAATCATATTTAACAATCTGCTGTTGTTTAGGGCATCTAAAGTAAAAAGTGAGTAAAAACGCTGCATGTGAACGAAACAAATTGTTTCTTTTTCGTCGTTAAGTATGACTACCGTATGTTTCAGAAGGTCAGAGCCAGTGTTCTGTGAATCATATCTCAGAAAGACAAACTGTGGGGAAACGTTTCCTTTACTGAGAGAAACTGTAGTCGGTAATGTTGCATTATTAAACAAATGCCTTGCAGTAAATCACCTTGGTTCAGCGCAACAATCGCATTTTGCAACTGCGCTTTCTTCTCTACAACTAAAATCCCTCAGCATGTCTTCCCTAACTGTCCAATAGGAGGGACAGAATTTTCCGTATTTTACAACTTGCAGATGCCCTCCAGAACACGCTAGACAGAGTACATGAAACTTCTGCAAAATGTTGCTGCATTCTAAATAGTACGTGAACACGAACTCGCTGGTTTCTGCTTCCGTTACTTCGAAGAAGTACAATCGACAGATTCGATCATCGCTCTTGTAGAATTGCTCTGGTTTAAAGTACTGCCCCGCGAGAATTACCGCGTTTTTTGTTTCTATTCTTTCGCGTGGAAAAGATTTGATCTTCAGATGTTCAAAGACTTCGCTACCCCAAGCAATTCGCAACTTCAGAATCATTTTTGCAATCTCGTCTGCCATACTGTAATTTCCCACTTCGGTCAAACGACTCATTTCTTCGCAAGCCTCCACTAAAAGCTCGTTAACTGAGCTAGTAAATTCAGGACTCCAAGAAATTTCGTGTTTACTCGTCCAGCAAAGAGCCTTCTCTAATTTTGAGATAACTTTCCTCGGCGAGTTGTCTTCAAGACAAACATTTGTCAGATCTGTTAAAAGGTATTCCAAGCCCCTTCTCGATTTTAAGACCTTCGTTTTTTTCATCTTATACTTGTTGCCCTCTTGCGGTGTAAACAGTTCTCCTTTCGACGGAGAGCTACCCATTTTTAACATCAAGTTGACGATTGCAATTAGTGAATGATAAAAAGTCAGTGCGAAATTACTCAAACTCGGAAACTCCGCGCAATCAGTCTATCCATTTATTACATAACAACTTTTTGTTTTATTACTCACGAAACAACAGAAAAACATGTTTCAATAGATAACTCAAATTCATTATTCATGTTTCACACTAACCTAGACATTCTATTCAACCTAGAATAAAGAGCATTGAAGTCATTGAAATTTTTACGCCATCGGCTAAGGCTTCATTAAGACGCGGTGTTCATTCCGCTTCCTATCTTATCAAAAATCGTCGCAAACGGTTTAGTTATTCGGAACTTAGACTTTCTGAAATCCCTTCCTTATCTTTCCTGGTCTAGGTCCCAAGAACTTAGCGCGAATTTTTTTCTCTCAGCGAAAAGTATCTCTGAGCTCGATTTGAAGACAAATCCATTCTGCGAAACTATGGAAACGGTTTGTTATCGAATGCGATGACGTCGATGTTTTAACACTGCATATTATTGCTAGCGACTGCCAGTTATTTACTCTTCAAAATATATGTTTTTGTTTTTCTTTTCTCTTTTTGTTGTCCTTCGCTTGAAAATAAGCCTCTGTATGTTTCCCGTTTTCGTCATAATTTTCCCTGCAATTCAAGCTCGTTTTTGACCATAATTGCGGGATTCAGGTTTATCTGTATCACGCTGCCTGTTGGTTGTTTGGTATATTAATAAATAAATAGCCTCTTTTGTTGCTAATGTTGTTGTGCTGGACCTATAGAGATCGTTGAATTCATGCGTTAAAAATAACAAACAAGCTCTCAAAAAATTACTTGGTAATGGACTGACTTCATGCCTGTTTTTTACGTTTCAATTTGTTTTTCTTCTTATTATTATTTTTTTAGAATAAATATGAGATTTCTATTTATTTGTTTGTTTGAATTCAGATTAAAATGTAATTTTTTAATTCCAGTAGAATTTCGTTGGTTTTCCATTCACTGATTTGAAGTTTTTAGATATTTTAATTTAGTCGCTCAATTTGTCCACAATCATCCACTCAAACCAAGGCATGAAATTCACCTCGTATCTAATAGCACCGCCATTAAGGCTGATCCAACCCTTAGGGAAAAGCGAATATATTCAATGGAAATTTCTCACACTTGATTAAAACGCTATCGTAGTCGTGTGTTCGTTTCAGTGTCTTTAATTTATCCCAATAAACTTGCTTAATCTGTACTTATGCATGGTTCAATTTTACCTGTTACCATCCCCTCCCCGGGCAACCCCGGGGACAAGTCCAGCCCTTCGGTCCCGGGGGTGGGGAATTGTTTGAAGCCGTCTTGTCCCGGGGGGAGGGGGGCGGGGCAAATCAAAAATAACTTCTTGTTGTTCTTGTGAAGTACGTCACTTCTCG
>Ga0126336_10000463_pt1 | contig 16471 bp, 15 predicted proteins | sample SidCmetagenome_FD_92530 | JGI IMG/M metagenome (GOLD analysis project Ga0126336, IMG submission 92530) | Coral microbial communities from El Islote,Puerto Morelos, Mexico - Siderastrea C C metagenome | ecosystem: Host-associated > Invertebrates > Cnidaria > Coral | place: El Islote,Puerto... | reverse complement strand
GGTAAAGATGCAAAGATCTTGGCCAATTCATCCACGAGACCATCAGACAATTGGCCGTGACCTCCTGCACGTGGTTCCAATGAACTTGTAATGTAAGTCTTGTTTTGTCTTGCCTGTCAAAGAAGAGTTCGCGCTGTTTGCCATAATTCTAGCTTTTGGACTTTCTGTTTCTATTTCTTGAATGGAATAAAAGACTGAATTGAGTGAGTTGAGCCTGTATCACCGTATCAGAAATGGTTAAAATGATTGTTTACGTTTTGTTATGTGAGATCACGTTTATCGGGCGTTTATCTTGCAGTCGGAAAGTTGGCGGATATTACATTTGATTTGAAGCGAATTTTCTTCGATATTTCGCTAGTTCGAAAATTTGAAGAAGCGATTTTTCGATTAGCCTTGCGATTTTTCGATTCGATTTTTCGCTTGGCTTGGCGAATTGTCGTCGAAATTTCGTTTAATCGTCGCGCGAACGCTGCGAAATATCGATCGAAAGTTCGGCGATATTTCGAAGAGAACAAAGTGTGAAATTCGTCGAAATTCGCTCTCATTACTTTTGCACAGTACTGTAAGTCAAGCCCCTTGAACTTTATCACTCCATCACCAAGATAAGAATGGATCTGTTCTGTAAACACAACCGAGCCATAGATCACACTCGCTTTTCAACAAAATGTTAAAACTATACCCATGATAAGGTGAATTTTATATGAGGGGCCGTGGTCAATTGTCATTAGATGGCTTGATATTCAAAGAAACAGCGTAAAAACTGTCAGAATTTTAAGAATCATCTTTACAGTACACTAATAAATAACGCTTTGAACGAATTTCTGGATCTATTAAACTTAAAATCGCTAAAGGAAAGATAAATCCTTATTTGGACAATGATGTCATAATTAAATGCCCCAAAACACCATCTTAACACAAGAATTGAGCTGGGCAACAATGATTTTGGAACTCAGCAGACTCGAGTTAGTAAAAATTGCTATGTTGCCAAACATAAGATAAAAATGCCCTTGGTTTCACATTTTGGGCTCCTACGTAGCTGACTATACAGTGAATGTTGGAAGACATCTCCACTGAGTATCATTTTCCAAAGAAGTTGATGATGTTACCAGAAAGGGAGAGTGTTTCCAGTACAATGATGCTTTTGATGCTGCCATTAACAATGCACTCCACTAATAAAGTTCAGATAACACCGGGAGTGTTGGACGGGGATTGGATACAAAACGATATGTGGGCGATGAAGGTGGTCCTCTGTGGCAACGACTTTGCATGGCAAAGGGGGAAGAAGTGAAAATCACAACTCTATCAGACTTTTTCCACTTCAAACAAGATATCGACTGTCACTCACTGACAATAAAAGTAAGACTCAGTTTAAATCTATCATGATGGATGCCTATCATGCTCCTGCCTCTTCACAGGCAGTGGATGCAGAGAAAAACTAATCGTAAAAAAGGCAACAAACATCACGAAATGAAGTCTTTTGAGACATGGTGGTGGCAACGGAGAGCTCTTTGGCAGAGACGGTGTTGCCCACAATCCTCCAGCGAGGCATCATCTGCAGAGGTGGCAAATGCCAAATCAATACGTTTGTCAGAGTACAGAAAACGTCTCCTTAACGTGGTGTCATTAGAATGTGCTAGTGCTGTTTTAGAGGCTGCAAGGAAGAAGAGACAATCCCTTGGATTGAAGACAGTACAGGTTGAGGCCCTGCTGCAGCAGACCACAACGAAAAACACTCACTGAATACAGTAACAGTGGGCTAAGCGTCTGCCAATGCCACACAAGAAATTGTGCTCAATGAAGAAGCTTTAATTGCAAACAATGAAGGCAAATTTAATCCCAGTGAAAATATAGAAAATGCACAACACCAATTCAGGATTAACACTAAAGATAGTCATCAGGCAGACAATAAAATAAAACAAAACAGAGAGGTAAACAAGATAGAGAAAGAAACGATGGTTGAGTAAGTAAAAAACAAAAGAAATTTCTTCAAAGCAAAGTTGTAGGAGTCTGCATGTACCTACTCCATTGTGACTCATCCACGAGCAAATTTACTTTCAAAGTGCAGGACACAATGGGGTACCTCGAGGAAATTACTTCAAAGGATTCCACAATATCTTCCTTTGCCTGGTGCAAAAGGGAATGTCAGTACTTGATGTGGATTTTTCATAACCTGTTTTCATTCGATGAGGATCAACCGATTTTGTACCAATCCAAATTCACCGATATACAGTGGAGGACAATAGTGGGGGACGCATTTCCCAAAAATGTACCACCGTCTAAAGTAACCAAAAATATACCATCAACAATTAAAACAGCCTCTAAAAAGACGCTAAATTTGCTACCTGCAAAAGGGAAATAATTGAGGGTGACATGCAAGCAACAACTGGCAGCCTGGATAAAAAGGACATTCTCTTTTATGTCCACGAGTAGAGGGCATGGGAAAATTACCCAGTAATTCTATTATTTGGCAGGATAGAAGATATTATTTGATAAGATAGATTCTTAATTTGGCAGGATAGAACTCTGTGATGCCAGTTGACATGTTGTGAAAGGGGTCGCCTGAATAAACTTTTCCCCAGTTAAACTTGTCTTGTCTAAGTATGCAGGAATTTGGCTTCTGAGGGTTCCGATCATCGCTTTCAGCTTCCTGTTCACCTGACTCCAGACTTCTTCTATGGTGTTCGTGTGGGCTCCAGAGTACAGATCAATGAAGTTATCTGAATGGCTCAGTTTCAGATGGTGATTGTTGTTAAATTAGTCCTTTTTCAGCCTTACCATGACTTTTTGATGAGGATTATTTCTATTTTGTATGATTGAGAGCGTTAAATGTTTAGTCCTTTAGATATTGTTCCACATTACAACGTTTCGAACTATTTATTGTCACTTTACAGGCTTCATTTCTAAAAGTACCATGTGTGCCATAATTCACTTAAGGTATTCCTGATAAGTGATCTCTTCTGATTGACTTGGTTTTTTACACCTCTAAGACTACTTTTAGGGAAATCTACTTGCAAAGTTTCACATTTGGGAGACATCGCATTTTCAAAATAAACCAAGATAAAGTTTTGTTTCTAAGAAGCATTTTCACGGAGAAATTGTCAGATGTTGCTCCTGCCTGTTGAGAGATCCATCACATAAAACTCTCAACTAGGTAACACGAAACCCTCTTCCTTCATGGATGCAGGAGCAGAAAGAGCTCTTTGCATGCTTGATGCAGCCTTTCAAGATTGTGGGTAAATGGCTTTTTTTTTGTGTAGCCTTTGTTTTCTGTTTCATAGGCACTTCAGTGTTCAGTGAACAATAATAACAATAACATGATCAATTCTTGCAGTTTCCGATGTGTGCACCCAGGTTTGAGGCATCGACAAAATAAAGAAGATCCTGCTCCAGCAAGAAAGCAATTGTATCAAAGAATTTTTGGTATACTTTAGGTAAGTACTTACCTTTTCAAGATTTATCTCCCTGCTTTACAAGTCGCCATCGGCCTGTGACTTACGTTTAAACATACCGTCATATGGCAGCCTTGATGACTGTTTTTGTGTGATGCTCCATGTGGCATGCACAAGGCATGATTTATCTGGTACCATTTACTCATGTCCTTTCATGATTTTCTTTGGTGATCATCAAAACAGGAAAGACCACCTTTCCATCCCTTTATTATGCTTTGGCAAATGACACAAAGCAACACGGGTTCTTTCCATCCTATTCCAATGTTTGTTCGAAACCAGGCAAGATTACCTCAGTTGTATGCTTATTTTACTCAACAGTATGGAAACCAAGTTGGAAAAGCACTGTTCAGAAGCAAATCATTACCAACGCACGACTATCGTCAACCTGTACACAAAATCATGCGCATTTGTTGTTGAAGATGATGTACGGGATTTCGAAGATCCAATACGTGCTGCAGTAAGTTTCTTTTTTTTTGTCAAAATGTAAAGTTAGTTCCTTAGTCCCGCCTCTTACCTAGTACGAGCCATACTAAATGAAATGTAAACTTTTCGTCAGACAACAGGGTGTTCCGGACTGGGGATAGGGTGTGCAATCCCAAAAATACATTTCAGGGAAAAGAAAAGGCCTATTGCAACTGTAGGCTTGTCGGTGAGTGGCTATTCAACTCCTCTTGTTTGTACCTTTGCATTATAACGTAATACTTGATTAAAATCATTTTTCAGCTGAAAAGCATTCCTGTTTTATTAATTGTACGGCTACAATATTATTGTATAAGAAAAAACAACAGCAAACCAAAAGTTTGTTGAAAGACCCAGAGAGACCCAGAGACCAGAGATCCAAAGACCCAGAGACCCAGAGACCCTAAGATCTGAAGTCCCTTAGCCCCTTGAGTCTTCGAGTGTATGAGTCAATGAACCTTGGAGTCCCTGAAGACCCTGAGACCCTGTTTCTATGGTTACAAAAAGGACCCCCAATGGCCAATTGAGATACGGATCTATGACATCACTGGTGCGTTTTACACTGCACATAAGCCCTCCTTTTGCCTGACTAGTTGCGCCTAACACAGCAACATGTTCAACATGTTCAGCGATTTTAAGTAGTTTTACAGTTTGGTTTTATTTCATTTTGCTCTGTTTGACAATCACAATGTTGCTGATAACAATTCTATAATGCCAAGGAAGTTTTATGGTCTTCCTCGAGTTAAAGCAAAAACAAAATGCAAAAGAGCTAGGGCGACTTGTCCAGGACTATTAATACATTTTCAACAAGGCGCAGACAGGCCTATCTTTGCATTGCTCTTCCTCGACCATCAACTCGACAATCTATATGGACATTTCACTGAATCCTGGTCCTACTTCTACATGCCTAACAAACTCATGAACACATTGACATCAGAATCAGACTGACGACAACAATTTTTTCTCACCCAAGTTACAATGTTTCCACCATTAAGTGACAAGTGTGACATAAGTCAGAATAGTTACCACTAGGTAATATATAGCAACATGCTGAAGTAGCACTTTCAAATTTTTCTTGAAATCTAGAATAGCAAAATTTGAGCAAATGTTTCTAAAACCGCATTCAACATCCACTCTTAATTTACCCCTCCGGGCATTAAACCCCTGTTGATCATCAGTTAAATTTGCCTCTGGAAAGAGGGATAGTATATTAAGTGTCTCGTCATATGCAGGATCACCATAGATTATGAAGGGATTCTTGTTTGGCGATTGAAATTTTCGCAGTTTGTCAGCCAGACCACTTGCACCCAGCGTAAATGTGTCATGCCTTCTCCCTTCTAAGGGTCCAAACATATGTGCTATTACCTCGTTGGGAACTTAAACTTACTGAGAACAGAAAAACAACACTCATGTTTACTTGGGGTTTTTTGGAGTAGCGATTTTAAAGATGTTCATCAAGATGTTTGATTTCATATACCTCGCTTTGGTCCGTGGCCCTTCAGTATCAATAACCCCATTAACACTGCACAAAACAAAACGGCTAGGCAAGGACAAATAGTTGCAAGGGCGATTTTCATTTTTATCAAGGCAAAGATGTTCTGTGAGCAGTATAAGCCTGTCTTGCCTTGCCCATGTAATTACGGGTTCTTTTTTATTTATTCATTTATTTATTTATTTATTTATACAGGAACATGTAATTTAGCATTAAAATAGAGCCAGTTTAAACAGAGTGCTGAAAAAAAAAACAAATCAACAGATACAAGGAAAATCAATACAGAAAGTAGCACACTAATAACACACATAGACACATGTCACGTGACAATTAAAGAGACTGGACACACTGGAGCTTGAAGTGCCATTTCGCCAGGGACTTGAACGTGTTAAAGTTCGTAGCAGACCTAATATTAGAGGGCAAGGAATTATAGGCACATGCAAACTGGTCAGCAGTTTCCACATGGCAACTGAGGGAATAGAGGAGACAACGGGGATTCAGTGGAAGTGGACAAAGTACTCGATTTGTGGGTGGAAGAAACCGTCCAATTCAGTATCGACTACAAAAAACTCCGAAAGAGAAAACCCAGAGAGGCCATATACCACACATTACAAGTCCAACTAGAGTAACAAGGTGAAGTATAAAGTTATGAGAACCGAATATCTGGTGCTATCTTGCAAGCTTGTGACGTACATAATTTTTTTTACACTATTACCTCCATCATAGGCATCAAATGTGATCTGAAGGCAATAATGAAGATGAGAAAACGTTGTCAGAACAGCCAGCATGAACAGCCAGCCATGAACAGCCAGCATGAGGGAGAAAGTAATAGTAATTGTAGTCGTTACTGATTTGCTTTGTTATCTTGAACTGAATTAACGTTTCATAGACATCATATTTGAATTGAGTAGTTGTATATAGACTGGACTAATCAAAGACAATGAAGCGAGTCAGTGGTTTGATTCTGTTTAACGTTATCTGTGGTATAGAGGTATTCCTGTTATGTATGTCCTTTAACTCTTTGATGAAGAAGAAACTAGAACTGAAATTTCTGACCTTGCTGGCTCAGGAGTTGGGTCATCTAAAGATGGTTCCTCAAGTTCTTGCTTCTTTGAAGAGCCCACAGCTATTTGTAACTAACACTGTTTATAGAACGGTAGTATGTGTAGCATTCACTTGCGTGAGGTCTCTGGATTTTTACCCTGGATTTTAACCCTCAAGCCATAGCAGCTTTTATGTGGCATCTCATCTCTGTTTAGCACATGGGAGAGAGAAGCAGCAGAAACTCTTGGTTGAGCTAAGTGCAAGGTCCACAAGGTACACCCTCTTCAAAGACCATGAAGAGTGTGATCTTTGTACCGGAGGAATCCCTTGAAATGTTCAATAAAAACTAGAACTATATAAATGCTGACTACATTCTCATCTGCAACTTGCATCTTTACTAACACTTGTTGTGGAGCACCTTTTTCAGCATTATGCGATCAAGAAACCCTATGCCTATGGTTCTTGAATGAGCCCAGCTCTTTTGTCCCATGATGAAAGAAAGAGTCAAACAGTAGCCTCAAAAAGCCATCAATGGGCCGTTTGTGACTGGAGAGACAACTATAGTCAGTCAGTTCCCCAGGAAACTGCAAGGACCTGTAAGGAATCAATCCACAAAGGACATTGTCGCAACTCTTTCACTCTACTCGTACACCCTTCCAGCACCAGTTCCCCAACCACTGGCATCTGCTGCTTAAGTTCTCTTCGCATGCCAAACTGTTCTTCCAGTGAAACCAACTTTTTGTAGTTGGTCTCCACAAAGAACCAAAAGGTATGACACCTTTCTTCCTTGGTGTGGTCAGCTCCACCATAGTTCCACATCAGCACCAGTCTCATTTACCCAACATTGACATTTACATCCCATCATAAGATGACATCTACCTGTACATCAGAAAAAACACTGTAAATCTACCTGAGGGAGCTGTCATTCTTATTCTCGAGTGCGCTACTCAAGTTTGGAAAAAATTACTTTGATTGATTTGATTTCCTTTCACTTCACATTATAATATGAACATTAATTACTTATAGTACATGCACTGACAAACAAAACCTACGCTCAATTAATTACATACACAACAAAAAACACAAAACATAAGGTGTTAAAGTATTTTAAAGAAAAGAGAAAGGCCAATATGGAGAAATTAACAATGCAAAAATGCAAAAAAGACGTTTATTTAAATATTGTGTTGGAAAGAGGGTTTAAGAAAGAACGGAAATAAATGCATCCCATTTAACAGAATGCCTTAAAGCACAAGGACAGGATGTCACGGTGGAAACCGCTCTAGAGGTGTTCTCACCAGAAATCCAAACGGTGCTGCCAAAAGAAGACGTAGTTGTTACAATTGTTCCTGAAATTTACACATTTACACATCTGCCGTGATGGCAAGAACAGTCTTTTCCAAGAACCATCAGGACTTTGCATGTTCATGAATCTTTTATTCATGTGTGATTCCAGAAATTCTATTATAAGAGTTATCTACACAGCAAGGCTGGTATCGAAAAGGAAAATTGCTTCAACATTAGAGCCCAGTATAAGCAAATCTGTACAGGAGGAAGATGGTATCCCTATTGCAGGAAAATACACTGTCACACCTACACTTTCCCTGATTTCAACTTCCCGAACGCCATTAATTAGACTGTTTTCCATTTGCTGTGGCCGTATAATTTTCCAAGATTATCCTGACCTTTTCCTTGGAGACACAGAACAAGGAAAAGTCTTCAAGATATTAAACAGACATGAAACTTGCAAATCAGTGCAGTGGAAGACTTCAGGAACTATACCCGCAGCCTCAACCAGTGTCAGGATTCTTCCAGTAGCACTTGTGTTTCACCAAGATCGATTGTTTTTTGCTAACGGAGCAACGAGTGAACTGGGCATTTATGTCCTGCATGCTATCAGAGGGACTTTGTTGTCTACTATCACTTCCCCCTTACTTCCATCTCCATCTGGAATGTGCATTGTGGACAACTGCCTTATGGTATCGTGAGAGAACCATACCGTTGTTAAAGATTCTCACATGGACGTCAAAGTAAGGGTGGAACACTTAACTGGAAAGGCTTATGAAGCAGGCGCTGAAGACGGTGTTGTCTCATCGGAAAGATTCCACTCGCCCCATGGCATGGCAAAATTCCACTCGCCCCATGGCATGGCGAACACGGGGAGTGCTCTGTTTATTTGTGACAGTGGAAATAAATCATTCATCTTGTCACAAACTCAGAACCCTTGCAAAAGCTGTTGTCATTTGTGTATCCATACGCTCAGGTGTTTGAAATTGACCACTATAGAGGAGGGCGACGATTTTCATTTTCCGAATCAGTGTCGGTAATAGGCAAACTTGTGGAGTTCTTCACCACTTTGGGAGAACAAACAAGGCAGAGGACCAGCCGAACATAAATGCAACGTCCTGATCAAGTTTTACCGTATGCAACAAGGAGGCCCTTTGAGATGATTCACAGCAGCCTAACACCTGGAAAATCTGCTGTCAGAGTTGGGTGCCAAAGACCTTCTAACCCAAACTGGGTTATCTGCACTGGTAACCCTCATGTGGAACACTTCTTTTCGCTCATGAGGCAAGACAATCCCATGCCCACTCAGCTGAAATATGGCATTAGACATGGGGCCTGTGTAAGGGAACTTGAGATGCAGATGCACCATGGTCATTTTCACTACTTCACTAGCCCTGACAGTTATCTGGACAAACTCAAAGATTGTCATCCGCCTCCCAAGCCACCCATATCTGTACTCGAAGAAGAATATAAGTTAACACTGAGCGAAACAAGAGAGTTAAGGGACTGTGTGGTATCTTTCGGCAAAATTGTTCGACAGAATGCTGTCAGGGATAAGAACAAGGAAGACACTGGTCATTTGCCGTATCCAGTATCCTTCTCTCTACAAAATAGTGAACCAGATTCCGATGGTCCAGCTAGCACTTTGCTGGAGGGTTTAAATGGCATTTACTTTTGTCGTCTGCGCCTGAAGATTGATGACGTCATTACCAAATTAAATCTCCACTAATCAGCATTTTGCATCGACTTTTTCGATGCAGAAATTCAAATTCCTGAGACGTAGTTGCAAGCTCTCCTTCCTTTTCCTGCCCCGCCGCCATATCGCCCCAGGAGAGTTTGCTCATAGGCTAATCTCATTGTTTAACAAGTGACAAGAAGATGCACTGGTCCTGTTATGGATAGTTCATGTTTGAAAAAAAGGCAAGGTGCATACCAGCATACTATAAGTGCACTCCACTGAGCTTAACTCGGATCTCAGTTCGAATGCATGTAGCTATGTAGGTTAACAGCTTTGTATTTTAAAGTGCTTACCGCAATTTTCAATGACAGCCAAGTCTGAAGCGCTTAGGCTACACGCGTTTACTTTAGGCATCCCTCTGAATACGTTTGGTTTCACTTTACTTTGAATTTTTTCTTTGTAATTTGATATGCAACCGTAAATGATTGTATTCACAGGTTCTCGTTTTGATGCACATTGATATACCTAACTCGTTGAATACTTCCAGCAAAATCAGGTTTTATTTTAGCGAGTCTAGGGTCGACCTATAGATCAGAAGGGACAATACTATGGTACTTGGGTTACAAAAGATAAACGCACAAAATGAATGAATGGAGTAAGGTATGTGCCAAAAGAAAATTTTATGTTGGCTAGGATGTTGTCAACCATAACAGACAAAGTAGTTTGGTCGAAACGAGAAATAAACCCTGTTAAACCATTCATAGTATTCTCTCAAGCGAGTCCCTCTTCATATATATGCTAGTTTTATTGTGAGACTGTTCAGACATAAGAAAAAGTAAGCAAAGTTTAATATGCGGTGGAGAAAGGTGTAGATCTGGGTGAATCTGATATGTTTGCATTATTTTATGATACATGCACCAAAACTTTACTTCAGGCAATAGGGAATAATAAATACCTCGGAAAATCTAAAAACAAATAATGAGTAAATTGGGAAAATGTGAAGGAATAGTGAATAAGTCAGTCCCAATTATTCCCCTTCCACCCCCGAAACTGGAACAAGAACAAGTAAAACTGCAAACTACCAACGAAATCCATAATTTCCCTCAAATACAACTGCCAGAAGAAGTCACAAATGTACTCAATAAAGGAACAACCCTCATACCTACTCCAGAAAACTTAACTCTCACAATCTAAACCTCACAATATCATCAAACGTCTGCTCTCGAACTAATAATCAAGAAAGCAGGTCAATCCTCTTCTAACTCCAAAATCAAAACAAAAAAAAAAAAAGAGCCAAGCCATATATAAAGAAAAATCCCATCAAACTTCTTCAAGAAGAACAACTTAAACCTAATTTTAATTTATCACCTTATTGATTATGTCCATCATACAGTTTCATACACTAAGCATTAACCACAATCCACAAATCTCATCAAACTCATACAATCATGTAATACTAACATTACACCTTCAACCAAAGAGCGCATCCTCAAACTTCAAAACAGAACAGACATCATCATTACAAACTAACAAAATCATGGGATGGACACCTGTGCCTATCTCATGGTTTACAAACGAATGCAAACGACACTTTACAGACACTCATACATACAAACTTGTAAACCAACTTTGACATGAGACAACATGTTACAAACTGCAACCATCTATTACAAAAACTGAAATCACGATTCAAAAGACTTATAAACACCAGACAAACCAAAACTATTCAACTCCAACAAACCCAACAACCTACAACTACCTTACACGAAATTACTACCAAAAGTACACATACTGACCTCAACAGCTTCTACTTCAAACGCCAAAGACCTGACTGGACAACCTATTATAACAGCACGCTCCTGGACAACCTCTAACCCATCACAACTTTTAGGAACTCAACTTGACACTATTATTTTACGACTGAAAGACCTTTCTGCTATAAAAACATACATTTTCCTTTCATTTACAACTCAACAGAACTAACAGACCTTTATCAGCAACAACACATCTCAAATATTGACAACTACTGTTTAACAACATTTGACTCCACTTCATTATACACTAAAATCTCACATCGAGACACTATTCATGCCATCATCACCAGCTGCAAGCTTCTTAACCTCCCTAACTCTTACACCGATTTTTGCTTAATCTTGACAGTTTCATTATATATAATAACCGTAATTTTTTCACTGCTAGTAATAACATCTACCAGCAAACACAAGGCGTTGCCATGGGCAGCTACCACAGCAGGCAAATCGCCGACTTTGTGCTACTAATGGGCGAATTTAATTTTTTAGTGCTTTTAACACTTACAGCATTTTAATTTTTTCACACTACATTGATGGTGGTTTCATGCTTACTAACAATACTAATCGTAACCAAATAATCACTAACCTCATCCCATCATATCCAACACAAATATCCCAATCACGTTTACATCAAACCACCATTCAGTCAATTACCTCGACCTTACCATATCACTCAACCATCACACAATCATGTACCACAAAATGCATTATCAAATCTACCAAAAACCACACCACAAATATATGTATCCTCATTTCTCATAAAACCATCCTCAACACATTTTTTTCAGGCAACATCAAGACAGAAACAACTGACGATACAGCAGACTCTCCAGGACTTTTGACGATTACAACTTTGCACTCAAACTCTTTACACTCAGACTTGCTGCTTTAGACTACCCAATCGAACTAATCAAAAAACAGGAACAAACAGAGTAGACAGACCAAGCAATACACAACTACTACCTATTACAAAACAAAATACAAGAAACATGCACGAACTGACAGAATCGTGCAACATACAGTACCAAACTACACACTACACTGCTCACAAACAAACAACTCCACAACAAACTCGTCCATGCCAACATTCCACTCACATCTTAATATTAAACTCAATCATTTCACTTACAAATTTACAACGACTTTAAAATGAACTGATAAATATTCTCGTTGACATTTATGCCAACTCTATTTAGTGCACGAGATGTTGTTTACAAGACAGCTACAACCGAATCTAAACATGCAATCGGACTCCATTTGTGCGAAAGTATTCACGTAATTTTTATTTTCGCACTCTATTATTTTAATTTACCGCTAAAACTGCTTTAAATATTTTCCATATTTACATTTCATACATAGCTACCTTGACAGCTGCACCAGGAAGACTCCGAAACGTCAGTTTTTATCATTCATTTTTACTCGTCTATGTTCTAGCAAACCATTATTGATGCCAGTTTTAAGTACATAGTTTTAACATTTATATCCAAGAAAGTGTTATTGTGACTCTAAATATGTAAATAAACATTCATTTATCAATAATTTAAAAATCTCTCAATAATTCAACATTTGCAAATAACAATAAGCTTCTATCAATTTAATATTGTACACAAATTTCATAATTTCTAAGGATAAAAAAACACTCTTGCCTATCATACACACACATATTGGCAGGGACACGTGTGATGAGTGACATGTGGAAAGCTTATGATTGCCCACAAGACGAGGGCTATGTTCATCTTACAGTGAACCACAGCCTAAACTTGTAACCTCATATTTATTATTGTTTAATCTTTTTCTGTGGAAATTTTCTAATTCTCCCTCTTTTGAGGTTGTATCTTTACGTAAAGGGGCCCTGGCTTTGTGAAATGTCGTGGTCTTCTAAGGGTTTTTCTTCCCCAAGAATTTCGTCTCCACTACCCTAGTTGAAATAATGAAACCCTTTTTTCTCTTCTGTAAAATATTACCTTTTCACGTTCAGACTTACACATAATGCCATAAACTCTTACATTTTAGTCCCCAATGGGTTGCTATTGTTCCTTCACATCAAACGGTGTTCCTTAAATGTATTGTTTGTCTTCTGTAAATTCTCCCCCCCCTTTCTAAAATAAATTATATAATAAATTTCTATTCAAACAGTTCTTTCATTATTTTTTTTTTATTTTTTGTTCTTATACATAATTTCTGTTTTTCTTTCTGAAGGAGTGGGTTTTTCTGCTGACCATCATACACTTTTCTTTTACTACTGTCTTACACTTTCTTGTCTCTTGCTATATATACTAACTGTTCTGTTTGATCTAACTTTCCAGGACCAGACACGGGGTTGTTGGCCAAAGTATTGTGCCAGACTATAAGCTAGAAACATCCCTGCTCAGCTGCGCTTTGCCCCTGATGACTCACAAAATTACAGGAACCACAGGGTCGACGCATCCTCAATGTTACATCCTAATGACTTCTTTCTGATTTTTCTATCTCTGTCTGTCTTACCAACAACAAGAAAATATATTAAATTTTCTGTTTTAGTTTTCCATTTTATCCTTCTTCTCTTTCATTTTTTTTCTATTTGACCTCAGTTACCTCAAAAATAAATGTTTTAATCGGTGTTTAGCTAACTGTTACCACAATGTGCATGAGTGTTTTTAAAACTTGATTGGGGAAATGCAATTTGCTTATCATCATCCGAATCAGTGATCGAGCAATGGAAAGTGAAACTTCCTTTTAAAAAGGCGAAGAAGAAAAAATTCGTTGACTGAAAAAAAAAAATGAACAAAGGCATTAACGGCAGTTTCCCGCCAAGGAACCGACATTAACAAGTTAATGACCGATCGAAGGAACTTTGATTTACTCAAAGCTGAACTCAATCAATTGGACAGTTTGTGTCAACAATTTCATGATGCCCACAATCTTTACTGTGATGAATTAGCCACACCGGAAGAAAAGGAAAATGCCTCATTATCTTAATGGCAAGGAAAGTGACATTTTCGAGTACCGTAAGGAGTTACTAATTGGATTATTGAGTATGAAACAAGAATAAGCGATCATTTAGACAGATTATCGGATAAGCGGTCAGCTAGGTCACGCTCGTCATGCTCGTCACGTTCCTTACAGACCCCTCGTATGAAAGAAAAAGCCAAAGTCGCTCAATTAATGGCAGAACGCTCCATGTTAGAAGAAAAAATCAAATTCCAAGCCGCTGAAGAACAATAACAGATAGATCTTGAGATTGCCAAAGCCAAAGGCAGAGAACGGGCATTCGAAGAGATAGAAAGGGAACAGAAACTGAAATCACCGGAAGTAGAGGACGAAACTCGTGATTCATTTCTTGCGTTACCAACACCCTCTGCTAGTCGTGAACACGAACAGCCGTCATTACCTGTCAATTGTCCGATTCGCTCCACCAGAATCAAATCAAAACACGAAGAAAGAGAATCCTTACTGCGCAACCCGGAAGAGCCCAAGTCTTGTTACCGTGCCTTTCTGGCCGAAACTAAGGAAGATGTCACACATTTAACTAACACGGAGGATGGAATTCTAAAGGAAGTTTTTAAAATTCAGCACAAACAAATTCAGGGTCTGGTAGCCTCCCAGAACCAGTTAGCCACTGTAACTGCCCTCCCAGAGCCTGAAGTACGAAAGTTCAAAGGGGACCCAATGGAGTTCAAAACCTTTCTGATGGCGTTTGATGCACGCGTCCAGTCAAGAGTAATCAACAGCGCAGACAGGCTCTATTACCTCGACCAGCATCTCGTAGGAGAACCCAAAGAACTGGTAAGTGGATGTCTCCATATCGAACCAGACGAAGGCTATAAGGAAGCTCGGCTTTCTGTAGTGACACAGAAAGGCACCAACAAGCCAGTGAAAACATATGCATTCTATGATAATGGCAGTGCAGGATGCTTTATCACCAACCGTCTCAGGACACGCCTTGAGGCCACAAGTACCCATACGAAGATTCAATACATCAATTGCAAATATGGTGGCGTATGCACGAAAGCGAGGCTTTTTGGTGACAACCATTGCTAAGGGCCGATTCACTTACTTGTTCTCTTATACGAGTGCGAATTGTTTACACTTTTGTTCAAGCTATTTCTTCAAAGATATCTCAAGAAAAGGCCTATTTGTGAAAAGATATGGTTTATCAATCATTTTTCAATACTTCTGAGGCGAATTTAAGGTCAGTCAATAAAAAACAGTTTTGTTTAAGCTCATATTGTTATTCAAATGTATCATGCAAGTATGCTATGGCGGCGCTCCGTCACTATTTTAATTCCCGCAACTACAATTGCTTGCAATCACTAAATTTACTGTGCACGTACAAAACCCTCAGTGAACGATAAAATGGTCACTTTCACAGATGATTCATCGATGATTCAAGGCCTAGCTATGTTTTCCTCTCTCGCAATGTCATCACAGGGAAATGCGTGAGAGATTGTCATTTAATCTGATTTAATGAAATGGTAAACTGTCCAAAATGTATTACAAGCTTGCAGTTAAGTTCCAACTTACACAGTTCTGTGACTTTAATAAAGAAGAAAGAATAATATCACAGGTTGCAAAGTGTTCTTCTGCTTACATTTGACACGGAAACAAACTATGCACAGACCTTTGGAAAAGATGCATGTCGTCGAACTCAAGCAGTTTCTTCGCGACAACAACGTGAGCTTGAAAGGGTTAAAAGTGAAGGCACAGTTCGTGGAGAAGTAAGTTTTTCTTCGTCTTCTTTTACTAGAACTTAACTTTTAAAAGTCCTGAACTCTAGCTATCCTCAGTTACTTGTACACCTGAGTGCAGTTTTTGGTGTATCGAACGTTGCTTTTTTCGTGTTTTGTTGTAGAACAATGGAGGTACTCCAAAGAAAGTCAGTTAATGCTGCATGTACTTCAACGAGCACACAACCTGATCAATCACAAGGCACCCCGTCCTCCTCAAAAACTGACTCAGACCTGCTCAAGGAAAATGAAGAGAAATTTAAGTTCTCCCCTCTAGAAAAGGATATGACAAAATGCCTGGATGGCCTTCCTCCTTTTATGTTTAATTCCATTGTTCGATATGTGCGAACCTCTGGCAAAAATATTCAGCAGACAGCTGACTATATGGTCATGAAGCCTTTTGAACGTGGGGTCACTTTTTTTTATAGAGGGATACCTTCACAACGTTTTTGCCAAGAAGCATGCTGAGAGCAATACTTTTTATTTCAGAGCCCTCTGCTATCCGAGTCTGCGAAAGAGTGACCCCCCCCCCCCCCCAAAAAAAGACT
>Ga0126336_10000462_pt1 | contig 16477 bp, 6 predicted proteins | sample SidCmetagenome_FD_92530 | JGI IMG/M metagenome (GOLD analysis project Ga0126336, IMG submission 92530) | Coral microbial communities from El Islote,Puerto Morelos, Mexico - Siderastrea C C metagenome | ecosystem: Host-associated > Invertebrates > Cnidaria > Coral | place: El Islote,Puerto... | reverse complement strand
TGCCTGTAATTATTTCTTTGTTATCACTGTCATACATTTGCCCCCCTTCCAGTCACCCTGTACGATTTAAAAGATGGAGAGAAAATAAATAATTGATAAAATAACTGTTTTTGTGTATTTTTTTTACAAATTTAACATAATGGCAGTAATACAGTATTGTTCCTGGACTCTAAAACAATGAACAGAAAGGACAGCAGAGAACAGGAGAGGCATTTTTCAATCAAGAAAAAAGGTCTACAGGACATCGTTTGAAAACTATCGTAACTGTCGTTAATTAACGAAACTATCGCGATTGTTATCGATAGTTGAAATTGCGATCGATGCATCGCTATCGGAACACTCCCAATCGCGATGTATCGATAGTTCGATGTATCGTTACACTCCTAGTCTGGTGTAACATACTAGTCATTCCAGGACGCTTCAATTTCCTTGTTAGACAATTTGCAGCGTTCTTAAGGTGATGTTAGACGGTACGATTCGCAACGACGATTGCTAGTGCTAAAAGTAGATGCCGTGTAACATGGATGCGCGGACGATTTTCTGCGCAATTTGTGCGTTGCAAGTTTTTGAACCAACATCGAAAACTTGCAACGCCAAATCATGAATTTTGCTCAAGTTGTTTCGTGTAACATACCTGTGGTCAATTTTTTGCGCAACGCCTTCCCAGAACCCTATTCGCTGCCCCTGTTCCGCTAAAATTGTCTCGTGTAACACGTCTGTTGCCAACGGCTTTCGCGTGCACATTGCGCTAAAAATCGTCCCGTGTGACATACATTAAAATGGACACTGATTTGCGCGAAGAAATCGTGGAATCATTCCACTTTTCTGGGAACCCCCACCTACCCCTCCCCTAACCCAACATTTTTTCACTTATTATCACTTAGAGCAAAATGTTGGATTAGGGGAGGGGTAGGTGGGAGGGTTCCCAGAAAAGGGGAATGACATCATCGTTGCGAATCGTCTCGTGTAACGTCACCTTTGCGTTCGCTGTACTCCGTGATTGGTTAAGTAAACTCGCACAACTTTCTCCAACCAATCATAGCAAACAAACTGATTTCCTTCTGATTTCGTCAGCTGGAGAAAGAAGAAGAAAGACGAAGGGAGGAGGAACTCTGCAAAGAAAGAGAGAGAATGGTGCTTGAAAAACGACAGAAAGAAGAAGAGAATCAGTTTTTGTTACAGGTCGGTATTAATTGTGTGATTTACTTATACAACTCAGTATTACTAATAAGTAATTTGCAATTCCTGTAAGTCGCGGTTTGTTTCTTAACCTTTTCATTTTGACTTGCAAAAATTAGAGAAAAACCCTCGAGTGCACGTGAGTCAAGGAAATTTCAATTTTAAATCTTAATATCAGTATTTGAGACGTTAACAGTTCAACCTTGAGAAAAATCGTGCCTTTTAACCTCCAAAATTTTGCGCCCCATTTCAGTATAAGCTACACATTTTATACATCTCCAGTGTTAATTTTAATATGTACTATGTAGGCCTGAACGTCTGTGATGAGAATGTTTATAACTTTGTCCTTAGAGGAAGATTGAACAGGAAAACGAGAGGAAGAGAAAAGAAAAAGAAGAAAAGGTTAGTGCAAATACTTGATGATGATGATGATGATGATGATGATGATGATGATGATGATGATGATGATGATGATGATGATGATGATGATGATGATGATGATGATGATGATCATGATCATGATGATGATGATGATCATGATGTTTCTGTGGTCAGTCTTTTTGCTGTGACATGACTTCAAGGTGACATATTTTTTTAATTGGATTTCAGGAAAAGCGCCAACAGCGTACGACAGCCATGAAATCCTTATTCGAGAAAATGGGAGCGAAGAAGTGACTGTCAGAGGATCGTTCAGATATAAGGCATCTCAGAGTCGAATAGTACAACGATGGTTTTCACTTAGGTCCGGCTCAGACGAGAACGAGGTTCGCCGAGAGTTCAAAGTCTTTGAGAGCGCATGCGGGTTGAAACTCTTGAAAGAGAGCAAAAGTTTGAATTGAAAACGCGTAGACTCGGAGATTAAGGTGAAGCGAGAGCGATTGGTTTAGCTAATCAACTCTCGGCGACCCTGGTTCTCCTTTTATCTTAAAGACTTATCCGTCCGTCTTTGGGAGGTATCCACCTGGGAAGGGTGTCCACCAAATCGGGAGACGTTCGTCTTCCGGAGGTGCCTTTCTTATAGAGTTATCTACTTTTGAGAATTTTTTGGCTTAAAAAAAATCGCCATGTTTGGCAGTTCTTCTTAGAGACATCTTCCATAGTTGGCTGGGCTGGGCTTGGCTGGCTGGCTGGGCTGGGCTTCCATAGCTGGCTGAGAAGAGAAATCAGTCAATCTTTGCTTTGAAAAGATGTCTGTCTTAGAGCAGTAACCCCCCCCCCCACCCCCTAGAAAAGGGTTTGTCTTAGACAGGTGTTCAGACAGGTGAATACCTTAGAAAGGTCTCCACCTTAGATACTCTCCATCTTCAAGAGTTCTCTGCCTTCGAATAAGTCCTTCTTAAAAAAAGCTGTTCACATAAGAGAGTTGTTCGTCTTTCAGTGGTCTCCTTCAAGGGGTAGTTATTTTTGTATCGTATTATATCTTGTCTGTTTTAGATGAAGCCGAAAGGAGAAAATATTTGTGCTCAGTCCTGCTGAACCTGACACTTTAAACTCAGGGTCGTAAGGAAGAATTTCGATTGTAAGTTAGCATTGGTTTGAAGAAGGAACTCGCCGTTTCCGCTCAAACATTTCCACGCTTAGTTGAAGGATAAGAAAAATAGTTTTCTTGGGGTAAGCCTGAGATGAAATAATATTTTATCCCTGTGGAGGTGGGGGGGGGGGTGGTACATGGGAGGGAGCTAGTACTAGTAGTTATATCATGCTGGCTCAAGGCTATTAGAAACTCTATAGATTTTTTTTCTCTATATTGGAGCGATTTTATGCATTTTTTTATAAAAATAAATAGTACAGTACTGCCATGGCGTTTGATCGTGCAGTGTATTTAAAAATCTTATTTAATTTTTTTTTTCACCATTGCTTACAGGCATTTTCTCATCTTAACCATAGTTGAAAGAATGCACTGGTCATGTAATCTAACAAACTTCTTCCTTGCCGTTTTTTTTTTTTTCGCGTTTTGGGCCTTTACCACGGTTTTATTGCAAAAAGATTTCGAGCTCTCTTGAAGCAGATGACCAACAGAAACTTTTCTGAAATGAATGTTCGTCGCATTGTATCTTACAAAAAGGGATTTCAAGGCTACAACGGGAGTCGAACGCACGATCTCTGCGATACCAGTGCGTTGCCCTCCTGACGAACTGAGATGTGAAGCCTTGTTGTGTTGGGAGCAGATCGATTGAGTTCTAATATCTCGCAAGTGCATTGTGCGAACGACTTCGGTCTTAACCGTGCATAAATCAACTGAAACGAGCTATGTTTGAGCAACTAACAGAGACGTTTTCGCTTGAACGTAAATGAAAATATTTTGCTCGGCTATCGTGATTTCAAAATAAACTGCGGCATATCTCTTATCGTCTTTGAACTTTCCAAAGTTTCGCGACCATGCAATCCTTCAAGTTATGTCTCAACAAATCGTCAGCGGCTAGAAGGAGGTTTTTTTTTTTCGTTCTTAAACATTTAGTACGTAAATAAAACAACGATTGGCGGTTTGTAAGAAAAAAAAACTTGAATATTTTCAATCGAGTCATGCTGAAGATTATAGAAATAGCTAATGCATTCTTTTATTAAACGTAGCGAGAACAAGTTGGAATTAAAAGGGTAGGTTTGAATCAATGTCTTCAATCATGTATTGAAACAAGACAAATATTACAACTTAAATGTACCGCTTAAGACTTAGGTATAAAAAGATATATTTAGTGCGGTCGAACTTTAAATAGTTTTAACCCCAAGGGTAACATGGGTAATTTATTTTTATATAGTTATAGGGGAACATGAATTTGTAATGTTGTGAAAATGCATTAATTGGTGTTTTGTATCTCGAAAGTACTCAGGACTAGCTGCGGTTACACTAAGCCTTTTACCCCGGTAAAATGGCTTTTATCCCAGTAAAGTGAAATTGTGTGACCGCTCTTTCTTGACATTTAAGAGGCCAAGGTAAAGTAACTGAGGTAGAATAAGGGTGGGGAATCGCTTTTAGCACAGTGTTTATTACTATTGCTGTTGTCTGATCTCCGAATTTTAGCTGCTACGTTAAATGATTGGTATTAAACAGCATATGTCGAAATTGTTGTACGTCTCCTCGCTTTCTGGAGGTTTTAACACTCGAATCATATCCGCGACAGAGTGCTTGAATTTGATTGGTTCTTAAGCTCCATTTCTGCCCTCGTTTGGGTACCGTCAATATCCCCTGGAACGGCTAGTAATTAGCGAGAAAAGTCTAACACGTTTCGATGACGCCATGACATCATTTTCAAGTGACAAATAGAGGATATTAGACGGCGGTGCGAATATATGAATGTTATTTTTGAGGGGTAAAAACTATTTTACGAACGCGCGCAGCGAGTGAGTAAAAATGTTTTTTACCACGAGAAAATAAAATTCATATCTTTAAGCCGCCGTGTAATATTCTTTTTGTTATATAGACAAGAGTATTTTTGCACAAACAACAGTGTAAAAGCGGGAAATGACGTCATCGATATCCTAACTAGTGAGGATATGGAAAATACGCCACTCGAGTCCCGGATGTAGTTTCGTATGAACTTTACGAGTGCTCTATTTTCCTCTAAAACACTCTTGTCTATATAATAAAATAAAATTCAAAATGACTTAAAAAATGATGTCATGGCGACATCGAAACCGTTTATGTTAAACTTTTCTCGCTAATTTTTATCCTAAAATGTCTATCTAAATTTTGTCTAATTCGAACGGCTAGAAATGGAACGTAATTACTTCCTGGGAATACTATAATCTGCACTTATTGAGTGAGTGGAAGGGCCGGACAGGAAAATATTTGGCGCGAAGTTATAGCATACGGACCGTGCGAAGCGAGAAAATAAAACCAAGCACCTTTTCTTGTACCCCAGATGCTCCTAGAACGCCAAGACGAAGATGTCGAGAGATTTTCTCAAGGGGAAAACTCATAAATTTTCCAAGATACAACGGAAGAACTTGGAAGAAATAAGCCTAACTTTTTCAAGTTGCAATCCATTTTCATCCTGCCCATCCGTGGTAAAAGACACTTCTGGGGTTTACCTTGGTGTGAGAACCTGACGAGATTTTCTTTGTTTGTTGGCTTTTGTTTTGCTGTACGGTATTGTTTGAAATGTTTTTGTTTCCCTTGTTTTACGTCATCCGTGAGTTTCACAGGTTCTTACATTATGGTAAAGTCCACTTCTAGTTTTAGTCCGGGTTTTAGAAAGCTAGCAGAGTAATTTCAAAGAAATCTGAGCCAACATGTTTGGGTCTCCTTCGATTCCAGGAAGTCTTTTAGCTTTTAGAGGTAATACTTAAATAGGGGACAAAGCCCCTTTAATCGGTTGTTCGAGATTTCTCTTTTTCTAGTAAAAAATGTTACTCGGCGGCCATCTTGAAGTGGCCTTAAAAAACTAATTGTCTGGATCTCATTGACTCGTGACCCGCTGAAAATTAGAATGAAGGCTCTCAAGACGAGCATAACAAGAGAAGTCGAGAGGCTTGACTGTACTGTGATGGCTATTCTCTTTTCCCCAGATCTCGCCCGCCATAATGACTTTGAAAATACGAAAAATATATCTTTGTAATATTTATTCAAATGCTCAACAGTAAACGTGGAAGTTTTCATGACTGCGTATGTTAATCGTGACAACATTGTAATTAAACTGAAGGCGACAGTGCTGAACAAATAAATGAAATAAAAGGTAAAAGCCATTTTCTTATTTTTGGCGTAACTCAGTGAGTCACTGGCCAACTCGTAATCTGATTGGCTACGCAGACGATGTTATTTAATCGGTAGTCGTGCAGTTATAAGAGAAAGCGTGCTCTTTTATCAGCTTTTTCAAGTTTTAAGTCCAAAGTAAAAAGTTGTTTAGTCTTAGGCTTTGAGTCTTTGGGTGAAATCCTAAAGTGTGACCGTTCAAATAGAGGCTATTGAGCAGTACTTTCCTATGGTGCTGTTTGGTATGCCGTACAAGGTGGTTCTAACTTCTGAGTCTGTGAACGAAAACCTAAATAAACCCTAAAATGTATGTATTTACTATAAAGAGCCTATAAGGGTACTGAGGAGTACTTTCTTGTGGCGCTGTTTACGATGCTGTAGAAGGTGCTTTTACCTTTTGAGTCTGTGGATGAAATCCTGAAGTGTGACCATTCAAATGAAAGCTACTGAGCAGTACTTTCCTGTGGTGCTGTTTATTATGCTGTAGAAGGTGCTTTTACCTTTTGACTCTGTGGATGAAATCCTTAAGTGTGACCATTCAAATGAAAGCTACTGAGCAGTACTTTCCTGTGGTGCTGTTTACTATGCTGTACAAGGTGGTTCTGACTTTTGACTCTGTGGATGAAATCCTGAAGTGTGACCATTCAAATGAAAGCTACTGAGAAGTACTTTCGTGTGGTGCTGTTTATTACACTGTACGAGGTGGTTTTACCTTTTGAGTCTGCGCATAAAATCCTAAACTGTGAACATTCAATTAAAAGCTATTGAGCAGTACTTTCGTGTGGTATTGTTTACTGGGGTTTTGAAGTACGTGAGTAATATTTTCAGTAAAATATAAAGCGATCTGCTACCGACGCGTGGAAAAACAAGCTTATGACTGTGTCCATGTCGTTCCCTCTCTCTTTACTGATATTCTCCTGTCAACCTCAACTGGCATCAACTGGTGGTACCATTCATGTGAAATCGCATGAATTTCATTATCTCGGCAGTTAGGAAACCCCTGTATTGGCCTGACCGATGTATTCTAATGTGTATTATTAGTTATCATAGTTAAAGCGTATCTTTAGTTTCTACAGAAATTAACAATACTGCCCTTAATGCCTTTGTTTTAAACAATGTCAGATGACCAAACTGGGATTTCACTGGTGACAATCTCTTTAGAATGGAATGTGTCGATGACATTTTTACTAAATTTGAGTTCTGTTTGAATAATACATTAGAATTTCGAGATAAACTTGTATCCCTGAGGCGTGCGCTTTGAAACGTTTGGCGGATTTCCGAGTAGTTTATTTCTTTAAATTAGCGTGAACGGTAACAGGTTGCCGTGAACCCAAACAGCGATAATGATAAGGAAACTGAAGGAAAAGCGAGGAAATTCTCCTTCTTCCGTCATCCTTGAAGGTGCAATAATCATTGTTTTTATGATCTTTGCGTTCTTAGCTTTGTGGTGATGAACCAAAGGACACGCGCTACAATATACCACATCCTCAAGTATAGAAAAGAAATTTGTTTTTATGACTCCTTCATGCATCTGCTCGATTATGCGTAGTGATCTCAGCAAAAAATTCAAAGTAAACAAGATATTTTGGAGAAGCAAAGACTCGCCCTTCAACCGCGTGGACTTCGCCTTGGCTTGTCTTCTAATCTTCCGTACCAATCATTCATCTGTACAAAACCTGAGAGACCACAAGACGTTTTTTAATCAGCGCTGATTGGTCTGCAAACTGGGTTAATTCGTTCGCGAGTATAAGGATGTTGGATATCTCGGATTTTAAGTTTTCTATGAAACCTTCTCCATGGATAACGTGTTAAAACCTGCTTATGTCAAGACAAGTGTTACTTTCATCCTAAGGCTGAACATTAATGGCAGAAGATTCGGGTACAAGGGTTTTATGGAAACTTATCTTAATGCTGGTTTGCTAGACAGCGCACGGATTGTTTGATGCGAGCTCCAACATAGACATAAACTCCAAACGATTTTCGTCAATGAGCAAGGCAATGAAAAAATCTGGACGGATTGTTTACATGAGAAAACGATTCCACGAGTTTTTGTTCTGACCATAGATAAACTGGCCGCTAGAGGGTAATATATGTTGTTTGACTGTAGACAATGACCAAGCCCTTTGGGCCTAGATAAATTATGCCTACAGCTTATTTTTTATAAACCGTTTCTTAGTCCTTTAGGCAGCGAGCATTATGCAGACATAATAAACAATCTCCAAGCAGAATTTCGGCAATTTAAACTAAAATATGAAAATCGATCACAAAAGTAAACATTCGGGAAAATGGTGATAACCGATACAAAATATCAACAAGACTTTGTAAGGACTTTTTAAGAATCATTCCACATAATTTATAATTAGTCGTCCATAAAGTCATAGCTCAAGAGCGCATGTACAATAGCCTATTGGTAGGGAGCCATTCAGAGCGCATGCTTACTAATGTCCATGGGTTGTCGTGACCAACCGTTTGTTCGTTTGTCTTGCGCTTTGATCTACCGTAGCATCTGATTGATAGCTACACAATGGGAAATGTCAAAATCAAATCAAAAGTGTTGACGGTCTTTTGATTCGCACAATAATTCTAACTGTGTAAAAATAAAATTTTTACTATGTTCACTTTTTACTTTTTTACTTTACATAACGCGTTCTACTACTGACTTTTAGATACGACAATCAAATCGCAATGAGTTCGCCCTTAAAAATTGAGGAAAAGGGCAGGCTGTTCACACAGAAGATGTAAAATCAACCTTGGAAATTGCACTTAAAATCACCGTAAAATCGCATCAAAAATGCCCTGTGTAAACAGCCCTTAAGACCCAAGACTTAACATGTGGGAGATGTGTACGTCCCTTTAATTTTCAAAAAATAAAGTAAATAGTTTTATAAGGTTAAAGGTGAAGACGCAAGGGAGCCACAGGAATCCCAGGCGACCGGAGCTTAACCCGGTTTTTGTTGCAAGAAGCAACTGAGAGTATTGCTACGCCCCTCCCCACCCCGGATGGGATGCAACAATAGACAATCATAGGGCAACCCCCAGCAGTATGTCGCCGTTACCTATTAATACGCGTTTTTCACACCAGGGCGGGGAGAGACAATGTGGAATAAGAGTAAGTTTTTAGGGCGTTAACCACGCATTCTTTTGTAAAAAAATAACCAGCTTATGGTTAATCATCTACAGGTTACTTTATTATAACTCGGTAAACTATTATCGTCCGGGTGAGTGTAGTCCTGGGAAGGATTGTTTGTGGTGACATTGACTGACGTGTCGACAACCTGGGCGGGAGTCATCATCAGAGTCAAGTGAATTGTGAATTGTCAGTAGATGTTTAAGTCTCTGGTCGCTGTCCGGCCGTTGGTCGAAGGACTCGCGATGTTATTGGTGGTCTGTCAGTTAAGCCGTGATGTTATTGGCTGTAAAGACTGTAAAACGTGGTTGGTGCGTTTCAATCCGTCTTTTGTTAGTCAAATGTCCGTTGGTCTATTGTTAGTGAAATTAGTCGGTTTGTCTATTGTTTGTCTGTCTTGTTGTTTTTGTTTCAATAAGTCGTTAGTTCTAAGTTAGTAAATAAGCTTTCCAGTGTGATTCGTTGATTCTACTTTATTATAGTATCTTTTGGTTTGCAAAATAAGGTTAAGTAGGCAAACAACAACGACGACGACATTAATGTTAACAGTAACATAACACAAACAAGCAAACAAACAAACAGTAATAATCGTTAATCAGCTGTAAATATTTATGTGGTTGCCTAGACGCTGGAGAAGTTGATTTGTGGTTGCTTAGCTACAAAACGCAGTTGTTAACAGTTACAATACAAATAAATTGTGGTAGAATATAAATGTTGCTTAGATACAGTTACTTGAGGGACAAATATTGTGTTGCAAATATCGTGAGTGCTTCGTTCAAGAGCAAATATTGATACAACAACTGCTGTTGCTTAGTGACAGCATTATTTACTGTTATTATCAATTGCTTAGTTACAGTAACGTACAAATAATTTGATACAACAATAAAGACGGTTTCTTAGTTACAGTACAAATATTGTGACCCAAGTACTATAGCTCCCTAATTAAACTACAAAATTAATACCACAGTTTACAAGTTCCAGTACAGATATTGTTACAAATTTATTTGTTGTTGCTTATATTTCGCTTTTGTTTCATTCCAGTTACTGCAAAGAACCTATCGAATCCTTGCTGAATAAGCTACGATGCAGAAGACGATTCAGCAAAGACATCAAAAGCCCGTAACCATGCTTGAATTATGCCAAATGTTTCAAAAGAGAAGAGAAAAAGAAAACGAAAAGCGACCTGCCTTTGATGACCAAGCCACCTTGCGGCGACCTCGTACACTAACTCTTCCTTACGCTATTGTATGCTTGCCCTCCCTAAACCCGGTTCAGCCACAGCAGAAAAGAGAGAAGGTGATTCGATCGAAAAAAGGAAACTCTGTAAATGCCAGCACGGTACTGAATGGAACTCAAGGGGAGAAAAAGGGCGCAACAGTATTACCAATGCGGCCAAATCAGCTGCCAAATCAGCAGGTATCGCGGAAGCAAGGAGGAGAACAGGTAGCGGTACCACGGAGGACAGAAGAGTTAACCCTGAGTGAATATATGGAAGCAGTTCGTACAAATATGCGACGGGAGATTGAAGAGGCCAGAGAACATTACGAAAAGGTTAAAAGGCGATTGAAGCAGAAATCACTGAATACAACTCAAAACGTTCGTCGTCCTTAAAAGAAAGGAGACAAGTCCAGTCTAATGAAATAATTCGCTCTTTTCAATGTCTAATGTTATTGTAAAAGAGGATTTCCGTTTCATGAATTTTACTTTAAATTTCGAGTTCTGGTTAAGTTTAGTTTATAGTTATTAGAAAAAGTAGCGGTGGTAGTGATTAAGATATTTCAAAGCGCAGATTTGAAAGGTTGTGAAATTAATCTTTGGTAACCTGAGAAAACACCCGCCGTTTCGCGAGGTCGCCACTTGAGCCCTCGCAAAATGACGTCTGAGTAACGAACGCAGAAATTTCATACTGATGATGTACACTACCCAGATCTTGGTATTGCTTCTGATTGGTTGTGCCGCGAGGGAACTTTCTTTCAACCAATCAGTAGCACTACCAAGATCTGGGTAGTGACACGTCATCAGTATGGAATTTCTGCGCTCGTTACTCAGACGTCGTTTTGCGAGGGCTCGACCTCGCGAAAAGTCGGCTGTTTCCTCAGGCTAAATCTTTGGGCATATGGCTACGAATTCGACTGTTTCAGAACCCGAGTTTCTTCTTTCTAGTTATTGAAATTAACAAATTTCTCATTTTAAGTCTTAACTCGACCTTCATTATTCAAGGTTTCAAATCTTTGCGGGTTTTTATTTTTGCGCTTTTCTTTTGTTTCAATCCATAACAAGGTAAAATCCCACAAAAAGCAATTGTTCTCCGTAGCATTCTGCTCTAGAAATAAAAAAATTGTTAATCAATAGTTGTAGACCATGACAGCACGTAAGTTCATAAGACAGGTAATCATAATTTGTATAGTGCAATATCTATTTTACATTAATTCGACGTAATGAAAAATTTTAACAGAAAAATACTCATTAAAAGAATGTATCGACAAAGCAGACAGTATGTTAATTTTTTCATGCCTAACACAGGAACATCGCCAAACCGTGACAAAAAGACAAAGACATCAATCTAGATCATTTGGATCAAACCTGAAAAAAAAAACAGGACGCATCAAGCACCATACAGGGTTTAGCCCTGGTAGGGTGGGGTGAAGTGTGTCCTGACAGGGCTAGGCTGATGGGGAAAATGACTGAGTTATTCACCATCTAATATGTTCTTCCTTTAGTTTTGTTTTTTTTATTTGTACCCCCCCCCCCCCAACTTTCAGCTTCTTCCTGTCAGTTATCGCAATTTGACCAAAAATCATACCCAGCTTTCCACCTCAGTCTGATTTGGAAATGATACAATGTTTACATACTTTACAGGTAAGTAATTTCGAGATTTTGAAGAGATTTCGCTTAGCCGAAAACAGCAAATTTCAGCACTGACTTCAGAACAAAAAAGAAATACAAGAAAAAAAGAAAGAAAGAACAAGAAAAAATAAGAGATAAACAAGAAATTTTGGTTAAATTTGTTTAGGGGAGCAGGGATGGCGCAGTGGTGAGAGCGCTCGCCTCCCACCGGGTTCGATTCTCGGTCCCGGTGTAATATGTCGGTTGAGTTTGTTGTTGGTTCTCGTCCTTGCTCCGACGGTTTTTCTCCGGGTTCTCCGGTTTTCCTCCCTCCATAAAAACCAACATTTCCAAATTCCATCTAGAATCAGTGGTCGAAGAGCCACTCTGTGGAGGTGCCACTGCAAATTCCAATTTATTTATTTATTTATTTGTTTTATTTTAATATTGATGAGATGGAAAAAGGGTAATTAAAGTGCACAGTCACAAATAGACTATGTAATGACCATTTCTTCTTCAAAATGCGACACAAAACTTGAGCTTTAATCAACCTGCAAAATAGGGTGAATTTTGCAAGAGGAAATTTCACGGTCACTAAATTTTCGCGATTTGCCGAACAATGGCGAGAATTTGTTACCACAAAAAATAGTTGCCTCAAGGTACGGACGTGCCGTTCTACGTTTTAGGGCAGTAGCATTCCTTCCTTTTTAAAATGTTTTTAAAAATTTTATTTGTGAATTTCTAGAATACACTTACAAACAAAAAAAGAGTTAGAAAAAAAGGAAAAACAAAAAGAGCAATGGAGCTATGCTAAAGTAAAGCAAACACAGTCACACTTACACACACACTAAAACCTATAGTAACACGTACACCACACGCACTAAAAGCTATTACAGCAATACAATATCTAAAAAGCGCAAGCAGTACAATATCTTAATACTTAATGACAATTGAATTTTACAATATCACTTGTCCTGGCAATGAACCCCTGAAGGGAAGGCATACCATTCTGACGGGACATTTCTGAGGGTAAGAAAAAACTTACCTAGGAGCAAAATGTTATTAATCAAGACAAAATTTAATCTTCTCTAACGAAAAATTTACCAAAAATGAGATCTGCTTCTTTTAAGCTTTCCACACAGATATTATTATCTCGCAGCCGGGACAAGACGTGTTTCCAAAACTTAGAAGATACCCTGCAGGAAAGGAGTACATGCTCGACGGATTCAACCTCAGTTTGGCAGAAAGCACATACTGGTGATTCAACAATGCCAAAACGAAAAAGTTGCTCAGTCATTTGTTAAGATAATACGACCTAAAATTTTAAACTGGAATTTTCTATGTTTTGATTCCAATGTTGTGTGGAAAGATAACGAATAACTGAACATTTTTCCAGTCAATAACCATGTTGTTCTCTTTAGTAGTAGGAGTCGTTTGTTTTTTCTCCAGGAGTAGCCGGTAGATATGTTTTGAGGAAGCATCAAGAATTGCGACTAAATTCTCGGTTATCAGAATAGCTGGAGAATTTGCGATCGGGACAGGTTCAATAACCGGTGCATTAGTTGCTGTTTTGTTTGTCAAATCCCATTTGGTTGGCATAGAAATCTTTTTTTAAAATAGGCGATTTATTTTCAGCTGAATAGCATTTCTTCCAGTTATACAGCTAAGAAAATTATTTAAACCGTCAACAGAGCCTCTTGGTTTCTTACTTGTTTATTTTCACTGTTTGCGTTTTTGTTTGAAATAGGACACGGTCAATAAGTACTGACCGTGGCAATAAGTACTCACCGTGCAATAACTTGCTAGTTGTGTTATTTCGTGTATCATTGTATGTTACTTAATTTTTATCAGTTAAATGCAATTTCAAGGATTCAAGCAAATGTTTCTTATTGGTTCATGTCAATGACAATATTTTTTATTTTAACGTAATGATGCATCATTCCCTGTGACTTAATGCATATTGTACCACGTTTCAATAACCTTAATACAGATTAAAGAAAAACGTAAACGCTACCGATCGCTTCATGCGATGATAATACATGTAATATTCCAGCCCTGTTATTTCATGCAACACTGCATCACTTTTCAATAATACAGTTTAAAGGGAAAAAAGTACATAATTCTTCTACGCTTCTTGCTGATAACAATGTAACAACTATATTTTTCCTGTTGTTTAATGTACTACTGCTTCACTTTTAAATAAATTAGAACAGTTTAAAGAAAACAAAGCCTTTAATGCTCCTTACCACGTGATGCTTCAGAAATCAAGGTTTCTGTGCTTAAGAAAAACTACCTACTTTTGCGTCATTGTGCTCTCACATCACACTGTTTGGTGATCGATGGTTTCTAAGCCATATTTTACAGCCATTTTTTTGGGGGGGAAGGGGGGTGTTATTAAGAACGATTCAAAGTCACCAATAGTAGTCAAACAAATGCAAACAAAACAAAATAATCATATATGTGAACTGGAGATGAAATAAGAAATGATGCCCCTCGCAGTAAAAGATATCAACTGTCCAGCTAGACGTTTAATTGCCTCCATACTTAATCCCTTTTACCCTGCAAGCAGAGGCCCTTCGATCTTCCTAGGAAGATTGAAGGGCCTCTGCTCGCAGGGAAAATCCCTTTAAGTCAGGGTCAAAACTCATTTTACATGATGTGGTTCTAACTTTTGAGCCTGTGAAGGAAAGCCGTTAAGTGTGACCTGTAAAAAAAAGCTAGTCTAAGCAGCATAAATATTATGGTACTGTTTATTACGCTGTGCAACATTGCTATAAGTTTTGAGTCTGTTACTGAGCTGTACCACTCTGTCCTCAAATGAAAGTTAATTAAAGGTGATGTTATACGGGGCGATTTGCAACGACGATTTTTAGTGCAACTCCGCATCGATTTTAATGCACGTTACACGGGACAATTTTTAATGCATTGTGCATGCGAAATCTGTTGGCAACAGACCTGTTACTTGGAATGATTTTTAGTGCAACGGGGGCAACGAATAGGGTCCTGGGAAGGCATTGCACAAAAAAGTGATGACAGGTATGTTACATGAAACAACTTCAGCAAATTATTCCTGATTTGGCATTGCAAGTTATTGAAACTGGAGGCTGGAGGCTAACAAAGTGGTCCTAACTTCTGAGTGTGTGGATGAAATCCTCAAGTATAACAGTGGCAGTTCAAGGATTTTTGAAAGGGGGGTGGCTGACCTGACAGAAAGTTATCAGAACAATCCGAGACAAAATTGCCTCAGTGATAGTTTTGTCCCCTTTCTTAAGTTCAAGCTTAAATGACCCCAGGGGGGGGTGGCTAGCCACCCAATCCACCCCCCTGAATCCGCCCCTGTGTAACCATTCAAATGAAAGACACACAGAAGTACCTTCCTGTGGTGCTGTATGTGTATCAATATTATGACATGTTAACCATGAACTGAAATTAATTTTGAGAATATTTTCAAGTTTAGAAATGTTGCTACTGGGAGCTATGCCATCCCTTCGTCGACTAGCTTTCTGGAGTTGTTTTCTTTCCTCAGCATCTGTAATACGCGATCAACTGTCAGCACAGCAATGAGAACTCCCAGCAACAGGCCTGCCAGGACATCACTCCAGTGATGCTTATAATCACTGACTCGAGACAGGGAGCACAGGATACCCAACTGTGCTACCAGCAGTTGAAGAAAGAACTTGAGAAACTTGCTATGAGGGAAATGGATCTTGGCTTCCATGTAAAGGATTGTGAAGGTCACAGCATAAGCTATAATGAAATAAAAGAGTGAAATAAAAAATTTATAACAGAGAGTAATCATCATTGAGCCATAGTCTCTCTTAGTTATAAATATTCAAAAGAAACTCAACAACACCTTCCATGTGAAAGGAACTTTAAGACCCAGTAGTGGCTTTTTGTGGGGTGCTGGGGGGTGGGGGATAGAATCTGAGATCAAAAATTATGGAAGTGTACAAAATGAGATTTATACAGTGTTGTCTGAAAATGTATTTTCCAGGAATGAAACGGCCACCAAAAGCAATTGCCTCGCACAGAAGCCCCTATAGGCCAGAAGTGATCACTGATGAGAGGCAACTGTATTCACAGGCACCCCAAATAGGGCTAATTTGGAGAAAACTGGAATTCAAGACAAAATCATCACTTGCACGCTCACCCACTGAGCCAATTGTGACCGGTGATGTCATATGCTAAATATACAAAATGTAAATGTAAAGAAGATCCTCGCAGTTATTAACGCAACTTATGCAGTTGCGAAAAGAAAGCCTGAAAAAATCAGGCTTGCCGGGATCCTGACCTCTGCGATACCGGTGCAGTGCTCTAACAAATTGAGCTATCAAGCCAACTGGGAGCTAGTCATTAAATTGGTTCGTAATATACCCGGGAAAGATGAAGATGAAATTATGAATATATGAGATTCATATATTTGAACTGCGAAATGAAGAAATAAATGTAAAGAAGATCCTCGCAGTTATTAATGCAACTTGTGCAGTTGCGAAAAGAAAGCCTGAAAAAATCAGGCTTGCCGGGCAGGCTTGCCCGGCAAGCCTGATTTTTTCAGGCTTTCTTTTCGCAACTGCATAAGTTGCGTTAATAACTGCGAGGATCTTCTTTACATTTATTTCTTCATTCCGCAGTTCAAATATATGAATCTCATATAT
>Ga0126336_10000461_pt1 | contig 16489 bp, 11 predicted proteins | sample SidCmetagenome_FD_92530 | JGI IMG/M metagenome (GOLD analysis project Ga0126336, IMG submission 92530) | Coral microbial communities from El Islote,Puerto Morelos, Mexico - Siderastrea C C metagenome | ecosystem: Host-associated > Invertebrates > Cnidaria > Coral | place: El Islote,Puerto... | reverse complement strand
GTACACCATAGGAGGGGGACATTTTTGCGGTTTTGGTCACTTTTGAGATCGTTTTTTCGGTTTTTGCGCTGAAAATTCCCGGTTTTTCGGTTTTGGTATCCGCTGCGGTTTTCAGTTTTTCCCTTTTTAACATTTGGGTTTCGGTTTTTATGAACAAAAGCGGTTATTCGGTTCTTTCGAGCAATTCGCGCATTGTACGAACCTTTTTGAGTTCATTACAAAAGTTTCACCTTCATATGAGACAAAGACAATGGAAGAAGCTATTGCTTTGGTTGAACATTGCAAAAATTTTCTTCGGGATAATGCGCATCAAATTCGCGCTGCAAGCAGTATAACAGGGGCATTGAATGGTCCCTAACGCCAATATTTCGCTGTTATATCAAGGGCTGAGGGATTGAGAATCTTGAATTTGCGGTTTTGATCATTATTCTCGGCGTTTTTTCGGTTTTGAGCGATTTTTCGTCCGGTTTTTCGGTTTTGGTGAAAATTGTGGCCGGTTTTTCGGTTTCTGATAAGCCCCAATGCCCCCTCTCCCATAGGGTTTTTCTGAAGTTTGAAGCGTTTTTTTGCTTTTTCGCTTTTTCGCCGCCCGAAAATTGGGGCAAAGCCAAATATTCTTTTACCCCCACTCTGATTTTCTTGTGGCCAAAAAGCAAAACATGCCTCGAACGAGCAGGAAACCGGCTTGCTACATGGGCTCCTGGCAGGCTACAATACAACAGAAGTGGATACAGACGTGATCAGAGCCTGCTCAGTCTCAAGCATGTGTTGCTCAAGAGGGTTTGAAAATCGAGATGTATTTAGCCAGTGGTAATTTACTAAGCGGTGGGTAAACTGTATTCAGTGGTCTACAGGACTCGAAACATGACCCACAGCACACCGCCGCGTAGAGGTTCGCATACGAATGAGGCCTTCCGAGGGGTAAAGGCGACAAGCGACACGGCCCTGAAAACTGGCGACATGGGACTTCCTGAACACCGACAACTGAGCGACTCAAGTGAACCGGCAAAATACGACAGCAACACAATAAGCTCTACAGATAGACAGCGACGTCAGGAAACTGTGTATTTTATCAATAAAAGATAATAATCAGAGTCTATTTGATTGGTACTTCAGTGCAGCCAGTCAAAATTACGGACTGGTAACCACCTTGACCGCTTGCATGTCTTTGAGGGTTCCGTAAATCGGTGAGCTTTGTTGCCTTGTCCAGACTGAGGGCAGACGATCAAGGTCTTTTTCTGTTTTTTTTTTTTTACGGTCTGTCAATTACCTAAGTCGCTCACAGCAGCAAATTGGCCGATTTTCAGGATCTCCGCCAGCTTCTACGTTATCAGCAAAGTTGTTCTTTATGACGCAAAGAATTGACTTGAATTTACAGCACTTTGACTTGGCATACTTTACCACTTTGACTTGCCCCTCAGAATGCTGAAAATCGCACTCCCAAAGTGCAAAATTTTAAAATTTCCCGGGGGTGCATGCCCCAGGACCACCCTAGATACTTCCGCCTCCAGCAGCTAGGCGTTTATCTCTTAGCGAACTCTTCCTTTCAAACTCACTGTCTCTACACTCTACAAGGTCTCCTGTTTTAGAGTTCAGTTCTAAGTGTTAGAAGAATTTCGACGTCCCAAAAGATCGGATTTGTAAGTTGATTTTCTTTTGAGAGTCAAAAAGGACAAAAATCTTGAGTGTTTCTTACTCCATAGGGTTAAGATGTGGAGGCGTGTTCGTTTCTATTATAAAATAATAATAATGATCTTATTTTGGGGTGCCAACGTCATCGTAAAGGGTATGATTTCACTTCAAGTGCAAGTTTTTTTTTCGCCAAGCAATCTTCCAGATCGCATCGCCTTTAAGAATATTCGCGATTTACATGCCAAGTGACTTCATGCCTCACGGGGAGGCAAACGTTTTACTAACTTTACTATTGAGGACGGTGCCTCCTTTTGTTACTGCGCATACATTGTACGTTCTGTGCATCTCGGGAAATTCAAGCTTCTTAAGGAATTTGCCCACTAATACAACAATATTTTTGCTTGGTTCATGACTATGTGGAAAAAGCTGATCTTAGCAAGGGCTATCAGAATCCAAATAGAAAATTGGGGGTAACCACGCATTTTTCAGAGACAATTCATTTGGAAAGAAATTGCCATACATTCTTTGTATTTGAGCGCTTTTTTGGAATAATGGTTGCTTAATTATCTCTGAAAAATGCGTTGTTACCCACATTTCTCTTTTTGGATTCCAATAACCCTTGCTAAGATCTACTTTGTCCCCATCATAGCAAAAATACACCTTTTTTAGGAGGCGCCGTCCTTAAATAGTACCTAGTTTGTGTCACTTGGGGTAAACAGAAGGAACTGGTGGCCAGTAATCTAACAGTTCCTCGTCATGATCATGTGGTATTGAAAATACTAAATGCACGTTTCAATGCTCTTCTTGACGATCTGCCGAGATGTGCCAAAAACTCCAAAACAAAACTCATTTAAATGGCAAAGGAGGACAGTGACTATGACAAAACCAGCAATTCCGTTATTTAGAGAATTTATAAGGCGACAACGACATTTCCACGTGCTACAGAAACGACAGCGACATTAACAACCGTTAGTTCAGCGAATCGGTCCTGAGAAAGACGGGACAAAGCGACAAGGCCATCCCCTTGGAAGGCCTCACGAATGTTGTCGACGCTCTGTTTAGTAAAATACTGTGCTGTTGGAGAATTGTGTCCCTCACAGCTGCTAAATTAGTGTGTGTCAATCATCTTACATACTGCTAGGATCAGCAGCGTCGGGGAGAGCCGCACCAAGGTTTGAGATAGTGGCAGCCTTTTAGTAAATTCTACCAAAGAATGCACCATGACATGCTTTTCAGGTTGAAGTTTCCCAAAAATATTGCCGACCTGATCGAGAAGTATGTGCACTTGTTTCTCAGTCCTAACCCTCCCACTCACAGGACCCCACACAAACTATGTGACCGTTAGGAGTTTCAAAGTATAAGAAAGTGTATGGGAACATCGACACGTTCCTATCAACATGAAATATTGCTAGGAGTACTTTCATTTGAGTTAAAAATAACCGTAAACCTACCTTAGTCACGTTGTATTTCACTGTCGTTCCCGTGGCTCTAAACTGTCCATGAATTCTAGCAAATTGAAGGGTTTTACGAGGCTATCTGCTCTATGTACAGAAGACAATACGAACAGTGCTTTAAAATTACTAACAGTCACAGCGCAATGAAAAAAGTCGTTCATCGAGCGTCAATCGAAGACACCAGCAACAGCAAATTTGTTCATTAACTCATATAACGAATTAACATCAACAGAAATGTGTGGCAAAATCCTCCTCGAGAAACGGAGACTAACTTTATTTCTTGACTTAAGTTAGGTAAGATGTCAGAGGTGTCACTAAACTATGAGATTATTCTCCAAATCCTAAAATTATCGATTTAAATTTTTTCTAGTCTATAAGAAGACATTTGTAAACGTTTTGCTTTCCTACACAGTGAAAACCTCAGAGAAACAGACAGCAAATATTCCAAACTGATGAACAATATCTATGATTGACGGTCAGAAATGTGATTCAAGCAATTCACATTTACAAATTTTTTGGTCAATAATACTCAAAAACATCTATCTTAGCTATTACCTGGGTTTCTGCGTAAACATATAACCATACGCTTATGAAGATAATACTAAGTTCAATTCTAAGTCTAAAGTCAGTGACTTTACTCAGCTGTAGCTAAAGCTTGAACAATACTGTTAAATATGTGAAATTTTGTTAGAAATAGTATAGGCTGGATTAGTGATGATATGAGATTTTCCTGAAGCGAGCGAACTAACTAAAAAACATTTTCGTCAGAGTTCAACTGATGCCGATAACGTTCTGTTTCGAAAGAAACATATCAATTTCAACTTCAAATTCACTGCCGAAATGGCAGTATATAGGGCCTGTTCGGATATGAGCTCGCTCAACCGGGGTACCCTGATTACCGACTGTCTTACCTCCCTCCTAGATGGTTGGTTAGACAGGCTGGTTACCGTGACATTGGTTTTTGCAGCTATAATTGTTGTTGTTGTTGTTGTTGTTGTTGTTGTTGTTGGTTTTAATTAACTTATTTTTTATGAACAATTCAGCCCGGATCCGCAGAATACTGAACTGAAGAAATTTTTCAAGTAAGCAAATGTTTCTTTGAGAAGGCGCCGACTATTAGTTTAGAAAGACTTGTTTCCTTTCCTGGTCAGGATGATTCCAATTAGTCTTTGAAGTTAAGGTACACTGATAGCTTTCACATTTACAGCAAGGCGACACACTAGCAACACTGTTCATGCACGCTTGCATGAAAGTATTAAAACCAAAAGGTAGTAAAGTGCCAAAAAGTTATTTTGAAAACCAAACGTTTCGGGCTTAGCCCTTCATCCGTGGATTTGAAAATCGTTGATATACTACTGATGAAGGGCTCATAAGAAGAGGCCTTAAGTCATGATGAGTAAACAGTGTAATCAATAACAAAATTTCCAAGACCGCGAAATGAAATAAGTTGAACTTGTCAATTAGTGTCCTTTCACTAGGGGTTAACGTGACCTACTGTTATGCTGTTATATTTTTTCTTACTCCGGAGCAAAGAACTGAAAGAATAAAGTTAGTCGTCATGTGTTGCTTCTATTATTTGAATAAACTCGCGTTTTCCTCATAAGTGCTTGGTTTTACACTATTTAATTTTATCTTACTCAGGAGCAGCAGCTAAAGTTAGTCATCATGCTTCGCTTCTTTTACTTGAACAACTTGCGTTTTCCGCTGAAAGCCTTTCAAAGCAAGCACGGCTGATCTAAATTTCCCCAGACCTAGTTTGCTCTTACCATCTTCAACCTCTTCTTGGTTTCCAGCCGGTGCAACTTTGTTATTAGCAATCAGTGCTGCACGCATGCGCTCCAGCTGTTGTGATGTTAGTCGCTCTGTGCTGTGGTTAACTGCGTGTTCGCAGAAATCTGCTCCCAGTCGCTCCTCGTACTCAGAGAACCGGAAATGGATAAACTTGCCAGTGATGTAAAACTGAAGAAAAGAGATGAGCGCTGCCCAGAGTCCAATTGTCAAGCAAGCCAGCAGCTGAACTCCAAGAACCCGTATGTGACCGCCCTTGAAGACCCCGTATGTTTCTGAGAAGTCTTCTAGACGGTCTTGCTCAACGAACAAGGCAACAGCGAGCATGCTCCATAACGAAGCGCCGGCATGGGTTGATATCGCACCGACAGGATCATCAATTTTCAGCTTTTCCAAAAGAAGCCATCCCAGAACTGCAATCACGCCTCCAACGAACCCTATGAAGATGCTCTCCCCAGGCCGCGCAACAGCACATATGGCCGTGATACTTACTAGGCCCCCAAGTATTCCCGACATCATAGTGGGGACGTCAACGCGCTTGAAGAAGAACATACCGAACAGATGGCCGAAGATCCCGCCACCAATTGAAGCGTTCAGGGTACAAACGGCTGAACGGGAAGCAAGTTTCCATTTGCCTCCGCTGACTCCAAACGTGCTGCCACAGTTAAAACCGAGCCAGCCCCACCAGAGCATAAACGTTCCCAGAAGAACATTTGTTGGAGAAGCCATCTTTTGTTTGCGGCCATCGCCAGTAAATTTGTTTCGCCGCGGCTTAAGAATGATTGTTCCCACTAAACCAGCCACACCCCCAACCAAATGCACGGGACTGGCTCCACCCACATCTATCACACCAAGCTTTTTCAGCCAGCCATGTTCGCCCCACACCCAGTAGGCAGGAAAACAGAACGTAAGCGTGTTTGTAAACGAAAACACCATGTAAGCTTGCAAGTTGGCGCGCTCAGCGATGGCGCCCGACACGATGGTTGTTGCGGTTGTTGCAAAAGACGCTTGAAAGAAGTACAAGGCAAACACGCCACCCATTTTAGAGTCGCTTGCGTCGGCGAAAAAGTTGGCAGCTCCGGAAAATGGGTTCATATGTCTCTCCGACTCTCCCCGACTGAAAGCGAAGCCGAACATCCAATAGGAGAGCCCGCCGAAGATCACATCGAGGGCGTTTTTGACCATTATGTTGGTCTCGTTTTTCTTTGAGACCATACCTGAAGTTAATGTTGATTACAAGAAACGGTTAGAACGAAGGATCAATCAGTGATCAATAAACATTATGATCATGACATATTAAAAAAAAAAGATTACGTTTTGAACAGCAGAGCTGTAAAAACAGATGGTCAAAATTAGAATGACAACATAAACGCAGATTCAGCATAAAACGGATTGCTTACAAGGAGGTGTTATGGACCAGTTTCAGGTACATTTTCAAACGATAACAGTTAATAAATAAAATCAATAATGGTACGTATAACAGTAAAACGGATTTATTCTATCCTTAAGGAATTTGTCGAAATGGTAGATTAGCCTTAAGAATCCAATTCATTTTATGTTGTCGGCAGTTTTAATTCCGAGTGAAATGATCGGTTCTCGTGCTATAAACGTCATGCAACTGACTGGGCCACAAAAAAGTCGTCCTCATGAAAACTGGAGAATATTTTCAAAAGCGCAGTCCAAAATTTATAAATTATTGTGTCCACGCGGACAGTGAAGCCTAACGTGTTTGACATTACTCAAAACTAACACTTTTCTACTAGGACAATACTATTTTCAAAGCTCTTTTTTGTGGGAAAAAAACGTATTCATAACAGAATAATTTTTTCAACTTTTTTGAGTTGACTAAGCAGAATATACAGGTAAATCACGATTCTAAAATAGAGCTATCCGTCCTTTCCAGTAATTTGAACGTCACTACCTCGAGATGTCAAGAACTTAGTAGCTAAAATGAAGACTTACCAGACTCTACCAGACCGAATCCTGAAATCATCGTAAAAATAATGAAAGCACTTGTTAAAATCCACACAGCATCCCCGTGTCCAACTTCACCTGAACTTGTCTCCTCCGCCGAACTTCCAAAAATCTGTGTGATGTTCACAGAAGATATGTTTGCACCCGTCATGTTTCCTCAAAACTATCCGCCGAAAGCTAGGCTGATGAGATCAGACTGCTTCTTCAACCAAAGTTATATTGCTTAGTTTGACGGAAACATATTGGTTTTTGCTATTGTTGATATCGTTATAAATTATGTATGATATGCTGCAGCGGGAAAAATATCTTTATTTTATAGCTTACAGTGTGACTTTCACGAACATAAGGTCGATTTTTCTTACATAAGGAGTTTAAAATTTCGAGTTGAAACGTCAAGCCAGTATTATTAGCGTCACTAATGCAAACAAGGAAGAAAGAAAAAAAAGAAAGAAAGGCTTTCTATCCGTAGCTGTGGAGTCCCAGGTTAAAATTTACCTAAAAATAGTTTTGCTTCGCCTGTCTTTGTGCGTATTGCCTTGGAGTAATTCTAACGTAGCTGGAAGCGTACCCGTGAAATATAAACAAATGAAATGTTCCCTTATTTATTAATTTTCTACATCAAGTTTAGAGCTGAAGACATTTCTGTTTCTTTTGCGTGTTTTCTTTGATTTTCGTTTATCGCCCAAACTCGGCATTTGAATAAGACTATGCATGAGCTTTTCAACGCAGGAGATAAAAACGGTCCTTTTCCTTAAAAAAAGAACCTTAACGAACACATAAAGCCTAGTCGTTTTGTAGCTTTAATATGCAGAAATTCGTAGATAAGCAAGCTTTGTAAGGTGTTTGTAATAACAGATAAGAAACTTCTGTCTGGAGACCTGACGTTAATAATAGCATTGTTGATTTTCTCTACATGGTGTCAGCATGGAAATATCAACACAAAAAATATCAAAACATACCCTACTTTAATTAATTTTAGTCCTTACTGGGAAAAAAAATATTTAACAACTATTCCTCGAAATATGTTTGTTAACTTCGTACACCTGAAAAAAAAAATTGCATTGCAAATTTAAGGAATTGCACTGCAATTTACTTTTTGAATACTGCTGGTCAACGGTGCGCACTTTACAATTAATTACCGCATCGCACCACGGAGATGAAAAGCACAAATTTAAAGTTAGACTAATTATTTTAAATTAACAAATCTAATTTCTTTAAAAAGAAGTGGGTAGAAACACTATGGAATGTTACTAAAACCTGTTATATTTTGATTTAGCAAATTAAGTTATTCTGTTCTTTAGTAACTTTATTTACAGCAGCGTGCGCAGTAGGGCCAGCTTTGTCTTGGCGCTTTTGTCGTTCATGCGCTTCGCGCGTCCTAAACTAATCTGTAATTGTCTCAAACACTTGCATAGTCTGAGAACGAAAACAATAACTAGCATTTACCTGAAGCAAACAGCATGAAATTGATATGTCAAATAATTCTACGTGATTGAGCTTATTTTAGTGCTTAGTTTTATTAAACATGGTTTAAAAACGTTACTGAACGCAAAAATGAAACTTTCTCAAAATAACTAGTGATTAAAATTTTGTTTTCGTTGCTAAAGCAAATCATAATGGCTTGGGAAACATAAGCCCGATTATTTAAACAACTCGCTCCAAACAAAGCCTTCTAGAACGGTCGAAATATAAACTCCTTGCATGTGTCTTTTCTTTATTCTTTCTAGAATCAGCAGTCTTTATACGTGCTGCTTATTGAGTTCAGACTGTTTCCATTCCAAAAAACGGAATAGAAAAAGTATATAACAAATAAACGTTAAAACTATGAACTTAACGAACAATAACAGGGTGTAACTCACACAAGAAAGTTGAGAAATCTTTCACGAGAGATGCGCAATAACTTTTGTGTAAAGATCGAATTATCTATAGGTGCTAGATACACTGAAGGAACAGTATAAATTCATAAAAAGACACACAATAAAGAGGAAATTAGCTCTCTCTTCGTCGCAAACCGCCGTAAAATGGCAGCGGAAATCATTGTTAGCTAGTTTAAAGAAGACATTTCAATTCACCGCAAAAATAGCCGTGTATACGGATCTTAAACACCGAAACCATGTCATTTATTGAGACCTCCCATTAAAACCACGGTAGATATTACGAATTTCTTTGTTTTGAAGTAATGAATCATTAATTAAAGGTGATATCTTTAGAAATTTTGGTTTCGAACTGGAGCGCCATGGCTGGAAATGAGGAAACAGATTCCCCTCTGGAAGGATTGACTGGCAGACCGATTGGTTATGAAGATGCTACCTGGATTCTTACAAGCGCCTTCATTGTTTTTACCATGCAGTCTGGATTTGGCCTCATTGAATCAGGTAGGCCTGTTTGAAAAAGAATTTTACATTTAATTAGTACGATAATCTTAGCAACAGTGAAAACTGAACTGGAACATGCCCTCGTGATTTGCAGTCCCATCGACACAACCAGTCCTTGACAAGCAGTTCTCGAGTGTAACTATTTCGATCAACACTGATTTCATTGTACTAACGTATTTAATTCCTTTCATTTTATTGCGCTTTATTACGTAATTTTTCCAAATGCTGACAGTTTTACCTTCTATACTGCAGCATCGACCGTAAATACACCTTTTAATGCACTTTTTTTCACTAAATAGTTCAATAACTGTAATATTTTGTTCAATTTTGGCCTTCCATAACAGTTTGATAATGCAATTTATATTATTTTAAACCGGCAAAGACCCTGCCGCTCGTTTTATTGTGATTGAAAGAAGCTTTTATTTCAGTTAGCATTTTAATATTATCATGATCCAGACATGTCATAAGGAAATCCATTGACATTCGAAACCATAGAATTTTCAATGTATTCACCAAACATCGTTTACCCAGAGCCTGTAAATAGAAGTGAAAGAACTTAAAGAAACCAGTTAACCAGCCTTCTCTTTTTACACTGTCAAAGAGACGTGAAATTTTGTGTTTCTGTGAAAATTCCACATCGAGTAATTGCCATTAAAACATTTGCTATATTTCATTTTTCCAGGAATTAAGCCGTACCTTTTGCTTTTGCATAAAACTTTCTATGTATTTAACTGAGCTTATTAGGATCGCTTTTCTGTATTTCTCATTCTCCCGATTTGATTACTCAAAAATCTTCTGGCAGGTGTTTTAACTTTATAGTACAGTAATTCCACACACTAATTTTGCAAATTTTAAATGAATCCAAATTCGAACTACAATTCTAAAATGAATCAAATGTCAAATAATTTTAAACTATTTGACATCGTATTCATACTCAAACACTGTACTCCTGAACAAGAGAGAAGGGTAAGACAGCTAACTCCCATATAGGCCCTATCCCCATCCTAATCCCTCTTTAGCTATTTTTAGTAACAAAATGGCGAAAGTCAAATTTCAAATAACTTATACTACTGAGTTTCAAAGCAGTTACCCTGAAATTTCGCATCAGTATAGATCTTGTCATTCTGTAAACTTTCATGATTTTAGTTTTTCCGATTTTGACATTTTCGCTGGGAAACTGACATCACAAAGTTGGCTCAAAATTTTGCTTTAGTAATATGGGATATCTTAGGACGGTTGCATAAGGACCTTAAAACTAAAAAGAAAATTGAAATATGTTTATCCACTCAAAAGATAGCTCTCTAAACCTTTATCCTCTCTTGTCCCGACTGTGTGAAGGACAAAAAGTACGGTCAAACTGTTTTAACATTTACAAGCGATCTTATATTCGTCGCGTCTTTTGATATCTCGAGCAGAAAGCCGTTTCATTTTGATGGAACAGTTCCATGGTCATTTCAAGATCATATCAGTGGTAGTTTTACTCCTGTCTGTCTCCACCTATCATTCTTCCGAACTCAACGATTTTTATCTCTACCTGTTTTTTTTTTTTTTTCGTTTAGGAATGGTTACAATCAAAAACGAAACCAACATCATGGTTAAAAACGCCATAGATATCATATTCAGCGGTCTCTCTTTCTGGATTGTCGGCTTCGGTTTGAGCTTTGGCATCGATGAAGGTACAAACGCATTCACGGGAGTCGGTTACTTCATGACGGAAGTTCCCATAAACAAAGGTGAAGTATACGCCATGTACTTCTTTCAGATGGCTCTAGCGTCAACAGCAACAACCATCGTCTCCGGGGCAATGGCTGAACGTACGAACCTGAAAGCGTACATGCTGTATTCGTTTGTGAGCACGCTCTCAACGTGTTTTCCAACTCACTGGATTTGGGGAAAGAACGGTGTGCTCAGGGAACTCGGAGTCATTGATATAGCCGGGTGCTCAGGGGTGCATCTGGTAGGGGGAGCCGCAGGGCTTGCTGCTGCTGTCATGTTGGGGCCCAGGACTGGGCGCTTTGATGATGACAAGAAAAGGCCTCAGCCGTGTTCCATGACTAATGTGATGCTAGGGACCTTCATGCTTTGGTGGGGCTGGCTCGGCTTCAACTGTGGAAGCACATTTGGCATCACTGGAGGTAAGGCTCTTGAAATTGTTTACTTTCATTCTTTAGATTGTTGTCCAGTTGAAATAAACCAACTTGTAAAGTTTTTGTTAGAAATTTTCGACTTGTTTGGAAATCATTGCAAATGGGTTGTACGAAACATCGCTAATTTTTTTCAAACCTGTAGCTCCACATCTGTAATTTTTTTAAGAACTTTGTAAAACACTAAGACAAACAGTCAAGTACACTCAAAACGTTCGCAAAGTGAAAAATGTCACTTCCTCGCTAAAACCGTAGAACTGCACAAAATGAATTTCAGTTGAAATTTGGCAGTCCGTTTCCTAACCCGTCTCCTACCCTCCCTCACCTCCTCAAGAAGGCTTGGCTTGCCAGTTTTCATGCTTAGGGGCTGTCAAACTAGAGAAAAATTTTTTGCAACAGAACAAATATTTTTGTGAGAAATTAAAAGATGAACCTCTTAAGTCTAGATTACTACATCTCAGAACTATTTCAAGTCTACAAAGTTATTTAAGGCTAAGGATTATGACCAGTAATGAAAGATACTCATTCTTCGCATATATGTTTTCAGCAAAGTGGAAGTTGGCTTCCCGGTCAGCGGTAGCTACCCTAAATGGCTCAATCGGCGGCGGAATACTCGCCATAGCGTACAGCTACATCAGAGACTCTGAGACTCTAGATATCCCAATATTCGTTACTGGAATCCGCGGAGGCTTGGTTGCAGTGACTGGCATCTGCGCCCTAGCACGGCCGTGGGAGGGACTGGTGATAGGCTTTTTGGGCGGGCTTTTCGCATGTTTGCTGTCAGATCTCATGATAAAGCTGAGGATTGATGACCCTGTGAACTGCGTTGCCACCCATGCTGGGTCAGCGGTGTGGGGCATGATTGCAGTGGCGCTATTTGTGGAAAAGGAGAAGGATGAAGGTTTCTCACATGAAGAAGGGCTTTTTAAGGTGATAACAATTTACGATTTTCAATTTACTTCTCGTAGGTTCTGAAAATCTTAACAAATTCCCTTCTTAATTGTATAACCGCAGAACCCTCAGCATTGATTATCATGATCTAGCTAAGGCGTGGAACAAACAAACAAACAAACAAGTAAACAAAAGCCAAATTAAAAACTACCCTAGATATCATACTGTACTTAAGGGCAGCATTAAATACCCATTGCTCACAGTACAGTAGCAGGTTTTACTACGGGACCAAATATATCTTGTAATAAGCGAGACTTTGTCAGGCCTGATAGCTCGTTACGCCTGCCTTTGATGAAAATGGCGGCCACGTATAAGACGGCAGGTATCGAGCTGCGAATCCGAGATGCAGGACGCGTACGAGCTCTCGCAGTACAAACCAGGCACGCTCTCTGAGCCTTCAACCCTCTGTGTTGTTCACCAGTAGAGAATGAGCTGAGAGACATACTAATAATGTAAAACCTGTGCGCTGGAATCAAAACGTCTTACTCCTTCTTACTCTCATACTCTTGCTTAAATCTAAAGGTCCCTGTCTTGTTTGTAGTTTGTTTCGTGTCACTATACACTGAATACAGTCCTGCTTCCTTGGGTTGCTGGGAAGTAGCCTAAATGGTCTAGCAGTTTAGGTGTATCTCTCCTCGCCCATCTTCATTATCTAACTCTTATCACCCGTTTTGCACGTTAATGTCTCTTGTGATTATCTTGCAGGGGGGAGGATGGCGACTGCTTGGTATACAGTTACTCGCATGCGTAGTAACAGCAGCCTGGGGAGTCCTGACGACAGTAATGCTACTTTTTGTCATTGAGAAGACGATCGGAATACGCCTGACCCGTGAAGAAGAGCAGCAGGGATGCGATTTAGTTGAACATGGAATCGGAGAGGATAGCGAGGACGAAGAGGGCGAGATAGAAGGGAAGCAAAAGCAAGAAAGAGCCTCTTCTGTGAAAAGTATGTCAACCGTGGTGGAAAAATTCAGCCGCGGTGAAGATGAGGAGCCAGAGAAAAGAAAATTTACAGGAGCGTTTGTAATGATTGCTCGCAACCTCAGACGTAAACAGGGAAATGAACAAGCCACAAATCAAGAAGAGGCAACCGCAAGTATTTCTAGCGTGGCTAATTCAAGTGGAAATGAAGATCTGCGAACATCTGTCTGTGTTGAAAGGGGAAGTCGTAACAGAGGAGCGTTTTTTATGAAGCTACCGATGATGGCCCGCAACCTCCGACGAAAACACGAGAACAAAAAACTTACCAATGGAGAATCAAACGCTGCTAACAGTTCCATCCGAGATGCACCGGAGAATGATGAAGATGCCCGAATGTCCCACGATGCAAATAGCGATGCAAATCGCAGCGTTAGTGCAACGGAAACGCGAAGTAGAAACGGGGACTCACGAGGATCCGATGATTTGCGATCTATCTACAGTGTGGATTCTGCTATCGAGGATTTTATCACTCAGGAGGTGAATAATACGTCATGTTACCCCATGCCAAGTGTACAAAAGCGAACTGAGGACAAATGTGTGCAAGTTATCTGTGAACAGGGTGTGCTAATCGACATGTAATCAACAGTAAAATCACGTGGATCAAAATAACTTTCCTGAAATGCAAGGGGTCATGTTTGTATTCTTGCAGTAGAATTGAGACTACCTTGCAATATGAAAACTTATGAAGGCATGCCCGTTGCAAATATTACTTTGTTGTGTTCCCTGCATGAGACTCTATTTCAGGCTACACCCAGTACAAATATGTAGATAAATGGCTATCTTTTTTTGCACTCCCTGACTGAAACTTTGAGGGGCTTGACACAACATCACCTGGTCGGTTGAATGTTCCAGGATACCTAATTTGTGCGGACTTTTAAACTTTACAACCCTTGATTTTGTATGTAATTTATATGCCTATCATCCTCCTTGTAAGGCATGTTGATTTGCAAAATAATATTACACAATTTGCATGTGCTAAACACTGATATTCTATAAGGAAATTAAAACTGTGAAAGAATTCACTCCTATCTTTCAATCTTTTGTTAGATTGAATGGTTTGCTGTTGGGTTGGTTAACTAATAGAGATAATTAATAAAGTTTTCACACAATGTACTCCCATTATAAGGAAACTGTCTTGATCAATTTTAATGCAGATTAGACTATTTACACGTTCAAGAATAAGAACTGTTTTTCAGTTCTAAGTACACTTAAATTGATACCTTTCAGAAATTAGGAACTTTTCCCGGTCAAAATGCAAATAAATCTTATATATAACGATTTTTGCTGTAATAAAACAAAGCTCTTTTTTTTTTCAATCGGCTCGCGAATAATTCTTATTTACTTTACAATTTTAATACAAATTTGACATTTGGCTTCACGTCAAATTGTGCCAGTTCCTCCCAACGGGATCAAGTGGGAGGCATGTGCGAGCGAAAAGAACTCTTTTGTAAGCTATTCTTCCTTCAGCAGTTTAGCTCCTGTTTAGATTTTTTAAAGCCATCTTACGTTTTACACAATGACATTGGAGCATATAGTGTAAATTGTTATTGGCTTGTGATCCCAGTGAGAAAGAAAACATAAGTCACAAAGCTACCCAACCAAAAAAACCATCTACGTTCAGAGAGAAAAAAAAAGAAATGTTTTCTTGTCAAAACCTGGTTCGTATTCGTGCCTTTAATCTTTATATTTATGCAAGTCGCTAACACTTAGTTTAAATGCTCGATCTTCGTCTGCTGGCGTAAGGGTGATAATGACGGAGGCTTTCTTCTTCCAAAGGGAGGATCCCCTGGAATCATTTTGCTGCTTGCTGTCCGTATTGAACTTTCCCTTGGATGAGACAATTTTACTCCACCTGTTCCTCGCAGAAGTGCTAAGATTATTATCGTTATCTTTTGGAAAATCCTTCTCGCATGACAGCTGTGCCTTACTGTTTAAATTGCTCTGCTGATCCGCTTTGTTTCCTTGTGGGATATCATCGCTTGTTAAAACTGCGTCAGATTCTTGAAAATCCTGTAATTCAGAGTCATCAAACCTGTTTTCACAAAGCTCCTCATTTGCAATTCCACTGTTGCTCTCGTTTAAAGCTGTTCTCGTATTTTCTTGTCCCTCGTCCATCTGCTCTGGAAACACTCTGTTATTTGATGCCGGCACGGGTTTCACGTGACTCTCGGTATTGGCTTGTGATTGGTCGATTCCATGCTCACACGCGTCTGCCCCCAGTATCTCTTCCTCCAATGGTAATCGCAGCCCAACAGACTTGTCGATTAGGTAAAGCTGTATGAAAACAGTCACAAGCGTCCAGGCAGTGATGGCAACACAGGCCAAGAGCTGCACTCCAAGTATTCTAACATGGCCGCCCTTGAAAGCGCCATATGTTTGGGAAAATGGCTTCTCGAGGCTGTCTTTCTCCACAAACAGACCCACGGCTATCATCCCCCAGATGGAGCCACCAGCATGCGTGGAAACAGCGCCAACGGGATCATCGATGTGGATCTTGTTCAGCAGTTGCCATCCAAATATGGCAATGGCTGAGCCAACGAAGCCAATTGCTAGACTCTCTCCAGGCCGCACAACGCCGCAAATAGCTGTGATGCTGACCAGGCTACCAAGCACGCCTGCCATAAAGAAAGGGATGTCCAATCTGAAGAGAAAAAGTGTTGCACTCTGTAATGATATGATTTTCATTATATTTGTAGCATAAGAAGTGCACAAATACTGCAAGCGCTAGCACAAACAAAGCACGCGCACATAAGGTTTCTTCTTCTAACAACGACAGCAGTGAGAAGAGGAGCATATAAAAGGGAATACGCACACTTATTCTTCATGTCTGGCTTTTATCCTGGAAGAGATCACAACATCAGCCGGTAAACCAAACTTTAAAACAACAAGAGAGCTTTTTCACAGTGCAGAAAAATCTGTCATGCTTGCGCTTGTACTTTGCAAAAGCAAAATGTATGCGTGAGGAAAAGGTAAGGAAAAGGTATAAAAACCAATTTAACATAAAACAGTGTGACTGAATGATGGTTAAGACGATTTCCGCTCAACGTTCGAGCAGTAAGTGCAAAACTTAAGTTACCAAAGAAATACTTGCAGCACTGTCACATTTTGAGAACAGATAAGAAGAACTTATCGTTACTTTTGCTCCCAAGCTGACCCCGCGAGAGAAAATTGGATTTGAAGTTATCCATAT
>Ga0126336_10000460_pt1 | contig 16495 bp, 13 predicted proteins | sample SidCmetagenome_FD_92530 | JGI IMG/M metagenome (GOLD analysis project Ga0126336, IMG submission 92530) | Coral microbial communities from El Islote,Puerto Morelos, Mexico - Siderastrea C C metagenome | ecosystem: Host-associated > Invertebrates > Cnidaria > Coral | place: El Islote,Puerto... | reverse complement strand
ATTCTGGATTTGACATCACAAACTGATTTGCATCTCCTTAAGTCTTTGTAAACATGCATGCAAAGCAGTTTGTGACGTCAAATCAAGAATAGACCCATGCCCCTTCTAACTCGGTCGTGCAACGAATGGTGCTTAGTTTGCCGTAAGTTTTGAAGCCCATAAAAAAGTCAAAAACTGCAAATAATGGCGGAAAGTTTTTAAAATAGGTGCAAAGATTTATATTAGCGTAAAAAATATTTTGGGGCTAGGTGCACTTTAAATTCTCTGTCTATGAGGACCCCAAGAAGTCAAAGAGTATTCACGTCTTCAGATTTACATTTAGGATAAAGAAATATGCTTTCCTCTGGGATAACCTCGTACACAAACAATGTCATTTAAAAGGTTACGTGGGCATTTCTTGTCACCAAGTTATTTTAATGCTTCAGTTTTGTTCTGTATTAGTCAATACGTGACTGTATATGTGTATTGTCAGTTTTGTTGTCATTATCATTGGATATTTTTCTGACGCTGTATTGTGTTTCTCTGCAGAATTCGAGTTTGTGGAATCTCTACCAGCTCCTTCCTTCTCATTTGGCGGCCAGTCAGGAAATACCGTCACTACCCTGGTGTTTAGAGCAAGGAACAACATCGGAAACTGAAATTTCAACAACAACGACACAGTGACTTCGCAGCCGCCAATGGTACGGCGCCTGAGTAGTTCCCGCCGGCCATAATCTTGCAAAGAAATCACAGACAAGTGTGGAAAGTTTTACTTTAAGCTCAAAACTTAACGGCGTTTTTCAAAACTTACGCTTTTGAACGTTGTGTATGTGTTCAAAATGAAGTAACTGTCGTGCACAAGTTTTATCGGCGTGAAATTCGGTTTGCCGGGACATGTTATGCATCGTTTTCATACGAACTTCGTGCACATAAATTTTTGTAACTGATTCAAACTCAAAGGTTCTGAAATCCCGGAAGTGACGTATCTTTTTGCGTTTGACCGCTGTGAACACAAGGACACAACAGTTGTTTTCAGAGTCCATGAACGTTGTGAGCAGCGGTGAAGACAATCGCCCATCTTAGGTCATGCGCGCATGATCGAGTTTAATACAAAACTTGAAAGGAATACGTTTTGGCGAAATCCACAAACGTTCAAAGAAAAGAACAGACGAGCAGTATTTACCAATATGGACCGAACGAGAGACTGTGAGGGGGAAGATAACAACCATTCCATTCCATACTATGAAGAGAAGTAAAGCTACTGAGATTTAAATATATAAAATCAAGTCTGGCCGCAAGAATAAAATAGGCAGGCTGCAGTGAGCGCAATGTTGTTTCTGTTGTTGTTAATCTTTTTTTTGCTTTTATTTAGGTATTACTTCGTTCAAAAACTGCGCAGCAGTTTAGGTGCGGACACAATTTCATTTAGCAAGAAATTTTACCATGTTGGACCGGCTAATTAACGCCGGGCTAGAATTACCAAATGAATATTCTTACTTCAAAGCTTCCAAAGCGCGCGATACTTTATACAGCCGTGTCTGTTTCGCAGTTTATCTTTCTCTGATTGGTTGATATCCTTGCCAGAGAAGCGCGTGCGTGAATCGTGCAGTGTAACCCAACGTCATAAAAGACGAAGAAAAACTTACAATATCGTGAAACGGAGAAAAAGATAAAATTTTAGTACTAGAGTTCTTACGGAACGCTAAATATTTCGCCATGATAACAACGCTACCTCGCCTAAAAGATGCCAAGGCTGCCACTGCGGAAATATTGCCGCGTCTTGCGTCCGACCGAAGAAAAAAGGTAAAAATCGTCTTAAAACTACCCTAGATCGACATCAAGAACCCTGATATTTAAGTGCACTTTCAACGGGGCTTGAAAATGCCGTGTGGCCTGAAATTTTTGTACGTCTAAAGTTTTCCTAGCGTTATTTGAGCAAGTTGCTATAGGATCCGCCAAAACAAAACAAACCAAAAAAAAAAAACTACATTCTCGAAAATTGCACAACCTGCCTAAATATTATGACGATGCAAATTTTTCCAATGGCAAATTTAAGCGATGACTTAGTCAAAGCTAACCTGTATGCTGTTCAGTTCCATTTACTTTATAAAGGTAGTTTAAGTGAGTTGTTACAGATTCGTACTTTGTGAAAGCCAGAGTTGTTGTTGGTTTTCTTTGTTTCGTCCTGTTTTCTTCTTGCGTGTTGTTCTTTGTTTGTTTTGTTTGGTGTTTTTTTTTTTGGTTTTCGAGAGATAAGCCGAGCTCAAATCGTTAACAAAACTGGAATCGCAAAATAATATCGCGTGTATCAGAAATGATGACTATTCTCGCTTAATATCGCACTAACTTTATATCCCGTAAAATCATAACAATCGACAGTTCTAAAATTTCAACTACCGCAGAAATTTCTTGCTATATACGATACATTGACACGAGGAACCTTATTAATTAAAAACTGTCAATATCTTTTTGCAGTAGGCTCGATTACCAGGAAGTCCTGGACCAGAAAGAACGGCGGAAATGGAGCTGTATCTCTATCTTGTTATGACAGCGGCTCCAATTAACGCCCCCTTCCCCCCCCCCCTACCCCGCCACCACCACCACTTTTCAGTAGGAACATATTTCAGAGTTGTATTAAACATTCTATGCTTAAATGCTTCTAGATTCCTCAGGTGGGCAAAGTGTTCCCCAAAACATTGGTTCAAGAAAACGTTGACGAGAAACTTGATTTTCACTGCGTTGGTTTGGAGAAAGACAAAAATTTATCTTTTCCCACTGTGGAGATGGAGGGCTCGCCGACGAGTAGTCGTGGCGCAGAGGTTCAAGCGCTGTCGCCCCCTTCGGAGCCAGGCGACGGGACTGAACTCACTGTAAGTGAATTTAATACAAGGTTTTCTAATTTAGCGATTTTCATAGGAGCATGACAGGTCAATTGGCTTTTGTTTTTGCTTTCCAACGGTTTGAGACTATCTAAAACTTTAGCGCCAATTTCCCAACCAGGAGGAAGTAAAATCGGAAACATTTGTGTCTTGTTACATTCATTCGAACCCGTGACCGCCCGTACTCCATACAATTTTTACGGTCAACTTTTTGACGAGGAACGGTTAAAATGTTTCAATTTTTACGCCCAACGACTAATTATTATTATTATTGTTATTATTATTATTATTATTATTATCATTATTATCATTATTATTATTAGTTATTCTGAATATATTAAATTAGCTTTTAATAAAAACTTTTCAAACTTTTCTGACGTTAAATGTTTTTTCTCAGTTGCCAGAGTTACCCAGCATACTTGGCAGCCGTCGTAGTAGTACCACGCCCAGTGCTGACGTCACTGAACCGCCTGATCTTCTGATCAAAGGCGAGGCTCGCAAGAAATCTCAGACCCAGATTTCCCCTGAAGTAATTGAAGAGCCTTCCGTAATAGCCCCCGAAGAGGTATTAAAAAATAAAATAAAATATTCGAAACTATGTAACAAGAGCACTGGTCATTTTAGCTTGTTACATAATTTTTATGAGTTTAATATGTTTCCGGCGATTAAAAGACCACGTTAATGTAAAATTTTGTGATAAGATTGTTGCCAGACCTAAGGTGCCTCAAAATTGAGAAGAATGCTTGCAGAACAAGACAAGTTCAGCTAAAACTTCTGGCAATATGAAAAGAAAGAAGTCCATTTAATTATTGAACATTGTAGTGTTTGCCTATTATTTGAAACCTTAGGTCAGAGGATCACTGTCTGGCTATTATTAATATGCGAGTTGTGAAATCTGCGAGTTAGTCATATTCAGTAAAATAAACCATTTGAAACCAATGGTCACACAACACAACTCCGCGGTATGGCCAGTACCTAACGCATGCGCAAAGCCATATTATCCAGGCAGTGGCAGCCATGGACAGCTGTTTTGTCCTTGTTAGGACTCATCAGCATTGCATAGCCAGGCATAAGGGTCTCACAAATGATCTTCGACCCCGCCCTCGTCTTTGTTGTGTGACCATTGCTTGCAAATGGCTTATTTTCAGTAAAGGCTAGCGATATCCAGAGTTGCTTGTTTTTTGTTTTTTTTTTCTTTTGGAAATAGAGGGCCATTTCGGAAATTAGACGGCCATATACAGAAACGGTTGCCCACTCCTATAACGCTGGAGATAAAAGAATTGGTATGCTATTTCTAGAAATGGCCCTGGAGATGATAGTCTGTTACGGAAAGTGGAAAATGGTACCGTAAATGGCTAAAATCCAGGCCACTTTCAGAAAAGGATCGGACATTGGTAATTGGCATTGTACCCTGTGGATGAGTCCCAAATAGTTGCTCGCGTGAATAATTTCTTTTCGTGTTAAGCGGGAGTTTATGTTCGCGGATCGATGGAAAACCCCTCGAAATTCGCAAAAATTAGATTTCGCGAAAATTTCATGCCACACGGTAGACGCTTTTTTCTCAATTCTAAGCCTTTATTTATTTATTTATTTTTAACAGGTAATGAGAGCCAACCTTGAACCGCTCATCGACACTCTGTTTGAAGAAGATGAGCTATTCGCTCAAGATTTTGAGGAAGACGGGCTAAACCGAATTCTGTTTATTCGCAAGATGGGCATCTATGTCGAGGTTTGCAAACGCCGTTTGTTTCTTTTACATAAGAGTTCGTTTGAAGTGTGCCATTTTCTAATGGCAGGAGCAGTTGAGGGGGTTAGGGGTGGCTTTCGTTTGTATTGAACTGAAATTAAGTAATGCCGGACGTGATGAAATTGTTTTTCTATTTTGAAACATTTCTCACTCCATACCTTATTAGAACTATTCCAGTATGGAATCAACTGCCAGCCTGCGTTATGAATGCACAACATGTATCGAGTTTGCATGCATGGTATTTTGTATTTTTGTCAACATCCTGCTTGTAAAAATTATGACTTATTCATTAATATACCGCTAGACCGCCAGTGCTAGGATTAGCTATGCTAAATTAAGCACTAAACAAACTGAAAGTGAAACCGAAACCATTGCAGCTATGAGAGTGAACTCTGGAAGGTATATGGTACGAAGAAATGCTTGCAAACTGAGAAGATTAGGTCACTTAAAAAAGAAGTTTACGTCTTCACTTCGGAACAGCCGCCATTTTTACAGAAAAACTGACATGATATTAAAATGCATCCTGGAAAATGTTAAGGTTACTGCAAACCACGTGAATGCTTAAATTTTTGTTGCCATGGAAAGTCCAAATTCCCTGAACAAAGGAATGCTTTGCGAAATGTTTCCAGATAAATTATGCGAAAAGTCACAAAGTTCGGAGACCTTTACTTTCATATCAGTAACGTTAAGTTAAAGTTTGTGACTTTTTACAGGCTAAAAAGGATTCGAAGTAACAATACCGTACAAATCCCTTTTTTCTCTTTGAGTGTGTGTTCGTTTTCACAGATAAAAACCAAAGATTACATTTCTGGAGTTGTATGCACGCCTTTGTTTCACTGTCCTCGATGTAAAAACCACTGGACTGAATTTGGTACCCTACCTGAGGATTGCCAGTTTCCACGGCAACCAACTCGTGGGCCTGTGATACATTTAGCCAGTAAAAGGAAGCCTCACTTTGAAGCTAGAAAGCGGAAGACAAAGAGAAGACTCGGGTATTTAGATATAATGCTATTTTATTAGTTAAGAAAAAAAGAAAGAAAAAAATCTAGTCAAAAAATCCAAAACTCTATAAAAATCTTAAAAATTGCAGTTCTCTTTTCTGCTGAATGTGCTTTCCAACTCTTTTTCTCCGAAATACGTTTGGTAGGCCATTTTCAATATATATTCTGGTTAAAAACAGGCAGCTGATTATAAGTTGCTACTTAGCCTGCAGTGCAGGTGTATTTTGGGCAAGAGCGCTGAATAATCCGTATGTCGGTAAGGCAGCATCTTGGATTACAAACCGGGCAAAGGGTTAGGGCGAGTCAAAAAAGAGTCCAAGGGAGAGGGAGATGGGTTGAAGGAGCATGGAGCGGAGGAGGGGGAGGGGAGCGAAAATACGTCTGCCTGCAAACACTTTTGGTCCCAACCCTCTACTCTAACCGCATCCAAGTTGGCGACATCAGAAAAACGCGAGCGCTGCTTTCGGTTGCTTTCGGACGCCAAAAAAAAGCTCATATTGGCTGTCTGAAGTAAAGTTTCAAAGTTTCAAAGTTTATTATTCAATTTCATAATTAAAATAAAAGGACTACACTATCCCGCAAATAGCAGTGGCTCGTCTGGGCGGGTAGTATTTTACATTATTATTAAAGGAAAGAAGTCAAGTAACAAATATACATATGTAAATAAAGAAATTACAAACAAATAAAGATACATGTCTAAATGATGTCTATACATTCTTAATATACTTGAATTACAGAAAGCAAGTCAAGTAAGCATCAGAGGACCGCTGCAGTTAGTTCCACGATAGAAACCCGTATCAATTGTAATTACCTCTCGATTCTATTCACAGAGACATAAAAGAAGGATTCATTGTTTCTGGAAGTGGAACTGTTCTCAATGAAATTGACGAGGGCGACTCTGACGACCATGTTGAAAACAACAGTTTGGCCCAGGACCACTCTAACCGACCCAGAGCCCACTCCACCCTCAGAAACGCAACCTCACGTGACTATCTGGCGTCTGATGAGGTGAAGCTTGAAGATTTAAAACTTCGAGAGATCGACTCCACCACGATGATAGAGGTGTTTAAGGAAGTCGCTGATTCTCAAAAGATGGATAGCGAGACTTACCTTAAAAAGGTGGCAGAGGCTCTTGGTTTTGATGAAGACCAGTACAATGACTTTGCCAGAGTTAATGTCTTCAAAACTGTAAATAAAAATACAGAAAACGGAGAGAGTAACTGCGACGACACAACAATAGAAATAGAAATAACCAAAACAACAGACTTGAACGGCAAAGCATCAGAAAACTCAGAGTGTAACTGCGACGATACAAAAATAGAGATAGAAGTAACCGAAACAACAGACATGAACGGCAAAGCATCTGTTAGATCAATTTTGAACTCATCTATTTTACAATCCATGACGGTAAAGGACCTACCCGAGCGTATAAGAGAAAAACTGATGTCTTTACTTCGGTTGCAAAGGAAGAGAAGGCAGAAGCAAGCTTTGTCCAACAAAAGAAGGGCCTCAGACATTGGTCAAACAGACCCTGAAAATTCAGCGAATTATAGGAACGCTGTGAGCAAAGAATTGCGTGGTGAGGATATAGGAAATGAAAGGAGAGGGGACTCTGTAGGGAAAACAAACCGGAACAAAAGAGACTTGCGTGCTAAAAAAGAAAGATTACAAGGACACAGTGTGGATGGCATTGACAATGCTGAAGAAACTTGTAAGTTCTAAGAACTAAGCGGAATAACTTCCAAATCTAACTTAAAGGAAATAAAAGTTGAATTTTCTTCAACCTTTTTCTTAAAATAACCACCTTTAGAAAATTCCCGTTTAATTCCTAACCTCTGTTCTTGTATGTCGTTAACTGCGTTTCTTCACTCAAAGGCGTTGTGAGCTGGCAAGTCGATACTAGTCGACGAGATGTCATTCTTCTCGTCCAGGGAGAGGAACTTGTGAAACTGCTTGTAGTCCAAGTCACTATAATCTCATGATGCTTATGTAGTGGGGGGCCCAGGGGGGCGGGAGCCCAGGGAGGGGTACGGTGGGTGGGAAAGAAAAGGGCGGGGGGTGGGAGTTCTAAAAGGGCGAGAAGCGGGAGAAATAGGGGGAAATTACGCAACATTGCATAATATTTCGCAATCGAAAAAGGGCGAAAGGGAGCAAGCCAAGAAAAAAAGGGGCGGGGGCCGGGATTGGAAGGTACATCTCCACCCAAATGCGTATGGTACTAGAGAATTCTTGAAGAAACGTTACAGAGTTATGGAACTAAAGATTGGCTTGCCAAATTCCCAGAGACAAACTCTTCACACGTATAAAAGATGGACACTCCAATTCTAAAATCCTTGATAAGTAGTATAGGTTTCCTACTTACTTATAGGTCTGAATTTACATCGCAATACAAACATTCTCCTCAATACATTTAACTTCCCTTATTTGTAGCTGAAACAATGATAAACTTCAGGAAGGGACGTTCAAGAGTAACTTCATCCAGTGCAAGGCGATATTCCATGATATCATCCTTGGATTCAGACGAAGAGGGGTTCTCTGCTTCGAGATCACCCAGTGATGTTCTAGCTTACAAAGATGTAGGTGCCAAGAAATTGTTGTTGGTTCTCTTTCTTGCTCCGATGGTTCTCGCCGGGGTTCTTCGGTTTTCATCCCTCCACAAAAACCAACATTTCCATATTCCTATTTCTTCTAGAAATTGGCGCTGTTACACAAGGCAATTTTTCTTGCAACTTGTCCCGCAATTTTGTTGCGCCGTTGCAAGACAAGTTGCACGCAACGTTGCTTAGTGTAACACCTCTACACAACGCTAGAAAAATTCGTTGCAGCGTTGTGAGGATCGTTGCGAAAAGTAGAACCGACTTCTACTTCTCCCAACGACTGTGGCACCAAAAAGTTGCGAGACATGTTCCTTACAAGGAATTTTACACTACGCAATTTTCCTACAACTTGTATCGCAACAAAATTGCGAGACTAGTTGCAAAAACGATTGCCAAGTGTAACAGCGCCTTAAGTGCTTAGAGAGCAGTTCGGTGGAAATGTCACTAGAAGTTACAAGTTATGTTTAGCATTTTAAAATTATTATTTGGGTCGGAATAGTATTGACGTCACGAGTCCTCCGTCACTCGAAGACTCCAGTCTTTCGTATATTTGTAGGTTTTATGCATTTTTTCTTGCAAGTTGCAACGTAGTTAGAAGAGCTTTGCGAGACGGGTTGCATTTTAATATGTTGAATGCTGAGGCTTATCTTGAATCGAGGGAAACATAGAAAGCTAGTCTATATTTCTTACCGCTGTCAGCCATATTTTGCATTATGGGAAAAGTTATACACTACATGACTATAAATCATTTATACATTGCTGAAAAAGTTAAGTATTCTTCTACTTCTTACAACGCAAGGACTTGAAATGTTGCGCTGAGTAACATGTATTCTGCAGCTTTTCTAGCATCGCGCTTATCACCGTAGAGTTGCAAGAAAAATGCCACGTATAACTGCGCTTTTTCTATCGTAGATACAGAATCAGCGCCGCTCTATGAAAAAGAATCCATCCGTGAAGAATAGATCAGGTCAACCCGATACTCCCCACCAGAGACTGGGCTCATATTTTATCGGTGCCCCTGGTAACAGCTCATCATTTTACTCTTATGACAACGGCGATTCTGATGAAGAGAACTGGGGACGAGGAAGAGCTCCTAGAGTTGGATCCAGTCGCGCACATATGTCAGATTCGCGCACATCTTACATGTCTGAGATGGCACGTGTCCCTCACGTGACTGATTCACAAACTTCGATGCTACAAAAGTACAGCAGGACAATGGGAAGTGCGCGTGCGCGAAAGGACGTCTCATTTTCGAGTAAGTAGTGTTTCGTACACGTCTCGTACTCTGAACGGCTGGGGATTGAACGAAACAGGACTTGTGTCACATAAATATGGCCTAGCTCGCCACGACTCTCCCATTAGCTAACTGCATGGTTATATCATTCGATAAGTTTGCGGAAGGCCATGGATTCGATTAGGCCTACTCTGGGACCTTAAGTCGCTTCAAGTCGCCCAAAGTATTCGCGTTAAATCATTTGTCTGAAAAGGCCCAAAACATTCAAATTGTATTTTAAAAAGTGCACATCACCATTTTAAAAATAATTTGTCTGCCAAAGAAGTGCTCATTGGGCCACTACTCTCTCTGAATGACTCCTGAGAAACTGCTTCCTCTATTGTGACAATTTAAATTTTAAATACACCCTCTCAATTTGAGACTCAATTATTTTAATGATGGCCATTGTACCACTGGTCACTAAAACCTTTGGGGGAACTCCTCTATAGAAGTGACTGGAGCGTTGCATTTTAGCAAGCCCTTTAAAGTACAAATAATCGCGTTATAAGGGTGTGGCTTGCATTCATTTTCACCCCCAGGAGGTACTACATTGTAATTGTAACGGACAGTTCACTACTTCCTGTCACATTTTGTACAGTGGCTACCATAAATGATACCAGGAGTGGTGGTCATGACGACCTCTAAAAATACCCGCAATTCACCTTAAGACAGACACCCTAAGTGATAGCAAACTGTGAATTTTAACTTCAAAAAGTCACCACGAGGACCGCTGTCACTTTTATAAGTGAGAATAAGGTTCTAAACGATTCCTATTAATTGAAGATAATGAAAGAAATGGCACACTAATATAAAAAAATATCAACTCTTTTTATTCCCATGAAGAGGTTATGTCAATGCCTCACAGTCTCGTCGGGGATTCAGATTTTATCTTTGTTCCACGTTTGTGACGCACGAAATATCACATCTTTCTTATTTCTTTACCGAGCTTAAAATTATCGTCACAAAGGACACTTTTGACATTGAATTTTGACAGAAATAAGTTTCCATTGAAGACTTAAGTAAGACATGTTTCTTTCTACAGCCAGCGCGGTAAACGAGTCACGTTCTTTTTCTTTTTTTCAGATTTAGATGACCAGATGTCGTATGGTTCCCTTGGAAACGATGACAGCATTTATGATTCGAACGATGACGCAACTGGCACCAGAGCTAACCCAGCACGCCGCGCAACAATTAAGAAGGAAAAAGGAGACAGAGTCAAGAGGCCTCGGATCTATCACAGCAAAGTGATTCAAGACATGGCTTTAGGCCAGGGAAGCCCGTCAGTGAGTCACGTGACGCCGTCGTTTGTTGATGCTAACGCCACGTATGACTCGCATGCGAGGCTGAGCCAGGCACGTATCTCGTTGACTGAAGCGAACAGTGCTTTGTCATGTGACTCGACAGTGATTAACAAACGACCCGTGCGACCTGCCAGTAGTGTCACCGTTAAAGAACGTGTACTGAGACGAGAAGAAACACCGGAACCTGAGCCCGTGAAGCAGCATCGATATGTTACCACACCTGTGCAAGCTGAGAATTGCACTGAAAGCATCTATCAATTACCGCCTCTAGAGGCCGCAATACCAGAGGACAGCACCACAACACCTCCTGTGCAGGCGCAGGAAAAGCAGGGTGATGAGAAAGACAAACCAAAGAAGCTTTTTAAAAGGGTTGAAAAAAGCAAGCCATTATTTTCAATAGAGGATTTAAATGTTATTCACAGACTTCCGGTTTCCAGTGCTTTTACTTATTCATTCTATGAGCTGCCAAGTCAGCATCGTCGGCATAATGAATCCATCAAGAAAGCCGCTGCTCGGATCGGCCGCCGTAAAAAGAAGGCGTCAGGCCACTTTCGAAGCAAAAGCGCTCCTTAAATGTGAACCCGATATAGCAGTTGAGTTTAGGTGCTTTTCCGACACGATAATTTTGTTGATGTAGTTTTTTTTGTAATTTCGTGCTTAGATCACGGAAATAATTGCACTTTTATGGCTAGGAAAAAATAACTCGGTAATCAAACGAAGAGTTGTCCCAACGCCTTTATGGTAAGTTAATACATATTAATAGCTAAAGCTGGTGTCCGGCGAACTGTAACTCGGGCTAGCCAATTCTCCGAGAGAGAATTCAATACAGGTTCTAATTGCTATCGCTAGTAATATGTTCAGAAGGATGTTAAATTAATTTGTGGTTGTTAGGGCAGGTACGTTCGCAAGTGCGTGAGCTTGCTTACGCACAAACGCGTAATTCCTTTCCCACCCGAGCTCACTTCCATGGAGACGCCAACCTAGGCCAACACCCAAATTAGTAAGAATTGATTTCTTCTGGGGATTGGAAGTTCCTGATGAGATTAAAAGGCGCGAGAAAGAACCTTTACTTAAATGTAGCTATACTTTATTGATACAACGAATGTTAGAGTGTAAATGTACAAAGATATTATTTGTTCATAATTGTAGCTAAAATGAATTAAAATTAATGTTGCAATATATCTTGAAGTGAACTTCTGATCTAGCGTATGGCGACTTTTGATAGAAATGGCAAAGCAAATTCATTTTACTTAAAAAGTTGTGGCGCTTCACTAACGTATTGGTACGACGATTTGTCCATGACGGCCTTAATATAAACAAAGTCAAAAAGAAAACAAAAAAAATAAAACAAACAAACAAAAAAACAAAAACGACAAAAAGAAGGAAGCACAAGGTGCTGCGACCAATCCAAGAAAGGCAATAAAAAACAAAATCGCGTGACTTGACCTGCGTACAGTTTTCCTCCCTCGACGCCGATTGCACGTTTTCCTACGTTTCACCCCGATAATCTCCCGTGCCTTGTATGAGTTGCATGATTTCCCGCACTTGGTACCAGTCGGCATGTTTTCGGCCTGCGCCTTGCATCCACTGCAATTTCTTCGCGTTTGGGTCCGGTGGCATGTTTTCTCACGCTTCCTTGACAGCGGTTGCCTATCTTTTCCCGCGCTTGGCACCCGTTACACGTTTTCCCGCGCTAAGTACCGGTTACATGTTTCCGCGGCTTGGAAGCATTTACATGTCTTTCCGCGCTTAGCACCTTGCGCATATTTTTGCGAGCTTGGCATCGGCTATGTAGTTTTTGTCGCTACGTTAGCTAGCTAGATCATGTCATTGATTCAGGTTTGATGGCCATTAGTAGTCATTACAGTAACCGTCCTAGGTTACTAACTGTCTGGGACAACTCCAAACCAATGCCACTACAAATAGGGAGACTCCCAATGATATGCTTATGCCAGCAACGTAACCGAAGAACTCTGCTAACGCTCCCGCCAAAAACAAGGACAACTGTTTACCGAGTATTTCTAGGGTGCCAAGGAATGAGTAACAAGTCGTACGAACGGACGGTGGTGCATTCTGGGAACAGCGTAGCATAAGAGTGTAAGCTGGAGTAGCCTGGGACCCATGAACCAAGTTGTGTAAGATGTATACTGCAACGAGTAACGGAAAATAAATTAGAAATTTTAATTTTGGTCAATTCAGTGTAAACTTAAAATAATAATGATAATAATGTTGTTAGTTTATTAACGTAGGTGAAATGGCCACTTACCGAGGACTATGAATGCAGTGTTGCCATGGTGATTGCATGAAACTATGTAGAGCTGTGTCATGACTGAACAGGAAGTTAACAAGGAAGTCAACAGCAGCAACTGCGCCGAGGTCATCCTAAGGATAAAAAAGAGAAGATTTTCATGAAATCAAAATATAAAATAAATGAAACAAGAGAATTCGTGAAATATCAACCGTTTTTTAGAGCGCGAAATTGGTTCCCTTTTAACTCGCGTTCCCAGTGTTTGCGCTATTTAGTCGCTTCATGCCACAGAATCCGGTCCAAGTGGCAAGGTTTGTTAACAGATAGAACTCATAAGAAGGCACTCTCGGCAATAGGACCAGTCTATTAAGGAGTAAACATGCCTGCACTGGACCAATTCACAAGCTTGCCGCACGGAAAATTGAGTTTTCGGGCGACGGTACCCTCGCAAGTTTTGTTTCCAAGGTGCGAGATTGCAGGAAAATGCCGCATCTCATTTGCATCTCATTGAATAACAAAAGAATAACAAAACAGCACATTTGTTATATGCCTCGTTCTTTTAAACTCTGAATTAAATCTTCCTCAATCCCGCACATCACCCAGTTTTGTTCATCCTTCGACAGTGCTTAGAGATGAGAGGTATTTATATTTCTATAGTTTATACTCGTCTTACGCTTAATCCGGCTTATACAGCATGGGTCGACTGCATTAATTAACAGTCCCCCCAGACTTTAACAATTGAAACAGAAGAAATTTGTAGCGGAATAGTCGCGAAGATCATGATCAGCAATCAACTCAGTAAACAAAATAAAACGCAACGCCGTTCAAACAGCTAAACCGTCATGTAAGAAGTGCCGTCTTTAGTTTTTCCCAATATTCGGTTAGGTAGAACTAGTTAAGGTCGTTATAACCTTCTTCATGGACTGTAAAAGCTAAGTGACGATTGGTCCACCCCCCCTCCCCAAGCCCACACACGTAAAGCGAAACAAGAGAGCGGCCTGGGTACAAGCCTTATCTTACCATTTTGTTGCCAGCAGCACTCCGCATACAGAAGCAACAGCTATTGAGATGACTTGACCAGCTATTCCAGACATGAAACCGAGGCGGCTTAGACTCTCGCCGTTGTCTACCAGGAACATGGTCAATAAGGAATGAGACGAATGCGAAGCGTATTTATATACGCATGCGCAGATTATCATCCACTTAAAACCAGGCATAGACGCAAATCCAGTCACTTTCTTGCAGTCTGCAAACGAGTACAGCTCCATTTCCGGTTTGTGGCAAACTTCCGGTTTTGAGGAGGATTTCGTGACACAAAATATCGATGACAAAATGAAGTAAGTTGCTGTGAGAGCGACAAATATTTCCTTATCGAAAAAATAAATATCTGCCAGTAAAAGCGCCATGCCCCCACCTAACAGGAAACCTGTTTTGTAGCTAACAATTTGAAGCGAGCTTCCTTTAGAGAGTTCATCCCCTTGATAGTTTGCAATGAGGATTTTCCCAAGAGCCAAATCCACCGTAGCAGAACAAAAGTTGAGTAAAACCAAAGATAAAATGAATATTATCCCATTGTAAGTTTTAGCCAGTGATAAAGCGACGGCTATCCCAGCGTAATTTATTGACAGCCAGACGTTTTTGTCGCCATACACATCAATGATCGGCGCCCAGAGAGATTTAACAAGCCAAGGAAACGTCAACATGTTCAGAGACCCAATAAGAAATAAAGACGAACCCGTCTTACGCAATACTATTGGCAGATATCTGAGTTGAAGTCCATATAGTGTACCTTGTAACACGTACTGCAAAGCTAAGAAAAGCTGGGTCCATTTCCAAGATGTTGCCATGTTTCATTGCTACAGTGGAAGTTTCCTCTCAATTACAATTTTTCGTGGTTGGGAGCGGTGTCCAAAAATCCTCGTGACCATGATTTCCGGGCAGATTAACTCAAGTGCACCATGCGGTTTCACCTTCTAATTTTAGATCAGAAACGAAATTCTTGTCACTCTTGTTGATAATATTTCTATTGATAACGGGGGAGAATTTGGTTTGAACAGTTGTTTACATAAGAATAAGATTTTGTTAATTAATTATGGTCTCTCTCCACCTCACTCCCTGTCTAAATGGAAACTCTATCGGAAGACAGGAAACTCGAGGCTCAAAATGCTTTTGTTTGTATATGTATTAGGACCCTACAATTGTAAGACGGCATCAATACGGCGCAAATTAATTTCTTACTCGGGTCTGCAATAGAATAGCAGAGGCAGAATCAAGAGCCTGACCGGGTGACCGGGACTCGTCCCCCCCCCCCACCCCCCCCACTTGTTGCTCGAAGAAGATAATGAACCAAAGGACGGATTTTTTTGTGTTGTTCTCATTCTCAGTTTCCTTTACCAGTGGATGATCTACATAAACAGTAAATACTTTGTTTACTCCGAGTCTCCCTATCACAGGTATAGGAATATCTGGACCCACCAACTGATTCCGTCCCTCTCCTATTTTTACTTAACGCTCCATTTCCTTTTCTCAGCGGATGACCTTGCCGTTTGCTGTAGATCTTCCCCTAAGAACCGCTGCCAGTGCCCTCAAATTGTCCTGAAAGTCACAGTTTCTTGAAACTTTGTAAACTGTTAGATCAGAAGAAATCTAAACTGTTTACAGCCAGCCGCTCTCCTACAGCACCCACAGGCAACCCAAGCTCACGCTGAGCCCCACTGAAAACCACATTTGTGACGAGGTCAAGAGCGGCAGTGGCTTTTAGCTCGGGCAGAAAATGCATGTGATGTGTTTATATTGCTACCAATTAAAGTTGAAAGAAAATAGATGGACTAGACTTCAAATCTTTTCCCATGAAATCAACGTCTTTTATTTCAAAACATGTTAAGGCCTTTGTAAGCAAATGGTTCTGATTGTCATGTGATACAAAACTTAACTTCGCACTTACTCTTAAGTCAAGTCCAAGAGTCCAGACAGTAAAGAAAAAATTCCTGTCAGTTAAAAATTAACCACGCGACAAAGGAGAACATACCTATCCTCTTGCCGGAATGAACGTCAACATTTTCTTCGATTCAACCACAAAACCTAAACGAGGGTCGTAATAATGCCTTAACTAAACAAAACACGGAAAATATATAGGAATAAATAAATTTCCCGACTAAATCGAGAGACGAAAGGCGAGGGAAATTATATTATGAACATTACGCTACATAAAAATACTACAAACAAGACGTCACGTAAGGTCAAGGACGGGGTAACTGTACAGGATAAACTGTTTTCATAAATTTTCAGTCAGAACGAATACAAAATTATCTAACATGCTGGTTGTCATGAGTTTTAGCTAGTTTTGCAATTCTGCGAGCCAGCGAGCCATGCGAGTCACGGTGCGAGCCACGCGAGTCATGCGAGCCATGCGAGCCACGCGAGCCACGCGAGTCATGCGAGCCACAGTATAAATGTTAAGAATTTTTATT
>Ga0126336_10000459_pt1 | contig 16507 bp, 6 predicted proteins | sample SidCmetagenome_FD_92530 | JGI IMG/M metagenome (GOLD analysis project Ga0126336, IMG submission 92530) | Coral microbial communities from El Islote,Puerto Morelos, Mexico - Siderastrea C C metagenome | ecosystem: Host-associated > Invertebrates > Cnidaria > Coral | place: El Islote,Puerto... | reverse complement strand
TAAGCTCAAAAGCTCGAATCATGAAAGCAAAAGTAAAACACAAGAACCGACGGCCAAAACTTAAATCTTTCTCACCTTGAGTGCTACAATTGTGTTGCAAGAAGTCTGTTGACAGTAGCCGCGTCACGAGCGGTTTGGAGCAGTAAAGATTCATCACTTAAATCCGCCGTCATGGGCATTGCTGTCTTCTCGGAAATAGCCTGGCACTGGTAATTGTGGACAAATGGTACAGAAATTTCAGGGAATTCCGGAAAAAGCGAGAAAAAGGAATACCTCGGAAGGTATTACCTTTTTTCCGAAAACATTCCACCCAAATGAACCGTTCCTTTTGAATTTTCCCTGAAATTACCGGGTTTTCCGTACAAATGGTAAGTGCTCCAGGTTTCACGCCAGAAACTTGCTTGGGTTGGGGAAGCTTGCCAATTGTTTACTCAAACAAATATATTTTGTCACGGATACCTCATAACAAAAAACTTGACCTTTACACCCGAACAAGCTAAAAATTACAATAAACTTGTCAAGAAAAGCTCGCAGGTGTAGAGACTGTGTTGCGTTCACAAAGATACACTAGCAAATGCAACTTGTCAAGGACAATTCATCACGGAAAACTTGTTCAATTATTACATACTTGCAAATAAAACTTGTAAAAAAAAAGACTTGTCAAGGAAAACATAATCGTGTGCTGCGTTTACAAGGATAACTTGTCAAGGAAGATTGTCAATCGTTTACGGGAGCAAATATACCTCGTCAAGGATAACATGTAAAACAAACTTGTTCACCCTTCACACACAAACTGAAGTAAAACTTTGCAAAGAAAACTTGCTCGTGTGCAACCAGCCTTATCTAAGAACAGTCTGAGTAACATGTTGTCGCTTACATACTTCGATGTTTCCCCAAAAAAGGTTTTGCCAATTTTAATTTTGGGAAAAATCAAGAAATCCAAGATGGCGCATTACATCCTGTCAGGAAAGTACGACGTTAATCTTACGTCATGTGACGTCGTCATCAGTCCAGAATATACACAAAAAAGGTATACACAAAACGTATCGAACCATTGTTTAAGCGCCAGATCAAAACATTGATCTCACGTGTCCAAGCAAACGAGAACTGAGGCAAAAATAAAATGGTGGACGAAGAGTTGGCACCTAAAGTCTAATCACAAGTTATAATTTGGCTGATTCGTGCGACGCAACGTAAGCGAAAGTTGAACGAAACACTTGTACCGCCGTTACGTTTGGATGGGAGAGAATCCGGCCATAATCGTGACACTCCACGACGATAATTGACAATAATTCGGCGGACACGAGCGAGGCAAATTCACATTTTAATGTGAACAAGCATTAGACAATCATAGACCGCCATGACGTTTGAATAGCTTGGTTCTAGGTGTCCACTTGGAACATGAAAGGTAGTTTATCTAATTAAATTAAATAAATGAACACGAAAATTCATTCTGTTTCTTTTGCACACGGCTGCAGTCTTACAGTTTTGAGCGGTAAGTCTTTCAAGAATTTCGAATTTAAAAACAACTTTCAGTCCCTGGATATTTGAGACAAAGGTCGCAAAATGACAGGAAATAAAACGCAATGTATTTTTGGGTGAACATTTTTGTGATTTTTTCGTTTTTTCTCTGAGAACAATGGATTTGTAACGTCACGCGTATACCCTTTTTTGCGTATATTCTGGACTGGGTCATACCATGTTAGGGATCTTAAAGAGAACATTTTGGATGTACTAAAAATCTCATTGCCATAGTTTTTGCACTCTTAGAAAAGACACTACCATCCACCCCACCTTCACCTCCGCTCTCAGAAAACAAAAAACCGGTTTATAGAATGACAGGCAGCCTAGGCTTCATAGCTGTCCATGAGATCTCGCAGCTTTACTTCTGCCCAGTCAGAGTCATCGTAGGCTTGATTAGAGAAACCAACAGGGTAACTATCTGAATCCATTTTGCCCGCTTGGCCACTGGAAAAAAAGCAAACATAATGTTGCAGTAAACTAAGTTGTTCAATGTGTTGAAAATTTTTGAGGTTAATGTTTGAGTGAGTAAGAGGATAACGAAATAGCCAAAAAGTCTTAAACAGTCCCCACGTTAGAGCCTTATTCCAGTATTCTACAGAAAACCCATGAAGGTTGGTCGGCGTACCCCATCTAAACCTCGTGAGAGTCTATTCCTCCCACCCTGATTATTTCCATCCTGGTTATTTCTACTCAAAATCATCCATAACCCTGAATGATGGAGACCCATGTAGCCATATTGCTCTTTGTGCTCTCCACAGGAATGGATTTATGACCATGTTTTATGAAGGTTTTAAAATTTTCACATTTGGTCTGAGAAGGGTACTTCTGTCTACCGAGTCCGATCCTAAAATGGGTATTGTCGTTTTGCCGCTTCCTGGTCAGTGACCAAAAACAGAAGACGTAATAAAATTTGGTCGTACGAACTGAACAGAGATGAAAAAGCATGGACTCTGTCTCAAAAGGAGCTGATGTTGTGATGCCTCTGTTGCAAGGCACCCCCGAAAGTCCAAGAGGTAGCCCCTTCCCCAGGATAAAATAACAGAATTTTTGCCAAAAGCTGGTTTGACTTACAGACAGTACTTTCGTGCACGCCAAATGACTACAGCAATCAGCACAACAAGGAGGACTGTTCCAGCTGTTATAACTGAAATACGAATCGGCTTGGAGAGTCCTTGTTTTGTTTCTTCAGATTTGTGATTCGGTAGTTCTGCAAAAAAATGCAAGACAAAAGCAATTCATCACAGACAAAGTAGAGATTACTTCGTCAGAGTCGCCTTTTAATGTGCGTATGGTCAGAAGGAGAAAAAGAATTATCCCCATTATGCCCACCAGTAAACACAAAACATGTCTAACCTTGTAGTGACCTACTCTAAAGAAAATGTCCGATTGTATGGAAATGCTATGGAAATACACCCCCATTCGATGATTCCAATCGAAAACGTCCTTTCGTCCAATTTTCGGGGAATCTTTGGAAGATTTAATTTTAGTATCCTTTAATTTATACTTTAAGAAACACAATTCACAAATCGGGCTACTTAGATATCATGATGAAATTTTTTTCTACATAAAACATAAAGAAAGAAATTAGTTGTCTCCACGTACTGGAATATTATTCTCTGTTGAATATACGAGGTAAAATACGTATAGCCTAATCATGGTTTTATTACTCCACTGTTTATTCAATGACATCGGGCCTAATTATATTCAGGAACTACTGGAACAATATACCCCTCAGCGCTCTTTGTGCTCCTCCTACCAAGATGCTTCTTACGGAACCTAATTACAACTTGCAAACGTACGGATATCAGGCCTTTTCTGTTTGTGCGCCACGGTTGTGGTATGTCTTACCAGTGAAGTTGAAATCTAGCCCCTCTGTTGAAAGTTTTAAGAAACGACTAAAAACATTTCTTTTTAAGATAGCTTTTTACTGAAGCTTTATTTAAGGTGTTTGAACACTTTTAGTTTTTTTTGCAGTATTGCATATACATTTTTAACATTTTTAATCTCATGTAAAGCGCTCTCAGACATTAGTTTGGGGATATAAGTGATGCATTAAAACCATTTTTATTATTATTATTATTATTATTATTATTATTATTATTCTAGATCCAGAAAAAACGTGGTTCTTGCAATTTCCACGTCATCGAGGTTTTAATTGCTTTTATCATTTCAGCTATTAGAGTTTAACCAGTTTAACCAGTATACGCGTACTCTTTGCTCGAACAAAAGTCGAAACAAAAGTAACAAGGCAAACGGCAAAGCTTAGGGACTTATGAAAGAGATGCCAGTTAATTTATCTAGATATTGATTCTCTTTTTAAAAAAACCTCTCTCTTTTCAATATAACAGAAGGTCAAGTCTTCACGAGCCTGTGACTAGTGACTAGGAGAATTATGACACCCTCGGGTTACTTCCTGGTTGGATTTTTTTTTTTCGTCTAAGGGAATGTAACAGGAAACATTGAAAGACCATTTGGAGATCTTCAGAATTATAATTATTATTATTATTATTATTATTATTATTATTTATTAATAATATTATTATTATTAATTTAACAGGTTTCCCAATTGGCATAACCTGCCTCCTAACGGGAATGTACAATGCTCATTTTTTTCCTACTGTTTTCTTTTTTCTTAAGCAATGAACTTCTTTCGTTCCTATCAGAATGCTACAACTTTTTTTCGTGTTCTGTTTCATTAGAAAAGCTGTCAGCGGGGAGAAAGGAGGAAAAAAGTAAATACGAAATAACCGTTCGAAGAAGGTTAAGGAAACCTCCCCAATTCTTATTTGCCTGGCATGGCATGTGAGGTCATGCACTAATTCTATCGAAATTCGGCTCTCGGATTTCAATATTTTATTGAAAAAATGTATAAAAAATATTGAAGTAAAATAACCTTGACAATCCTGCTGCCGTTTTGATGCTTGTCGACCAAACGTGGATGTCCCGGGTGGGCAAACCATACAGGAGCTCTGGGCCTCTTGATCCTGGTAATGGTCCACTGCGCATGCTTGACAACTGGTGCCGTTAAGGAAGTAGCCAACAGGGCAATTGACTAGTTTATAAAGAGAATAATTTACTGATAATTAACACTTCAAGGAATACTATCATTTATTTTTTAAGGCATACTGAAAAGGCATCAATAAAAGCCTAAAAATAATGGTCCAGTTTAACTGAAATGGCAATTCTAGTGCACAGAAACTATTAATAAGTCTTTTGGCTTAATTAATAAGTCTTTTCGGCTTAGGATCGAAATTGGGTCCCAACTTGAAAATGTCGGGCCAACGTTTTTAATTTCTTATCTTGTGTCTCCTATACAATCGGCAAAAACTGACCGTGTCTCGTTCTTTCTTTAAAATTCCACCTGATATTGTCTCCTTGTTAGTCTGGAAGCAGCCCGTCCTGTCATTTCATGTAATATTTTTATCAGCGCTCGTAAAGTTGTTTCTTCCGGCTTTACTGATAATACACTAACTGAGCAGTGGCAAAGAACAAGCCACATTTTTGTTTTCCCCTCGTATCGTTAACATTCATTTACCCTTCGATTCTATGGAGAGACTTTTCATTAACTTAAGGATAGTCTATAAAACTGCTGTTCATGACTGACACTTCGAGAGGGAACCAGTCCGTGAATCCTTACAGTAAAATGACAAATTAGTAATTATTTTATTACGTTTGGATTCTATTTGTGGGCTTATTAGTCTAGCCTGTTAAGAAGTCATTTTATTGGGAGAAAGAATCATTATTATTTATTAAAATACTATCTTGCACCCTTTCATGTACCCTTGCCTCAACTAAAACTCCTTACCGCACGCCGCTTCACTTTGAACTTGTCCTTCTGCACAAATGAAACGTAAAAGGCGAACCTCAGGAGGCCTTGATGGATTATTTTGTATGTTGACTCCACTGATGTTCCAACTGATGTCTGCTTTGTCCAAGGTTGCCAGAATGTCATTTAACATTTTTAGAAGTGTCTGATTGAGGTCATGGGATAAGTTGCTGTAGTTAACAAGGGGAACTTTTAAATCAAAACTGACGGTAAGAGGAATTTTGGCAGTTGTGTCTCTCCTTTGACGCGTTTGGTCTGGGCTTTGTTCTCCACAATCGACTTTGAAGTTCTCAATTTTACAGTCTGGGTTGTTTCTACAAGCAAACCAATCAGAAGTGCTACTCAAGGGTAGCTGGATATAGCGATCGGCGATCTTTTCATTCATGTCTTGTCCACCACACTTGTTAGTAAGGAAGTGATGCCACCCGTAAAACCATGCTCCAAATGGCTCGTACCTTTCTGCAATGGAAAAAAAGAAATTGGGCGAGTTTTGTTTGTTTATGGTCGATGCCATTGCTGTCGCTGTGGTTGTTAATTTTCTTATTTAATAATTCACGTGTGAAATGATCCTTTCTCAGAAGTAGGGGTGCTCAAAAGCATCTAGCAGAAAGCAATTTAGATTACATTTTGAAGTTCACCATGCGCTATTTAGGTCAGTCTTAAACATTTCTTGTTGCCTTAATGTTTATCGTCTTGACGTTTTTCAACTTAAGGCAATTTTACACTCAGAGGCTGGGACGAAAAAAAAGTAGGGTGCTGACACCGGAAGTGGATATGACATACTGTGAGCAGAAAAAAAGGCGAAAGAGTGAGGAAAGCTCTCCTAACATAGTTGAGTCTGTTCCCCAGTCCACGGCTAGCCTCATCATACACGTGTCGCTCAGTGATGGGGTCGGCCATGGTTAGTCTGTAGATGTTCTTCAGTGTTCAATCACAGCAGGAGTTCTTTGTTCTGAATTAAAGGAAGCAATAGGTTGCCTTTTGTGGGTGATTCTTGTTGTTTAGCAACCAACCAATTTGCATGTTCAGGGCTATTAACTCTATGTGGTACGTTTTTGTCCCTTTAAAGATGCGGAAAGTTACCAAGAATCTCGCTAAAAAATTTATCACTATGTACGCATTTATTGTCTCATATCACGCCTCGTGTTCGAAAACTGTCAAAACTTTGGCAAAGTGTCAGATGGGCCTAGAAAAATGGAACAGAAAACGATCAAAAGAATCAAATCGTTGCCCTTTTTCAACAAAGAGCTATCTTGATTCTCATAAGGCGACAACAAATGAAACAAAAACTGTATCTGAATAAAGAGCCGTCATTAAGTTCGATATGGGTAGTGGATTGCTTAGCTTAAGGCCTTCTGTCTATTTAAAGTCATAATTACAGTCATTCTCAGGGTCTCACAACAACGATTTTTGAAGTTCTTTATTCTTAGACGCCATTTTTTTTTACCCCTTTCACTTCAGGATAATTGTCAATCATTGGATGAGGCTGAATATGCTGCTGTGAGCCATTTTTGCGCTCTCTAGCTCTGCAGTACATTATCGTTATTGTGTGACATCATTCTTCCAATAATTTTTCTATTATTTGATGATTGACGTCAGTCGACCAATAATAAAAAAATCTTCCAAATTTGGTTGGTACTAGTTGGTTAGCCGGAATTAGCCGGGGATTGTTAGCCAATCAGAAACGGGGAAATGTTTTGAATGAACAATATTAAACAATGATTCCACTAGTGCACCTCATTCCAACAAGCGTCAGTGGAATAATTGTCTTATTTAACCCCTCAACTTCAAAAATCGTTGATGAATATTTTTGCCATACTTTTGGAACGCGCGGCACTTGACATGGCATGCAGTTCCCTTTTAAGGCGAAAAGCAGGGTTTTTAGCGCATAACTTGTGTGCATTGGACCAATGAGCAAGCTAGAAATTCAACAACCAAGATTCCAAATGGTTGGCATTACTAGTATGCCACCAGAAAACGGGCAGACTGGATTGTTATGCGCAGACGAACCGTGGCAAACACCCGCCAGCGACACCAGTATAATGAGGCTAAGGGTATCGGAGTCTATTTATCTATCTTTCTTCCTTCCTTCCTTCCTCCTTCTTTCCTTCCTTCCTTCCTTCCTTACTGACTGACTGACTTACTTACTTCCTCTCTCTCTTTGTTTCATTTTCTCTCTCTCTCTCTGTCTTGGTTTCATTTGTAATTAATTATAATCAATTAGCGATTTTTATTGGAATTGTATATATTTAACTAATTTTTTGCAAGCCACAGTCGAATATCTTGATAGAAACTTCGCGTTGTAAACGATCGTTTACTTACTTGAGCAATCTGGAAGAGCAAGTTTCGTGCCTTTTCTCCAGGGTACTTTGAAATTCCTCCATTCCCATTTACTATTCATAAGGGTACAGACATAAACAGGATCTGGATGAAAGGCAAGTGCATATTCCTTATTACAATGCGTCGTACACCTTAGTTCAGGCCACCAGGTCTCGCAAACTTTGGCTCCATTCTCCGGTGGTGCTAAATCCACACACGAAGACTCTTGATGTGGTGAAAAAGAAGTAAATTAATAGAAATGCTGGTTAATAGTTTTAAACAGACTTTGCTTAATATATAATTATTTTAAAAAGACTTTCCTCGCTCTAAAGGAACTTAAGGCTGAAAAACCTAACTTCGCTTGCTTTGCTTCGCTTGCTTCGCTTGCCTTGCTTGCTTTCATTTGAACGTTAATTGCTCATGGTCGATATCTAAAGACTCAGGGTGCTTCTTAGTTGAAACTTTAAGAAGCACCCTGTACAAAATTAGAAACCGTTTAACAAAAACAGGAAATCACGACTGGATACCTTTCATTTGAATGCCTACTCTTTTATAGAGTTTCAGTTGTAGTCTAAAAGCTGAGAATCAAATTATTGCATAAACGAATGTTTGACGAAGTCTGGGACAGGATCCTCCCAAGTTTTTTTCTTCTAATTTTATATATTAATAAATCATTATTATTTTTTGCGACTTTAATGTTGACTTTAGGAACAGTTGAATTACATGATATGTACAGTTTATTTTATTCTAACCATTGCCAAGTTTCACACTAGGAAAAGGACAAAGGCCAAATTGTCTTAGTGGGAAATATGAAGGGGGCAAACGCAACTTTGGACGTAAAAGTCATCTGAATTTCTCTGTCGATTTGTCTGTCTGTTAACCAGACGTTGACTTTGACGTCCAAAACATTGTCTTTCCCGTTGACGCGATTAAAATCTGAGACAACTTGTTAGTCCAAAAAAGCGTAGCCCGTCCGTTGTCCGTCTTCTAGTGTGAAAACGGCCAATGGCGGTAGGTCGTCGTAGTCGTTTTTCTAGGTATTGATATCTCATAGAAAGATCCCAGAAGTGAGTGCTGTAAAACAAAGCGGTACGATGCAAATGGATTCTTTCTATTTTTTTTTTATTTTTTTTTGTGAGAGTGGGTCCTTCTAACAGCGAACCGGCGACGACAACATGAGCATGCTGTTTGTGTTTTGAGAAAAACACACGCAATGTGGATCTCGGTGCATAAGAAACCTGCTACTTACCAGCTATTGTGAAAAGAAACCTGCAATACTCAGTATTTGCCGCCTTATCATATGCGCTGTAAGTGATTTCGTATTCTCCCCAAGTTACTTCACTTCCATTCTTTGGGGTTGTTGTAAAAAGGTTCACACCCACATTATCCGTTACTGTAACCGCAGGCAGCACCAGCTTATGCCATCTTTGTGTTGAAATAATCTTGATGTCTTCAGGACAAGGGACAATCATAGGTTTTTCAAGATCTGTTGAGCGAAGTTTTAAACGTTAGTGGGTGAAATAATTCCTTTCTTAAGTGAATAAGTTTGCTTGGTATCAGATCTCTGCCGTTATACCATAACTGTTCCTTTGCTATTAAGGATGACGATCAGCAAACTCGCATGTCCCTAAAATAATCATAGAGGTTACTGACAATATGCAGGACGCGTGTCACAACGAACCTAGTTTTTAAAATATGACCTTGCTCACCGCAAGTTTGTCAGTAGTGCAGTGGGTTAGAAGGTCATGGTCAAGGTTTTTGCTTTGTTCTACTCTCTTGCTGAACATAGCATCTCTATTGAGAATTTAAAAATAGCCCTTCAATAAAAATAAACTTTCAAAGGGGCTGTGGCAAGTAGCTATTATTTTTTGAAGCTTTTATCAGCAATATATCACAGCATATACACTAAAACGTTTGGGGGAGCGTGCACGATCACATTCCACACAAAACAGTGTTTTATTGGATAGTTCATTTTTCATATAATTCTGTTACTCTTGAAGTTCACTTTGCTCACCTAAAGGTAATAAACCGCCGAATAACAGTCAATTTCTTTGCACTGGTACTTTCAAAACTTCAAAGCATTTGATTAAGTTACCAGCTTCCTGACTTTGATTGATGATTGAAACAACCAATTGCGATTATCTGGTAGCCATAAAAGACCTTTATTATAGGCTTAGAAAAAGTTACCTTTGACAAGAATGGAGAATAAACAGCTGCTGCTAAGCCCAGCTGAGTCTCTGACGTCATATGTAATGTTGGTTCGGCCAACATTCAGCTGCTGTGGAGGAAGCAGACCGCTGAGGTTCAAGGGCTCGTTAGAATTGTCGGTGGGGACTGGAACCCGCCACGTAACATTTGCATACGATTGACCAGGTTCTGTGGAAACTTCCATGTGAGATGGGCATTGGATGCTGGGAGGCTGGATATCTGATGAAAGGGTATGAGTTGGTTAGTTTTCAAATGAAGTAAAAGCGCTTATCGAACTCCACTCATTAATGGTTTTACACTTTTAAACAACTTGACTACGGGGCTGAGTTGTTATGAGCGAATAGTCTCCCAACGAGGCGCTGCGGAGTTGCCTATAGCTCACAAAAAAAGTGGACTAGTAGCGTACTTGCTTTACAAGAAAAAAATATGATTTTGAGTGGAATTAAGCGATATCTAGGTCCCATTTTCTATTAATGTTTTCTAGAACATAGCGAGTGCAATCGTTGTCTATAAGCAAATAGACAACGACGATTCTGCCTATCATATTCGCGTATTCGCAATAGACCACTGGGAATATTACCTAAGGCCCTGGCCAAACGGAACTAACTTTCCATTCAACAACGATCAACATTGTTGAATTTGACAAGATAAACGCGTTTAGGCACCCTATTGAATGATATTAAAGGATTATGAGGAACGTTGAATGATGTTGAATGGAACTAAACAATTAACAATTGGTTCATGCTTTAGCGTGCGTACATCGAGTTATGGATGCACGTGGGAAGTTTGGGGAGCACAAGAGAAGCGTAAGAGTCGCTCGAGGATGCACGCTGACGTATTGTCAGTTTGACTGCGCAATATGCTAGCTATGTTATAAAATTTGTTTGCCATCAAACACGGCAACAGCAAAGTTGTATTCAACAGTGCTGGATTATGCTAAACCCATTTGACCGGAACCTAAAATAGCATATGCTGACCAAAAAAGGTGCCTCAACCATTTGACGTGTCGAGTTGGTAGAATATTTTTCCCCGGTTGGTGACAAAATTTATATTGATTTCGATTGTAACGTTTAAACTCGTATTCTTGAATGCCTCCTATAATGTTGTGCTCTTTAATTTTTGCATCGATTTGCCACTTATTTCAAAACTAGAACTCCGTGTTCGAGCTAAGACATACCTTATATTCTGATCTATATTTCATACCTTTACAGATCACCCTGCTAACGTCTGAACTCCAGGAACCATTTTCAAGACAGGATACTCTGGGCGAACCTTCTAGTTGGTAATTATTCGAAGCATTGCACGTGAAGAAACAATCTGTTTTATAATTTACACCACTGGGTATCTTGCATGAGGCTGGATAAACTGTCCCATGAGAGGGCACTTTGATGGCTGGGCACTTAACGACTGAAGAGAAGGAAAAAATAAAATATAAAATATCAACTAGACAAAATTTAACCCCTAAGAAAATTGATGAAAATACAAATTTAAGAACTATAGGAAGTTTCTTGACAAAAAGTGCTTTGAAAAAAAGAGGAAGGAAGCCTCCAGCAATGTCCATGTTTCTTTTGTCTTTTAAGACATTTAATTGCTTAAAAGCAATTTTAATTGCTTAAAAGCAATTATTGAATTTGAAAATCTCTCCCAGACTGCAAACGGCAAAGGGACTGCTTGATTATTGCTTTTGTTTTGATGTTGTCGTTTTCGTCTTATAGAATTGATGCAATTGTGGTGGTTATTTCTTACTGTTGCATAAGGTTGCAGTGCCTGACCATTTTCCATCTGCTTTACATGACCGCACACGCGACCCGGCCAGTCGGTATCCCTGGTTACAAGAGAGTGAGGCCTGGGAACCAAATGACCATCCACATGAAAGAGAGGTTATGGCGCCATAGAGTGGATGGCGGAGGACTGGGCAGGACTTTTCTGTAAATAAATGAATAACTTGATAATTGCAGTATTTTCTCAATATTTTTTGGGTATAATAAATTTATCACTTTTTATATTTTAAAACATCAATATTCAAAAACAGAGGCAAAACTGAAAAGAACATATCGACATTGACATCCGTTAGCATCGGTTAGCAAGAATATGGTTTTCATAATCAAAAGATCTGAGCACATTCATTACATTTGTAACTAACTCCTTCTAGGGGGATGCAATAAATAACCATATTTCATCAATAACCTCAACCTTTTCTGTTAAAATGAGCCCTGTTAGTTTCACGGAATTCCGATCCCCAGAAAAGAGAAGGTTTAAAACAATTTGGACGCAGAGAGTGCCTTTTACTTCATGGCCAGGTGTTTTGCGATGTTCAGTACCCTCCTTAACTTTAACCTTAGGGTTAGCAAGATGTTAAACAGAATGGCACGGGAACAATGAAGATGTCTATCTCGTAGCAAGGACAACGACATACTTGCGACTTGCACAATAAAGCTGCAGTTGGCTTTGTTTCCCTCGTCATCAGTTGCTGAATAATGGACATTGTACAAACCAATAGTTAAGTTGGCAGGAGGCCGCATGGCTGGGTAGCTGATGGTCACGTGACCAGAATTATCAGTTGCTGGGGGTTCAGTCCAGTTGACCAGAACGTTGGACGAACATTTAGGAACATAAACTACCATGTTCCTGGGACAGGTGTCGTTGAACGAAGGAGGCTTGTTGTCTGCAAACGAGAGAAACATGCCAGTTTGTTGAAATTTGTTAGAGCTGAGAATGAACATGGCGATTAAAGAAGTAGTTGGGCCGGAATCTGAAACCTTTGGGTTGTCATTTCACTGACTAAAAGTATCTCTTTCCCTCCACCTGTCTTTCTCATTGGAGAGTGCTTCAAAAGTAAAGTCGTTGATCTAAATGTGAATTTCAAGTCTATATTTTTTTAACGCCGATGATTTTGTGTTTTGGTATTCTTTTTTTTTTCCTGCACTCTTTTATTTGCCGCATTACCTATCTAGACAACGGTGACGACACAACAGGTGTACATTATCTCGATATTACCTCGGCACAGCGTATCATTGTTTCCAGTCCACACTCCGTCATTACCACACACCCTAAGTGTGGTACCCTTGAGAACGTAACCTCTTTGACAACTAAACCTGCAGGCCTGGCCATAGGTGCTTCTTGATAGACACGAGAGTGGCGATATGGCAGCATTGGGAGGAGGAACAAGAGCGCTGCAGTTTATCACTGTGGGAACGAAACCAAAGAGCAAATTGCTTTTAAAAAAAACGTTATCTTGGTATATGATTTCGCAGATTGATAAATTTTACTCAGATGTACATTTGACTTGCTCTATTTGATCTAAATTATTTTCACACTTGGTCAAATAACCTTGAGAACGTAACCTTCTGGAGGTGAACTTCTGGAGTTTGAAGGGTAACGTATTATTCATTTATTGTGAAATCTAGGTAATCAGAGAAAGTTTCTCCCAGACTTTTCTTTCCTTACATCAACATGTAGCATGTAGGTGTTTTTGTGTGTGTGTGTGTGTGTGTGTGTGTGTGTGTGTCATTTTATTCGTATTCTATTTTAAGAGAATTGTCTTTTGAATGTTTTCACAGAATGAAGCTGAAGTGAGTTGTGATAACCACAAAAAAACGGATTTCAGGGTTTTTATGTTAAAAACGCTAGTGCTTCTACTGGATGCTTTCCTATTTCTTTACACTGTACCTCGTGCAAATGCCTCTTTAAACTGTCTGTGTAGTTAAATAGCCTTGTTACATTTGTTGAGTGAAAATTAATAACCTTGACACGATGACCCAAGTCCACTCCATTTCTCGTTCTTCAAGCACTGCCGTCTTGAAGAACCAGTCAGATTGTAGCCAACGTTACAAGCAAAACTACAAACCGTGCCATAGCGTTCGGATAGCGGATCAGTACAACCAGTTTTAACTCCATTCGAAGGAGAAGGAAGAGAAGGACACATAATAGCTGAAAAACAAAGGCAAAATTATCATGAGACGATGATTTTATTAAACCGTTGCTAATTCCATGACCTGCAGTATCCAACACTGACCCATACACTTCGTTTAACAATTATTTTGTACATTTCTGGCACTTAACCCTTTAATGCCCAAGAGTGCCATATGGCACAAGATGCCATTACATGCTTAATATTTGGTCAATTTGTGTGAAATTTGCACAACCAAAAGATCTTGGAAAGATCTGCACACTGAAGGCATAGAATGGAACCCCCCTCCTATATGATAGTTGATTTACCACCCCTCCAACTTTTGGAACATTTTCGCTTTGTAATATTAGCTTCAAGTTGATATCTGACAACAAGCAGTGCACCGAGAGCTGCAGATTTAGCTATAGTTTAGGGGCATACCCAATATGTACGAGGAATAAGAAAATTTTAAACGTTTTTCTTTTTTCATTTTGGACACTTCTCAGCCTAATCTGAGACATCCTCCATCCCTGTTAGTGTGATTTACAACATACCCTAGAAATTACCTTTCAAAAGGTATATCACATGGTGTCTACCAGTTCATTGTTGCCAAAATAGAAAAACTTGGCGTTTGCCTTGGGCGGGAAAGGGTTAAGCTAATTTTAGACCCAAGCAGCCCATAAACGGTATTATTTGTAAAGGTACACACGTACATACCTTGGTCCTATAGTTCCCCAAAATTTAACGTCAGAAATGAATGCGTGGGATTTTGTTCATTTAAACGGTCTAATTTCACAGTGCACATAGCGACATTATCTTCAGCCATCACTGAAACTTTGTAATTAACCAAACAATATAAGTTTATATACTTAAATTGTAACCTACCTTGACAAACTGGCGCAGGGTTGTCCCATTTACCTGGAGGCCTGTTGCCAGAGGCAACACACGTCACTGTTGCTGAACCATTCAAGCGATAACCAACGGTGCAGGAGAAGTTACACTTTGAACCATAATTATTACCACAGCTGCTCATGCGCAAAGGACCTCCAGGATCTACCGTCACTGACGTACAATTGATGACTAGTGAGAATAACGCAAGAAGGAAGGAAATAACTAGGAAACATTCATTTATCAACGTTTAGCTTATTCAACGGTCTCTTTACAAAACATAGAAGCAAGTGCGCGCGCGAATTTCATCTCATTACCCACTTTCCTTTTGTGCTCGCGCTCGTGAAATTCCCTATGTTTTGTATTTGCTCCAGTGCTAAACGATCCTTATGAGACAATGGTTCTTTGAGGGGGCTGTTCAACTGGTTTCTCACCAAACTGCGCCGGCCCAAGTTGCATAAAAAAGCAAGCGCCTTGCAACAAACAACAAACTCTGCAACGGACATTTGTCGAATTTTTTTCTCTAACTGCAATCGTTGCAAGAAGAAGAAAAATTGGGCTCTACTTTGCACAGCAATAATGGCAACAGAAAAACTGCAAGGTTTAGGCAGTTTTTCTTGTAATTGATGTGCTATCAATAATGATCCGCTTAAACAAAGACACGCAAAAACAAACCATAAAAACCGACGTTTCGGAGTCGTTATGACGCCACTGTCAACTTGACTTATGTACAAAATGTAAATTACAACAAGTTTTTTATAGCAGCGTTGGCGCTAAATTAACATAATGGAGAGTGCGAAAATAAAAAGTGCACAAATACTTTCGCACGAATGAAGTCCGATTGCACGTCTATTATGTTAATTTAGCGCCAACGCTGCTTTAAAAAACTTGTTGTGATTTACCTTTTGTACATTACCTTGACAAAGGTGTCATGAAAACTCCGAAACGTCGGTTTTTATCGTTTGTTTTTGCGTGTCTATGTTTAAATAAATGTGTTGGAATTTTTGAAGAGGCAAGTTTCACAAAACTTGGTTCAACAGCGCCTTTAGAAATAGAGATAAAAATTGATGAAAGGCTGGTAGCAGGATTTATAACAAACAGAAAACCTGTTTTCTATAGACGTCCACTGAATGTAACGATTTCACCCTCTAATTGCTTTTTTTTAAAATGGTCAGCGCGTCCCTGAATATAGGCAAGAACGAACTCTTTTAAGAGGCTTTTAGCTCTCATCCCGCGATAGAGAAGTCGCTCAAAGTTCAGATTGATAAAATGTTTTCTGTAAACATGTTTGTGAAGTTACTAACATTTGACATAGCTCAGGCGTTTCTCTGTATAACAATTACCCCACTATATTGTCGTAAACTCAAATTAGTGTAAAAACAATTGTTTTTCGACGGAAGTGTTTCTCTCAGTTAGCAGGCGTGTGAGGCGATGTCGACAGGTTCTGTGTGACAAAACTTTTCTTCTTAATCTCGGTATACACGAGTTCATTGGATAAACAAAACATGATCTGTTTAACACTTACCTATTTAATCAATCAAAAAGAAAGGAAATTAAAAAGAAAGAAAATAAGAATTTCTAACGGTTGTGCTCCGAAAAAAAAACTGGCAGCCTTTTTTGCTAAGTGATTTATACAGTAACATTGAATATTTTAAATGTAAAGAAGATCCTCGCAGTTATTAACGCAACTTATGCAGTTGCGAAAAGAAAGCCTGCAAAAAACAGGCTTGCTGATTTTTTCAGGCTTTCTTTTCGCAACTGCATAAGTTGCGTTAATAACTGCGAGGATCTTCTTTACATTTATTTCTTCATTCCGCAGTTCAAATATATGAATCTCATATATTCATAATTTC
>Ga0126336_10000458_pt1 | contig 16524 bp, 10 predicted proteins | sample SidCmetagenome_FD_92530 | JGI IMG/M metagenome (GOLD analysis project Ga0126336, IMG submission 92530) | Coral microbial communities from El Islote,Puerto Morelos, Mexico - Siderastrea C C metagenome | ecosystem: Host-associated > Invertebrates > Cnidaria > Coral | place: El Islote,Puerto... | reverse complement strand
GGAGATGAAGGAGTTGGTGGAGATGAAGGAGTTGGTGGAGAAGGTGGAGTTGGTGGACATGATGGAGTTGGTGGAGATGAAGGAGTTGGTGGAGATGGTGGAGGTGATGGTGTTGGTGGAGATTATGGAGTTGGTGGACATGATGGAGTTGGTGGAGATGAAGGAGTTGGTGGAATTGGTGGAGATGAAGGAGTGGAGTTAGTGGAGATGGTGTAGTTAGTGAAGATGATGGAGTTGGTGGAGATAGTGGCTTTAGTGGAGATGATGGAGTTCGTGGAGATGGTGGAGTTGGTGGAGATAGTGGCGTTGGTGGAGATGGTGGAGTTAGTGGGGTTGGTAGAGATGGTGGAGTTAGTGGAGATGGTGGAGATGATAGAGATGGTGGAGATGGTGGAGTTAGTGGAGATGATGGAGTTGGTGGAGATGGTGGAGTTAGTGGAGATGGATGGAGTTGGTGGAGATGATGGAGTTAGTAGAAAAGATGAAGTCGGTGGAGATGGTGGAGTTGTTGGAGATGCTGGAGTGAGTGGAGATGATGAAGTGAGTGGAGATAACTGAGTTAATGGAGATTATTCAACTAATGGAGATGGTGGAGTTAAGTGGAGATGGTAGAGGTAGTGGAGATGGTGAGTTAGTGCAGACGATGGAGTAAGTGGAGATGATGGAGTGAACGGAGATGGTGGAGTAATTGGAGATGATGGAGTTAGATAAGTGCGAATGTTGGAGTGAGTGGAGGTCCCTGAGTAATGGACATGGTGTAGTTGTTGGAGATGATGGAGTTAGTAGACATGGTGGAGGTGGTTTTTGGGTTATTTAACGTGGTGGTGATAAACTTGCCTCATTGTCTATTTTGGGAGTCAGTAATATAAGGCCATATAAGACAAAAAAGAAAGGCTCGTAGAAAACAGTTCAATCGATTTTGAGAATAAGGTAGCCATGAAAACTAGTAAGAATAAGGTAGTACGTCAGACTTTCCATCATACTTTCTACTGGAACGTTGAAGGGTCTGGCAACCGAGGCTACGAACCAAAACCATAACTTTACCATTATTTCTAAACAGGAGGACACTGATTTTTTTTAGGGAAAAGCGTGTGGCCAAGAAGTATTATGACAAGCTGTTTAAGGAATACTGCATATCTGATCTTAGCAGATACAAGGAAAACAAGGTAAAGAGAATTGATGCCTTTAAAACACCGAGCCAGTCCTCCTGGATTCTACTGTGGACTTGCCCCATTTTCCATGACATTCTGAAATACGCAACCAAATATGGGTCACCTTAAGTGTTATATATTTTTCTTGTCCTGAATGTTGTTATGTACAGAAAGATCGACCAAAACTGTTATTTTAACATTGAAGGCGCTAGGGCAAGAAAATCTTTAAAAAACCGTTAAATTTAATTCAATTTTATAATCTTGCTATTATATAATCTTTCTACGCCAGTGAACAAAATACTTCTTAAGGCATTGTGGCTTGTTCTTGCTGTGCTCTTTCCACTCAGTTGTTAGTTGAATTCTTGTCTACTTCGATGGTCAGGGCCGTAGCTAGTATGAGGCTAGATGACGCACTTGCCTTGTCTAGGTTTAGTGCCAAAATGAAAAATAATCCCACTTGCCACTGGGTGATAAAACATTAACCCAAGAAAGGTGAGCAAAAAAGTCTTTGAAAAGACTCCAGTGGCTTAATGGACTGTAGCCATCAGCTTCATTCGTGACATACCCGTGACAGTCTGTATGGCTCAATCTGGTGAGCATTGCTGTGAGTGGCAGCTGATTTGAAAGATCATGCCTTATAAAAGACAAACTTCTCAGAGAATCAGCATCCCACATTTTCTTGAGCCACTTTGTCACTTTTTAAACATATTTCACCTAAAAAAGACCATTAAATGGATTTTGCTTTCGCCTTGGCATTCTGTCTTCAAAGAGCAGCAAATTGACCAGGGCATGTGAGGGTCTGCATAAAACACTGATTCTAATCTTGAAATAAAAGACTGTAAAGCCGGTGCTGGTCAAGACTTCCATTTTTGTGATGGTTCCTAGAAGAGCCATTTGGCTGGCTCAAGAGAGCCATTTCGAATCTTCTCACTGAGTTTCCATACAAGGTCTTCCTCTTGAACATCCATGCTTTTTGCAAGTGAGATGATGATTTGAATTTTGAAAGTTAATTCTTGGTCCTCCAAGAATGGCAGTGCTATAAGCTGTTTTAACTGTATGAGATTGAAATAGAAAATCATCCATAGCTAACAGGTGTATAAAAGCAATATGAAATTTGCGATCGCTATCTACTTGGTGTCAGTTTTACACGGCTTAGAAGTAGGTATAAAAACTGTTGGAAACACTTAAAGGCATGCACAAGGTTGAGTTTTGTGGAAAAATCTCATGAAAAATGCTGAACGTGGCATTTCAGAGCCAGCAGACCCCTAGATAGTCACGCCTTCAGCGCTCGCAACAGTTGTCTCGTCTGTTCTGAAAATCTGGCTACAGCCCTGCGACCATTGCTTTTGGTGGTGTCTTCGTTTTATGCCTTTTGAACAGAGAACAAAGAAGTCATGTCAAACATCTGTTTAAATTCAGAGAAATTTTGCCTGGTGGTTTCTGGTAACGTGGGGCACATGATTGTAAAATTTTGTTCAACAAAGGTTTTTGAGTCATAATTTTTTTTGTGAAGTCCTTCTGTTGTGGCATTTCTTTTAGAATTCAACAAGCACTTATTCTTCTTTAGTATGGTGATTTCTTTTATTTAAAAAAACATGACTTTCTGTATTTCATCTACATCATAAAGATTAACACTATCAGTGGGAAAACGATAGTAAAGTCGCCAGGAATGATTTTGAGTCCGCTGGTTGCATGTTGTAGGTTGCATTGAGATGGAGGACTGAAAAAGAAGTCATTGAAGGGAAAGGTGCCAAACCTATGTTCTCACTATGTGACACGTCTTACTGTGGCCACCCAAACAAACTTTTTCGAAAGTTACCTGCTAGCTTGGAGAATTCAAAACAATGTTTATACTTCAGTTGGTTGTGTAAAGAAGATGCGCAGTTTCTTGCAAGGTTTTCCTAAAACTTACAAGTACATTTCCACTGTCATGTAGCCATAGCCTTTCTTCCGTTCTCGCTGACTGAAGTGATATGGATTTGTAATCTTGTACAGAAAAAAACGCTGACTTTGGTTTGTTTTGCTTTACAGTGTCGCTTCCAGAAAATAGACAAAAATAGTAAGTTGATGTCAACATTGCGTCGGTTAAAATTCATTAAGAATCGCTCAGTCGCTTTCTCCTAGGTAAGGCTCGTATTCTAAATGCTGAGAATGGATTCTAGTGAACGCGAATCGATTTTTATCAGTGAATGCAAAAGCGAATAGATTTTTCCCAATATAATGCCAATGAGTCGCAATAGCGAAGTAGCAAATGGACATGTTGGCGAATGCGAGTTTTGCCGCAACATCGAATACTAAAACGTGTAGCAGATTTCAAATCGTTCGCTGAGGCAGTGGTTCTGAGGCTCCTAATTCTTAAGTTTGTGGGAGAAAAAGAAGAGAACTTCAGCTCCCCCAGGCCGCAAATTAAGCTGTGGGGCTTGCCTGACAAGGGGGTGAAAATGTCAAAACCTTTGCAAGAAGGCTTGCATGTCAAGTAAATTCACGCTCCCTGATTTGCTAACTTGTGAAAAAGTTTGTTGGGTGGCCATGGTAGGACGCATTGCACAGTAAAACACTTTGCCTTTCATTACACACGACCACATCAGCTCTGCTGTAATTAGTTTCATTGTGTATAAATAAATGCTTATTATTATTATTATTATTATTATCATTATTATTATCATTATTATTATTATTATTATTATTATTATTAGTTGGCTGGCCATGGTAGGACGCATTGCACAGTAAAACACTTTGCCACATCAGCTCTGCTGTAATTAGTTTCATTGTGTATAAATAAATGCTTATTATTATTATTACTATTATTATTATTGTTGTTATCATCATCATCATCGTTATTAGCAGAAAAATTTCGATTTCTTAAATTAGATGAAAATTCAGTAACATACTTGGAATGTCCCCTTAGTTTTTCTGTGGTTATTCCTTGTTTCGTCAGCGAGGTTATATAGCATGTGCGGTGACTTTCACTATGAGAGTTTAATTTCAACTCTTTCTACAGATTATAATGCCTTTAGAAAATCAGTAGCACCCTTGCACCATCAGCTTATTCCATGCACTGTCTAAATTGACTCTACATTGCGTTGGATAGACACACAAAAAAGTTGTAGACATACAAAAATACCCTGCTTCTCGCTTTTAAGCGTTTTAATCTAAAGATACCACTAAGATGAAATTCAGTGCCGTGTGAAGTCTGAAGAAGCATCGTTAGAGTGCACACTCCCACAGTGGATTAAGTTGCTGATATTTTTGCAGGGGTAATATTGTGACAACTGGAAGAATGTCTACAATGTTAACCACTCTCTCTTTCACAGACGCATTTTCAGTAGAAAAATGGAAAGAAAAAAAGAGAGGAAAACTGAGTAGTTTCCTCTCCCCTGTCTCCTTTCCTTGACCTCTGCTCGATTATCTGAGCATATGAGACTATAGAAGAAGCTTTTGCGGAGGAGAGAGAGAGGTGTTAACCATGACCTTTGCTAAATGGATTCGACATTTCCATTCAACACTATTCAACGTTGTTGAGTTCAACATGTTAAATGCTTTTGGCCACCCTGTCTAATGTTCATTGATGTTGAGTGGCGTGAACTCTTGATCCAGCATCTTTCAACTTTGAATGATGTCAGGCCTCAGTCAAACGGATTCATTAACTTCTAACGTTGTTGAATGAGGTGGCAAAACGATTTGAAAATTTTGGTTGAACATCGCTCAACATTGTTGAAATCAACATGATACATGTTTGGCCATCCCGGTTGAATGATTTGGAATGTTGCTGAATTGTGTGAATTGATGTTTCCCACACGTGCATGTGTTCTGTGTTCAACATCGTTGCCCGTACCAGCGTAACAACATTTTCACACCTGAGAACAAAGAATGTTTCATAGTATTGGGTCGAAAGCTTGATGGCAATCAAATTTCGTTCAACACCTTTCATCATCATTTAGCAGGGTGGCCAAACCAGTGCAAAATGTTCAATTCAACAACGTGTTAGACGTTGTTGAATGAAAATGTTTGATCTGTTTGTCAGAGGCCTAGGATTGGCGATGTCCCCTCTTCATAAATGAATAACAATCATACAGGGTGTCTTGAATGTTCAAGCCTCTCTTGTAGGAGGAAAAATAAAATGTTATCTGAATGTAAGTACTGTAGGGCAAGAAAATCTATTAGTTATGCAGTTCCCCTGACTATCCTTCTGCGAAGACTTAATTTCGACCAGACTGAATAGAAAAGTAATTCCTACTGAAATATCCACTCAGAAATTAACACTCCTTCTGGGAAATACAATTGTTGTAGACTATTCCTGCTGGTAAATACTTTGTGTTGAAAAAAACCCTGGCTAATGAAAATCTCATTTTTAGGACAGTTCATATGTGGTGATAAGAGGTGTGCGGAATCTGAGGGACTTCGTAGCTGGGAGGCAAGCAGTAACTGCAGTGATTGCAATTTTGTCAGTATAATGGAACCCCTCTGCAACACCGACCCTAGCTGGCCGCTGTGGAGGAGAGGGCATTTATATATATATGTTTTTTTTTGTCGGAGGGGGGGGAGGGGTGTGACAAAGTCACAAGTAAAGATAAAGTACTTGGCCAGGGCCGAAAATGAGGACAACTCTGGTCATTCATCAGTGAGTGGAAATTTCAGGTCTCACAAAGAGGGGCGTAATAGAAGGAGGGGGCTAGTCAAATTTTTCCAGGTCGAAGTTGTGTTTACCATGTATGTAAACTATAGAGGAAACTGCTGTTTGATATTCAAAGTCGACACAACCTTTCGTGCATTATGTGCATTATGTTGTGTGTGAGTTTCAACAAAGTGCAAGGTGACTGACAAACGTTTCAAGCTTACACTTTCACCCGGCAGAAGGAAATGAATGAGAGAATATCGGGAACAGAAGTTTGGTGATGGTGTTAGTGAGCATGTCCAAGCCGCGATTTTAGTAATTATTTGCTTGTGGGGGCTTAGTAGATGGAGGGGGGCTTATTAACATTATTTTACAGGGGGGCCATTAGTAGAAGGGGACTTAATAGAGGAAGGGGACAAACAGAGGAAATATAGTATCTAATTTACTACCCGACTTGTTGTTGTAGTTGCTGTCATGTGTGTGTTTTCTGATTTGATTGAAAAAGTGAAAAAAATAAAGAACTTAATGACTGTGAAGGCGGATCGGAAAACCTTTCAAATTCCCACATGTCGCATGAGATGACGTATTAAGCCAGTGAAAATTCGGCCATCGTATTGAGTTTCTTTTTGATTATTTTAAAACGAATAATGAAATTAATTAGCAATAATTAACTACTTTGCAGGAACTAGCAGAAGAGTGAAAGCTTGGTTTGAAATAAGGACTGTCTCTTTTGTTAATAGCTTGAATGTGTGCGTAAACATTCCAAGTACCTGAAGCGAAATGGATCCCGTTTTGTGAACTTGTGCTTAGTAAATGATCGAAAATGAGCAATATCTCGTACATTACGGGGCCGTTATGGAGAGGTCCTTTTTGGAGTTAGGGACGCATTTTGTTGGCCGTTGTCGCGTCGTGAGGTGTCCGCTGTATGAAGGTTTCAACATGATTAAATGTAGGGAAAGTCAGCTGGGACAAACTGTATCGAGGCAGCTGTTAGCACTTTCCTGCTTCAAGGCCCTGCAATTAAATTTGAAAAGGTCCATTTATTATATATGTTAAGGAGTATAATTCTTTCTTTCTCATAATGTCTGTCTGTATTTTTTGAAGGTTAACTTTGTTTATATGGAACATGGAGAGAAGAAAAATACTCTCATAAAGCTCAGTAAGTTTGGTTAGTTTTGTCTGATATAAATTATTAATGAAAATTGAAGTAATTGAAGTTTTTCTGACTTTGCTTTCACACAGGGCTCTGTCCTGATTGTTCTTATAAACTCAACTATCATCACAAGTAAGTCAACTAAGGTATAAGCAAAACTCATGAGTATCACGTTCGTATCTCAGCTGTGATGTGCCTCCGCATAGTTGTTAGTGACCTGTACGATTAGAGTCTCTTTAGTGTCATGACTCACAATTTGGTTGATGCTATCAGTTGTATGTTTGATGTTTCGACTTTTCCCTTTGCTGTGTCTTGACAGACGCACACGCGATCTTGTATACTGCTCCCTGTCTTTCGCTTAGTTTAGACAAGCAGTCATGGATTTGTGAGCAACGTGGATATTGTGGATCCGTGTAATAGTGTTACTAGATTCCTTGATTTACTGTTATTTTGCTTCACTTTGTGAATACACTAGTTTTCGCGTACTTTTAGGAAGAAACTTGCAAAGCAAGCGAAGAAAGAAAAGAATACAGTATTAAAAAAGTCATCCTCAACTAAAAAAAGGGGTGAAGAAATGAGACAGGAGAGATACGAGGACAAACCCTCCTCAGATGATTCTGGTGATGGCAGAGTAAATAGTCAGAATGATGATCGAGGTAATCACTGTTTTGTAGTTGTGCTACTTAGAATGAACAGAACAGGACTGTTATCATGCTAAGGCCCTTAGGTAATAGCCTATTTATAGCTTACAGCACTATCAATCTGGATCATTTTCATTTCAAGTACCATTTAACATTAACATGAATAAATGTCCCTGTCTTGTCTTTTGCCCCTCCCCCTTAAGTTAATAATCTTCCTTGAACCTTCAAACAAGAAATAAGTGCACAGCATTTTAAAAGATCTAGAACGAGGCTGAGCTAATTTGCACAGTGCTAGCATTTGTGATCTTTTTTTGGATCCTTTGAAGGTGTTCACCCCCTTAAGGCAGCATGCGAGGAAGATGTATGGAAAGGCCCAGCAAAACTTACCTTAGACAAAACAAGGTATGCACGTTTATCAAAAAAACACTATCTTCATTTTCTTTTTTTTTTTTGCAGAAGTACATTCATGAAATTTGAACTTGCACGTTAGATAACTATATAATTGCTGTAAGGAGCCCTTGAAAGTAACGATAGAGTTGGTGGTTGTAGACCAGTTTAGAAAGTACTTACCATCCAAAATTGCTCTTAGTTCACTCTCTCTTGATGGGTAAAACAAGAGAGAGTGTAACGTGATTGTACACTGCAAAATGAACTGTCTGGAAAAGACTAATGTCTTAAGCATTGAAAAAAAAGCACAATGTAGTCACTTGAGATGTGGATGTTGGCATTAACAGTTTACTGCTCGTCTTCATCAGGCAATGAGAAGATGTGGCTACCATCACCCTCTGTGTCCCGATGGTTGGCTGTGATTGGTGTATTTCAGTCCTTACTGTTCCAGTAAAGCTGTTTCATCATAGTTCCGCTCAAGTACCTTCACTTGGGTGTAAGCATCCATGAATGAAGAACTTCGATTCCATTACCGTATTTACTCAATTAAACGCCGCCCTCGATTAAACGCCGCAGATGGAGGTAAAATTTCGAATAAACGCCGCACCCAATTAGAAGAATGCAGCGTTTATTCGCGGATTATAAGAAAAAAAACAAGTACGGTACAACTCGGTAATGTACAGTTACGATTCCATCTCAGCAAAAAAGCGAGACATTGGAACTTTAAACATGTTTCTGTTTTACATAATATTTACAAATGATTTAACGTCATTGTTATCAGTGATTCAAGAAACATGATTTTGAAATAAACGCCGCCCTCGAATAAATGCCGCCCTTGAATAAACCCCGCATCAGAAACGCTAAAAGTTTAATAAATGCCGCGGCGTTTAATCGAGTAAATACGATATCCCTGTTGATGTTATTAGGGTAATGTAGATAGTTTTTTGTCCTTCCAAAGGGTAAAGTAGCCCGGTGGCTTGTCCTGGCAAAGGCCTGGGTATGGGTGAGTCTGTAGACATCTTTTTTAAACTTAAACTCCTGAGGCATAAATGCCCACGTCGTGAAACACAACAAAACAGCTTCTCAACAGCTTCTTATCAGAATAATGACGCTGGAGATCCCCCCAAAGCACAGCCAACCATCACAATACAAATGGTGACTCGTCTCCTCATCTTCTGATGAAGATTAGCAGCAAGTGCTAGTGTCAATGCGCTTCTTTTGGTGGGCACTGTCCTGCATTTCAGTGCTTGTTTTGCTCAGAGAAGATGGTGATTAGGTACGCGAGCATCATCCAGTGAGTGCCTCCATATCTTGATTATAATGGCCTGGTCAATCTGACACTATCTAGGGATTGCCTTGTCAGCTTGTGAATGTTGTTATGCTTATTGGTTACTTCTCAGACATCGCTATTGTCATTTATGAATCCAGACACAGACCTTCCCAAAATATTCCTTCAGTCACCCGTGTTGTTTCCTAGTCTTACATTAAAGCCTCCGATAACCACCAGTATCAGGTCATGTTTTGGTACAGCAGTTTCTTATCTCCAAGTAGTTGTAGACTGTTCTTGTGTATTTCTTCAACCAGTCTGGTGTAGTTCCCGCACATTCTAGTAACCAACCTGGAAGGTTCCTTTTGGGTAAGGGGATCGGCCATAGAGCTATAGAAAGCGGTTGGCTTCTCCCTCATTCCTCATACACCCAATCTCCTGCTGTGCATCATGGTCTAACCCAGTCAATTTCCTTTTTACTTTTCTGTACCAACTTTGTTTGGGGTTGGGGTTGCTAGCCAAAGCCCACTCCCCAGCCTGGAGGACCAGAGTGCTGTTTTATCTAGCACCTTTACCAAAGACCAATCTGGAATGCTTGAACTTGGCACAAGGCTGTTACTGCCACATCGCTCTGGATTGAAAAAGCTGTGTCAGCATTCCTGAAAGGCATAGTGTAACAGGGGATCTGGGTTAAGTTCCATGGCAGAGCGAGAGGTGCCCCATTACCCATCGGGATCTTTCTACATCACGTGGATCAGAGCTACTCATGTTACTTGAAAGGGTGGATTTATTTGTAGCCTGCGCATATAGCTGTTGCTTTTGTAGTGCAAATTTTCTTGGGGTGGGGGAGGGGGCTCAAAAACAATAGCAAATTCGCATGTGCTAAAACAACAGCTATATGTGTCTGCTGCAAGTAAATCCAACCTTATGTTAGCACCTTCATGGGCAAAAGCTCATTTCTTATTCAGAGCAAGAGCCAAACACTTTTACAACTTGCTCCGTGATTTCCCAAATTTTATTTGGTGAAGTCTGTCTTAAACTAAAAAATGTCCCACAACAATACGATCCTAGGAGGAGCACGTACCGTAGCATCTGATGCAGAATGTTATTAAGCGTTCCAAGACCATTAAAGTACACAAAATTTAATAGATACAAATGTGTTTGTTTAAAAAAGTTTTGGACAGAATTCAAGTTGCAACCTAGGAAAACACTTTTTGTACTAACACCTCTTGTGCAGGTATTTTCTTTGCAATTCATAATCATTAATGTTATGTTTCATTTTGAATTGATGTTCGTATTCAACAGAGAGGAGGAATTTGAGGAGTATTTCCAAGATATGTTCCTTTGACCAGACTAATTGTGCTTCTGGACAACTGCAGGAAGCATGTAGGTAGGTTCAACAAACAGCTGTCCACAAACTAAAGTCAATCAATTATTGAAGGAAAGTCAAAAAATATTAAGTTGCATGACAAAGATTATTGTTACATCCAGTAAAAGAATTGAAAACAAGCTCAATTTTTGGTGAAGAAAGGAAGATGTGATATTCAGTATGAGCGTACGACAGGGAAAATATCCCGATGGGAATCGAGCCTTCCGTACATGGGTCAGATGTTCTAACTACTGTGTTCTGGTAGATCCTAGCAGTATGCAGGATGCGTGTCACAGTGAACCCATGCTGGGTAGCTTAGTGGTCAGAGCACCCGACCCACGAAAGCCTTTTTAGCCCATGACATCACATCAGTGACGTCATAGGCTAATGCTAAAGCCTAAATGTTGTCGCTGGTCGCCGATTGCTGCATCCTGATGGCTGGTGGCTGGTGGCTGTCGCCTGTAAAGCCCAGGGGTAGTACTGTGTGAATTTTTGGGTGGAGGTGTGCTGTGCGGACTCTGAAACCCTTTGTCATAAACATCGGCACATACCCCTATAGCGTATAAATGGGAGAACCTCTCCCGGGCTGTGAAGTGTTTGCATTCGATCTCAAGCAACTAAGAGATATTTAATTTTGCTTGGAATGCACTATTTTGTAAATGAAGGTTTGGGAGGATTTCATTTGCGTTGCATTGCTCCGTTTATTTAGCCGTGATAACAAACGCATCAGAATTTTGTACACAAGACAGACTCAGGGCCGCAACAAATGCAACTCGACTTACTTGGCGAATTCCCACGCCTACGAATCTTGTTTCTGTTTTCGTTTTTATATTACAAGCCGCATTCGTTTTTGTAGGAGAACATTGCTTCGTAGCTGACCTGGCTACAAAGGGAGGAAGACATTTATAGGGAGATTTTCTAATCCCTTAATTTCTCGGCTATATTAAGTAAGCGGAACTTCAGTCTACAAGAAAAATATATACGGTAATAAAATTATTTCAATCGTTTAAACGCTGGTTTTAAACAATTTCGAATGAAAATTTTGTGGATACAGGAAATGTACGATTTGATGAAACACTCCTGTTTTAACAAACAGATAATAGTTCCAATAGGAAGAAGGTCTTCGTGCATGCAGGAAAACGTAGGTGGTGGACTGAAAGCAGAGAAATTCAAATAAAGTGACGCAAGTCACATGTCACCCAAATCATGCAGAACGTCACAAAACCCTATCAAAAGTTGGCCGTCCGTGAAAACTTACTGGAGATTTACTGGTGGAAGTAAAAAAAATGAAAGTGTAAACTGCAGCTTAAATTTCATTTTCTGAGGTAACATTGTTAACTTTTATCTGATCATCGCCTAAATTATGTATGCAATATTTTTTCGACATCAAGTAAACTTGATGTGGAAAAATAAGTAATACTTGTTTTAGTTTATTATTTTTTTGTTTACTTGGCTAGTAATGTCATATTTTTGGGGCGCAATTTTAATGTAACGCTATAACAAACTGTCATGCTGGGGTCAATTTAATAAAACATTTACAGGTGTAATTTACAAAGGTTGAAAACAATAGCTACACTTGTAAATTACTGTTGTAAATATTTTATTAAATTGACCTCTGCTCTTTACCCGGTTTTATTTGTTTTATTTTAGTTTACCTCTAGTTGGGTAGAAGCGGGGTAGAGGGGGCTAGAGTGGGTTCGAACAGTAGTTGTAAAAGCCATAGGTTGTCATGATAAATTCATTTGACAAGATAAATTTCACTGAGAGCATTATTATAAAGCAATATTGTGAAACAAAACGTCATCGGCCCTGCGCACATTGCATGCCTATGTTATGTACTTGGAAGGCACAGTCCACATTCACTGTCTTGAAGGTCACGGGTGATACTATGCATGAATGAATAAATGAATACATTCATAAGGCAACATTTTGCTAAGGGTTTCACTTTAGAACGCTTTACACAATACAATGTACCTGTATCCCCGCTGAATTCTTGGACACTAAATTGCCTTTTTTATGCTTCTGAAGACTTCTCTGAGTGCACTGATGAAAGCTATTAATCTGATGATGGTAATTCCAAATCGCAAGCTATTGTTGACAGTTCCGGAAACCAAAATGTTGCAATTCGTCAGCTGTCATCAGTATTCTTGAAATGCACAAGAAGTTTGTGCGGTGTGATTTGGATGACACAGATACAGGAACTCTTTAAACAGATACATACTATACTAACAAGTCCAAGCTGTCATGTTAATACATTTTACTTTGATTCCTTACATGTAGCCACTGAAATTGGAAAAAAAAACAGGGATATGGTGTTGTGTTTCTACTAAAGGATAATATTATCTCTCTGCTAGGCCAAGGAAGCATGGTGAGCCTTGACGCATTGCACTGGTTTGTCAATTCAGAGTGCCACGTTAGTTTTGCTATATTGGTAAAAGTCATAACCTGTTTCAATGGCAAAAGGAAATGACGTGCATTCGAGGAACATATTTACTGCACTAAATATCAAAACTGGAAAAAATTTTAGCTAGTAGGTTGCACTTTTTAGGACAGTAATGTCATGACAATCCTGTGACAAGCGGTGTGTCTGTCAGGGCAGTCCATAAATTGGGGCGCTTCAATTATAAGGTACCAATGATACTGCTTCTCTGTATAAAAACATCTCACATAGTAATAAAAAAGTGGAGTCGATAAATTTTCTCTAGTACTTTAGAACTGGTATAAATAAATGGAATAACTAACTTACTAGTGTTTTATCTCTCTGCATTGAATTTAAGGTTGGCATACCTTTGTATCATTTTTGTGGTTACTGTTCCTATGGAAACAGTAACAGTAACCATTATGCTATCGAGTTGGAAGTAAGTAAGTAATTAGGTAAGAGTGTGATTCGGAAAGCGCTATGTTGGTCTGCGACGCAGGCTAACCATGTGGGACGTGGAAACAAACCAGGAAATGTCAACACACTGAAGATCCAACCCCACTTTCACTTTTCTGGTCTTTGTCACCTCCAAACAAACATCAATAAAAGGGTGAGAGTAGTTAAATTGGAGAACATGGTCTTACATGGTCTGTGACCTTCTCACACATGGTTTAGTGACCTTTGATTTCAAAGCCGGATTTCAAAGCCGGATTTCAATCGCCGCGCCCCGGAGGCCTCTGCCTTTCTCGACTATCTGGGACTCGGTCGTCCATCCCATCCTCGGATACCCAGGGGGAGATAGTGGGGCGAGGGAAAGTCGGAACAGGCCAAAAAAAGTGGGCAAAGAAAAGTCAAGGGCAAAACGAGAAGGGGCTTGTCGTTTTTTGCCCGTTCCGACTTTCCCTCGCCCCACTATCTCCCCCTGGGTCTCCGAGGATGTCGTCCATCCATGATGTCTGTGTGTGTTAAAACGTAATCAATTTTGCCTTTGATGCCATTGCGGTGTAGGGCCTTTAAAATGTTTTATTTCACTGATCAGTAAGAAATTTTCCGTTTTTGATTTTTTTTGTCAGTATTTTCCCCTTCTGATCACTGAAACTCCACGCCATTCCACGTTGTTTAGCGGGATCATTTGTGGTCCGTTGCGGGGATCACTTACGGTTCTGGGATCATTTGCGGTCCAATTTGGGGATCATTTGCGGCGCTGTACAGGCCATTTCTCAAATGGTTCTCGCTAATTTTTTCCTAGAAATTTATTGCATTACTAGTTTCGAAATCAAAAATATTGATTTTAGGAATTTGTAGCCGAAAAGTATTCAAGGCGTTAAATTACACAACTTGTTCCAAGAGTTAAGTGAAAATGTAGCACAAAAAACGGCTGCTTCTCGAATGTTTCTTGTTAGTTTTTCGCTTTAAATTCTCTAAATCTAAAATATGTTTAACTTTTTTTATAGCTCGACTTTAGGAGTTTGCTACTGGAATGCACTTGCCTATTAGTTAATTTTCATTACATAACCTGTACTTTCCAACAGTTGTTTAGTAAAAAAGTAGCACAAAAACCGACCGTAGCTAGATTCCAGAAACCACATCCACTCCATCGAGTGGATATTTTAGGAATGGCACCTTTAGGAATTTGTTGCCGAAAAATGTAAAGGATAAAAACTGTAGCCACGTGCACTCCCTCAAGTGGCTATTTTTATTTTTTTAGTATTACAAAAACAACCATGAAAGCAACCATGAAAGTGGTGCACGGTTTAACCATTCTAACACCACCTTGGATTGGTTGACCCGGTTTTGCCATCCATTAATGGGTTCGCTTGCAATACTGTTGGGGATCATGTGATTCATGCGCAGATCAGCATTGCCATCACAAGGCGATGGCACATGCTTGGAAGGGTTAAACCCATCAAGGTTTCAAACAACCGTTTGAATGATTCGCAGTAGGCCACCAACTCTTCCTAAACGCTTCCTTAAAATCAAACACAACCCTTTTGTCTCACTCCTCTTGGTACCACTTTGGGCATGTAGTAGTAATCTTGATGGTTTGACGTGTTGAATTTGAGGGGGAAGTACCCCTTTTTGAGTCCTAGGAGCCTAAGGGGCTTAGGGAAAGCAGCCAGGAACATTTGGAAAAAACTCAAAGAAATCGTTGAAAAAGATGCAACAGTGGACCGCTTCCAGGACTTTAGTATAGTTCCGGAGTTGTTTGAGGATATGGTTTTAGTCGTGGTATTCGTGGACCAAGAAATAACCATAAGTTATGAGCAAAGACATTGACTTGTCATCTTCAGTCATTGTATCCAACCACTCCAGGAAATGGCGAATGCAATTTTCCCCTTTGAAGCAGAAGGTCAGTTCTCATCCTCCCTTCCAGCCACTACCAGACTGGAAATGTGACGATCCTGGGTTTGCATGCTTCTATATCGGGATGGTTCATCCTTATTCTCCGCCCCTTCTTCCTCTTTACTGGTCTGCAAAGTCTGTAGTCCAGCAACTGCTCCTCGCTTGGCTGGAGGTCCACCACCTTGGGATTTGCGTTTTTTCTCTCGCTTCTGCTCTTGAGGATTGGGAGCCCGTTGTATGAAGCAGTGACATACTGTTTGCAGCAGGGCGGAGGGAAGGTTGGGCAATGAAACGAGCGGGTTCGAGCAGAAAGGTGTGATGCAATGGCCTGGGCTTGATGTTGGTTTGACAACTGAAGTCCCATGAGACACGGAGTTTTCCCGGGCACCTGACAAATTGATCGAGTGAAAAACTAGAGAACCTGGTGGGACATTTTTCTAAGTTTCCTTTGAGACTTAAGTCGAACTGGCGGTATGAAAGGTGCTAGACAGTCAAACAGGGCTGTCAGATGCCAATCCTGCAAGTAAACCGCCACAGTAACGTAAAGTGTACGGAACTAGATCGAGCTCCACGTCTGTAGTTCCCTAGCTCAATGGCCAGCACGTGCAGAAATTTTTGGGTATAAAATAGCTAAATTATGGAGAATTCTTTCTTTTTAGTTAATTTGTTTTTGTAGCTGAAAGTTACGGTTTAGCAGGGAATTCAAACTCAGGCAACACAGGCTTTCTCGGCTTGAAAATGTCAGTGTTGTCCAGGACACCTGCAGAGAAGTTAAAGATTATCTGAAGAATATGTGTCTTTTTTTTGGAAACGAACACAAGTTCTTTTCCATTTCAGTTGGCTGTGTGGCATGTGTGTGGCCTATATTCCTTTCGTCCTCGTAGTATGGTGTGTAAAAATATTAGTTTTAAACTTGTATCCCTAAATGTCCGAGGGATTCGCAAATCTCAGGCCGACATATGTTTTTTACAAGAGACCTACAGTACTCCAGAAGTAGTTAACATATGGAAAAAAACAATAGAAGGGCGATACCTTTTTCTCGCATGGCAGTTGTCACAGTAAAGGTACAATGATTCTCGTGAAGGAACATTTAGATTTCAAACTAATTTCGTCAAAGATTGATCCATTAGGCCGTTACATTTTTTTGGAAGTTGAGATCCAAGATTCGCCTTTCGTCCT
>Ga0126336_10000457_pt1 | contig 16528 bp, 10 predicted proteins | sample SidCmetagenome_FD_92530 | JGI IMG/M metagenome (GOLD analysis project Ga0126336, IMG submission 92530) | Coral microbial communities from El Islote,Puerto Morelos, Mexico - Siderastrea C C metagenome | ecosystem: Host-associated > Invertebrates > Cnidaria > Coral | place: El Islote,Puerto... | reverse complement strand
TAATGTCCATTTTCGGACTTTCTTTTTTTCGCCTTTGTGACACAATACGTACTACCAACCGTCAGTGCCAAACATCAAACAAGCTGACCCGAAGATAAACACTACGTGTGCATGTCATCCAGAGCCAGGAAATAGTCACTTGCCACATGCCATAATCGTAAAAATGAAAGCCACCAAAGGACAAAAAAGTACCGCTCAGCTGACCGCTCGTGCTTCACACCGGGAACAGACAGTAGGCCACATTCCTTATTTCATGGCAGAAGTTCTTTATCAGCCACTTGTGGATGAAAACATCTATATTACATGCAAGATCTCAAGGAGTTTGGATTTAGGTAGGAGGTTAGAGATTCCCTTGATGTACGATGTCTTCGTGAAGAGAGAACAGGCAGAGCTTGAGAGATCATTGAAAGAGAAACTGTGTTCCCTCAAGCGTCATGCAGATCATGGGTACAGTTTCGTGTTTTACTGTACATGAATGTCGAAGAATCAATGGGGAAGAGAGAATTCACTGAGAATTAAAGTGTCATTATGCGTTCACCATTTTTCTTCAATTACTGACGTATTTTAGCTACCCGAAAGTAACGGCTACCCGAAAGTAGCGGCCACCTGAAAGTTGCAGGCCCTTAGGCCTGCTAATTCGAAAGTAACTTTCGGAACTCCACGGTACTCAGAAATGTAAAATGATAAATGTCCCCGGATGCCAAACTAATAACACTAGTTAAGTTCTGTGCTTATTACTCACGGTCACGGCCTTGTACAGCTCAACTAGTCGATCTTCAGTTAGAAACTTGCTCATACTAACACCATTCTCCAACAAAAGATTCACAAACTCAACACGATTGTTCACTAGAGCATCCATCATCGCATCTTCCAAGGCGTCCATCTGGTATGAAGAAAAATACTCTTAACCCTTTAAACCCTAACAGTCACGAAAATGAAATTTCTCTTTACATTATCACTACTTGTTCAAACAATCAAGTGATGAGAATAAAGAAAATGATCACCAATGATAAGATGTCTTGATATTTAGACAAATTCTCCTAATTAGTTCCATAAGAAATGTGTGGAGAACAATAAGGAGAATATGCATTTTTATATCAGGGCTTAAAGGGTTAATAAATAACAAGGCCTCAGTAGAGCATCCATATGCCGCCTTGCAAGACATCCGTCAACTTACATGAATTTTCAGGCAACGTAACAAACTCAAGATCAAAACTAATTCAGTAACCCTTATGTAGTCGTTAATTTATATCAAAAGATTCTAGGAAATGTCTTTTCAGTACGTTTATTTCTGATGTTGTAGATAAACTGATCATTATAACCTAACATGATCAAGTTAGAATAGAATACGAGCCACGATAGAAATGCTTCAATCCCTACGATTAAAAAAAAAAAATCACCAATCTACTCAGTTGCATGCCCCGGTTGATGCCAACCCATATTTACGTTTTAAAAAGAATGCCTTAACCAGACAACCAACAGTAGATGTATGAGTGCATCAATACCTCCCATTTTTGATCCTTTGTGAAGATCTCTGCTCTGGCGATGTCCGCTCGGTTCCATGTCAATGCTAAACGTAGCTGGTCAGTGGGGGATGCACACTGAGCTGTGGATACAATAGTGTTTAGGATTAGCACTTTATGATTAGCCCAAAGATAAGTTTTTGGGAACTGGAAAGAGCGATCAATATGCATTCCTGGATGGCTCCACAAAGTGCCATCTCGAAATCGTCCATTTTCAGGAATAGCTGTTTGTTTCTTTAACGCCTGAGTCCGATTTCGTTACCTTCTTATAATCTATGTAACCCGCTAAATACGGTTTATTACTTTTTTTTACGAAATACCAGAAAGCTATTAAAAATGACGTTGATTGGTTAATAATAATAATAATAATAATAATGATAATAATAATAAGGGGCATTTTACATAGTCTCAATGCCTTTACAATACTTAAAGGAAAGGTTAAATGCAAAGGTTAAACAAAATGGCACCAAGAACCGTTTTTCCACCAGTGCCGAGAGAGACCTCTAATTAGCCCAAATTTAATTTTTTTTTTCAGAAAACGTTGCTGAATAAAACGTATAAACCATAAGGATGAGGGCAGAAGGAAATTCAGAAAAGGTGTCCCTCACAAGGTCGGCAACTTTCAAAAAGTACGCACCATGGGAAAATGGTTTACAGATTAAGCCTCTCTCAAGTTTGTGGGTGTGTCCTCTATATCATCGCACTCATTTTCCATATAAGCTGAACTTTACTTCCAAGAGCACACATCGTAAAAACAATCTTCTTCTGTATTTGCTGATGAAAACTGCAAAGCTGTCAATGTCAGCAACACTGTGTCAATGTGTCATGGTAAGTCTAATCAAATGCTGATGAGTCAACTGACTTGTGGTTTCAAAAACCAAAAACTTATCGCTCAGTATTAACACATACTTGATAACATTTCCTAGTAAAACGTTCCATGGCGGCAAATACCGAAAAAACACCCAAGATCGCTTTTCAAAAAGCGGGTCCTAGCCTATACACTGATGAACCATGGCAAACCTTTCAGCAGACCGCTGAGTATCGCCCTGTCAATGTCGATGCCATCCTCGTCCATATGATATATTGTGATCTACAAATCAGGATGATAAATAGTTTCGAGAAGTCAAATGTTTGACTTTGCAAGGTACCAGCAATTAAACTTTATAACTGATGAACAATCGCGCCTTATACGGTGTCATCTTTATTCTGATGTGGCAGCTTTCTTTGCTACTCTCACGACCGTAACTGAGATACATGTACTTTCATCTTAACTTTCAACAAGATCACCATCGTATGTAATTATCTCGTCAGAGTGAGTGGATACCAGCCAACCGTCGGGCAATCCTGACAAAATACTAAGGGATGACCCTGCGATGAACTGGCGGTCGGCTGGCAGCCGACATCCACAGAAGGGTAGTTTAAATAATTATTCATCAGGACGGCAAGAGAAAAGAAAAGAAACAAAAGAGACAAAATTATGGTTACCGGTATAGATTGAAATTGGCGAGAAATATGACTTATTTTCCTAACTTACGTATTCCTTGTTCTTTACACATTTCAGTACATCATGGTAAAGCTTTTGACTCTTCTCGTCGGTGTTGCATTCCGGGAAAGCTTTCTTTATTCTCATACAGAGTATTTCATGGTCAACAACTTCAGGCATGTTTTTCATTTCAGCGCTGCGGAGAATCAAAACCTTTCTCAGATACAATAGTCTAGTGCAACAATTAAAGCTTTCTTGGTGATGAGGATATGGATGAGGATCCAGAAGAGTATAGTGCGGATGAGGCTGATGACGACAATGATGACGACGATGACGACAATGATGATGATAATGATGATGACGAGAGTGATGATGAGAATGAGGATGAGAATAATGATGATCATATTTGTGATGACGATAAAAACGATGATGAGGTTGAGAATGTAGATGATGATCACGGATGATGATCACGAATGATGATGATGATAATGATGATGATGATGATGATGATGATGATGCAAGATGAGGGTGAGGCTGAGGTTAAGGAAAAGGTTTGACCACTTTGGTTCGTCCATATTCCTTCATGGCTTCTGGACGTGAATTCTGTCGTTGCGACCCCTTGCGTTGAAATTTATTGTTACATAGCCCTTTTAACTTAACTGATTTATCTGATCATGAACTAAATACACACCCATGAAGCTCATGAGCATAAGCCAAAATATCCGCAGCTCTGCCGCTCCCCTTAGCAATGACGATGGGCACAGCTGGGTTGCTGGTTACAGATTTTAACACTGTGCGGATTGTGTTTTCACCTCCCTCAAGGACAAGAAGCACCACGGGGATACCATGTGATTCATCGTCAGGGGACGTTTCCTTTGAATGCCCATATTCTATAATTCAATCGCAATATAAAAATGTAACAGGATGGAAGTATTTGAATATCTGTGAGAACGTTTTTGATTTATGATGAACATGAATGTGCACAATATATTTAGAAAAGACGCATAATGCACCTTGAAGATATTAGAACATACTGACTAAAAATCTTGAAGCTGGCGTGTACTGCATGATTGCATCAACCCTTGTCTTGCTTTCCTTTTCTTGCACGTTACACCAATAGCAATTACATACTTACTTTTAGGAATCTTTATTGCTGCTATGTAGTTTTGAAGTTTGGTGCGCAATTCAATCTCGCCTCCATATATTCCTTCGGTCCCATCATCCACCAGGATGAAATGTGAATGATTGTTGTCGATGCACGAACCTTTGGATTCCAAACTGGAGGTCATATGATAAGTGACAACTCCCTGTGATGAGAAGCACAAATCATTTAAAGGAACACTGTTCTGCCCAAATTTCGCTTACCTCATTTCCACGTTGTCTAGCAATGTCGCCGAAATACAACTAAATTGAATTAAATGATTCTATGGAGCGAGGCAGAATTTTTGTTTTGGAGCGAAATGCAGGATTACAGCAAATAGCAGAAGATTGTAGTTCACTGAACTTGTTTAGACCTGATTACGGGAGTACAGAAATCAAATTTAACATTTTTGTCTATTATAAATTAGTTAATTTCCATGCTTTCATCAATCTCGCTGTTTTTTCCCCTGTATTTCACGAAACAGAATAGAATAGAATAGAATAAAGTTTATTGAGTTCCCCAGAGGGATCTTCATACTCAATTTACAAGAAACAAGAAGCAAGTTAAAAGCTAGTTTCTAGCCATACTTAAGCGACTCTAACCATGCTGTCAAGCAAATTCTCTCTGTGGTCTACTATGCCCCACGTGGCGATTCCAATCAAAGGCACCTGCGACGTTTTATCTTTCAGCTGTGCCCCGCGTGACATGACAGTGTGACCTTTGACTGCCTCTCCCACGTGACGCATCACGCCAGTGTTTGTTCCGCCCGTAACAATCCAAGCGCCTGTTGTCTGGGCGACCTACGAAACATCACATTGCAAGCATTTCAACATCTATCTATTCATCCCTCTGTGATTCTATTAATTTGAGACTGCTCTTGGAGTAATTTAGTTTAAGGAGAGAGATAACAAAGAGAGAAGGGCAGATTATCTTCGGTAAACGTGACGTTTTAAACAGGTACACGGCATTTTGTCGGGTCACTGTAGAGGCCAGAAGGGCTTGCCTCAGTATACGAATGCGGTAAGGTCTGTAGATGTTCAGCTCTCAGCCTTATTTTTTTGTTGTTTCCCTACAGTTCTAACATGTTTTTGTTTATTTAGACTATTCTCTTCTCACATCGCTGGTAGGCTAAAATAACCGGTTCATCATTTATCAAGCAGTTTGTCTTTGTTGATGTTCAGTGTTGTGCTGAAACTCATAGCGTATTAGTTTTATAAATACCTTATACATTACATTGAATGTGATTGCACGTTAATAACATAAATACCTTTAACAGCCCTTGTCGAAACAAGTTCTTTAATTTGTGATGCATGACAAAGTTCTTAGCTCCACCGGTCACAGAGATGACGAGGTTGGGTAACTGTAATCCCCACTCGCGTTCAAGAAGGCGTAGAACGTTTTTAGGATCAGCATCATGAGAAATACGGATGAACTGCCAGCAAAAGAAAACAAAATAAGGAAAAATAGTTAACGCATGGCTGAATAATCAGTGTTGTGCGACTTAGGAAAGCTAAATAATGCACATATGCGACACTGGACTAGTTGGAGCCTCACGAGTTTCTACAGGAATATTTTTGTTTAAGTAGGCATTCCTTGATCTCTGCATTATCATGAATTATAGAAAATTTCATTCAGCAAGCAACACTATAAACTGAAAGAGACTGTCGCATTTAGTAAATGTAGCAAATATGTAAGAAAAATGTTGAAAATTGAAGGCGGTATTCTTTTGCAAAAAACGCAAAATTTGCAGACGTTCAGTGTATGGTTGAGTGGCAAGGGTTGCCACCCAGCCACACAAACGTCTCTACATATATCGTTCGAAGCCGCCAATTTCATGCTTTTCTCTCAAACTTCGCGTGTTAATTAACTGATGCTCTTTCTGGTTTTAAAGTCCGTTAGTTTATCGGTTGAATTCTAACTTGCAAGCCGGTATAAACAGTATCAGAAAAGATCGCCCTGTAGTTAATATTCTGTATATGCCTACTGTGCTGACCTTTGCTCTACTCGACGGCCCTGCTCCAGTAAATTCAAGTTCTCCATAAGCGTCCGTTGGTCCGTCTGGCTTAGTATGCTTGTCTACCTCCCATTTGACATCTTTGGTTGGATTATTTGCCTGAGGCTGGTGATCTGTTTCCAAACGACCACAACAGCAACTGAAAAAAAAATCGCACAGCCACAATAGGTTGGTGTAACTTACTTTCTCAGAAATCAAGTTGGTTAAACTGACCTGTCCTTTACCTGGTCTGGTTGTCGCCAATCGTCGGCTCATGATAATTACGTAGCCTCAGTTTTAAGGGGACGATTAATTATGCAAAAGTCTATCAGGAAAACCTTTTCCGGCTGAGCCATTAGTCCTTGGTACTTGTTCTAGCCATGCCGCAGTGAGGCCTGACGAAGAGCAGCCCTTTGGCCCTTCAAGTCCGAGGGATGGACGATGGGCTAAACACCCATCCCCCCACAAAAGATAATTATATATATATATAAATTATTGTTTACCTAAAGCTGAAGCCTTATATGTCACGTGGCACAAAGTAATTAGGGGACAGGTAACATGACAGGAAAGCAAGTATTCCGTCTAAGAATAAAGAACGGTAAGGAGGATTTTACGCAGGCCATCATGATTGCTGTCTACAGAAACAACGCCGCAAGATACACAATTCAGGGCCCTCAGTAAGCTTCTTAACTCGAAAAATCAGTGTTTTCAATCAGTTCTATTCAGTGTCAAATCCAGAAAAAAAATTAAAAAGAAAAGTAATAGGCACATTCGTAGCTCGCTTTTTTTTCGGGGTGGGGGGAGGGGGGAGAACACTTGTTTTAAGAATCAGATGTTTTGTTTGTTTTTCTAACTTAGCCCACAGGACAATCGTCCAAAGGTTCTGGAGGTTTAGAAACGATAAACGAGAAAGCAGTGGTAGAATAAGTGAGAAGTTTCGTTATTTTTCGTGATTTAAAGGTAACAAAATTTCGAAAGTATGTGTGTGGAGTTAGTCTTCGGTAAAAAATTACTGAACATTGCCAGCTACTCTCAAAGGCATTCTATTGTTTTGCCTGTTGTTAGTCTTATGGAAAAGAACTACATCAGCATGACTGTCAGGTCCTTCCCGACTGATTGTGCTTGCAAATTAAAGAAAGTTGCTCAAAAAAGAAACAAAATTTAATCAAAGTTTCAAAAGTTGCACTTAAAGTTAATTTGAATCGTTGCTTCCAGCCAAAGCACTTGTTGGAACCGATTCAGGCTTTTTTAGGTATTTGAGGCTGCCTTTTCTATTGGCTTTAATGCTGTCATGATTATAGTGAAAGCTCTGAACTTAGCTTAATACCACGCTCACCTGTCCCAGCGTGAATAGAGGTTTAACACTACAACTATTTTACCGTGCCTTTAACTAGAAGTCAGTCAGTGATTCTACTAGGGAGGGTGCTATATTAAAGTCTACTAAAGGTGCGATATCTAATAATCAATAATCACTACTCGCTATACACTGGTCACTACTGGATCACTACTCAACATACTATAATATATTATCAATAACTTAACGATAGGAATGTGACAAATTTTGCGATTTAATATGCGAACCATTACAAAACCATTACAGTACCTATGTTGCGAACATGTTTATAAGCTACTCACGTACCGTCTTGATTCTTCCTCAGAAGGGATGAACTGAGTACAGGTTCGCTTCTTAAACGTGTCGTATATCCATGATTGCTTTCCCTTCGGTGTCTATTTAAGATTATTAAACTTTAAATGAGTAAATACAAAAATCATGTTCCAATCATTCGGTCCATTAATTTAAAGATTCTCCTTGGGATTTTTTTTATGGGAAGCATCGTGGAACGGAATTCCAGTAATGCAATCAGTTCTCGAGTTATTGGTTCTCGCGAGTGCTTTACACAAAGTTTTACATTTGTCATGTATGTTCAACTAAAAAATATCGAGATAAGATTCTTCCAACCCTGGGTCTAACATAATTATGACTTACAACAAGCAAGGTCTGCACCTCTAGACAGAACCTCAAAAAGAACAATCACTTTAATCCTCATGATCCTTTGATCATTATAGGGTTGCGTTTCGATGTCATCAGTCAAGAGAAAACTACTAAATCAGCAACACAAAAACGAAACCCTCTTTCATTTCCCTAAGTTACTATATTCCTGTCATACATCAGGGACACGCAACGAGAAAATTAAAGCAAATATGTCTTTTCCTATTTTGCCAATAGTTTCAAGGCCTTCTAAAGGCATGTTTATGTAAGCTAGGCAGGTTGATCTTCATTGATTCTATCGGCTGAAAACATAAGAGAATATCAGGGAACGGAATCTCATCCTTCGACTTTCCGAACTGTTGTTGTCTCTCTGAAAAAGTTAGCTGACCTAGTTCCCACTCTAAACAACATAGTTTTTCTGTTGATCATGAGATGACATTTCGCCAAACAAAGCTCCAATTCTCTAACATCAATTAAATCGGAATATCTCAGGCCTTTTGAACAGATTTTCCTCCGAAACGAACAGTTCGGTGAATCAAGGGCCATCTGATAGGCAACGAAAGCAAAGGCAGCTTGCGGTGCACACGGAAACAGTGAATTCCTGCAGCAGTTATTTGAGCCAAACTGTTTTTCTTTTATACATGCAACTGATATTTCATCAAAAAAATTAGCTTGAAATTTTCTATTTCATTTCGTCCCTGGAAATATCAAGAGTATTCCTCGTCTAAGTGGTCCTCGATTCCAGTAGTCTCAAGTTAAATTTATCTGAAATTAAATTCTATTTAATAGCCATCCTGACGCGTTTCCTGTAACTCGATCTCATTTTAGGCCAGTGATTTAAATGACTCGGTGACAAAGAATGGATTCTGATTGGAAAACACTCGTTTATGGCATACCGGCTGTTTTCTCCCTTATAGGTCTGACCTGTATGAATCCTAAACAGTGGATGATTTACCCGAGCTGGTCATCGAACTAACATTAATGCACGTAGCCTAACAGTTTACTCAAAATGATAATTCTGCGTTCCCTTCTTAAATTCTACTGACCTGAGGCAGCAGTTTTGCAGTTTTAATTCGAGTACCATCCAGCTCAGAGCAACTTTGAGCGGCCTCCGAGTGCCCCGATGGCTCCATAGCATTTGATTCCATTTTCAAAAAAAAAATAAAAAATTAACAACTTTTTTTGCGCTATCAGATTTACCCGTCAAACATTTAAAACAGGCAGAGAAGTTGTAGATTGATCAATTTGCTGCCAAGGGCCAGTCGAAAGCAGCTGAGTTATCCAGTTCGATTTTAGACGACTGGTTCTAACGCGGAAAATCCATCGTACAACGGAAGTTTTAAGCTCAATTCCTGTTATTCACAACGATTGCCGCACCTAGGAATTATGGTCAAGTAATCTGCAATAGTAAAATATTTTCAGGTAACCATTAAATGGGCGCACGAAAGGATGACGAAAACAACAAGTGTCTATTTCATTGTGTACAGTGTCAAAACGTTTCAATGTCTCAAAGTGTCTGATTCCAATAACCTGTAGTAGGTTAGCCGACAGTTTGTCAATTTTTCTCTTAGAACTGATTCGTGTGAAATGAGAAATGGCAAATAGTTGCATTTAGAACGTAGAACTGATGTTTATGAAGCATAATTCCGTTTGGCACATAAATTTTGTCACGCCTGGTGAATTTAAAGCAATATGTTTTAAGGTATGGTATAAACAGCTGAGTTAACTCACATCACTGAAGTGCTTCATCTGCCCCCCCCCCCCACCCCCCACCCCCCCAATAAGCGAATCTAATACAACCAAACTGCTGGAAAGTTGCATTATTTCAAGAAGTTTTTGTTTTAATTGATCTCAGTTGTTGGCATCATTTGTCGGAAGAAATGAGGGTTGTCCAATACTCCGACAAATTTATGCATGGCATTGTATTGTATTCACTTCACATAACAATACTATACAAAAGAATAACAATAAAGAATGAAGCAAAACAATAAGAAATTAAACAATGCTATGCATAAATTTGTCGGAGTATTGGACAAGTATGGAAGAAATACCTCTTATATAGTCAGTAATGTTTGTCTAGTTCGATAGCACTATAGCTAAGTAACTAATACAAACAGTGCACATTCTCCGTGCATCTGGTGGCTGATAAAATTTCACTCCGAATTAACTGTTCCTCACTGTTACATGTCCTCTGCTTGCGTTGATCTAACTGACTGCAGTCTAACTCTCTTCCATAGCCATCGAAATTTCTTCTCGCATGCAACGCAGATACCATCAATTCTAAGGCCGTAATTGATATCTTGACAAATGTATATGAGGAGAGGAGCTGATATAATAATATCTGACCTGATAGAACTTTTTGGAAGGTTTTTGCTCGATCTTTCCACGACATTCGAGTCCATTTTAATTGGAAAAATCAAACGTTTGCCCTACTAAGTCTGTATTCAAACAATTAAAATTCGGAGAGAAGTTGTACACTGGCCACACTGACACTGGCGTTCAAAAACGTGGCTGAGAATTACTTCGTTTCAAAGATTCTACACCTCCTCATTTCTCGATGCCGAAACCTTAAACGTGAAAATCAAACGAGCAACGGAAGTCTTAAGCTCAATTCCTGTTACTCAAAACAATCACCAAAGCTAGTAATTATGTGGTCAATTAGTACGATAGTAAAATATTTTCAGGTGGCCATTAAATGGACACAAGAATGCATTATTGAACAGTTGAAGTTAAAAACAATGCGGCCCTTTCCAGCTATCGTGTACAGTCGCATAGTACTCAACTGTCTGTACGACAAAGTTTACTTCGAAACGTTTTTTCGTTGGTTCTTGTTAAAGAATTCAAATGAATGAAATTAAAAAGGGAAATTTGCATATATTGGTTATATTGAAGAGCAGATGTTTAGCAAGCGTGATTCCGTTTGATGCACAAGGTTTGTCACACATGGTGAGTTTAAAGTAATTTGTTTTATAGGGTGCTGAAAAGGGAGCGGGGGGAAGGTTGGGAAATAGTTCCCATTTCCCAGTCCACTGGCAAAAACACAGTCCCAGTGCAAAACATAGAAGAACCCAGTCCCAGGATCTTAGTTCCTATTTTGCCCCTTCAGGACCCTCGTTTTAGGCTATGGTAAAATTTTAGTTTTAAGCTCCCTCTCCCTAAGGCTGTTTATTCCCCCCTTGCCCTCTTCCACGCCACCCCCCACACACCTTTTTCTCCCTTGTTGTTACTCATTAAGTTTACTGGCGCGCTTGAGAATAAGAAATATTATCGAACATCATCGGATTTATATTTTATCTTTTAAGAACCTTCTTGTGACGTCATCACCTGTTTCTTTTCCCATGCTTACATGCTACATTTTAAAATATGTATTTTTCGACTAATTTCAAGTTTGTCAGGTTGAGTTCAACGCGCTCCAAAATTTTTCCAAACTGAGAACGACAGACGTTTTAAACTTATGTCACACATTTTTTGCTTTGTCAGTGTTTTTGTTCTGAACCGTATTCCAATTGTAAAAATGCAAGCTGCTTTAGTTAAGACCATGGCTTAAAACAACGAACCTTTGAAAGACCGGAGGCATGCGCGGGATTTAATTAATATGGCGACACACTAAATTATGAGACACTATTTTACCATAAGATTCACTCACGGCACACCACGTTCACACGTTTTTCCCCTTTCTTCTATTTGAAACGTTAAAGATGTAGAATGATTTTATATTAATTCTGTCCTTTCTGATTGAAACCTCTTCATTCCTTCTTGACACTCAGACAACAGCACGCGAAGACAACGTTGATGTAGAAGACAAAACTGACCAAAACTGAAGGCAAAACTGTGCGACTATGATCGTTATGGAATCGTTCTTGTTGCTTTTCACTTTCTGAACAAAAAAATGCTTTACTTACAGATATATAGCAATATATTTGCTCCAATAGCGTTAAATTAAAAGAAAGCCATACGATGATGTACCGAAATAAATGCTCCGTGCATGTGTCGTGTTATAACCTATATCCGAGATTTTCCTTTTCCCCATTATTCCTGTTACTTGTCCTCTGAACTAATTGCCTCCATCCTAATTCTTTTGCATACCCTTTGAACTTTTTGCTGCAGTACAGATCTCTACTAAGCTAGTAATTGATAAGTTAACAATAACGAGTGGCTGTGAGATCTAAAAGACACTTCTTTGTGTAATAAGACTTAATCTCAGTATATAAGCTGTTTGACTTCTGTATTCAACCAAATGGAGCAAACTGACTGACTCTAAAGTTTGTAGCAAACTAAGTTTGTTAAAAACTTGAAACTCATCAAAAGTTCTAGCTCATCTAAAATGATTTAGTTAGCAATACTGACTTGAGATTGGGGTCCATCCAGCTCAAGGTTACTTTGAGCTGACGCAGTGGAGTTCTCAGTTCTTTCCATGTCATTCGAATCCATTTTATCTGGAAAAACCAAACCTCTGCATTCAACAAATTAAATTACGCAGAGAATTTGTAGACTGTTCATTTCATTGACAATGACTTGTGTTTCAAGGTTTTCACACCTGCTCACTTCTCGATGAAGTTCAAACGCGGAAAATCATCCTTACAACGGAAGTTTTAAGCTCAATTCCTGTTTTCCAAAACAAACGCCATACCTAGTAATTACGGTCAATTAGTATACAATAACAAAATATTTTCTGCCGATCATTAATGGCATGCAACACACTATAACAGTAAAATACTGTCCCATTCCATCGTAGGCAGTGACAGGAATCAGACATTACTCAGATTCATAAGTTAATCGTAACTCAGCTGGGTGATGAAAACAGTTTGACGTGAAATAAGTTTATCATTTTGTTCAAAGAGAGCGAATGTGGTCAATTTACATACCTTGTGAAAAAAGGGTATAGTGAAAAATATTTATTCCGTGTTAAGGCAATAGCATTGTCGCGGCCGGTTCCATAATGTATTTGCAGCAGTCAAATACATTTTAGGCCGAGATTAATTTAAATGGTTACCTCCGTTTCTGTCGAAGTCCTTCCCTATCCTCCCCCGGAATTAATTTCAGTGTAACTAAATTCCTGTTTCCTAGTAACCCATTTTACAGTTGTTGACCTGGTCTTTCGGCTGGAAGTGAGACTAGTCGGGTTGCCTTTAGTTGTCTACCATTTACAAGGGGAAACCGGTTGGTCCACGGTTTGTGCATGCAGCTGGTAAGCAAAACCTCCCAAATGGGAAATTCCGTTAGTGATTGGCGTGTACCATTTGTTTAATTCACTCTAATTTACAGAAAGATCGAATAGTTTAATTAACTATTGGCGCAAGGCCTGGAACTGGTGCAAAAAATGTAAATGAAACAAAATTTTCCATTCGGAAACGTTCCTTTTATTTTAGAAATTTTCCGGTCAGGCAAACCAAATTTGCCGAACCATTTACAGTCCAACCAAAATGTCGGTGGATTTTTTTGTAAATGGTAAGGAATCTTTGCTTTTTTATATAACCCTTCTTGCTTTCCATCAGCGCAAATCGTGTTCTGGTCATCATCATTTACACATGAAAAATAGGAAGGTTTATCAATTTCAGTAAAAAAACAAAACTTCATGAGGGCTATTGCCTAATTGAAGAACAATTCCTGAGTATACAACATAATTCCCGAGCTATTGAAAGGCTGTTGGGCCCACAATTGTGTACAGGCTGCACTCACTGATGGTGAAAATCGAGAAAGAGGCGATAATACCTGATCAGACTGGGACTGAGAAGTTAACTCGCTGTGCTTTTCGGGAAGAGAAAATAGTGTAAGAGCCAACCTCGTTCCCAGGACTTTTCCCCTTTTTTAATCCCCAAATTTAAAAAAGGGGAAAAGTCCTGAGAACAAGGTTGTGTAAGAGCTGAAGGGAGCAAGCTTACTTCTGTCTGTTGCATGAACGCTTCTAGAGTCTCATCACTACCAGTTGCGATCACATTTGCAACTACTTTAATGAATTAGCATACTCGCTTATATAGTTCGTTACATAATTATTCATGAGTGCACACTGCTAAATTCTTTCTCACATACTCACGACAGTACAACGCCTTTGTCTAGATAACGCCTCTTCTAAAGTGTGCGGTTGATAAGTGTGGTGCAAGGATACGAGAAAACCAAGCAGGTTTCAGAGGTGAAAGGGAAATTGTGTATCAGATCTTCTCTCTCAACACTCGATCCCACGGGTGGCCACCTTTGTGGACTTCAAACCGCGCCTTTGACACCATCCGTAGACCAAGCCTTGTGGAATAACTGCATCTCTGACAAGATACTGCAGTTAGTAAGAAACGCTAATACTGCGGCTCCGTGGGAAGGGCAGAATAAGACCCACTGAATTATTGAGGGCAACTGGCCACATTATGACGCTTATTCGTTGGTTTCTTTCTTCACTTTCTTTCTTTCTTTCCAACTTGCGGTCGTTCAAGTGGAACTCAGGTGCCGATCGAGTTTTGCTGTCCTGCGAGACAAGTTGCACGAGTGGTTCAGTGTTACACTAAAACTTGTCTCGCTCTCGACAGTAACAAACAGCGCAGGGGACTGGCACGAGATTACTTGGATGAAAGGAGCAATTGAGAACTGCCGGCAAAAAGTAGACTTCTCGCAGTGATTGCGGCAACAAAAATTTTGCGAGAAATGTTTACTGTAGATTATGTTACACTAGGAAACTACGCAAATTGTCGCAGCAAAATTTCAAGAAAAGTTAAACGAAATACTAGTATTGCCTAGAGTAACAGCGCCTTTTTATTGCATTGCCAATTTCGTTCGCAGTGCCTATTTTCTTCCTGGACTGAATATGATCAAATGCGCATTACAAAATATGATCAAATGCACATAACAAATTTAAAAGAAATGAACAAAAATAACTTAAACATTCACTCATCATGTATTCATTTCTCACTTTACTGTGGACATATTTGAGCTGCAGATGGGCGGAACATGTGTCGTATTTGAACCTAGTTGTATGGCCTCGCTCACCACAGTATACCATAGCGCAGTGGTTGGAGCATCCAACCGGCTCCTACCCAGAGACGTCTAGGAAGATCGAAGGGCCTGTGCTCGCAGGGTAACCGGCTCCTGGAAGGTCATGGGTTCGACTCCCGCTGGGAGGACTCAGAATTTTTTGTGAGTATTCCGGCTTGAGAGCGTAACGTTTCTTTTCAAGCTTATATGAATTCTATAAAATAACTGAAGAGCACAGAGTAATTTAACTAAATAATAATAATAATAATAATAATAATAATAATAATAATAATAATAATAATAATAATATTTATTACTTAATATTGCGCAAATTAACATACTAATAATGCATGATCAAATGCGTATTACAATAAACTATAACTACCCAAAGCTAACTAAAAATATATGAATATATCAAATAATTACATGAATTTACCTTAAAAACAATATAAATGAATCTCATGTTGACTTATTTACACTAAGTCTATTAAAGATACTTATAACGAAAATTAAATGTATATGTTTCATCAAAATCAATTAAAAAGAGAGTAAAATTTATTTACACCTATATTGAGTTAAAAATTCTATGCAAGTCGAAAATAGTGGGTCTTTAACTGTCTCTTAAAAATATTATAATTGTCCTGCATTCTAATGTCTTCCGGTAAAATGTTCCAGATTTTCGGGACAGCTAGTTTAAAAGCCCCGTCTCCTAGTGTCTTCTTTGATCGTGCACTGTAGTCCTCTAGTAACATACCCCCGTCCGATCTTAGATTATATCTGGAGTACTCTTAACTTTCGTTAGTCCCCTAAGGTACTCAGGGGCGTTGCCATAGATACACTTATGAGCAAGCATTGCTATCTTGAAATTTACCCTAAACCGTACTGGGAGCCAACGTAGCTTAACAAGTGTAGGAGTAATGTGATCATACTTTGCAGTGATTACTAACAAGGCGAGCTGCTGCATTTTGTAAATGTTGTAGCTTACTTAGCTGGACAGCTAGAACACCAACCAAGAGGCCATTGCAATAATCTATACGTGACATTATAACTGCCTGAACTATGGATTTCCTGTCATCGTAACTCAAATACTTTCTTTTACGTCCAATATTATGCAGATGATAAATAACAGATTGGCACGTTTTATTTATATGCGCAGACATGGTAAGATTCGCATCAAACCACGCCCCGAGGTTCCTAGCAGCTGTTACAGCCGGCACTTTTGTTTGGCCTACCACATTTTCAGATACATTAACCTTAACTAGCTGAGCGCACGTGCCTATAATCATAAATTCCGTCTTATCATCGTTCGGTTTTAGCTTACCTGCAGTCATCCAACTCCTAATATCTGTGATGCAATCTTGAAGAGCAGCGATAGCATCCTGCTCCCCTGCCGCGGAATCCGGCATGAACGATAGATATATCTGGGTGTCGTCTGCATAAG
>Ga0126336_10000456_pt1 | contig 16534 bp, 17 predicted proteins | sample SidCmetagenome_FD_92530 | JGI IMG/M metagenome (GOLD analysis project Ga0126336, IMG submission 92530) | Coral microbial communities from El Islote,Puerto Morelos, Mexico - Siderastrea C C metagenome | ecosystem: Host-associated > Invertebrates > Cnidaria > Coral | place: El Islote,Puerto... | reverse complement strand
ACTTTGATCATTTGTTGAAAAGGTGGTGTTGTATCAAGGAAATCGAAGTTTATCTTCTATGCGAAATTTTGACTTCAAAAGATACACTCCAAGGCCAAAAAAACTGTTGCGAGCCTCCTTAAGGCGGAGCGTATTTTCAATTGGGGGGCCTTGAAAACGAGGTTGTAAGGGGTCTGGGGGCATCCTCCCCCAGAGAATTTGAAATCTAGAGGCTCGGAGATGCTATTTGCAGCATTCTCCGTGAGATATTTATTCAAAAAAATCAATCTGGATAAGGTGTTAAATAAGAGGTATTTTTAGTGCTTACAGCAATATTTTCGAGGTTTTGTGAACGTGATACATATTTCTCAGCCTTACATGATATGTCCCGGCCTTAGTACATGTACACCGACACACATTTTTACACAAGCTCCCCATTTGTGGGAAGGAAGAGCACGCTGAAAAAATGTTCAAAATAAGTGGTGTAAAAGGGGTTATGTTTACATCGAGATACAAAATTATTGACAGGAAATGACCAAGGTTTCAACTTTCAGGAACTGTGAAGGGCTAATGCAACTGAATCGCCCGCAAGAAAGGGCGATGTAGGCGTTCTGGAAAGGTTTTTCCTGACTCGTCCCTAGTCGTTTCTCCTATATCATATCTTCATTTACAAGACACGTGTCAGATACTAAAGTAAAAGAACAAATTCAGGGCTTGAAGTCAAGTTCCAGGAAACAATAAGTCAGCAGCGCTAAATTTGTCAAAATTCCTCCTTTCACGATTTTCATCCAGGGAAACAAATGAATTTGCCACAAAAAATAAACATAGCTTGTCGAATCTCTCTTTTTGTGTGTTCAAAACGGCGAGATGTTTGAAAGTTCTTGCAGCATCCTTGATCGAAGCCACGTTTTGATTCGTTTGGCTGTTGAGAAAAACCTCTCTCCTCTCGCACTTGTCGAAGGTTTGACGTGAATTAACTTGCAAACAACAATGGTGTTGTCGATCAACTGTTGCTCACTTGGTCGCAGACCTTTAACTGCTGTTGAAATGTCTTGGAAGCTTCGCAAAGGGACTTCCCGGGTAAGGGCGGTGACATTGACATCGCCGCTGAATTTCGATACCAAATCGTCTACCTCTTTGGAAGTATCTTCTCCATTGGTTGCTATAATAAGCAGGGTCTCCAGACTTGGCGACCAATTGAAACGTTCCTTTATGATTGACATCAAGTGATCCACAGCTTCAAAGAAGAGCTTCCAGAAGTGGTCGCGAGCTGTGCTTGGGTATGTCGGTTCCGCAGTACCCACTTCACAGCGTAAAAGTGCGTGTCGTTTCCTTGGAACCGCTGGCTCAGAAATGACGGGATGTTACTTGGCCTTGATAAGGATAGTGACAAAAAAAATTAAGTGATGTTTCACATCTTATGCTTTCTAATGTTTCTACAGTAAGACGGGCAAGATTCTGACCTGCAGTAGCTGAAAGACTTGAAGATTGTGAGGACCTGTGTGCGCGAATATACGTTGACTCAAGTGGAGACCAAAGAAGAATTCAAACTTCTTCAGTTGGGCATCACAGCCGATAATGCGGGCTCGGACGTCAGGATCTACTCTCTTCTTAAGAAAAACCTCCCATAATTTCAAAAGTGATTCATATTTCACCAGTACAGCCGACCCTTTCTTCGCTACCACTTTCCTCCTCTATGTTCTCCTTTATGTCACCAAGAATAGTTTCTCGCTTGGAAACAAACTTAGTGAGCGCAGCAGCTCCTTTGCAGTATCCATTTTTGGGATAGCAGCTGACAATCTTTCACTGTGTCCTTTACGGATAAACTCTAGGAATGTCCATGACAATGTGTCACGAAAGCTTTTGGTTGAAGTTCTGAAATCCGTTTGGCGACCCCAGTCCTTTTTCCCCAGCATATTACTAACCCCGTCATAGCACTGGCCTCTGCATTTTCTTAAAGGAAGCAATAATATTACTATTAAATGCATCTTTCATTACAGACGTGATTGTGACAGCTTCAGTATTGGGAATCTGGTAAAATCCAATGAAATCCTCATGTGCTTCCAGGTTGTCGTCAATCCACCTAAGACAAAATGTCAACTGTTCCTCGTTGTTAATGTCTGTGTATTCATCACAAATCAACGAGAAATAGTTATTTCCTATTTCAGTAACCAAGTCCCTAACTGTGTGATTTGCCATAATACTAATCAGCTCATTTTGGAATTCGTGACATGTATATGTATCTCCTTTACTTGAAAACCAGTTTACGAGAGCCCTATCATGCTTTGCCCGTAATTTTAATAGCTGGATTAAATTTGATTCTTTATCATCATTCCCTTGAACAGCGGTCCCTTGTCTTGCGAGGTATTGCAAGGACTCTATGATCTTAGCTAAGCAGCGTCGATTTTCTCCCCTTGTCTTTCTTGCGGTCTCACTTGTCTTATCAACAATATTTCTGTGAGTTCTTGGAATTACCATTTTATATTCACCAGCAGCCTTGTGACATTCTGATGTTTGATGCTCTTCGAACCGAAGCAAAGCTTTTTTTCCAGTTCGAAAACCCTTTAGAGTAAAAGCTTGATCTATCTGTGGGGCATACTGCAAGTTTCCTTTCTCGTTCTGATTCATGCAAATATAGCAAAACGAGGAATCTTTCTTTCTTCATTGTGCAACCATGGATAGTCCCTGAACCAGGCGCTTTGAAAAGAGCGACGAATTAGTGGTTGATCAAAGGAGTGGCCCTCAGACTCCTAATAACAAAATTCGCCAAAAACAGCACTTGGATAAAAACATCAAACACTTCAAATCACACTTCTTTTTGTGATAACATGAATGGATTTTTATGACATGCAATCGCCAGTGATTTTCTACCCCAACCTTCATGAACATATTGGCTAATAAGCGCTAATCGAGCGAAGATTACCGGCAAGTATTTTTGGCTGAGCGGAAGTCTGGGGCAAGTGTCCACCAAACTTTTTGTGATGCAATGCATACTATCACTAGTGCCAAACCTACATAAACACTAATAAAAGACCGTCAGTCTAGAAATACACAGATAATCTCCCAAAATATCATGCACAAAGGATAGGTCGCTCAAAGATATGCTCGTGGGTGGAAGTCGCGTAGACCTTTCAACACAATTATCGCTAAAAATGTCAGAAAATGTCACACAAACAAGCACATGCACACGCATTAAACTCAAGAGGAACGAAAACCACATTTCACGGTTGGTTACCTTTAGATAGCCAAAAGAGATCCTGTATTTTCGATCCGCAAAGTGGGTATAAGTACACAGCAGAAAACTTATGCCAAGCTGAATGAAATTCTCGCAAAGGACACGAGCTTACATAAAGAGCAAAACCAACCCCGACAACTGATGAGATCCAAGGGAGGATCGAAACCATGGTCTTGCCGAGAAATGGAACATCATAGCATATTCAAAACACAGTCGAAAGACTGGCAGAGATACGAGGAAAAGATCAAGCTCATAAAACACGAAATTCGCAGTCCACAGAGGAGCAAGTCCATGCAAAAAACCTAGCGTTGACTGAAACAAACTTCAGCATTCTGCTACACGTTGCCTGCCTCTAAAGAAGCCACAGAGTTACCGTCGATAGCTATCCTTGAACAGTTATATGCCATCGTGCAACCGTAACACAATCCAGGCTCTGTGTTTCAGAAATTTGCAAGGTGATTGTAATATTCTAGTCTACAAAATATTGTGATTCGAACACGGGGCTAAGAAACCTTTCACAGTGAGCCGAGCCAACCAAACACAACTGATATGCCAATAACGGCATCAAAACGGCAGTCACTAAACAGACACTTTCAACCAGAGGTCCAATCCAATAAAGAAATCAAACAGGCGAAATGACCTCGAGATCAAAGTCTGAAACATGTGACAGTTAATTCTAGAGCTCGCTGTTCAGTCAACATCAAAAACCTCCAAACTATATGAAAACCATAGAATTATGTGAAGACCATCCCAGTGAAGGTGTTTCAACCTAAGCGGTTGAAAAGGAGAAACCTGAAAAAATTCAGGGTTGACCTGAAAAAATTCAGGCCTGAATTTTTTCAGGTTTCTCCTTTTCAACCGCTTAGGTTGAAACACCTTCACTGCGATGGTCTTCACATAATTCTATCTTTATCCGCGGTTCAAATATATGATTTCATATGTTAATGTTCATATATGAAAACCGCTACAAATACACAAGACGCAAAATAAAGCTTCAAAGGTGGAGATAAAAGCGGGGAACGAAAACATGGAGTAGGAATCGTGAGAAGCAGTCGTGTAGCCCCTTCTACGCCATTTCACTGAAAGCAGGTGTTCAAAAAACTAAAGATAAGCATTAAATAATTCAGCCATATCGTTTATATAAGAAGAATATTATCATAAAGCACCCCAGAAAGATATGTTGTACCAAGGTACGAATTTCTGGAAACCAATTGTAATTATGGCATTTTTTTATTTGATCCAGTTTGCGAGGTGGAGCCTCTTATAGATACGAAGACGGAGTAACAGCATTGTATTTAGATGGCAATGGAGCATATGCCGATGTACCATCCACTAACCTTTACAGGTTTCCCACGTTTTCGATCACGTGCTGGATAAAAGTGTTGGAGCCTGCCACAACTCCAGGCTACATCTACGCTGACTGGTCGAGTCCGCATCAATTTAATGTTTGGAATCACGGTGATTGGAAGACAATATGGTTCCAGCTAAGAAACGAAATGGGGCATGGTCTTCTGACTTCGTACACATCGTAAGTGGGCATAAGGGCTTATAACGTCCCCTTTTCTTGTTTTTGAAAATTTTTGTGGTTCACCTGTAGTGAATGATCTAATTGACTGAACGCAATAGCTTCAGTAATCGTTGTTCGAAATTTTAGAAGCAAATTGTAATACATCAAAACAGGAACTTGGTCCTTTCTTATATTCTAGAGAGATTCCTTATAACGTCTGGTTACACCTCGCAGTCACTTGGAATCAAGGATTGAAACTTGCTAAAACTTTCATCAATGGTACTGTAAGCGCAAGGAAAGTGGCTGACTCCAAGAAGACGAGCTATAAACTAATGAACAACTCACACAGCTTTTACCAGATAGGAGTCAAGAAAGATTCCGGAGAAACCTTCCATGGACTTGTCAAAAACCTCAAGGTCTTCACGAGGGTGTTAAGCAGCAACGAAATAATGAAGGAGATGAGCGGTATGTTATCGGCTTAAGTAACAATCAATATCATAAATATCCAGCTATATGAAAAACAATGAAACACTTATTTACGCTTTCTATCTTTCAAAACTTTTCCCTTCAGCATTTTCCTCTGATTGTTCTACGAACCCTATCGGAGTGTCCAACCCACACGTCATTCCTGATAGTCACATGACTGCTAGTTCCGCGGCTGCCAGTTCAGAGAGTCGATTCCAACCCGCGTTTGGCCGGCTAGGAGGTAACAGAGGTGACGGCTGGTGCTCAGGAACAAGTGCAAGCAACAGCGACTGGCTTCAGATTTACTTTGGTGACATGTTTACAGTGTGCCGTGTTGATACCCAGGGAGACATAGATGGTAACAAATCGGTCAAAGCCTTTAAATTGTCTTTTTCATCAGATGGCAACAGTTGGACCACTCACAAGTTTGACAATGGAACGGATGTGGTAAGACATTACTGTGTAAGGAATTTGCCTACGATAACTCGTTTTATGAAAAAAACAGATCTAAATCATCAGTACATGCGAATGAAATTTCACCCATTTTTCGAGGTTTATGTCTGAAACACTTTAGCATTTAACTTACTTGTTGCCACACCTATTGCATTATAAAGTATATAATGTGGAAACCCATGTGTTACACTTGAATTTTGTCAACAAGGCCTACATTTGGCTGGTATCACTCTTCGCGTTCGCAAATGTTGAACTTGTGAAATTCATGAAAATGACTGAAAAACTTACCATACTTGGTTTTCGTAGGTTCGTAAAACTCGTGACTTAGAATATACCAAATATGCCTTTGCTAGTTTATACAACCAGAATCCACAAAAAAAATTAGTCTGCCTCTTGAAAAGACCTGGATTTAGCTTGGTTCATCACCGAATTCCCAAATGTTGCGCACGTAAAAAATTAACTTAAACGAAAGCAAGGTTAGCTTTTACAGACTCGTATAAACCTACCAGCTACGATTTTCTACTGGATACAACTTGTGTTGGTTTTTGCCCTATTTAATTGCAGTCTTGGTTTCACAAAGATTTACAGCTGTCTGAACGGAAAACTATCAAGCAAAAAAACACTATTAAAACACGACGTTCACAGAACCATTCGATCATTCGTGTCACCAGCCCAATCTGCATCACAAAATCTAATACACTCCTCACTGACATCACTAGAGTACTGCAGACTGTAGTTCACAGTTCCCTTTAAGTACCTGAAAATCCTCTTTACAGTAGTGCAGTGTTCCTTTGTAGGATTTTCAGAAAACACATTGTTGACTGCAAAAGGGATGTCAAGTCGCGTCGCAGATGACAAATACAACAAACTTCCAACATCTGACTGGTATTCTGCTTGGTTGTGCAACTTGCTTTCGTCCGCAGCTTTAACAAGCTTAGAACTGGGATCTAACGGAGTATCAACTGGTTTAGCATTGTCTATGCCAAATTTCCTTAGCACTTTCTCTGTATAAGTGGGCTGGCCGATAAAGACTCTCCCACTTTCCTGAATTACTTGCATTCCTATGAAATAATTAAGCGTTCCCATATCCTTTGCTTCAAATATTCTTGACTTGAGCAATCTTAGCATCATCATGTGCCAGCAAGAATCACGTCATCTACATGGCCAGCTGTAATAAAGGCGTCATCACCCTCAACAGCATAAGTGCAGGGATCACTTGGAGTTTGAACAAATCCCATATACTGTAAGTGTTTATCCAATACATAGTTCCAGCACCTGGGCGACTGCTTCAAGTCATACAGGCTTTTGTTTACTTTACAAACTAAATGTTCCTTTCCCTTAACTAAAGCCCCTCAGGTTGTCTCATGTAAACCTCTTCTTCTAATTCTCCGCGGAGAAAGGCTGTATTTACATCCATCTGGTGCAGTTTCAGTCCCTTTTCAACAGCCAGTGCAATAAAAGTTCTTATAGATTCAAATCGCACTACAGGACTGAAAGTTTCATCATAGTCTGCACCGCACTTCTGGGAAAAACCTTGAGCAGCAAGAATAGCCTTGTGTCTTTCAAAAAGCCATCAGCATTATCCTTTACTTTAAAAACCACCTACTTCCAATTGCCTTCCGACCCTCAGGCAATACAGTCAGTTTCCAAACACCATGTTTACGAAATGAATCCATCTCTTGCTACATGGCTTCATGCTACTGTTCTGCATCTGGACCACAATGCCTCGAGTACAGTGGTTGGCTCAGCAACGTCTTCACTTGCAACTGTTATCAGATGGCTCTTTCTCATTTCCAAACTCACTCTCATTGAACTTCACACCACGACTCAAGATAACTCGCTGTCGCTCGCAGTCATAGAGACGATATCCTTTGGTCTCGGGTCCATATCCTAGGATTCCACACTTTCTGACCTTTGAATTGAGTTTCTTTCTCTCATCCTTGGGAATATGTGCAATATGCAGTACAGCCAAAACTGCGAAGGTGCTTCACATCAGGTTTTGCTCCAGTCCAGGCTTCAAGAGGCGTGGCATTATCCACCACCTTGGTGGGACTCCTGCTGTGTAGATAGGAAGCAGTATTCTGTACCTCTACCCAGAATTTCTGGGGTAACTTAGCTTGAATCAGCATGGTTCTTATTGACTCAACAAGAGTTCTGTTCTGGCGCTCAGCCACCCCATTTTGCTGTGGTATTTTAGGCACTATTAACTCATGTCCCACTCCTTCTGCCTTAAACAAGTTCTGAAACTCACTGGACATGAATTCACCACCATTGTCTGTGCGGAGGGTTTTTAGCTTGTGTCCACTGGATTTCTCTACTAAGGCTTTCCATTCCCAGGACTTGCTGAATGCTTCACTTTTCTGTTTTAAAGCATAACCCAGACATACCTAGTGTCTAGAACTACTCTGCATCCCCTGCTGACTTGTGAGTTATTTTTCCACGCAAGTCACTATGAACTAAGCCTAAAGGCTCATCAGCCCTCCTCGCACCACTAGTTGGTAGAGGACGTTTATGAAACTTTCTATGCACACAGAGTTCACAGAAATCCAGCTCGTTCTTTGCATCAAATCAAAGCCAACCACCAGATTATCATTCGCCGGTTTGTTCTAGTTCTGGGAACCCAGATGCCCATACCGCTGATGCCAGAGCATTTCCCTTGACAGATCAGAACCTCCATTTACTGCATTTGAGCTTTCCATTTCTCGCTGAAAGTCCAGGTAATATAAGCACCCTACTTTCCTTCCAATAGCAGTAGTGACTCCATCAGCACGCGTAATCTTGCAAGCACTGTCCTCAAAACTGACGAAGTAGCCAGCCTCAGTAGCTTTTGAGACACTGAGTAAGTTGCAGCTTAGTTGTGGAACAAGCAGAACACTCTGAAGTTTACATTTCTTGTGCTTTCCACCTGGAAGAGCCCTGAATAGTGTAACTGTTCCACTTCCAGTTGCATTGAGGACCTTTCCATCCCCGAGCTGAACTTCCACTGAGTTGTTCAACTTTACAAAGTCATCCATCATATCTCTGTTGTTACACATGTGGGGGTAGCACCAGAATCAACAATCCATGTTTCACCATTGTTGTCACGCACATCTGCTGTCAAGGCCTGAGTGACAAGTCCTAGTCTCTCAGTATCAGAGTCAGCGTTTTCCTTTGCAACAGCTGCCTTATGTTGCACTGGTTTGGACTCCTTGGTCTGTTTTCCCTTGTACAGGTCCTTGCAAAAAGGCCTAATATGGCCGAATTTACCAAAGCCATGACACCGTGGTCCCTTATTCTTCAATTTCTTTCCAAGCATCACTTTCTCGGATGAAACAGTTTCACGCTTGTTTAATTTTCGTTCTTCGTGAAGCAATCGTTCAGTTACAACCTCCATACTGCATTTGCTTCCAACGCAGTCACAAGCATATTAAACGAGTCAGGGAGGCTGGCCAGCAAGGTCACAACTTCATCTTCTTCTTTCATCGGCACACTGACAACTGACATCTCGTTGAAAAGTTCAGTCAGTGCTTTCGCGTGATTTTGTGCCGACTCTCCTTCTTGGGCTCTATGGTTGTTTAATCTGCGTCTTAGGGTCAGTTTATTAGACCAAGTCTTTTTCTGAAACTGGTTCTTCAGCTTTTTCCATACTGTTCCGCGATCCTCGGGTTCACTGAGCATGTACAACAACGAAGGATCCACCGAGAGCACAATAACCGGAAGTGCTTTGTCCCGTTAATTAACAATTTTTTTGTATTTGTCGGCATCAGACTCAGCAGGGGCAGCTTCTGTTCCACTTACAATGCCCCACAGACCGTCCTTCATCGACACCATTCGACACTAGATCTTCCATGTCCCATAACCGGTCTCGTTGCACGGTACAATCGCCTTCGCTTCCGCCATGTTTTCTTCGCAGTTGCTCGCACCGACAGCAAATCTCTAACGACCATTCGACTTCCATACAGCTACCAGGCTTCAAATGCGCGACTACTGGGCCCATAACCTGTTGGGTTTTGCCCTATTTAATTAAAGTCTTGGTTTCACACAGATTTACAGCTGTCTGAACGAAAAAAACTATCAAGCAACAAAAGCTATGAAGACACAACGTTCAAAGAACCAGGCGGCGAAGATGCCAGTCTATATGCAATTGAGGCTACGACGTCAGAATAATTAACGGATCAATGAATAAATAAACATTTCAATAACAATGTCAACTTTCAACAACTTGCACATAGCGAGCTCTTCCCAGCTGCGATTTGCAAACAGTAAATCTTAACCTCTATAAGCATACACAACATTAATCAGTAAACTGAATTGCTTTGTATTCAGTGTATTCAAGTTGACTGTTAACAGCGTTGAAGTACTTTTGCTTCCTTATTATCAACAAATTCATGTACTTGATACCTCTATTGTGAAGTCGAAATTTTTTCGTTATGAATTCGCTAACGCCTCATGCAGTATTCAAAAATTTCCTTTTTAGAATTCTTTATTGAAATTCAGTTTTGTTTTCTTCGCTATTCAGTACTCATCTATTTACTTGCTCCAAGGAATTTCGCCGCCGAGGAAACTCCCACACTATTGACAAGCATAACCTTACAATGCCAGTGCAAGCTTGGTATATTCGCTTTCACCCAACTGATCGTCATAACTGGAATTGTCTAAGAGTGGAGGTGTATGGGACCAAATGTAAGTTAAATCTTGATCAAATTTACGCGAAAGAGAAGTTTTCAATTGATTTTGTTGAATTAAATGCAAGCTTAACGTAATTCTGTGAACGAAAATCGGGCAACAGGGATTGAGCAAAAAAATCAAGCTGGCGTGGCATTAATGATTCAGGTTAGGGAAAGCAGAAGATTTTTTGTGGCCAGTCTTAACAACCAGAAAGGGTTCATCTCTTTTAACCAATCAAATGCACTACCATGATGAAGAACAATGAATAAAAAACGTTTATTAAGTTAGTTAGTTTCGCAGATGTTTTCAAGCTGTTCGTTGTCTTCATATTATAGGTGTGTTTTATTTCGAACGGTATTAAAATACCAGTAAAATATTTTTCCTTCAGTGTATCATTTTAACACATGGCTCATAATTAAAAACGAGTTCTTAACCTTGGATCATTTGAACTCGTCTTCTCAAGAATACAAGACCATGAAGACCAATGTGATGAATGAGGTAAAACAATCACTTCTCAGGTACTGTGACATTTAGTAGTTCTGAAGTTCGAAGCTTAAACAGTTGCGTATTTCAATACCGCAAATCATAATGGAAAACGTTTTAAGAAACAAGAACATTTGCCGCTTCAGTTTAAGAAAATTGCTTTCAATGCAAGTCCTGATAAAAAAAGAACAGGTTTAAAAATACCACACACTAACAATGCTAGATATAAAAAATGCTACCTTTTAACAATTTAACCATTAAAACTTCTTAAAATGTTTCGTTAAAATGGAATAGCAGGTCACAAGGTACAATGCTCGACAGAACTAGTTGAGACAAACGCAATTTAATTTGCGCATGTATTTCTCGATTTTGCTGTATGGAAGCTCAGACAAGATGGTAAAACGCTTTCCCTTTCTCCCTCCCCTTATCCAATGTCGTTTGGAAAGACTCAGACGATTCATCAAGCTTTTTGAAGCCTTTTTTGGCGATAAAACAACATCGACCACATGAGAGAGGAGGAAGAATTGTTCTTGTAAGCTAAGTGTAGAAATTCATAACTTCTTTAGAATTATTGACATTAGTTGCACCTTTATAGTAAGACGCGTGCTTGGTTGACTCTTATTTCCCCTTTTCTGATATTACTGTCACTGTTCCTAATGTTATAATTGCGTACATCATGTTTTTGTACTATAAAATAATCGGAAACAAAACTCGGAAAACTATTTGAGATAAATTCTTTAAAATGTGTGTCTGTCTTCTATCATGTGTGATCTACCTGTCGTCTTCACTGATGTCGGAGGTTGACCTCAAATTAAGCCTCAAGTTCCACTTGGTCAAAATTGGTAACTCTGTATGATTTTTTTGTGTCTGTTTTAAGACTCAGATGATTGTCGTCACGGCAGAGAAACGTTTAGCTGTCGTTTGAGGTTGTAGGTTTGAGTTTGCGTGTTGTTGAAAAGCTCAGTAATTTATTTTGAATAAGTATAACAGTCTAGCCTATTAAAGTCATTAGAGACTTCGTATTTTAACTGAAGTTACTGGAATGCTTTATCTTATTATGTAAATTCGTGTTAAAATCTGATCCTTTTCTGCAGTTTAATAATATTCTCACTGGATCGTATGGTTTCGTTATGGCCACGTTTCAACGATTTGGGTAAGATGTTTTCTCTTTGATTACAAAAAATTACTCGGATGGTGGTTATTTGCTAGCTAGGTAAAAAAATTATGTCGTAACTATTACATTCTTGTAGGAGATATATCTTTGATATTTCTAAAAATTCCATCTCTAAATCTCGTAGCAAAAGACAATCAAGACCTTGTTGGAAAAGACAGTTTGAAAATCTTTACAGAAACAGCTGCATCATTATATGCTGCTCGCCACAATTAATTTTTTTTTTTTGTTTTGTTTTTATTTTGCCACACCACAGAATGAAAAAGTGACGCGCCTTATCTATGTATCTGTTACCTGTTGCTGCAATATTATTACGCTGTTATTACCTCATCATAATATTGTTTTTCAGTGCACAGAGCCCTAGCATTGAGTCCAACACAACGTTACTAATGGCAGATATAAAGATTTTCTGCACCAACTCCTTTCTTAAGGAACAGCTGTTAAACAAAATAAAGTCGAGTCTACCGTCGGTACCGTTGTTTGACGGTGACTATTTGGAAGGAGTGGATACAGCAGGTAAGAGCAACAAACTCTTTGCTGTATTTTCTATTTACGGTATATCCTAATGATAGGTCACACTCGCACCACAGGTGGACCACACAGTTGGGTCACAGGTTCACCACCCGGTTTCTGTAACGTAACGTGAAGCAATCAGAAAGTATTAAGTTACTCTCCAATGGATGGGACGCTATTTCGTCGCTAAGTTACCAACGGTATTTTGTTCTGTTTCCCTAACAATCTTCCGGTGCCTATATATATACACCTGTTGGTAAAAAGAGACAAAATAAGACAAAGACTTTTGATTAAGGAAACAACACAAAGACCAGGCTGGAGTCACCCTCGTTCAGGTCAATCGTCTTCGTGAAAGCTTTTCACCCAATGACGTAGCTAAAAGCTGCAAGGGAACCATTTATAAAACTTTATTGTGTCAGTGAAAGCCAACAAACTCTTTGATTCGTGTTATTTATCCCACAGTTTTTAAAACATGTAATATTTTTAACGCTTGTGATGCAAATATATTTACATACTTTCTACCATTTACCTCCTTTGCAGTGATTCTTCACTTGGCTGCCTTCGTTTCTTTTTTTTTATTGTTTGTTAGTGCCGAAAAGCCCTTCTCAAGGCTTTCAATTCAAATGTATGAGTGTATTTATGAGTGTATTCATGCAGGTTTTTTCTTAATTTCTCATCATTTGCATTATTTCTCTATTAGTTAACTGCACATGTTCTTCGGCGACCGTTAACCTAAACTTGAGCAAGACGCTAGACCAAGCACAAGTGTTCTCCACGATGGATATGATGGTCTTAAACGCTCAAGTAAACCATTCAGCATGCAGCTCCTTAGCTTCACTGGAGTCATACTGGCACATCACCAGGGCAACCTTGAAATCTGGAATCTTTCGTACATTTATGTCTGGCGCCCTTGAAACCAGTCAACCCGTTTGGTCAATGAGGCAGCAGGTTCTTGACAGCTACTATTACGTCAGTTATATTTTCAGAATCCCTCCGGAACTAAAGGTCATAGGATATGACTATGGCTACATTTTAGTTCTGCAACCTCCACCGATTGCTAACGTTTCAGGAGTGTCGATCGCAGCCCAAGGGGACGGGAATATAACACTGAACGGTTCTTTGTCCTATGACCCAAATGCGGACAATGTAAGTCCCTTAACTTTCACCTGGTTCTGTAGAAGAAGCTACGAAGCATTTCCTCAAATTGATCCTCTGCCAATTGTCGATGTCCCAAATGGAAACGCGAGCGCATCTGGTGGTTGCTTTGGTTTCGGTCCTGGGAGACTTAGTAGTATAGAAAGTGTTCTCATTGTGAATGTAGATCAGATGGAGGCGGGTCAAAGATATGTCTTTCAACTTGTCGTGTCAAATGGCGAGAAAAGCTCAAAGGCTATCCACTGGCTTACCGTGAAACGAAAGGCATTCTTCATTAGGTGAGGGCCCGTTGATTTAGCTAGGAATTTATTTATTAGAAGACTAGCCCCACTGACAATGAAATAATGTCACCTGAAGGACTTTTTGGCATGTTGTACAGGAACTTTCAAAACAATTTTTATATAAAAGAACTTAAATTTTGTCGAAAATTTGACTTTTTGGCGTCACGATCATAAACACATGTGCGCTAAAAAAACAGCCTGAACAACCAATGGATCTTTGGAAAACTAATCAATAACAGTTAATTGACATCAATTGGTATCGACCAATAGATGACTAATCGACAATTACTTGAAAAGCCTTATCGATTATTATAGTCTAGCGTGTTGTTTGCAATCCCATGAACATATTATTTTCTTGCAATTTTGTCCCTTCGGTCACCACTTCTACAAACGCGATACTCCCAGCCATCTCAAGTTGCAATACATACATACATACATACATACATACATACATACATACATACATACATACATACATACATACATACATATATGACTTTATTTTATCTCGAATTTACAGGGTAGCTAAAAAGCTAACATCTTCAAGAACTGTATCAAAAACGAAGGCAAATGTTTCATAAGATTACTGATGAAAAAGGCTGAGTGCTTTTATTGTTTCGAGGTCTTTGGAACCATCTGATGAAGCCCAAGTTGTGGATATATCTTCATAGCATGGATAATAAACAGAAGATAATTGTCACTTTTTTTACGAGTAAGATTTGTGTGCTTTTGTTAGCAAAATTAATTACAGAATAAGAACACGATGAAAATTCTCGGAAAAGATTTCCGAGCTCCCCAGCAGGAATCAATCCAACGACCTTCCAGTTACCGGTTGGATGCTCTAACGACTGAGTTATGGTGACTTATTCGGTGAGCAGGTCGCTGGCTTGAGGTTATAAGTCTCAGGACTTCGCATCTCGCGAGTACACTGGACACTAATCATATAAGCAACACTAAATTTCTTGCATCTCGGAAGCACATTAAATAAGTGTTGTGTACACCTAGAGATTTCGTGAACCAGCCAATCACCCAATGCTATAAAAATGAGAAAAATTTCCGAGGATTTTCTTCGTGTTCTTATTATCTATTTCATTTTCACAGCATTGGGTGGTTGGTGGTTCACTAAATCTCTAAGTGTACACAACACTTGTTTAATGTGCTTGCAAGATGCAGGTAATTTAGTGTTGCTTATATGATTAATGTCCAGTGTACTCGCGAGATGAGACTTATAAGCCCAAGCCTGCGACCTGCTCAGTGGTCAGAGCATCCAACCGGTACGTGGAAGGTCGTGGGATCGATTCCTGCTGGGGGCTGGGAAATTTTTTCCGTGAATTTTCATCGTGTTCTTATGATCTATTTCGTTTTCATAGCATTGGGTGGTTGGATGGTTCACTAAGTCTCTTTGTTAGCAAAAGCACGTAATTAGCAAGTAGTCGCTTGCTAGCAATGCTGACAAAAATGCCACATTTTTCTCGTAAACCATTTACGGCAACATTTGCTTTGGCGGTCAAGAAAAATCCTTATTGGCCTATGTAATCCTAAAAGTACACATTAGACAGGTATATTGACAGTTGAATTATTCAAGAAGTGGCAAACGGAGTGACAAAATTAATATAATTGGCTGTTGTCCAGCCGGGAAGCACAACAATTCAAATATTATGATCCAGCTGGGAAGCTCATGAATTCAAATATTATAATGTTCACCGAGTGCGGAACGCTTGGAGCAGAGAACAGAAAATTCAAGTTTCTATACTTCTTGTGACTTCGTACCTCTAGGTGCCAAGTACACGCGCGCAGAGTGTTCAGTTGAGTATAAATGTTCACGAATTGCAATATAGACGCAAATTCAAATTTGAACAGTTAACTAATGAACCACTGTATGTGAAGTGGATACCACTAAATAATTATCAATTTTGTGCAAGTTGTGAAATGTGCATAGATAAGTGGCGTGTAGCACTCGCTGGAAATTGGTGCGCGTTGTAAGGTATACATCTAAGTAATTGGGAGTTGAAGATATGTATATGAGTTATCGTAAAATTGCAAAACGTGGGACATGCATGCCCTGTTTACCTGGGACTTCAATTACATTCAAATAAATCTGCCATTCATCGCCGGCTGCATGTTGTTTGTGAAGCTGGGGGATCGTGAATTATATTCAAAACGACTGAATGGCTGGTTGGTGAGTGGGTTTTGCTACCATGCTTGCTTGCTTGACTGACCGACTGACTGACTGACTGACTGACTGACTGACTGACTGACTGTCTGACTGGCTGGCTGGCTGGCTGACTGACTGGCTGGAGGTTTGTTTGGTTGCTTAGTTGCTTGGTTACTTGCTGGCTTGGTCGTTTGGTCGGTTGGTCGGTTGGTCGGTCGGTCGGTCGGTCGGTCGGTTGGTTGGTTGGCTGGTCGGTCGGTTGGTTGGTTGGTTGGTCGGTTGGTTGGTCGGTCGGTCGGTTGGTTGGTTGGTCGTTCCGGTCGGTTGGTCAGTCGGTCGGTTGTTTGGTTGGTTGGTCGGTCGGTCGGTTGCTTGCTTGCTTGGTCGACTGACTGACTGACTGACTAACTGACTGACTGACTGACTGACTGACTGACTGTCTGACTGGCTGGCTGGCTGGCTGACTGACTGGCTGGAGGTTTGTTTGGTT
>Ga0126336_10000455_pt1 | contig 16544 bp, 14 predicted proteins | sample SidCmetagenome_FD_92530 | JGI IMG/M metagenome (GOLD analysis project Ga0126336, IMG submission 92530) | Coral microbial communities from El Islote,Puerto Morelos, Mexico - Siderastrea C C metagenome | ecosystem: Host-associated > Invertebrates > Cnidaria > Coral | place: El Islote,Puerto... | reverse complement strand
TGGGAGCAAAAGTAACGATAAGTTCTTCTTATCTGTTCTCAAAATGTGACAGTGCTGCAAGTATTTTTTTGGTAACTTAATTTTTGCACCTACTGCTCGAACGTTGAGCGGAAATCGTCTTAATTAGTCATTTTTTTCAATGCGTGTCATCTTCATCATGCTTGAATTATTTTCCCGAGCAGTTTGGTTTGAACGTTTTTGCGAGTTTCCAATTTTGCTATATGTACTTTTTGCAATTTCAAAAACAGAAAAATGTCAAGAATTCACGTATCTCAAGAACCACTCTACTTGTTAGAGTACTAGTGTTGTTGAGCCTGTCTGTCTTCCAGAAATTGCCGAAGTAATCAACTGTGATGACGCAGGCTGCTGTCATCTCCTTGATGGTTGCATTGATACCAGGATTCAGGATTCTGCTCCCATGTGGACTCTTTGTTTGGTGTCTGCACGCAGAACTTACGGTATGACGACTCTTTCGCCCCTGAAAATCAAGACATCTTACACTGACAGGTCATCTCTAAAACTGTGATACGGTACAGTGTGACTTGTGCAGGTGCGTCTCTTCTCTCAGACGGCAAGTCTTGCAGACTGTTAGACTTCAGGAGCTGCAGTTTTGTGTCTTGTCTTTTATCTCCTTCAATCACTGATCCGAGATTGGGAGAAAACTCAGTTCACTTCACTTTTGGATAATTACGACAACGCCTTTGACCAAAACATCAAAGGTTACAACAGCTCATCAGGTCCATTCGAGGCCAAAGTCAACATATTACTTGTGGCACCCCCGAAGTGGAAAGGCCGCCTACCGCAGTGCGCCCGTAACCAGTAACTAGAACTCCAGCAGAGGTTTGATGAACTTGCAATTGAAACATTGGGTGTCTTACAGTTGCGCTCAGAAGACATCGACGTCACAACCTAGTACCTGAACCCTTCATTTTTTGTCAAAAGATCCAGCATCGTCTACTGCTTATCTAGTCATCACATTCGCTGATGTTGGACGCTGCAGTAAGCCCCAGCCTTCCCTTTTGCCTGGCGTGGACTCGAACTTGCGCCATTTAGCCCAGTAGAAGCACATCTAACATTACAGGAAGTTCATCAATCCTCGCACCACTTAACAGGGCTGTTGCTGGTTGCTAGTCTAGTGAAAAGACGACCTCCGCACTTATTTATTACTTTGTTCCATAACGCCTAGTTAGCTCTCGCTATTTCTCGGGCTATCTTGCTTCCCAAACCTAAGGTCTTGTGGAATGTCACTGATGGAACCGTCCACAAGCCAGGGATAGGTGCCACAATGTACATTACCCATGATGGCAACCTACATCTAGCAGTATTCTTGAGTGAAAAACTACGAAGCTCGCAGGCTATAATAACTTTCCAAGACGTGTAGCGTCTAATCTCATTATACGTTTCACGTGTAGTGGTTCTAGACCTAGAACATCTAACCTTTGATACTATCAATGTAACCTGGCTTCGATTGCGCCGCCTTTACTAAGGTCACATTGGAGAGTCGATCGTATACAGGCTAGTGAGGAAATTAAAGCGTTGTTTTGGTGAACCTGTTCGGTTAAAAATTTTCTTATCAAACTAGAAAACTTCATCGTTTTGTTCAAGAAAGATTCTTCCCCTATGTACCCTTAGTCCCACGTGATTTACAAACTAACATGCCCAGCTTGTAATGCTGAACACATAGGTAAGACTGATAGTTGTCTTAGAGTACAATTAGACGAACGTAGCTCTTGTCAGAAATTATACATTTAGTGTGTTACGCAATGACAGATGAGTGATGAGTAATTGACGTTGATTAGTGTGAAAGGACGCTTAAACATATAAACAAAAGAGACGCTAAGAGATATTAACAAGAGCAAGAACCTAACTGAGTATGGCCGAGAAGCAGTTAACCGAGCTGGGAAACAAGATCAAAACACTGAATTTTCGGCTCAGCAAAACAGACGAGATCATCGAGAAACGAGACAGACAAGCTTAAGAGAGACATAAGGCGTCAATTGCAGGCATTGTTGATGCAGTGGGTGAGCTTAAGGATACTATGGAGAAGCCGAAATTCGCGAAAGGCAAAAGCGAAGAGGACATCGCCGCGTGGAGCCGAGATATCGAGGAAGAGGTTGAGATGGCTGATGAAATGACAAGGAAGATTCAAAAACACATAAAGGCCATGGATCGCGAGCAGCAGAAAGAACAGGCGGTTGAAGAGCATAAGAGGAGATTGGAGTTCGAGCGAGAAATCCTGGAACAAGAGGCAGAATTCCAGAAGCTTCGAGATCAAGAGAAAGCAGCTTAAGCAGAATAGCTTAAATTGTCTTCAGCAGCTAAACCTCCGAAACTTTCCATAACAAAGTTTAATGGAAAGATAGAAGAATGGCTTCCTTTCTGGGAAAAATTCATTTCTGAAATTGATCAGACAAGTCTGGCGCCCCTTACTGAATTCGGCTATTTAAAATGGCTGTTGGAAAAACACGTGAGAACCGACATTGACGGGCTGCTATTTACCGAGGAAGGCTACGCAAACGCGAAAGCTATTCTCGAAGCGGAATACAGTCAGCCAACCGAGATTAAGTGAATTCATATGTCAGAAACATCATGATTTACCAGTAATTACAGAAGCGAACCCGACGAAAATAAAAGAATTCTACAAGCAGCTGCAATTTAATGTACAGAGTTTGGACGCGCTTGGTAGGCTGCGGATGTTAAAGGAATCGTGAGATCGATTCTGGGCAAAGTGAGGGGTATTAAAGCTGACATAGTACGTGGTAATGAGACCTGGAGGGACTGGGATTTTAACGAACTCCTAAAAGAACTCAAGAAGTGGACTGATATTAACCCAGTGGAAGAAAATGCCGCAGAAAAAAGCCCAACCAACGAAGGAATTTTGCTTGAACAAACAACACCCACGCGTGTTTTCAAAACTCAATCTCAACAGGAGCCACGTGCCGGAAACCAGTGTATTTACTGTGACGATGACAACCACAAATCCGTAAATAGAACAAAAGTTACCGGAACCGACGAGAGGCATAATATATTAGCCGAGAAAATACTGTGCTTTGATTGCACTAGGGCAAGGCATCACGCGGGAGAATGTAAGAGTAAACTAAGGTGCCAGATCTGTAATCGAAACACCATATGTCAATTTGTCACAAGCAAGATAACAAAGTGAATCCACTCCTTGTCGCCGCAGGAATTTCACCCGCGCGCGTGACATATCCAGTCGTTGTTGTGGAAGTTGAGGGGATAAAATTTCGAGCGTTGTTAGACACAGACGCAGGAAGTTCATATGCATCCGCCGCACTTCTAGACCGAATTCCAACTAGTAAGAGAAAGAAATAAATCAGAAAGATTGAGATGTTGTTTGGGGTTGTAAGCACGAGAAGTAGAACCGGCCACTATCAAGATTTCGGACATAAACGGAAAATTTTCCCTGCCTGTAGAAGTGTCAAAAGTAGATAAAGGAGAACCGTTATCTCTTGAAAATCCAAATTATCAAGAGATGATTGCAAAATATCCACACTTATCAGGATCGTTGTGAATGATCCGGACACAAAGAGGCGCTTACCAGTGCACGTAATTCTCAGAGCCGGCGGGTACGCTAAACTGAAGACCGATAGTGGGCCAAACATCGGCGAGCCTGGCGAGCCTGTTGCTGAGTTAACACAATTTGGGTGGATTATCAGGTCGCCAGGAAAAGAAACGTTAGACTTAACAAATATGCTACTTACACAAACTTTGCACTTGGATTATGAAGAACTTTGCTGCCTCGGTGTTCTTGGCCTGTCAGACAGACCAGACAATGATCAAAGTATCGTGTACGCCGAGTTTAAAGAGCAGCTTGTGCGAGATCAGGAGTGTTGGTACGAGACCGGTCTACTCTGGGGAGGAAATCATCCTGTCCTGCCGAACAACAAGGAAGGGAGCTTGAGACGACTAGCGACTCGTAATAAGAAGTTTGAGTGCCAGAAACTGACAAATGAGTACGCAGACATCGTTGAGGAACGAAAGAAAGCAGGCGTTGTCGAGGAAGCAGAGAAGCCCAGTGTTAGTGCCCGAGAGTTCTACATTCCGCACAAACCGGTTGTGTGAGCCATCGCAGAATTTACAAAACTACGCATCGTCTACGACGATGCATTTGATGGCGCTCCGTCTCTTAACGGGGCCACCTCTTCAAAACAAACTTTGTATGTTAGTACGAGGACGGTTCAACCCTGTAGCCATCACTGGTCATTTGCAGAAAGCGTTTCTTCAGTTGAAGATTAGAGAGTCTGACCGTGATGTATTGCGATTTCACTAGCGTCGAGATGAACACTCTCCCATAGAGACTTTGAGATTTACTAGAGCGCTCTTCGGTCTAACGTCGTCCCCCTTTTTGCTAGGGGGAGTTATAGAAGTACATCTCAACAACTGGGAGGAGAAGGAGCTGGAAATTGTCACAAAGAGTCGCAGAGAGCTGTACGTCGATGATTTAATTTCCGGATCAACAACAGTGCACAAGACTCAAGAACTGAAAAACAAAGCGACATCTTTCAGGACGCGTGCTTTAAGTGTCACAAGTGGCATTCTAATGTCCTTGAACTTGAAGAACCAGCGCAAACGTCAACAGAAGAGGAACGCACGTATGCAAAGCAGCAGTTAGGCATTCCACAAGGAGAATTTTCCAGTCTACTCGGGCTCCCGTAGAACAAAGACCGAGATACAATAGGTGTAACTGTCCCAGCTGAGAAGGCAACCGTAACAAAGAGGGTGACTTAGCTAAGCTAGCTAAGATATATGTTCCCCTGGGATTCGTTTCACCAGAGACACTAAGGGGCAAGATGATCTATCGAGCAGTCTGTGATTTAAAGGGAGCCTGGGACGCACAGCTATCACATGATTTAGCAAAGCTGTGGGACAAGTGGTAAAGCAGGCTACCACACCATGTTGAAGTACCGAGATCGCTGGCCGTTCATCAGGAAGAGATCGAACAAATCGAGCTACACTCATTCGGCGCGTGCGCAATCGGAGTTGCGGCCTGTGTTTACGCGGTCGTTCGACAAGCATCTGGGGTTAATCAGGGCCTAATGGCAGCAAGGTCGAGACTGTCCAAACAAGGATTAACCATCCCACGACTAGAACTGGTCGCTGGCCACATGGCTGTAAACCTTGTCGCAAATGTGAGAGATGCTCTGGGTGGGCTTCCCGTAAACAGCATGCACTGTTGGCTGGCTGGTTCCGTTGCCTTGTACTGGATCAGAGGTCAAGGAGAGTATAAGCAGTTGTTATCCAATCGTGTACAGAAGATCAACAGTCAAGAGGGATTGGCGTGGCGCTATGTTCCCACAGCAGACAACCCCGCTGACCTCGGGAGTCATGGAGGGCATGTGCAGGGAGCTGATCTGTGATGGCAAGGTCCTGAGTGGCTTGCAACGCCAGAACAGTGGCCAGCGGATGTACTCAACGAGCCGTCAGATGAAAGCCAAGCCGAAGCTAAACTTGTGTGCCAGGTGCTAAACGTTACAGTTAACGAGGAAGATGAAATCGGGGAAACACTACACAAGTTCCAACTGCAGAAAGCCTTACGAGTTTGTGCATGGATGCGAAGATTTGCACACAACTCTCTCCGCAGTCGAGGAGCACTGCGCATTGTGGGACCACTATCAACTGAAGAGACAGACCGTCAGAGGCTGTTGTGGGAGAAACAGGCTCAAAACAGTTCCGACATTGAACATGATCGCTTGCCACTTAACTTACAGCCGAACCAAGAGGGCCTATTGGAGTGTCGGGATCGAGTACAAGAAGAGTATCCAATCTATCTGCCATACACCAGCATGCTGTCATTTCGAATCGTAGAGCAAGCGCACCAGCAGATGCTGCATGGGGGAGTGAAGTTCACAATGGCCAAAGTACGCAGCCGATACTGAATCCCAAGATTAAGACAGCTGGTGAAAAAAGTACGCGGGAGTTTTCATGAATGTAAACGAGCCCAAGCAGTGGCATACGCAGCTCCGCTGCCTGGAAACCTGCCACCTACCCGCACTCAAGGGACCAGCCCATATCAAGTGACCGGAGTGGACTACGCCGGACCACTGCGTTATCGAATAACAAAGCAACGAGAGGATAGGCATATGTTCTCTTACATGCCTTCAGTCTGACGAGAGGCGTTTATTTAGATCTCCTGCCAAATCTAGAAACAGCAGAATGTCTGCGGAGTCTTAAGCAGTTTATCGCGCGCTGAGGGCGACCGGGGCGAATCTACTCCGATAATGGCCGTACCTTTGTCGGTGCTGCAAAATGGATGAGAGCCGTCATGAAGGTCGAGCGACTGCAGGACTACTTCTCAACCAACCAAATCAAATGGCAATTCAGCCTAAGCCGCTCCCCGTGGTGGGGCGGATAGTTTGAAAGAATGATTGGTCTAGTTAAGTCTGCCATGAACGGGATCGGGAATGGAGTCCTACCCTGAAAAGAACTACAAGAAGTGCTTTTAAACGTGGAGATAACGCTTAACAACCGACCTTTAAGTTACCTTGAGAATGACGTGCAGTTACCTCTTCTGACGCCCAACTCCATGCTGTTCTCGAACAGTAACCTACTTCCAGAGTTACAGCCACACCGCGTCGAGACCGCTGACCTGCGCAAGCGAGCAAAACACCTGCTCAAGTGCAAGGAATCAATATGGCGCGGATGGTCCACAGAGTACATGCGCAGCCTTCGAGAGAGACACCGAGCCAAAGCAGGAACTGGAGGAGGTATGCCCTCTATCGGTGACGTTGTGATTATCAAAACTGAAGACAAGAACAAAGGAAAATGGCCACTGGGCATCGTTGAGGAGCTGATCACCGGAAATGACGGAGTTCTTAGAGGAGCGAGACTGCGTGCTGGGAAGTCTCGTATCGAGCGACCGATCCAACACTTGTGCCCCCTGGAGCTCTCGTGTGACAGGCAGCAGTTACCAGCACCTGTGCAGATGAACCCAGAAGCGGCATCATTCAGGCCGAGACGAGACGCAGCCATTGCAGCGCGTTTGCGTGTACAAGATATTACTTAAGACGAAGAGTGAACATTGAACATTGTTATCAGCTTGCACTAAGCTGTTGAACAGATATAGAGGCAGTCGTTTTGTTTACTATTTGAGATGATTACTATTGCGATTATTTCTTTACATAGGTTAAACTTAAAAAAAAACATGTCTCCTCCGGAGATATATCGGGGGGGGGGGTTCCTTGAAATTATACATTTAGTGTGTTACGCTATGACAGATGAGTGATGAGTGATTGACGTTGATTAGTGTGAAAGGACGCTTAAACGTATAAACAGAAGAGATGCTAAGAAATATTATTACACAATCTACAGTCATCGTGATCGAGCTAGAGAGAGAATTTTCGGAGCCTTATGGAGCGAGCGAGTTATCGGTTATCTGGAATAAATGAGTTCAACAAAGCTTTACCACAATTCTGCCACGTTTCAACGCTTGCACAGTTGCGAGCCGTTTAAGTTTTTGTTACCTTTGAATAATTTACCTGGGTGTATTAAGAACAAAGCTGATATCGTTAACTTTAAATCAAACGTTCACTATTCTAAACAACGCAACTATTCTTGCTTACAACAACAATTATAGCAAGAAAACCTGTGGTTTATCAAAGACGCGCCCCAAAGACGCGCGGTTCATGAGCTACATGAATTCTTAACATTTTCTGTTTTTGAAATTACAACAAACACAAACACATATAGCAAAAATAAAAACCCGCAACAGCTTCAAACCAAACCGTAGTTTGCTGTAGAATAAAACCTCTGAATTCTCCTACAGCCCTCCCATTTTCAGTATTTTACAATACAGTAAGAAATGCCATGCGTTTTATAAAATTGCGTTTCCTGTACATTTGCGTGACTACTTGTCGAAAGGTGATCGCCAACTAAATTCCTGGGGTTGAAGGTTAAATTAACTGTCTATATTAAGGCATTTAGTTGAAGTGTTAGCTTTTTTTCACCGCTAAATGTTTGGCTTCGATCGCGACAAAATTTACCCAGTGTAGATTCTAGCGTTTTTGTTCCCTCCTTATATGAGCTAGATTTCAAATGCGTGAATAGAAATAATTTGTGAGTTAAAGACAGACTTTTCATAAGCAAATAAATTCAGTAAAGGCCTTAAAATTCTCAGGAAGTCCAAGGCCCGAAATGTATGCCTCATTTCTTAGTTGCCGAAATTCAGAAAAGCCTTCTCTTTGAGGAAAATTGTATATTCTCTCCTGGAAAAATTACAGCAATTAATTAGTTGCTTTGAGCCATTCAGTGTACTCCGATGTCCGGCCCATTTGGATGGAGTCTTCTAGAGCTTCCTCATTTGTTTTCACCTTTTAAATAGCGTAATTGTGATCCGTTTTGTGTTCAAGACCCTCTTGAAAATCGTTGTGTACAACAATCGGTTGTGCCACTATTTTTCGAATTCCTCCAAATAAGCGCCAATTAATCGTCCAGTGACCTTGAACAACCTACTAAGACGACATTCCTTTCTTTGACGGTGCCCCAAAGGTCCGTCTTAACCAGTTATGTTTCTTGGAGTCTTTACTAATTAAAAGGTACAAACGTCAGCTTAATTATGGTATCAAAGCTGCCAAAGAACTTGTATTGACTTAGTCTTAGTCTTAGGATTAATTTTAATTTTAGCAGTTAACATTTTTGTTATACTTTGCTCTACATTCTTTTGTATAATTTTTTACATTCTTGTTGTTATTATCATCTTGATAATATTCGTCAACACTTTCCTAGTTGGCTCTCTTAATGAGTGCAGGGCATTGCAATCCTTTGTTACGTCCGATAATGGTCTTGAAATAAGAACCGAAATACTACGTTTATTTCTCTGTTAGTTGTTGTCTTCTTGTACTTATGTTTTAAGTTAGTTTTACGGAGTTGTTATTCTGTTGTATCTTTTGCATTTGTCGGCGGGTAAGGGCAAGAGGTTATTTCATGATTATGAAAGCAAGATGGGAACTCAAAAGAAAAAAAAAGGCTTTTTTATAAGGGGCCTTGTAATATTGAGCAAACCAATGTAGAAACGAAATGATACAATCATCAAAATGATCATCTAAGAAAAGTCGGCTCCAAATGTTTTGCAAGTAACTCGATAAATTTTTTACAGATAGATTAGCCAGTTAAAAATTCCAGGGTACTCCAAAATTGCTTGGGTGGGAAGTAGCAAGGAGCACAACTTCTAACAATGGACACATTTATCAAATGTGGCCTCTTAATATTTTTGCACTGTCAAGTATGTGTTTTAAAGAGTTTCCATTTTTAGAAAAACGGATATGAGCGCTGGCTCTCAAAAGAATTGTTGTTGCAATGGCGGTCTTCGTTTTATAAAGTTGGCACAGTTTGTTGATATTGTGTCCAGTCAAATGTATAACAATTAGCCCCTTTCTCAACTGTGCGTTTCGTGTCTCTGGAGCCTGGTATGTTTCCTCTTGTTGTAAGCAACTCTTTAAACTGCGTTTTCCTTATGGCGATTTGTACAGGCAAGACCATGGTCTCGATCCTCCATGGTTTATCTCATTAGTTGCCAGGATTGGCTTTGTGAGTTACGTTTTTATGTAAGCTCATGTTGCTTGCGAGAATGACAAGACATTCTGCTAGGTATAAGTGTTCCTTTGTATATTTATACCCACTGCGCGGATCGAAAATTCTGGATTTCTATTGGCTATTCAAAAGTCAATTGTGAAGTGTAGTTTTCGAACCTTTTTCGTTTGAAGCTTGTATTTTCGTGTGTTTGTCTATCTGGCGTTTTTGGAAATTTTCAGCACTTCGTGTTTGGTTGAGGTGAGGAGTTGTCCGTTATTGGGTGCGTACGTTACGTCTGCATAAACTGCAGTGAAGTTGTTATGAATATGGTGTGCATTGTTCTTCTACTCCTCTGTGATGTTTACTGAGCGCTGATATACGATTTTTTAAAAAGTTCTCGGGTAAAACAGCCAAGTAAAAGGTTTCTTGTCGAAAGCTGTAAAGACGAAAGGGCAAACACATTGTTCAATTCTCGGACAGGTTATGTTGGTACACTTAGAAAGTTGCAAGGGACCATCAAACAGTTGATGGACAATGGTGGACCGTTCGAAGAATTGAATTCAAAACAAATTTCATATGATGAAGTTGGCGCAACTTTGTGGGTACCCATGAGGAGTACATGGAATGTCTTGAAGTGCTAGATTACAAGGAGGAACTAGAAAGGGCCCGTAGCAGTTATGAAGAACAGATGGTGCGAAAAGTAAAGTTTGATGCCAAAATTGAGTCATGGAGATCCAAAGTTATGAAGAGCGAGCAAACAGGGGCACCGCTGTCACGCAAATCAAGCAGGACTCACGCAAAGAGATCTCGCGGTTCAAGTTCGGTTTCCTTAGCCGTAGCCAAGAAGAAAGAACAACTTGCTCTTGCTCAGTTAAAAACCAAACAAGTATTGCACGAACAGGAGCTAAAGCGGAAAATGTCCGAGTTGCAGTATGCAAAGGAGATTATCGAGGCACAGATGGAAGGAGAAAGGGCAGCCATTAGCTTAAATGTCTATGAAGAAGTAAGGGGCTGGCAAGATAGCAGTAGTAGTGTGCATGATTACAAGAAACGACTGGAAGAGTTGGTACTCGAGGATGCAAATGTGGGTGAAAACCATGAAGTGTTTGATGTTAAGACAAACATTTGACCTGTTGAAGAACTACATGTGGATGGATATTCATTTGTGAGCCCACTGCCAGTTATTCAAGAATCTGCTCAGCCATCGTCAGCAGTTAAAGCTGAGAGTCCTATCCAGGAGCCAACTAAACTTCAGAAGACATGCATAGTTAAGCACCACAAACAGGAATTGCCCCAGTTATCAGTAGTCGTAGCCAGTCCACTTGTGCAACCTACACAAACCTCTATCAGGTAAGCAATGGCAGAACCACCTGGTCAGTCTGTGAGATCAAAGCAAGATGTTGAAAAAGATATTGGAAGAGCATTACATCAGGTTGTTTCTCTGCCCAAGGTTAAGTACATGCGATTTGATGGAGACCCAATCAAGTACGTTTCGTTTATGCATAACTTTGAGACTTGCCTAGAGAAGGACACTCCAGACAATTTAGGACGTTTGCAGCTCTTAATTCAACACTGTTTTGGCAAAGCAAGAGATGCTATTGAAATCTGTGTGAACCTCTCAGTAGATGAAAGTTATTATGTTGCCAAGAGTACTTTACGCGAGAACTTTGGACTTCCTCATATCACAGCCAAAGCGCACATCAGAAAATTGGAAAACCTACGCCCCTTGAAGCAGGCAGATGGAGCAAGCTTACTAGAATTTCCCGCCATTTAGATGTGGCCAATAGAACACTTTCAGGCATGGGGCCTGAATATGTCGCGGATTGGAATCACATAAACCCATTAAGGGAACTAAACAAGTTTGCAGACTTTTTGAAGGACAGAACTACGCTTGTTAACAACGAATTCGGAGATTTAACCGCCAGTTCTTCAAAGGAAAAGGAGAGTGTGAAACGGAGGGATTAGCGCGGTCGAACCCCCAAGAGAGTGACGTCACTCACACGCCGCAGGTCTCCAAAGTCAGCAAAGGGATTCCCGCATAATGAACCGGGCAATGCCAGCCTGTGCTGTCTGCAATGGTCAGCATGGATTGTGAAGGTGTGACAAATTTAAGAATTAGTATCATCAAGACAAATGGAAAGTGGTACGGGAACAAAGCCTTCGCATCAAGTGTCTCCAGAGTGGTCACTTTGCAAGAAACCGCCCCAAGACTCAGTTCCGGTGTCAGGTGGATGGATGCAAAAAGGATCGCAACACACTACTACACCCCCCTCCTGCAGAACCCAGCACTTCAGGTGTTAGTCAAAGCCGGCCAAGTCAAGAATTGATAGAGGTTAATGCCAGCAGTGACACGGTGGAGTGACAAGTGAAAGAGGTGCCGTAACGGCTGCAACTGGGGCCGGCGAACGAGTTTGTCTTAGTGTTGTTCAGGTCAAGGCCCTGGCTAAGGGTAGCAGTTTCATACCTGTTGAGACATATGTCTAGTTGGACAGTGGGTCAGAAGTGACTCTTTGTCATGAAAGGTTGAAAGAGAGTTTAGGTGCAAGTGGCACAAGATTGGACTTCACTTTATCGGGGATGACAATGTCAACCAGAGTAGAGAGTCAACAAATAGACCTTGTAGCGATGTCAATGGATGAATCAGTGTCAGTGGAGCTGTCAAATATGAGGACAGTCGAGCATATGCCCATATCAGAAAGCTGTATAGCCAGGAAGGAAGACGTTGAAAAGTGGCCGCATTTGTGTGATATTTAGTTACATGTTAGTTATTGACCTCAAAGAGAAACCAAATTTGTTCTTGCCACTGGAGTGCCGACCTGGTGGCGAAGAAAAACTAGCAGCAATCAGGTATAGCCTAGGGTGGACGGTGATAGGTGGCGGAGGAAGCTACAGCACCAAATGCTCAGCCAATTTCTTGCGTTTAGGGGACAGCTCTGTTATCTGCGCCAGTGGCTTAGATTTGCAAGATAATGTTCTTTGTGATGGTCCCAAGACGGGTGTTGTATTTCCTGAAAGATTGGACAGTGAAGATGCTAGTGAAGAGAATGTTGTAGAAGAAAAATATCTATGGGGTTGGAATATGATGCCAATGATTTCAAGCACCCTTCACAACCAGACGTAATCGATCGTCACGCTCGAGACGAGAAGCTTAGACAACAGCTGGAGAGACTGAGGAAAACAGACTTTGAGAAGTTTGAAGTTGAGACACGAGTTTGTACATCATTAGAAGATAAGAGGGCTTTAGAAGTAGTGGAGAGAACTCTTAAGATGGTAGACGGACAATACCAAGTCGCCCTCCCCTGGCAACGTGATCTGCCCTACTTACCTAACAACAGGGTAGTTGCAGAGCGAAGAGGCTTCCTTCTTAAGAAACGACTTTTGAAAGATGAGGTGTTATTAGAGAAATATACGGCGACAATGACTGACTACATCGAAAAGGGTCAAGCCAAAAAGATTCCCAAGGAAGAGTTGGAGGTAAAGGACAGGCCGGTTTAGTCCATATCCAAGTGTACCTCCAGGTGTATTCAGCAAAGATGGCAACAACTGCAGGCGTGCCTGGCGGCAAGCGCAGTATTTAGCTAATCTGTTTTGGCACAGGTGGACCCACCAATATTTGCCCACAAATGATGCGAGACGAGAAGAAACCTAAAGGTTGGTGACCTAGTTCTGTTGGCCCCTCGCGCGAATCGAGGAGGTTGTCGTGAGCCGAGATGGTTTGGTGCACACTCTCAACGTAAAGACAAGTTCCACTGTAGTGATGCGTGCCAAGCGACAATACTTACACGCCCAGTGACAAAGCTGTGTTTGTTGGAGATGGATGGTGAAGCCGGAATTTGATTGACACCGTGCTGTACACAAGGAGCTATGTGAACTTCGTGCGAGAACATTGACTAAGAACAGTCATGAACTCATGAACAGTCGTTTTAAGGACATTTGTTGTGTTTTATTATCATAGGTAGCCCGAATATTTGTAAATGAGCCTGTTGTTACATCCTCATTTAGGGGCCGGTGTGCCTACCATAGAACTTTCGTTGGGACTGCTTTTAGACTTCCAGTTACTTGCCTCCCCTCTAGGGGATTGCACGTGGGCCGTTTCGACTAGTTCGGTTCAGTTTTTCAGTTCACAGAACGTACAACATTTGGTACGTTTTGTGTATTTAATAATTTGTTTGGCCTAATTTGTGGTTGTTACATTGCGGAGTACACCTTATTTGGTACGTTTAGAGAATTTTAGACATCCGTTCGGCATATTTGGCATATTGGATATTTCGTCACATTGTGGAGTTCATTTATTTTTATTTCCCAAGTTCAGTGGAACTCACGCCCTTAGCCTGCAATTATTGGTATTTTGTAGGGCTTTCTAGCAAGTAGTGCCTCAGTCACTTCTCTGTCCTCTCGCAGGTTTAAGAGACAAGTGGCACAAACTCCATTATTTGTCATGATTGACAACAACAACAAGCTTTATTTGCATAACTATAAATCGTTACAGTGTTGCAAAAGCATGAGATAACACAGAAAGTCAACAAACGTCATCAAAATAATAATAATGATACTACTACTACTACTACTACTACTACTAATAATAATAATAATAATGAGCTCACGTCACCTAGGTATTTTCAGTGAGGCCTTGCAAAATAATACTTAAATTTCAATAGAGAAATTAAAAAATAGTTTTAAAAAGTTACAAGATAAAACAATTTTAAAGTTTAAAGTTTACAATAAATAAGGGTTAAAAATGTACCTGAAAATAAATTATTCAAAGCGTGCTTAAAAAGTATAAGTGACTAAATGTCCCGTAGCGATTTGTCGAGCTTGTTGCATTTGGCAAGGCCTTGATACAAAAGGCGTCGCTTGCCATAATAACGTTTAATTCGTGGTGGTTAAGGATTAGATTTGCCACCAAATTGCAAGAATAAATGTCACAGTTTCTGGTTGCATGGCAGTTTAAATCTACAAAGCTGTTTACATATTTGAAAACAAAGACGTAGTGGTGAGATAACCTTCCTGCCCCAAGCGTTGGCCAACTAAGTGCATATCTAGGTCTTTAGTCAACAAGAAGAAATTTGGTAAACCAAAATGGTCTTGGCTGTTTTATTTTATAGCGGAGCCCGCGCGCGCAGTGCACCAGTGGAGCACCATTGCTAAGCAAATTTGGTACCCTATCGATCCGAGAAATTTTGGTTGTGACGTCAGCGTACGTGCGCCCGCCCGAATAGACTCTGGGGAAGGGGGAGGGGAGTCCCAAGGCAATCCGATGGTGTGAAGGAGAATGTCATTTTTAACTCGTGAAAGCAATTCAGGAGTTCTTGCAGTTAGGGCTGAATTTGGACTCGCTCGCTCAATCATGTAAACTTTGAACTTTATATAAGCCACGACGAGTGATTGGACGAATGGAGTCACGTGAATGTATTCATTCAGTCACACGTCGTGGCTTATATGAAGTATAAAGTTTCCATGATCGAACCGTCTACTCGATCATCAGTAAACTTTATACCTCATATAAAGTTATTCAAGTGCCGTCACAAGCATTGGATTGTACAAACGAAGAAAATGGCGCCCCAGGCGGATTGGTCCTAGATTTTCAAAACGATTTTTCTACTCTTAAAATTAAGATACTTCTATTTTGAAGGTGAAAATGGAAAGGAATCACCCCGAGGAATAATCGAACGCCGAACAAGAGGACATGAAGCTCTGTTAAAGCGGCGAAAGCCATGTCGTGTTGAGATTCTTTTGATCTCTAACATTTAAACCGAACCACGGACTTCAAATACATTTTACAAGACCTGGGTAAACCCTACAGTACGGTAAATGTTGTTTTTAAATGTTGATTTGCTTTTTAAAAATTGTTTAACTGATCGTTTGATCCAGATTTCTATAACTTTTGCAATTCTGTTCACAAAGCCGCTTCAATCCGGTCGCAATGAAACCTTGTGAAGTGTCTGCCAAAATTACATGCGTGTGTACACGCACACAAGAAAATCGAACGTGTTTTGCTTCTAAAAGCAAATGTATTGTTCATTGGGATAAAACGTTTGGGTGGAAAAGCGTTTTGTCGGTTATTCTGTCTGTTTTAAGTGATAGTTTGGTTTAGGAAGCAATGTTTTGTGAACGCAGACTAATTTGCATAAGTGGGTTGAAATTTGAACGAGCGGCTCTCATCAACTTGCGGAAAATTTCAACAATTTTCGTTTACAAGGGTGTTTTCTGCCTTATACTCGATAGGTAACCATAGTTTTGTTTTATCAGAATATATTAATTTAACTAGTTTAGTGTAAAAAGCAGTTATTTTGGGGAGCCAACAATGTTTAGTTATCTGTTGTTTTTCAGTGTGCAAAACTGACGGCACACATGGCACACAAAACTTTTTGCTACAAATTTGTTTCTGTTTCCATTTCTTGGTCTATTCCTCAATTCATAGAACTAAAAATCCACTTTCCTCTAATAATCGGTTAAAATGTCATGTTACACGCAGCAGTATAACACCTTACTTTTTGGGAAAAAAAACGTATGTGGCCTCCATTCACGAGTTGGCTTATAGCCCCTTTGATTTGAAAAAGAGGTTTCTTTAAGAGCAAATGTCGTTAAGGTTTGAGCAAAATTGGAAATGGTCAAAATAAACTTCCCTTCATTTTTTGTGTGAAGTCAGTCCTTCGGGTGGAAGTAATCATGAGGGTATTTTTTTCATTTCTCGTGATAAACCGAACTTGGTATCAGAGGGGGAAGTTCATGACCAAAAATGCATTTTTTTGGATGTTTTAATCCCCAAAACTGGACTTTTTGTTAGCTAATATTATCAAAGCACAAGAGACTGGTTGAAATTCTTTTCACATCCTAGTAACCTATCATCCTTCGACTTTACAAAAATGTTATTAGATTTTTTCTTTGTTCCCGGGGGGACCCCTGGCCCTGCATTCTTTGTAAGGGGGGAACTCTACTTTTGAAAAACTGAAAATGAGACATCTTTGACTAAAACAAACTCTAACTGGTATTCACATTTTGATCAAATTCGAAGT
>Ga0126336_10000454_pt1 | contig 16564 bp, 10 predicted proteins | sample SidCmetagenome_FD_92530 | JGI IMG/M metagenome (GOLD analysis project Ga0126336, IMG submission 92530) | Coral microbial communities from El Islote,Puerto Morelos, Mexico - Siderastrea C C metagenome | ecosystem: Host-associated > Invertebrates > Cnidaria > Coral | place: El Islote,Puerto... | reverse complement strand
TTCAGCACAGGGTTATATCCAGTGTATGAAGTGTATTGGTAACCCTGTGGTGCGGACGGACGGACGGTCACGTGACTATTACGTCACTACCAAAATTTCTTGGATTGATGGGTTACCAAATTTCCTTAGCAATGGAGCTCCGCTGACGCGCAAGCGCGCTGGCTCCGCTATAAACCATAAAATGTGAGACCCAAGGGCTTTCTGGGAAGTGTTCGTACAATACCTGCATTTGCTTAATCAGCGAGTGATTGTTTTTACACAGTACTGGAACAACACGGCATTTCCTTATTTCCGAATAGCTTTCCAGCAAAAATTGTTTTAGTTCGTGAACGGATGCAAACTTTTGCAAATTTCGCCCTGTACTTTTCTTGATAGCACTCACATTGGCCTTATTGGTCAATTTAGCCGCTTTCAGAAAGGCTTGCACCGCTTCCATTACCACGTACAACTCGCTGCGATCAACATCAGTCGCTACAATGAATTTGAATATGCAAATGCTCTTATAAATCTACCCTTAAATCCATTAGGTCTCATCGTTAAGGGTTTATACTTTTCACATGACAACTTTGTTTCAATCGAACGTTGTACAAATTGAAAAATTTAAAGAATCTGCAACTCCTCGGAAAAACCACATTGTTTCCCCAGACCATCGACGACCATCCCCTGAGACCCAGGGGCAGATAGTGGGGCGAGGAAAAGTCGGAACGAGCAAAAAAACAGCAGGCGAAGAAAAGTCAAGGGCAAAACGAAAAGCCCCTGGGGAAAATGTTTCTCCAGAGTAGCTCCAAAGGGTCTCGCCCGTTCTAGCTTCTGACTGGGCGCAGAAAACTGCCCAATCAGCGAGCAGCAAATCTCTGAGTCCGTTTCGTGTGTTCTGACACAGAGTAGTGAACGAGGGTCATTTGTCCCCCCATATTGCTTTGCTTGTTTATCGAAAATCTAAGCAGTCTAAGGCTCTTTTCATGGAGAATCTTACCGTAAATGTGCCACGAAGCTTAAGGACACGGAGACGAATTTGTTACGTTCAAGTAAAGAACCAATTCACCGAAAAATTCGTGCCGATCGAACGTGTCGTACTACTGTTTGCAATTTCCGTGCTCCTTCTGAGTTCTGATGAGGGACCCGAAAGATCGCAGCCTTTTGTCTAGTTGCTCGTGACTTCACTTAAACAGTTCTAAGTGGGTAACTCAGGTGGGTATATGAACATATGGAGGTCAATACCTGTACATATAGGGCTATATGTTTTGGTTCTTATTAAAAAAAATTAAAATGAAGTCTTATTTTAGTAACACACTTTTCAGTTTAATTTTCAAATTAACGCTCAAAAGACAACTGCCCATGAATACTTATTTAACTCAAATTACCGTTATGTCCCCTCCATAGGAAAGGACATTTGTCAGCTATTTAAGATGAGGTCAGTTGGAAGAGAATGTGGTTGCCGAAAAAAAAAATTAAATAAATAGAGCGTCAGGGAGAATCAGGAGATGCCATAGCACATGCTCATAATTACAAACTATGTAGTAGAAACCTATCCCTAGCTAACCATAATTAACCACACAAAAACAACTGGAATTTTGAAAATGTATTGTAAACAATTTTTCTTTTTAAATATTTCATGCAAAAATTTTTTTTTGGGGGGGGGGAGTGGGGTAATGTACAATTTTTATTTAATTTTTGTTTGAGTTGGTTAAGACAATCTGTATGAATTCTAAACATACAGTAATGGCAAGGTATTTCTGCAGTCTAAATAAGGAACAGATCACTAGGCTATTCAGAATAAGGAGCAAGTGCATAAAAATGCTCTGGTGTACCACTGTAGCCACATGGTTAAATTTCATAGCCAATCTACTTCTTTTTGCTACACATCTGGTTTTTAGTTAAGCAGATTGCAACAGTGTTGTTACCTCGGATTATGATCAAACAAGTAAGCTTAAACATTATTTGTAATCACTGAATTTTTTATATGGCCAAAAGAAATTAATAAAAAAATAAGCACTGGAACAGACGTTAAGAGGACACTCGGGTAGAAAATGCATTGGAAAAGGTCCTTCATTTTGTTATAGAACCTCGAGCACAATTCTATCCTACCTTTTATAACTCATGAGCAACTAGACAAAAGGCTGCGATCTTTCGGGTCCCGAATCAGAAGGAGCACGGGAATTGCAAACAGTAGTACGATACGTTCGATCGGCACAAATTTTTCGGTGAATTGGTTCTTCACTTGAACGTAACAAATTCATCTCCGTGTCCTTAAGCTTCGTAGCACATTTACGATAAGATTCTCCATGAAAAGAGCCTTAGATTTTCGATAAACAAGCGAAGCAATATGGCGGACAAATGACCCTCGTTTACTACTCAGAGATGCCCAATCAGAAACCAGAACGGGCGAGACCGTTAGGAACTACTCTGGAGAAACATTTTCCCCAGGGGCTTCTCGTTTTGCCCTTGACTTTTCTTCGCCCATTTTTTTCGCCCGTTCCGACTTTCCCTCGCCCCACTATCTGCCCATGGGTCTCCGAGGATGTCGAAGACCAAATAAACGCAGCTCTAATAACCCATTCGTTATTTTGCATAAGACATCACGCAATCAAAAACAAAATATACCTAATTATACTGTACCGTTTTTAACAGGGTGAGTAAAGCTACTTACGTTGACCACTCTAAGGTGACTCTCTTGACTGTGTAGACTTGTGATATCACGGACACTACCTTTAGCACTCCAAATTCCATAAACGTTATTCTTCTGTGGATAATCTTCGATTACCGACGTCAAAGTAGAAAATTAAAATGCCTTCTGTGATCTCCTCTTAATATCGGGCTTAATAGTACAAATTATTCCATTCGTGTTTCCTGTTTTCTCTTGTTAAAACAATTCTTTTCTTTTTACATATCTCTTGAATAATCTTCGCCAATGGACAGAAGCGGGAAAAGGTGAATTCAATGTTCCAACACAGAATTTCCAGTCACATCAGCAAAATCAAACATTGCACCATACAAGATTTCTGATTATGCCGGAGATCGACTGTTCTTACGGACTGTGTATGCTTCACAATCAATACAAGTATAATCACGATATGCTCCTGACAAAAATATATATATCCTAGGAACACATCGCTGTTCGCTATGATCTAACGTGGCTATTTCTCTTAAATTTTACTGCAACATATTGAAGACATTAAATACTAGTGAGCGTGAAATCATTGATAAACGACACGAGTTATCAAGCAGATAGTAGTACTATAATGATATAAAAATACCTTATGAAGACATGCTCAGGTATTTAATTTTACCTGACCTTGATGTTTCCTTGGCAACCATTCATGTGACCAAACATTTCTTTACTTCAGGTGTAATCTTTGAAGCCTCTGCAGACAAGGAGAATCTTTTATTACCAAACATTTCAACGTGTATGTTTTCTACTTACCCAAGCAAGTTATCAAATGTAATTGGAATGCTTGTCCAAGTCACGTGATCTTTAGACTATCAATAATGCGACTCTATACATGTTAATAAAACGTACTTCCATGGTAGTTTGACAACCATTCCAATTACATTGGATTAGTTGTTTGGGTAAGTAGCAAAACTACATGCCAAATTGTTAAGAAAACGTCGTTGTTCCTTTTGTGCAGAAGTCTTTAAAACAAAACCGGAAATGGGGTGTTACTTGGTCACGTGACATATTTCCATGGAAACATCAATAATATGTTTAAAAAACTTAGTGACATCGTAAAGGCCGATTTACACGGTACGATTTTGTCGCATGCGATATGCTTATGCCATGCCAACGCCATGCCTACAACACAAATCGTGTCGTGCAAATTAAACCTACAACATCCTTACGACAGTCGCACGCAACAAGAAAAATGCCGTAGGATTTTGAAACATATTTTAAAACCCTGCGACAGTCGTAGCCACAATCAAAATGTTAGAATGACGAGTTGTATACGATCTTTGCTTGACGCGAGCAGCGCGCAACAAATTTAAAAATCGCATACGGTGAGGGTTGGCCAATACTCACCACTTGTTCAATGCGTGAAAGTGGAGATTCAAATGTTGCAAGTCCAGAAGTCGTGAAGTGGTAAATGTGAGACGTTTCAGTTAAATAACTTGAAGTATTTGTCGGTTGAGCGTCGTTTCAAGGGCCCCAGTTAACTCGTACGACTCGTACGAGTCGTGCAACTGGTGAAATTGTATCGCATTATCGACACTTCGAATTTTAGAGGAGTTATGTGGAAGGGCCTTAGTCAACTGATACGACTCGAATGACTCGTTCTAGTGGTAAAACTGCTTATCATTATTGAGACTTACAGTCCGGTAGAGCTGTTGGGAAGGGGTACTTTCAACTCGTACAAGTCGTGCAACTGGTGAAACTGCACATCATTATTGAGAGTTACAGTCCGGTAGAGCTGTGAGAAAGGGGGTCCTTTCAACTCGTACTACTCGTACGAGTCGTTCAACTGGTGAAATTGCATATTATTATGAACACTTACAGAACGGTCGGGCTGTGAGGAAGGGGGTCCATTCAACTCGTACGACTCGTACAATACGTTCAACTGGTGAAATTGCATATCATTATGGAGACTTACAGTCCGTTAGAGCTGTGAGGAAGGGGTCCTTTCAACTCGTACGACTCGTACAAGTCGTGCAACTGGTGATACTGTATCCCATTGTCGACAGTTACAATTTGAGTAGAGTTATGAGGGAGAGTTTTTAATCAACTTGAAAGACCTGAACGAGTGGTAGAACTGGTGAAACGGCATCGCATTGAGGAAGGGCCGAAGTAAACTCGTACGAATCACCACACAGCTGTGCTACATGCGATACGTGAGCCATTTGACTTTGAGTTTTGGGGTTTTGAATGGAATTAAATATTCAAAGTCGGTTACAGAAATTTACCTACGTACGTTTGTTGATTGTTTATAGAATGAAAACAGTTCGCGGGAGCTTGTCGGCGTATGAGATTTCGGGTTTTGGCTGGTTGGCAAGAGTTGTCGCATGTTAACTAAATGTTATATGCTTTTTCTAGTTATACTCTTTGTTTGTTTTTCGGACGAAGTTCAATCTTCAAGATGTAAACAAGAACGCCAGGAAGGATCCGCCTATAGATGAACCAACCCTTAAGGTGGTCTTATACTCAAAAAAGGTGATGTTCGGTTGCAAAAGTGGCTTTTTTTAAATGGCAAAATTGTAACCTTTAAACACTTGGGAATGCTGTCTTGAAATAATCTCACTCGATTTCCAGCATTAAAGCAGTGAATTTTACGAAATCTAATCAGCAGTATGTGACTTTTTCCATAGCAACAATTGTTTACATTTGATTTTGCAGTGGTAATCAGTTTTGCGCGATGCTAAAATGTCAAAATGATTCCACTTGATGTTGTGTCCGGTGGTTTTGACATGGTCTGCAATGGCAGACGTGTGGTCATTTTTAACGAGGGCCTTGAAGTGTTCAGTTTTTCTGTCATGTAGTCGTCGTTTTGTTTTACCGATGTGGAAATCATTGCAGTCCCAGCAACTGTTAGATTTTTGAGAACGATTCAAGCGGTCCTTGTATGGAAAGAAAGATTTGATACGGCAATTATTTTGAAAAATTATCTTGAGGTTGACAAAAGAGTAGAAATTGTATACGCGTGATTTCAGGCGTTGAGAGATTTGGTTGCTCTGCAGACCTAAGTAAGGTAACAGAATAATGATATCTTATACTATTGTATAAAAGGTTTGTCAAAATTGTAACGGTCACTTTTGAAAATGTATGTTGACTAGCATACGAAACGTCAAGTTTATATAAAAATGCGTAAGTTTATGATGTTTATTACCGCTGTTTGTGTTTTATTTTTGATCAAGCTACGATGGCCCAGAAACAAAAGTCTTTATGACATCTGGTACTACTGTGGAGAAACACCTGACTGAGGAAAGAGTCCTGAGGTCCGAGGTTTAACCGAAAAAACATGACCCAAATCTCACAGAAACGATTTTTTTTTGCATCGGATTACCATTCAGCTTGTATTTCAGTATGGGAACTTGAATTTGACAATAGTTTTAGGATAATGAGCAACGGATAAACTCTCCAGAATCCGTTTCCTTATCTTTACGACTGTTTTTCTCCAATAACAGAAATTCTCAAACTGAATTGACTCTAAGGTGTCGGATGACCAACATCTTTCCCCACAACAGGAACACATCATCAGAGCCATTTTGCCCTTCAAAAATCAAGAATCAGCCAATATCGTTAAGAAACGCTTTGACAATCTCAGTTCAAAGCTCCAAACAACACTACGACCTGTGTTTGTTAGCCGGAAATTAAACCAAGATCTCCAAGTGCGAGAAGCTAAGCCCGCTATTGTTAGCCAACAATGCGTTGTGTATCAGTTTAAATGTAACCTGTGTGATGCAGGGTATGTTGGCTACACCCGTGGGCACCTGCACGAGCGCGTGGATGGTCATAAAAGAAAGACGTCCTCTATCTACAAACACTAGAAGAACGAACACAATGACTTGGTTCCTAAGTACTTAATTAGTCAGTTTCACGTGCTCGCCAAATGTAAAAACAAGTTTTCAATAGGTCTTCTCGCAATCTTAGAATAATTAACTTTCTCTTGATAATGGCGTCATGACGACGTGGAAACGTCGAGGTTTTTTAAAGTTTGTCTTTAATATTTACTTGTCTCTGCTTCAGAATGAACTTTTAAGCACGATATCTCCGGCGCATTATAACTTAGTGTTCTGAATATTTCAGCAAGATTAAAGGCCTTAATTTCCCAGGTCGTAAACCTAAAAAATGCTTACGATCTTGAACTGCTTCTCAATAAGTGAATCGTTGCCCTCTTTTTTATTTCCTCCGACCTTACTTTCTGGAAAAAAAGAATAAAAATAATTCTAAAGAGGCCAAGCTGACTAATTTTCGAGGTTTACCCCTGAAGAATTCATCTGTGGACAGATCTAAGTTGATTTCATACTCATCCAATCGTGTGTTAGTTAGATATCATGCTTACAATGAACACCCCTATTTTCTTACTTAGAAGGCTGGTTAATCATTAGCTATTATAACATGTGACCTGAAAAGACTCTTTTTGAAGTCGGGGCGTGAATCCCTATAAAATGATGGTAAAAGTTTTCCGCAAAGTTCTTTTCTAAAAAATTCACTTTTTGGGTATAAGACCACCTTAATATACCTGAGCACTTGAAGTGTCCGCTTAATGCAGGTTCCTCGTAACAAAATTTTGGTGTCCGCTTCCGCTTATTAGAGGCAAGCTTGCAAATAACAGCCGGTCATCGGACAAATGTCCGGTAAATTTTAGGTTTTGACCGGCGAAAGGTTAGCCTAGTCGGACACTCTGACCGGAGATTTCTGATTTAGTAAAAAAAAACTTGAACTTCGTGGTCAAATATCGAACAACTTTATTTTCCTATTCAATTACAGTACAACGTAATTTTATCACGTGCCTCGTGCCTTCTCTCAAGCCACGTACTAAACAGGCGCCAGTATGTTTCATGTTAATTTGCACAATTTGCAGTCACATCCTAAAAGATAATCAGGCTGCATTTAATGTGAATAATATTCGACCAAATACAACTAAAATCTCAGGCCTCATTTTATTACTTGTTGTCTGCTGTCTGCAAGTTTTCTGGGTTTATATTTACCGTCGCAATTTGACCCGACTGAAGTTTAACACCCTTACATGTAATATCCGAATGCGAAGGCTTAAAAAACGAACTAAAAAATGTAAATGTAACCAAAAAGTTTCAGATCGGCATGATCACAGGTCAGTTTGATAAACGTCTTTGGTTCAAAAATTAATTTCCTACCGCGAAGTGACATCTTTTGTGAAAAGCGTGAATGTGCAATTAGTCATGCTTGCTAGTCACGATCAATTTCAACGCCAAATACAATTTTATTTTCCAATTCAAGCTCACAATTTCAATTGAAAAAAAGTACCATCCGTTGGTTTAAAACGTTTGTAATGTGACGGGGGAGACAGTTAATGACACTAGATAGTTTCAGCGTGCTAAATACGCAACAATGCTTTTTGATCTTTTTCTGTTCGGTTGACACTGAAAAAACAATGTCCAATCTTTCACGGAAAATTACTGTCGAAAAGTGTCGAAGAATTCACTTCAACCAATTTCAACTCTCAGAATGTTATTGCGAGTTTTCATATTCCATCTGGTGAAATTTGTGCCAAACTGACAAGCTGCCTATCACTTCATCACTTCAGTAATTTTCCGTAGTTATCGCCTTGGGAAAAGACGCGGGAAAACAGAGAAAGCACGTGAATGCGAGTGAGTGAAAAACAAACTGTCAAAGTTTGTAGACTGTGGACTTGTGTTTGCATTTAATAGCTTCGATAATCCGTGAAAAATTGTTTGGTTAACACGCAATGGATTTGTTTTCAACGGCAATATGATCCACAGTCAGATCTTAAGTCACTGAAGAAAAAGCTTGACCGAAGTTTCGATGAAGAAATTGAACGGTGTCCAGCAACTACGATGAAGTGACGGCCAAACACTTCTTCCGGACAAAAAACCAAAAACCCAGGAAAGTCTACAAATAAGGACCAGCCAAATGTGTTCTAAAGCAAGATTCTTCTGGGGACCTCAGTTCATCAGAAAAATCTGAAGAGACTCTCTTCAAAAGCGAAGACGAAGACACAGACTATTATTAGACCATTTTTGTCTGCATGATGCTCCGAAAAAAAAAGTTACTGTAGTGCTGTATATTTCAGGAAATTTTTATCTCAAGCTGAAGGGAAATTGAAATATTGAAACGCGTGAAATGGATTGCACTCTCTAATTTTGAATTTCTAACTATGAAAATATTTTTGTCCGACCAGACTGGCTTCTTGTCCGGCCAAAACTTAACCCTGGCCAGACAAATGACCTGCTTATGGACAAAAATTATTTGCAAGCTTGAGAGGTGTCCGCTGAATACAGGCAGATAAGCTGCTTGGCCACATTTGCTTTACAGGAAAAGGTTTCAAGATTCTCGAGTCACAACCATATTTGGTAGGACACGTGACCTGAGCAGAAGAAAAAAAGGCCAGAAACACAAACGGTGTGAAACGGTGTAAGGTTTTATCGAAGTTATGACGTCATAAGTACATAAATTTATACATTTTCTGTTGTAGTTTTTCTGTTATTTATGTTTAAAGTAGGGGTATCGAATGGTCCCTTAAAATTTTCAAGTGCTCGCAAAATTTGGTCTTTGCTCGATTTGCTCGCAAAATTTATACGAGTGCTCGCTTGCTCGTGCTCGCAAAATTTTCGCTATTGCTCGCATGCTTGGATTCTCGTTAAAATTTGCCAGGATCCTCGAAATTCAGTAAATCCCGCTTTGTGTAGGTTTTCTGGTACAGAAAGAAATGTATTTCTGCATGGTACTCATATGAATTCGGCTATCAAGTTCAGTTGAACGCACACGACAATAACAAAAGTTAACATATATGTTATTCTGAAGACAATACAATTGACCTATGAATTCTGAAGAAATACCCCTGAAAAACAAATTTGCGTATTATGTGTGGTTAAATGCCATCAAATAAACAATTCAATCAGTTAAAAGGGCTATACAGAAGATTTACGAAAGGCATTAAATCACAGGGGTAGTTTGTGGGATTGAAAGGATGGGACATATAATTTCTGATCGAAATAACGTGGGAGAGGGAGCCAGTTGTTTGGACAAAGGAAGCCGTTTTCTTACAGCCATCTTCAGGTGAATCAATTTCTGAACCCACGATATATATAATTCGCTGCATTGGAATCAACTCGACCGACCTTCCCGGGGCTCTTACGTCCACATCGGAATATGCACTAACCTTCCTTTGCTTGTTACGACAACATCGTATGCAGTCATTTTGTATAAAATATAAAATACACCTACCAATAAACTTGTCCGAAATGTCGGCCATTTAAAACTCTCTAAAGCACTGCACGTTGCAATAGGTCTGCCATTATTCGAAGGGCTTTCGCGTTGAGCAAATGTGAATGACGAGATGCAATATTGCAAATTCCCCACTACTACCCTCGGTAGAATACAAGATCAGGTAAATTTGAGGTAAATTCTCTGGGGTCGGAGCGCACTCTAATAAAAGTAATAAAAACAACGTGTGAAATTAAAAGAAAAAGGATTGCTGCTAGCGGACTACGAAGTGCTCGCTGCTCGCCAGTTGTATTTTCTAAAGTGCTCGCTGCTCGCACGACAAATTTGATCATTGCTCGTGCTCGCAAAAGAAAACGCAGTGCTCGCATGCTCGCAAATGCTCGCAAATGCTCGCAAAGACCATTCGATACCCCTTAAAGTAATTGCTTACGTCAGATTATAAAGAAGGCTGATTTATCTCTGATTCGTGAAAAAAAAAAAAATCGGAACCATAGCTCTTTTCTTTCGAGTTTTCTTTCATATTTCCCGCCGAGCTCATCGGGTGACGTCACATTTGATTACGCCCCGAGGACGACCGGGAACGAGGCTGATTCAGTTGGTCATCGTCATACATTTCACCAAGACACTGCTGAACAGCGAATGACAAAATACCATCCACAAAAATCCCTAAGCAACAACGCCAGATTTCCCCCCTTAAGGCCCGAAAACACAGCGAAGTTACTCTCTTGGGAATACCGAGCAGCACACGAACAACACCGAATCTACACGACTTCTCACGGAAATAACCACAGGAATGCACAAAGCTCCACGGTTTGCATGACACCGTGAGTCAGTTCTCGTATGGCGCGCATGCAGTCGTGTATTTTTCCGTCGTTCTGTACCGCAGTCGTTTGAGCTCCGCAATTCATGGGTGATTATCAGTTCAGTAGTTAATAACATCGATTTTGTGATCCTGAATTGGGACAAAGGTAAATATTCATGTATTATTAGGGCGAGTTGATAGCTTGCATGAATATGCAGACAGTGATACTGTTATTACAAATTACATACGGAATTTGATCGCCTTAAACATGCTTGGGGGTGTACAAATTTAAAATTAAGACAATTAGAACACTAAATTCCCCCCTACACTAAGAGAGCAACCTAGCTATGGCATGGGCGCAGGAAAAGTATATACATGTAAATAACTTATATATAAGCTTAAATATAAGCCTTAAATACACGTAGATATACAGTGTATTCACAGGTCACAAATAATGCAAGGATGTCTTTACATGACAGACCCCTTCATTGCAGGCAGTAATTTAAAATGAGGTTTTATCAACCAGGAAGAATTTTTCACTTAATGGGGAAGAATGCCTGCAGTCAACAAGTAGCAGAGTTAGCCTGACTTGTGACCCAATTTATTTCACTGTTAAATTTATTATGTGTCATAAAGTAGTACTTTTAATGGGGTTTAACTTAAATTGTATGTTACATGTTGTTTTTCCCAGGGATGATACCGAGATGTGTCATATCTTTGTACATAACCACCATTTGATATGTCAGTGATGGATCATTTGCGTAATAAACTCTTCCGGCAATGCAAAGAAGAGACTGCAGAGAGAAAGACAAGATTAGCTGTTTGTGAAATAACAGACAAACAAAGAGCTGGCTGTGGCTGCTTGGTATATGACCAGCAGTCAAAAAAATACTATATCCTCACAACTAATAAAGTCATCGCAAATGACATCGATCTAGGACATTTAAATGATTTTGAAGTGAAGTTCAATAGAGAATCAAAATGTCCAAAGATTTGTGATCTGAAGAGTATAATATTTAGTGAGGAGTCAGTGACATTTCTTGATTCTGGGCTGGTGGTTATTTTCGTTGATTCAAATTGCTCAAAGCTGAAACATGGCAGCAAAACATGCAGTGTTTTGAGCAACTCAGCGTTGATCATTGGTGACTGTGATGAAAGCAAACAGTCATTTTGTTTTATTTCAAACAAGCGTTTCAATGTTGAACCAAATGGGGAGAGTGGGGAGCACTTTTTGAAAGCTGCCAACAACAATCCTAACCCTGCAGCTGAAGGTGTACCAGATGGAATACCAAATGGTTTAGTTATTTTGCAAGGTACTGGTGACAGTGAATTAAATGCTGTTGGAATTCTAAATTACGTGGATGGCAAGCAGATGGTGATTTCTCCCATCTGGCTGAAAGGAAGCATAAATGCAATCTTAGGTGAGCTTTGACAATTAACTTAGGTATAGTATAAGCTTACTGGTAATGCCCACTTATTTTCACATTATGAATAGCATCTTTCTATCTCACCTGGAATCCTGCTATCACAGTTTGGATCTTACAATTTCTCCTTCAGTCTCCTATCATAATACCTGGGAACAAGTTTGCCATTCCAGCTTGGATCCATCCTACCATGTAGTAATGGAGTGCAGAGTAATGTTCAAACGGCATAATGGCTTACTTAAGGACGTTCGCACCCAAAATCTTCCCACATTCAGATTTTTTCCAAACTTTTGCTGTAGTTAGGTATGTATTGACCAACTCATGTCATAAAAGCCAAAAAATTGGGGCGTCACCGTGCTCGTTTTGGAGATAAAGCGCATTGTAAACATTGTGTCTTTAGAAGCTTTGGTTATGTAAGGCGAAATCAGCTTTCTTGTTACAAGGAATAAAATAAGTTACGTGGAGGGCTCTAGATAATGCTGATTTATTGATTTCATTACAAATAGGACTGTTTAGTACATTTTTGCAGGTAACATTGTTTCTTCAGGTAAAATTAGCCTCACAGAAAGGTAATTGTAAGTCATGTATACCTGCTTTCGTAGAAAAATTCGATCATATTTGAGTAAAAATAGCAATAAAATGACAACTTCTCACATTCAGAATATTTTTGTTTTTCGACAAAATGCAGATAACCAGTAATGGAAGTGATTTATCGAAAAAAAGAATGGGGTCACCGTGCATTTAAGAGAGTTGAGCACGTTTATAGGTATAAAAATACCCACCACTACTGTTTTTGTCTATATTTCTTACTCAGCGCATGTGCTCCATGCATGACGTGACGTGACATTCGATTTGAATTACGTTACGTGCGCAGTAAGGATGCGCACTAACTATGGGTGCGAACGTCCTTAAATACTATATCTATGAAAGATTTCCCTAGCTTCTACAATGTAACCGTTTTAACATATTTTCGTCGATGTTGGTGTTGGGAAAAAATATGTCAAACTAGTTATGGCTGTTTCACAATCAAGGGTACCTTTTGGCAGTCAATAAGGGTCAAAAATAAATTTCTACATTTCCAAAAAAAAATATTTTGTATAAGAAGCTTGGTACGTGTTGCTGGCACACATTTCTGAAAGATCTTTGCACAAACTTTTTTTTTTCCAGTGCAACAAAACACCCCTTTCGAATGACCCTCTGGGGGTACCAACACTACATTGTCAAGAGAACAGTGTTTTCACTTTAGTTGCAGATAGAAGGTTTATTCTAAGCACATTTGTCATAAAATGAATAAATCCTGTAGTTTGTGCTTCATTTATGAAAGAAAACAGTTTGTTTCTAACTTCATTTAAATTTTAGGAATCAACAGTGTCTTCCCATCATGCAATTACTAAAAGTAGAAGAAATTATTTAAGAGAGCAAGACAGTGTTTCACTTTGTTAAGGGTAAAAGCAACCTCTGACAGTGTCCTATAGTGCTTCATATTATCACAAACTGCATACATTAAAAAGAAAGATTAACTATGAGTAGCCTTCAGTTCACTGATATTGAGTCACAAGTTTGCTAAGATCTAGCTGTGCCAAAGGAGTACAGACACCACAACATCACAGAACATGCTACCTGAACTCTAATGAAAAGCAAAATAATAATAATAAACATATTGAAATTCACTCTTTCCAAATGAAATATACTTATAATAAGAGAAAACATTTTGTGTAAAGAAACAGCACTTGTGTGATAATCAAGTGACTTAACCTTCAGGCATACAAGGCAGGGGTGGATGCCACCCCCCTCCCATAAGGTTTTTTTTCCAGTTTTATCAAGAGGATTTTTTATCAGAACATGCCATTTTCAGTAGCTGTATGCATATCCCTGAGACACATTTTGGTATAGGTTTGGTGAGAATTGGTTGCAGGTGGTCAAGCCTTTATTGAATAATAATGCATGTTTTCACCTCTTTTCTGTGACAAAAAGCACAAAATGCGCAACATGTTTAATTATATCATATTTTACCCGTCTAAGGTTAAAAAATTTTAATTTCCTACATCTTGATGTCTTTAAATCCTAAGTCTAGTAAAATCCAAGATGGCTGCCGTCTTGGCCGCCATTTTGGATGATGTCACCCCCCCCCAGCATCTCAACAACCCATAATTTTTACCTCAATCTTAATTTATCTTTCACTTTTTATTAGTAGCTTAACTATAGTCAGTTTGTTTGGGCATAGTGAGACAAATAATTATTGTGTTGCTAGGAATGGTGATGGTCACACTGTAGGGGCACAGACACTACATTTGGCAACGATATATTTTCTTATGTGTTGAAGCCAGCAATCACATTTATATGTCACTTATATATGACAACTGTAAGCAAACAATGTCATGATGTGCTTTTGTTGGCTAAAAGCAGACGATAGACAGAGGGATAACAGTAGGGGTACGGACACTATAAAGCTACAGAGTTTTCCGGAAATCCTTGGATGTGCATGTGTTTGAGTAGTCAGAGACAGAGAGAGAGCTGATATATGTCACTTGTGACAAAAAATTCTCACAGTTTATTAGGAGAAATAAAGCCAACTTTTTGTCTTAAATCTGTTGAGTTTTCACATATTTTAATGGTTTTAATGAACTTGAAATAATTACTATTATTTAGATAAGAGAAAATTTGTAACAATGGTGAGTTTGGTACATTGTAATAGGATGCTAATAATTTGGAAAAGATGACCTATTTGTTCTTCAATTCAAAGTTCAGCAAAAAGGAAGTTGATAAACAATGTTCTGGGTTGATTCAATATTTAAATAAGTGAATTTTTTTCTTCATAAAGTCTTCTTATTAATTAATACATAACATACATAACTGCAATATGAGTGTCACAGTGTAACAGTGTAATTGGCCCTTTTTTAATGACATAAACCTTCGTAACTTTGGCAAACATTAACCAATTTGCAATTTTTTTATGTTGTTCAGTGCAAGAATCTACTGTATATAACTTTAGAATGATTTATTTTCTGCTTGTTATAATTTTGGAAGGAAACTCTTGTAACATCAATGAAATGAGTACACTTGATTGTGAAATAGCCATTAACTTAATGCATGTGCTGGGTAAAACCAGCTGTGAAAGATCATGGTCCTTATAGGGATTCTGATGTCATCACTTTTGGTGACAGCAGGTGTTTTTGATAACTAACTGATGCACCAGGCAAAGTTCTAACAAAGGTTTGGTGCCTAAACTACAGTGGTCAGATGAATTTGACTAGGGTTACACACAGAAAAGTGTGAACATTTTCTTGTAAAATTGAAACAAGATATCTACATATAAAAATGGCAGTTCTTCTGGGTAGAGCAGAGCCTGTCCTTATACATATTATAGTGAGTACCTCCCACGTGTGATATACAACTTTCTTGAGTCTACACACTAAGTATGGTCAGTTGTGACTGAGGGGGAATTTTTCACAGCCAGGAGGATTGTTCAAGTCTTAATTGAACAGCTTTTCATAAATTTATGTATAAATAATCTCATACGAGTAGGGTGATAACCGTATTTTAGTGACTAATCGATCGATAATCACCATCAATATAATATTATATATAATTATCTCTTACCTGAAAAATTTCCAGTAGTTAATAACTCAATCAATATTAAGTCCATGTGGATGCTACACTACATGTGTTGTTTACACCTACCCTAAAATATCTTCAATATCAAACGTTGCTTTTTATGAACACTGTTTTAAATGGAATATTTATCCTAGCAGGTAGGTCACCACAACAATGCGGCAATGAGAATGTCTCAAAACAACAACCTTCGTTAGTAAACAATGGCTCTGCAGGTGTGTTATACATTTTGGTACATGTTTTTGCCATTCTCTGCAAAACAACAATGTTAAATGGCCAAATTCAAAGTTTTAAGGAGAATGTGAATGCACAGTGATGCATTTTCCTTTCTCTATCTGAACATAAACACTGTCTCTAGGAATTCAGCTCCTTGGTAGTGTAGGCACATTGTACAAATTAAACTAGTTGAAATAGTTGCAAAAGAGTTTGTTCAGAAAACATGCCCTCAGACATAAAATGAATGTTCTTCTGCAATTATCATTGAATCGTTTTTTTAATTAGTTAACTCTAGTAATATTTTAGTATGCGATTTTAATTAATTTAGAGATCGTTACTGTTAATTATTCATATTTATTCATAGTTTCTAGTAATGTAACTAGGTACCCTATGTGACTTTTCTATTCTTGTTATACTGATGTTTTGAATAATAAATGCTTTCCAATGTAACAGCGTGCAGTTAGAAAGCGTTTTCATTACGGTTCGTAGCATTTTTCATCACGTTTGTGGTAGCCTTTTGTTCTTAATTATTTTGACACTTAAGATTACGTAACTACGTTTGACGGTATGCTAATAAATATTTGTATAAATATCGAGGTATTAGCATTTTTTGGCTATCTCGCCTTTTGGACA
>Ga0126336_10000453_pt1 | contig 16578 bp, 8 predicted proteins | sample SidCmetagenome_FD_92530 | JGI IMG/M metagenome (GOLD analysis project Ga0126336, IMG submission 92530) | Coral microbial communities from El Islote,Puerto Morelos, Mexico - Siderastrea C C metagenome | ecosystem: Host-associated > Invertebrates > Cnidaria > Coral | place: El Islote,Puerto... | reverse complement strand
TCCGCTCATTCGCAAGCCAGCTTCCGGAACAAGGGCCAGTAATGGCGGCCGCAAAATCTCGACAAAAACCGTCCGAAAAAAGCGACTTCTAGTCGTCGTAATAAGTTGAAATTTGGCATGGTACCTAAGAACCACAAACTATGTTCAAAAATGTAAAAATATGGAATACCAAAATTCTGGTCCCAGTGGCACTTTAATCGTTGCAAGAGATTCTCTTATTCAACCATTCACCCATAAACTCACCCATCACCCATGACCTCATCCATTCAGTCGTGACAAGATAGTATCTCACTTATGGACAAGCCCACCCATTCACCGATGTAACGCATTTTTTCATTCACGAATTCATCCATTCACCAGTGACAAGAGAGTCTCTTGATCATGAACACCCATTCACCCATAAACTCATCCACTTACTCATGTAACTCAACCATTTACCCATAAACAAGCTAGCACTCTCATCAATGCCAAGAGATTCTCTTGGCCATAAACGCACTCATTTACTGTAGTTAGCTGCAGTTTGAGCCCCGATATATTAACCCGATGAACTCTTCAGGGATTCATTCCTGATTCATCAAGATCTATCAACGCTTAAGAAACATCGAACTACAACATCAACAGTGCATCGGCGCTTGCCTCTGTGTTTTTCTTATTTATTTGGGATAGGCATTCTTTTACCACCTGACGGTCTTTTAGCCGACTGAGTTTTGATGCTTTGATCCGAACGCACCGTACTGGTAACACATAGCCTACGGCCATGATCATTACACTGTAAGTCAGCACGTAATCAGTTACCCCCTGGATGCTAGAGGCTTTTCTTGGGCGCTCGTCGAACACGTGCGAACTTTAGTGACCCATATTTTCTTTTGTAGGCTTACGCCGCGCTCGTTGGTTGGCCTCCGGCCGACCGGGCTGATTATGTCAGATCTTTGGCTGAAGACTGCTCTGCAAGTCGAAAGGACGCGAGAGAAACCTCTGGTACTCAGAGGCAGGATTTACAAAGCTGTCATAAGTCAAGATGAATCCTAAGTATTGTCTCTTAACAATAGGCTTTTGTCTTCTGACAATACAAAGGATACGTCTTATCTTAGGAGGGTTTCGTGAATCCAGCCCCAGGGTAGTAATCAGTAGTAGTTGAGTGGAAAGAGATTCACTAATAAAGAGGGAGCCAGGAGGAAAAAAAGGAAGTCAGGAAGTAAAATATGCTTCAAAATGGAAAAGGGCATTTCGGGCCTAAATTTCTTTAATAAAAATGGGGTCTGGACCTCCCGAGCTACTATAGTTCGACTTATCTACCCCTGATAAATTGCCCTTTAATTAAAGAAATAGGTTACACCTCAAGACTATCACGGTAGCCACACAGGTTTTATTTCAATAAATAACTTGCTAAGTCTCACTGAAATCCGAGCGCTTCTGGTCAATATATACACAGAGAAAATCTCAAAGGCGAAATTTTCGGCTTCAATTTTTAAGGAACACTATTTCTCTCGATCTCTGCAACTATTATTTAATTCAATTCACACACCTACAAATCCCCCTACAATATGTACAATTTCAAAGCGATATCTTACCAAAAATCTTCAAGCTCCTTAATTGGTCAGCTGTTTAGTCGTTCTGGAGATGAACAGCTGACCAAAGATCCCAGAGACACTGGGTACGAGCATTTCAAGAAAACAATGAATTGACTATTTACATTTAACCGGTAAATCAACACACAAAACAACATGCTTTGAATCAAACTCGCGAACAAGTGCAGTCCTGGGGCGAGCAAGAACGTGCATTTCCGCCCCCTAAGACGGAGACGGAGGTGGACGGCGTTCCTATTAGGTCAGCGTTGGGTGATTGCAGACTAAGAGAGTTCATGGGTGGGCTGTAGGGCCCTGGTATCAAGGAACACTGTTGCTCAGCCAGATCACATTCGCTGCACATTGGGTAGCAACCTCCAAGGAGCGAGTGACGCATATGTGGTAAGCTGTTTATCTTTTGATGACGACGCCATTTTGCGCGGCGATTGGAGAACCAAACCTGGAAAGCGATGAAAACACAAGTTATTGATTTATGTATAAAATTGTTAATCAGTCATTAGACTCCACAATATTAATAGCCATAACAAGTTTTGCGATTGCCTAACCCTTTCCTATCTATATAGCATGAGCGATGCAGTCAGGCAGTGCGTGTATAAAAATGAGATCGAGAAAGATCGTGTGACTGATCAAAAACGACGTGTACATCATCGAACACCAGCACGGGTACTTATCTCACCTGCACTCGTGCCTCTGACATGTCAATCTTATTAGCAAGCTCCTCCCTCGTGGCTACATCTGGGTAATGAGATTTCTCAAATTCTTTCTCGAGCATCTCCAGCTGCTCTGGCGAAAACGTCGTTCTGTTTCTTCTTATTTTCCTCTTCTGGTTCGCCTGGCAATCGTTTTCTTCCTTACCACTTTCACTTCCACTGTTGTAGCCGGCGTTTTCAGTACTGTTGTTCAAAATTTTGCTGTCTGTGTCAAGAGCCTTGTTGTTATTTTTGTTACTGTTGTTGTTGTTGTTGTTGTTGTTGTTGTTGTTATGCACGCTAGTTTCCCGCAGGTCTACTTCAAAAGCGTCGATTTCCTCTGCCTCTTCCTGCTCATTGGGGATGATCTGAGACATAGTATCTTCCTTTTCCCTCTTTGTAATTTCTTTGCTTGGCGTAGACTGTCTCAGGCGTTGTTCGTCATCATCTTCTCCTTTAAGCCTCACTAAAATAACGCAAAATAACAGAAAAAAAATCTTGTGAGTGTGGAATTAGATTACATTGTACTTATCTTACAAATATAGTAGCCATGTACAAATGTTTTATTCAAATGTTAGGCGAGAAAGAGATTGGGGATTCAGCAATTTAAGTTAAGGCTTTAAGTTGAGTTCTTTCCTTGCGCAAGATAAATTGTTTTTGCAAACTACCTTCCCCATAAATATCCATTCATTGTAAACATACCACCAAAAACCGTAAGGAACAAGACGATTTGTATCATCTAAGCATCCTAATATCACGCTCGATTTTAAGAATCTTCCCTTTATGAAACCTCAATATCTCTTCCTGCATTAGACCAAAAATGTCACAAAATCCCTTCCCTGTACGTCCTTGTATCATATCGCAGACAGGCCACCAAAAACGTAATGGGCAACTCCTTAGGTTATAAATTCGGAAAGCAATCTCATAAAATATGCTCAAGCAAAAAGCACATCACGTGGCAAGGTACCTTCACTTCGTCCATCGTGGCTGTTACAGCTCTCTGATGATGTGATGATGGACAGTTCTGGAGGAGGTTCCAGGCTTCTCCTATCGTATTCCTGAGAAGGTAACTCGTCAGGGTGTGGCATAGGGTGGCAAGACCAGGGCACGCCGGGGTCACAAATAGCAGACCAAGGGTGTAAGCCATAAATGCTGGCCAAATGCTGTCTTTCCCTTTCTATCATGGCGTACTGGGCAGCTCTTTCCGCAGCTTTGTTCCTGAGAATGCGATTAATGGAGCTGACGCTTGGTGTGTTTTCACGATCACACACGCCTTCTTCAACTAAGCGATCACGGATCTCCCACGCAAAAATTGTCGGGTTCTGCTGTTTGTACTGAACGATTTTGTTCACTACTGGAGGGGTGGCAACCTTAGGTTTGCTCCCACCAATCGACCCTGGACGGATGGAACCTGTTTCGTAGAACCTGCCCAGGATTTTGCTGACGCAGCCATGAGAAACCAATAGCCGTCGGGAAATTTCACATGGTCTGACGCCGCATGCTGCGAGTTGCACGATCCGATGGCGAATGTAGTCCGGAAGAGGACGACCGTTCACGAAGGGCCCTCCAAGTTGGTTGATCCCACCGTGGCTTTGAAAAAGGAAGGGCGCTGCAAGATAAAAGAAAAAAAGACTAAATTATTCCATGTTTCGTCAGTTAAGTCTTTTATGAATAACTGAAAGTGATGTTTTTTAATATTTCTTTAGAAGGTTCATGCTTCAGATATCACCATCAATGAATTCTGCTCAATAAAACTGTAATAAAAATGCCAGAGACGGAATAGGTAAAAAATAGTGACAGATTTCAAGATATGGCTGATTCACTAGGATGATGTACAAGCTAGGATATTTGTTGCTGTCTTTATTTCACACGGATTTCTTGACTTTTCACTGAGTTCAAATGCTTCTTCATGTAAAGGACTGGTGACGAATCAAGCGACGCTTTTGGCGGGAAAATCACGCTGACGTGAGCGCGCGCCTCCTGCGGCGCGACTAAGAACAAATTTTCCATTAGTGTTTGTTTAAAGCGAAGCGACTTCAACGATTCAATTCTTGAATTTTCCACTGTAGTTCCTCGCTCAGCCTACATTAGTTAACTGAAGCGGTTAGTATGGAGGTTAAGAAAGATTTGCCTTTGTTTACAAGCACAATTATTCGCAGAAGAGTATCAAAAGTGTGCATATTTAGCGAGCTATTGTAGCGACGGAGAAAATTAAGTCAGTGTAGCAAATATTAATGTAATTTTGCATGTAAGTCTTAATGTTTTCTTTATATTCCAGTGGACGTTATGAAGCCTTCAGGAACGCCGTCGAATTATCCTGTTTAAAAACTAAATGCTGCATTCTCCACAGACCGGGATGATGCTCCAGTATTCATTTGAAACTAGAAACCGAGGCGCGGAAAACCGAGACTAAACTTCTCGGACTCATGGAAGAATGCGCATGGTAAGTCTAGCGAGTGTGGAACTTTATCTATTCTGTTTCATTCTGTTTTAGTTAGCTTTCTTTTTGGATTATTTCGTTTATCACGTAAAATTAGACGGAATAAACTCCATATAAAGGCATTGAATAAACAACGGTTTTGACGCCAGAGCACTGCCAAAGTTGAACTTCATTTCACACTCTTTCGCGGTCAAGTTTTCACATGTATAAATCACTAACAAGTGATACTTAGCGGGGGGAGTTTTCGGATGGTATCTTGCGCTTATTTGGCAACACTTGGTTGTGTTGATTGTTGTCAGTGTCTAGCTAAATGGTATCCTTAATAACCGACAAAAAGTAGTAATTCGCATTTTTTTACAACATCAATTGCTTCTATAACCGCAAAATATAAAAACTGATAAAAATGTACCAACAAAATTATCAATTGTTTTCAAAATCAATTTTCTTTGCATGTAAGATTGTGGTTGAGCGGATAAGAAATAAGCCGGTATAAATTTTCATTCAACCAGCGGGCTTTTAGGGCTCATTATAGAAACAAAAATATATCATTACATATAGAAATTGAGTAAAATGTGAACGGATTTTTAATTGAGGAAGAGCCTAATGCACAACCATATAATCTTGAAGCATTTATCAGCAAAGAAAACTGTTTTCTTCTTCTTTAATTGTAAACTTTTTCGTCCGGCGTGAACTTGATCGGTTGCTGATTGCGTACACTCTTTGGAGATAGTAATCATAGTGTTGATAATAGATAAAAATTTTGCATAAGTTACTTGTTTATGTAGTTGTGTTGTATCTGATAGAAAAGAAAGTATAACCGGGGAGAGTAAACAAAGTAAATCTCTATCCGCTATAAATCTCTACCAAGTTTCTGCACTGAACAAAACAGTTTATAAATAATCTAGAACATTGGCCAAAACCGTCGCCAAAATGCTTTATTTAACCTAAATGCTGAATTTGTAAATTACCAAGTGTCTGGCTACGTACCGTGATATTCACGACTGTCAGACCCTTGTTAGCTTTCGGGCACCGGCTTACAAGACTATTCGAGTATGTCTTAAAATCCCCATCTATATCGTTTTAGAGAAAAACTAAAAAGAACATTCAATGTTCATCTATTTTTTGATGGCTTGCGCGCTTTTTGTTTGTATGGCTTCAATACCAAACTTTGATTAAGATGCTACCTTAATTAATTGGTTTCTCTCGTACTTTATAGGTTTCGCAATTTTTTTGAAATCTTAAATCGTCGAGTTAAATTTCCTTTGGTTTTGTTTTATTCTCTTTAGCGATGCTTGGTTAATTAGTTTTCTCGTAAATTAGATACTATTTATCACTTTTGATAGCTTTAAGTCGATCAATCGTAAAAAAAAACGACAGGCTCTCTAAAGAGAACAGAAACATAAAATTTCTAACCTGCAGAGTACGTCCATTAAACAAGAATACTTGCCTTAAGTTCAAGTTCAAGTTCGCTTTGAGGGGCATGGACCACATGGACCACATATACATATATATATATATATATATATATATATACTTCCAAGGAACTACAGATACGAGGAATGATATGGTAGAAAAATTAAACCTGGTCACAAGAAAACGCCTGCGTTTAGTTTTAAGGTTGAAAGGCGACCAGCTTCAAATCAACGCTTTAGGTGAAGGAAGGCCTTTCACCTACTCAAACTATTAGATGAATCTAATTCGTGGCCATTTGTTACCAAAATTTTCTTCTAAATGAAATTGCCCCTCAGTCACTGCGTGCGAGCAGAAATGAAATGTTTTGAGTGGTTATTAAGGTGGCAGCGAATTCAGCTGACTTGTTTTTGCATGTGCCGAATACCCATCATAGTCTCTCCGTTGAAATTATAATCCCAGTTCACGGTTTTTACGGCCAAGGTTTTACATTCTGCTTTTTTAGTAGTAGCGTTGTCGCATAGAAACGTTGTCTTTCAGGAAACACTCATTCAATTAAGAATGAATTGAAGTGAAAGATTCAAACAAAATAGGTTTATTTAACTATATACATGTATTGAAAAGGGAGAATGCTTCTATTGAAAAGGCGTGACGGCATTGGTTTCAAGACTGAAGGCGCTTTTCCTTAAGCGGGTAGTGTAAAAAGCGTGTGCAAACAACAGCGATGAATCTTTGGAGGAGAACGAAATGTGCAAGAATCGAATTTGAAATGGTCACTCTATATTTACTTGTATGTGTATGTGTATTTATGTTTGGTAGACAATACTTAGGTTTTGAGACCACGCTGAGTAAAACAAAAGTCGAAGAAAAGTATATACAACCCACGAGGCTTCAGAAGACAAAGTTCAAAACATAACACAAACGAGTCGGGGTTTTTTTCGATCCGAATCGAATCATAGTCCTCAAAATGGCATATTCGACAACTGTTTCATGCCTCGCAGAACCTCGGCGACCTTAAACGTGGGTAAGATCTAGCGATTCAAAACTCTTGTACATTTTCCATTTTCAGCTACATGTCGTTTGATTACCTAACAAATTAAGCCGCAGCTTCTGAAAACAACTCAGGTAGCAATTACAGTTCAAAATACAAATAGGTAAGCGAAGCAAAGAAACTGAACTAAACAGAGGTCGCGCTTCATGTATCACAAGAAAATTTACCTACCGAGGTGATTCATTTTCTCCGAGATTCAGGGCTTCGTAAATTTGTCTTCTGCGTTTTTCACTTTCAAAACGTGAAGTCGTAGATTAAACCTAAAACAGTTAGTGTTTTGAATGATTAGCACTTCTGTGTTTTAAACAAATTGCACTGCTCGATCTGAAGTTTTCATACCTTGCGGTCAGAAGTTTCAACAGCAATTATCTTGCGGTCAAGTTTTTTCCGTATGTGACTGCCTGCTCACTCCGAGTGATCACCCTTGAATGACTGTTTAAATTCTCTTGTTCACTCAGAATTTATACTCATTTAAATCTTTTTAAAATCAAATTAAATCAGCAGCATTTTTTCTCTCAGCACCACAGCTGTGTGTTTATGTTATTAATGGAGTCACATTGCCAAATCAAGACTGAGCAATGGGGCCAAGTGGAGAGAGAATACAACAAATCGTACGCGAACCACAACGTTCCTCTTTGTGGGAACTTTCACATGGGATTCTAGCATGCACTTGCCATCTGTCGTTTGTGGCTAATAGAATACTAAATAGTCAACAGATGGTGCTTAAATTGTTCAGCCCACGTGAGGCTCAAGGTAGGTCTGCCTTAATCTAATTACCCCTCCCGTACCAATTTTTGATACACCCCTAAATTTCACACCCCTATTAGCTGTATCGTTTCTTCTACCTTAACGGTAACGGTGCCGTGCTCTTAGAGTTAGTCTTTGTCACAGCTTGCTGCTCGGATGATTGTTGTTAGCGTCCCTTACGCGCGACGTGTGATTCAGCTCCCTGAACGTGAGGGAAACGTACCATTTTCTGCATGATGTATTGAATATAAACAGCACCTTTTCTCCTTTATTGTTGGCACAAAGACTTTGGGCGTTTTATGTAATTTTCTATATTAACCTTTCTTTTATGGGAGAAATGCTATCATCTGCTGCAGATTCTAGTTTTCCACGCCATTTGAAGAGCAAAAGATCAAAATAAAGCAAGCCGAACGATACTCTTTTTATTGAAGACAGGCCATCGCCTTCATTTATTATGCATGGCACACAAGAAAGACATGTTTTGTGAAGGTGAACAAGAGAAAATGCATACTTCGTCTCAATAATGTGAGTAGGAATTATAGTTTCATGTACGGACTCACGGCCATGTAATTAATTTTATGGAAGTGCGAATAGGCCTTTCAAATCCCCTTAACACTCGTTACAGTTTAATGAAAGGCTATGCCAAATGTTAACTCAATTTTGTTTGTGCAATTCAAACTGGATACAATATAAAGCCCATTTTTTTCTTCTGGTCAAAATAATCTTATTTTCTTAGTGATACTTTTATTGAACATAAATTTTTTAAGACGAATCGATCTTGAAATAAAAATAATCCTATGCCAAAGTGAAATTTTATTCTTTTTTACTTAAAAAAAAACAGCAAAAATAGTTCATCTTCAGGCAAAAGAACAAAAATATCAATTTTAAAAATTTGGAATGACAAATTTGTTCCTATCCTGTCATTATCAACTTGATACTGCGGGAAATAACCATCTATGAAATTTTACCATGATAAAGTAATGTTTTCTTCTCACCCTCTCCCAAGCTTGTCATTTTGCATATTTTTTGTGCTCTTCCATTAAAATGCTAAATGATCATTCAATCTTAGAAATTAAATTTTTCGTAGCAATTTGCGCTGTTTGCTTTGTAGACCGCACCGAAATCTTAAAATTGCACTCAGTCTTAAAATTCTTAAAAATCCTTTGTTGAGACCCTTGCCACTATGGCAAATTATCTGATTGATACATAATAAAAAGTAATTAACTACTGTTAATCTATTTATCTAGCGACAATCCCTTCTCGACGCAGCACGTATTCATCAAACAAAATTACCAATTCATCCGTTCAACACGAAATTAAAACCTTCCTTGTGATTGACCTTTGATTTCATTCGCATTGGTAAAAGTCACTCCCGCCTCTTACCCGCCGGAAATTACTCCATTTTAAGCATCTCTCCCCTTAACGCAATATTTTTCATGTAGGCAAACTGATGATGCATTAAAGTTTAATTATGGGTTCTGCATTGTCAAAACATCCTTGTTCTCGAGAAATTAAAAACGCCGGAATATTTCATTAATCTGCAATAGTTACTTTATTCACAAATGCCAAAAGCAGGAAGATTTGCTTAATGTGAAACGTATCGCATTTCTAGAGTTTTATACGGGTAACAAAAGCAGTTTTATTTCCTTTAAACGGACATTAGAGAGACCGATTTGTTAGTTTTGGTTTCACACCGCGTTTGCCTTAATCAGCACTTACGTGCTGAAATTGCACGTTTTTGAAATTGAGGTTTCTTTCCCCTTTGTAAAAGTCCTACAATTTTCTTTAATAGATCTCTTATCATATTTCCTTATCACCATTCCTGCTATCTAACACAGCTTGTTAGAGTGTTTTAGCGTTGTTATCTCTGCTTGTTTTGGCGGTAATGTGTGGGATGACAAATGAGTACACCAGATGGAGCACGAATAAACCCAAAACTAGCGATGCATTTGCGCATGCGTGGCTCATTGAGTTCTTCCCGGGTGTTAAAAACACAAGAAGCAGCGTGTCAAATGTGTAACTTTAACAGTAAAAAACATTTAACATGTGGGATATTTATGGACCCAAATAAGAATAAGTAAAAGATTATTCCAAACGTAACAAAGCATTTTCGCACAAACTAAGCATTTCTGTAAAAATGGCCAGTTTGGTTTATATCCTTACATCGCAATGTTTTCGGCCCTTTTTAAAAAAAGGGTGACTAAATAAGATGCGTAAAAGGGCCTTTCGTTTTTGTTAGTGAGACTTAAACATGAACGTAAATGACTAGTAAAAGTCGTTAGGTCCTAATTATTTAACACGCGGCGTTTTCGCCATATAAATATTGCCATTGTTATGCCAAACATTGTCAATCGACCGCCTAAAATGACATGAATGTATATTTTGTTCTTCGTTTTCCTTAAATGATTTGGTCAGCAAACTGAGCAAATACTAAATTCTCAACATTTCCTCAGTTGAGTGAATGAATATTTAGTTATGACTGATCAGATTTGGAAAATTAATTTTGGTTTGTCCTTGTCTCCAATAAATTCCCTCGAGAAAGATATTTACTTCAAGAAAACCATTAGCACGTTTCTCTCATCATGAAGACGGAAATTAGATTTTCAATTTCCATCCCGAAATATCATCTATCAAATCGAACAATCTGAATTGATGAGGGAAACATGAAGTGTAAAGAGCAATTAAGGGGGATTTCTGCTTCATTTCCGCTGGCGCACTTAATTTCTCAATCTCAGCAGCCCACACGCAGGACATCAATGAATTCGTAGCTTCGAAATCTGTTTATATCCCATGGAACTGAGAGGTTTTATTTGAGCGAGAAAGAAATTCATTTCCTATGAATGTGGGAGTAAAAAAGTAAATTTAAACGCCTCAGGTAAAGGCTTTGCTTTGTCTCCTCCCACTTCAATAGCAAAGTAACAAATTGACACTTGAAATGTACTGTACAAAGTAATCTCACATAAGGGAAACCTATATTGCTTTGGTCGCTGGTAAATTCGATGCAAAGGTTTGAGATCTGCTAGCATCTGTAATTTTGTGGGGATGGGCTTTTTTCGTTACCAGAATATTCGCAAGAATATCATTTTTGTTATATGTTGATGACAAGCAAATAGCAAAACATTTAGTAAATTTTTATCATATTGTTTTAAAAGAGATTAGCTGATACGACCCACAGAAAGCAGAAAGTTCTACCGACTTAACAAATGAATTAATGAGCTTGGCTTAATTTCCAAACAACCAACGCAAGACGTTTGTTCCATCTTGTGCCGTTTTGGCGTATCCTTCAGACAAGCGTATCCTTTAGACCTCTATTTGATTATAGATCAGTGTCAACATTTTTCTCCTTAGCTTCCCGAAAAATAACGTTACGCAGTTCTGAAATACGTATTGTCTCATATATACACTTTTTTTCTTAGATCAGTGCTTTCTGTTACATCATGCTGTATTTTGCTGTTTTTCGTCCTTCAGGAAAACACTACTTTCTGCGTTTTCCAGTTATTAAGGTGTAGTGAAAACGAGACAATACATAGGTTACCTAAGCTTTTCTAGTCCATTGTTTAGTCCAAAAAAAAACATTCCTAATCTGATCGTGCGAAGAAGTGTTAAATAGAAAATTAAGCATATTTGCTGTCGGCGAAACTTATTATTTTTCCACACTTCTTCCCTTGGAAAAGAAACAAAGTGAATTCGTACCGCATTGAGTCCAAAAGAGAAGAAAATGAACGAATAAAATGAAACAAAACTGTCTTTGCATATCTGATATAAGAATACAGAGGAGGCGAAAAATCATGCTTGGTTTTATGCAATCAGTCCATCAATTTTTGTAATGGTGGGTTAAGGTTACACGTCTAATCGGACGGGAAATTCTTGGCGATGCACGTTGTAGAAAAACCTCCGCACAACGAATTTGAATAGAATAAATCTCCGGAGATCGTGGCCAAAACAAACTTGTAAAACCCTCCTTTCCTTCAATAAAGCGTTTAGTTGACCGGCTTTATCGGGCAAGTAGTGACTACTTTTTTTCTCTGGGTTGTTAATATCAATTGAAAAAGAGCGTTCCATTTATTTCTAGAGAGTAAAAGGCAAGGGGAGGGCTGACTGTATAAATGAACAATGGCAAATCGCGATGCCGCCCTCGAACTACAGAATTATTTTTCACTAAAGTTGTGCGTATTTTTAGTCACATAATATGCTAAACGAAATAAGACGGAGTTTTTCTTGGAAAATGAAGCAAAGGTCATCTACCAAATTCGCACCTACTCCTTCGCTATTCCCGACAGCAAGGAAAGTTGCGAAAACACTGTGACGGTATAAACGACTAAACAAAATTACTCGAGACTTGTAGGTTCGGTCGTTTATGAATCTTTGATTCAGCTAAGGTTGCGAATTTCTTTGACTTCTTTCTACATTTTTTTTTATTTTTGTTGTATTTTTCTCTTTATAAGAAGCTAAGTAACACTGAAGGATTATAGACTTTGGCGGATGTGTTCCTATGTGTGGCTATAAAAAAGAACGCTAACTGAAACTACTGTATCCGTATGAGGATGTGTCTTTCTTATCATTTTACTCTGACTTAAAATTTAAAACGAAGAAAGGAAGACACGGTATTTTACCGAATATTTATAATAGTTAGACGGTCAATGACGTTATATCGACTTTATTTCAGTTTTTGGGAGACACAACCGTACAAAGGGTTCATCCAAATTACATATGCGAAATACAATTTAAAAAATAGAAAAGATCACACAGAATTGCGTTCGTCAACTTGTTTCCTCTTCTTTGCAGCCTCATGGTATTGATTTCCTCATTATGTAATTTTCTTTCGTTTTCTGCGGGTAGTTAGCGGAGGTCATAAAACGGGAAACAATACCGCAAGCGGAAACAACAAAGACCCGTCTAATTACAAGGCAACCGTCAAAGTTATCACAAGGTCTTGTTACAGTTATTGACTTAGCGTAAGACACGGGCCAACAAAACGTGTGAAATCATGAAAGTTAGACTTTGTTTCTTGACATCGTAAGTCATCTTCATGGATTAAATGCGAGTTTTTGTTGCGCATAATGTAATCCAAAACGGCAAAACGACAGGTTTTCTATTTTCCAACATAAATGATAATTTCAGAACCACTTTGATCTTTTCAGTCAATACAAGGTCAGTGAAAAAATAACAACCCAGCCAGATTTTATTTCAAAACTCAGGTCATTTTTCTCGAGCGTGAGTAAACAAACTTGAAAATTGGTCTTCATGATCTAAATACTCCAGGTGACGTGTTCCCAGAGGCCGTCATTTCAAGCTTGGATCATGATCAGTGTACTCTCTCCTCTCAATTTTTATTACGTTGTGGTTGATTTTATTCATTTCTATGTTAAGAGAAAACGAGTTTGGGAAGATTTCTTGTTCAATGGCCTTAGCATAACCACGGTTTTACGAATCACAAATTCGCTTCTTTTTGTCAATGTAAATATCTCTGGCATACCAAACAGCAACTAAACCTCTGTAGCGATATATGAGGGAACATCTTTCACTCTGTTTAAGATGAACCTACAAGTTATTTATAAGGAGCAAAATCCTACCCCTAGGAATTTAGTCATTGAAGTCTGCATTCTCACAAGAATTAATCCCTTAACAAAGCCTTGGCCTCTTTGCAAAAGACCTTTATGCCTATCTTTTTACAATAACCTGTCGTTCGTGGTATTCTGCGGAGCTGGTAGTCTAAAGGGAAGGGCTTGCAACAAATAAATGCTTCTCAAAAAGCTCCTAGTCTTTGCTTCCATGCTGAAATTGTAATTCTCTGAGTTGAAGACAAGTAACAGTTTGATACTTTCTCATTTAGTTAATGAAAAACGTCTGGTATCGGCCATATACTAAACAAAAAGCACACGGCCACCTCCATGAAGCATAGATTAATGCATTGAAATCTGCTTGGACAATTTTCCCTGATTCCCTTTTACAATACTAAATTATTCTTTTAATAGTACGAATTTCAGACAAAACTTTACAGATACCATGCTTATCTAGAGTTTATTTGTGTTTGCGCTTTAGCAACTTAAATGTTATACTTTTCTGCCTCATTTTAGTTTTTAAACATTGCGCGAGTTAAAATTTGGTCTTGTCATTTTATCCCGTTACTAGGACCAAACGGGTATCATTATTTATTCACAATAAACACCACACACTTAGTTTCACGTACCTTAATTTTGCAAACTTGTCTTTAAAGAAATCGACGACGACGAACACATTTCTGACTGAACAAAGTTGTTTCGAAAATGGTTAAAATTCCTAGCGTTTAACTTGTTTCTTGAAAGCGAAGAAAACAGATAAAGAAATTGTGCGGCAAAAAAAAAACGCTAGAATGCAAAGTCGATCCGAGATGTACAATAAGAAAAGAAGCATACTTTATAATCTCGGGAAGAAAAGATCGCCGATTGAGTGAACGAAAAAAAAAAAGGCTTCCTTAACCAAAGCTTCCCTTATTTTGCTAAATCAGTATCACCAAAAAAGAAATGGAAGAACAATAGGAGTCAGACGAACATCAAAATGTTCTACATTCTTTAAACAAGTGTTTTAGCAATTAGTTTACGGCTTTTTCCCAAGAGCGTTTTGTTATAGGCTTTATTCTCCTTTGATGATCAATGAGATCAAAAGATATCGAGTTTTTCAAAGGTTTGCGAGAGAAAAGGAAAGGAGTTTTAATTGGGTCAGGCGTGTACTACCGTGCCGATATGAACCGAAACTGTATCACTGCAATCTAAACTCGTAGCAAACGACGGAAGAGAGTTTATTTAGTTCCTGTCATTTATCTTTTCCATTTGAAGAGAGAAGGCAGTTTTGATATGTTTGAGTGTCCTCTCATCTCGCTATTTTTGTCAATCTCTTGAATCACTACGGCAATAGCAGATTCGTTCGAACACTGTCTACAAAAAAACTTTTGTTTGTATGTGAAGTTAGACTTCTGACCCTAGACTCCAAATCTTGAACTTGCTTCGTTTGTCAAAGCTTTTAGAAAGAAATTTGCATGACAAACCGTGTTTGTGTATTTTGTGGCTCTAAATCAGAATAAAACGGCCCTTTTACTGACACCAGTGCACTCTACGGATAATATCTTTAAGATAGCTTTCCATTGTTTTCCGTGCCCGCACGTTGCAAGACAATAGGAACTTGTTTTAACTAAAGAGCCCAATAACAATTAGAAAGTGATTAATGCTGGGTAAATTGAATATTACTTTTGAAGACTTTTTGAAATCTTTCGAATCCCAGACATGGAATAAATATCGGTTTCCATTGATAAAAGTAATTAAAACACAACCAGATGATGCAAACACTAAAAGTCGCACGGACGTTTTTTTGGAAAACTAAAGAAAAACGCATCTCAAACTATCCTTCAGCAAAGAATCAAACCGAAAATACACAGAAGCTCTACAACAGCGAGAAATTATGGATGTATTTAACTGAATGAGGTCTATGCCCGGTACTTTTCCTTGCGAAGAAATTGGAAAATGGTGTTAAAAATGCCTTAAAGTAGAAAGCAATTTCCGTCATTTTCAATTCCGAGATGTTTGTTGACTTTTCTTTAGCGATTTTTATTTCTAAATTGGATACAGATTTCATGCGCCAACGGGAGTCACGTTCTAGGCCAAAATTGTTTCTCTGCAGCAAGACAGTGCATGTTGGCAGGCGATATCCTCCAAGACCTTTCAGGAAAAACAATTCTTGATCCATGCATCCGATACAAAACACCCATTTATTATATGGCTGAAATGATCCGCGCTGAAAAGGAGCTTTCTGGCTGGTTTCCTGAGCAGTCCGAATTTTCCTATACGGACCGCTAAGATGGACCGCTCAAGAAAAGATCTCAATAAATCGTGTTTTGGAAAAATTTTAGAAGAGAGGACAGTTTTGTATGAAGCCGAAACCTTGCTCTTGCTTTCTTGCCTATAATTTTGACAAAAACCTCCGCGAAAATGGAATTATGAAAATCTTTGTTCCTTTCTTTCTTCTTTGTAGTGCGCGCTTACTAGTAGAAATACGCTTTGCTGTTTGCAAATTTGTAAAAAGCCACAATAATAATTCCTTTAATATTGAACTAGCTTGTTCGGTCCGTATTGGGAAAGTAGTGGTCTCGTTCTTTTTTTGGAAGTTTAAACTTCCAAAAAAAGGAACTCGACCAATTTGTTTCCCAGTACAGACCTCACGCTAGTTTAATAAATTATATGCATCGCACTTTTTTTAATCCCCAAAGTATCTTGATAAATATCGCTTGTTTTTATAGAATCTTTAATACACAAGAAATTTTCGACCCAACGAAAACAACCGTGGCCGGATAGATAACCGAAAGCAGCTTCGTCATGAGTCACGGCAAACAGTGCTGATTTGTAGTCAGGTAGATCATCCGAAACTGGAACAACTCTAAAGAGCTCTGTTGGGAAAATTCCAGGCCTATATTGGACGTATTGGGTTCCTCGCATTATATTACTGAAATTCGTCGTTATGATTTTCGATCGCTGTAATACTAGAAAGATTTTCATGGACCATTAATTTAAGACGGATTCCGCTCAACGTTCGAGCAATAAGTGCAAAAAATATTTACCAAAAAACTACTCATAGCACGGTAACATTTTAAATGCTATTTGAAACATCTCACTCTAGTTCACTTGC
>Ga0126336_10000452_pt1 | contig 16584 bp, 10 predicted proteins | sample SidCmetagenome_FD_92530 | JGI IMG/M metagenome (GOLD analysis project Ga0126336, IMG submission 92530) | Coral microbial communities from El Islote,Puerto Morelos, Mexico - Siderastrea C C metagenome | ecosystem: Host-associated > Invertebrates > Cnidaria > Coral | place: El Islote,Puerto... | reverse complement strand
GGATGTGAGATGATTAATGCCGAGCGTGCGTGTAGTTTAATGGTTGTAATCATCTTATAGGGCGCTTTTCAAATGAGTGTCATAAAACCAAAACCATAGTAATTACTCTGGCCAATCAAGACAGGAACAACAAACAAAATGAATCAATCAGAAATTGAAGTAAATACAAGTAATTAGCGTTAATTAAGCCCGGGAAAACGCGTGCGAGCAAGTCACGACCAATCAGATTGATTTGTTGAGAAAGTGGCGCGAGCTTTTTAAACCAATCAGAACGCGTTGGAAAGTAAAATCAAAGCAAACACAACACTGCTTTCGACACTCAATTGAAACGGCTGCTCTTTACAACGACGATTCGATTGGAACGATTAATTGTTTGTATTAAATTTTCACCCTCGGTCTGGTTATAGTAATTGGCAAATTTTGAAAAATAAAATTTTGCAGAACGATCAGTGGCGAAACAAGGGTGCATTCACTTAGTCTTGCCAAATGAAAGAAAAAGCAGAGTTTTCGCTAATAATTTGTGTTTGAGTGCACCAACCAGAAGCTATCCCAGAGGCTGAGAATGTAATAAAAGGCTCTAAAAATCTTGCTAAGCACTTATTTACAAAGCTGTACATGAGCCACCGTAAAGACGCTCTATGTACGCAAGCCTTCTGTGCCTCTGTCACTCGTGCCTTCCTCTCTCAGGTAGTCTTTCCCCTCTACTGCTGTTTGAGATCTCTGTAGCCTGGCTGATACCTCCCAAAGTTGAACGCCTTCTCGTCATTGCCATCCCATTGTCGCTCGCCGCTGAATATACTCTTTCTGGCTTCCTTCCTAGGGCCGCCTTAATCAGTTTCTTGAGCGTTTTTCTTAACTCTCGGTTGGTAAAACAGAAGAGACACGGGTTTACCGCTGAACAGCTGTACTGCATAGACAGCGTGATGGGGTACACTACGAGGGGCACATTTCTGGGGCCGATTTTTAACCCTATAACCAGCACGACCATGTGAGGTACCCAGCAAATCAGATAAGCGCCAACGATGAGTGAAATGCGCTTCGCGGCGCGAAAGTTTTTACGGAGCAGATCAGCACGCGGGCCTACCACAGGAACGATTCGGACGACGCGTTTAGCCTGGTTAGTAGCGATGCGGTAAACAATAAAATTGGAAACGACCATGATAATAGCGGGGATGAAAAAGCTCCCTATTGTCATGAACAGGGTGTAGCTTTCCAGGTTGTCAGCCCTGCAAATGTTTCCTTCGACTGTAATTGACTTGGAACGCCAACCCATCGCAGGTAAAAGTGCAGCGATAAGAGCATACAACCATATGCCTCCGATAACCGCTCCGGTTGTTTTAGTAGTGGTGAAGGCTTCGTATTTAAACGGGTAGGCGATGGCGAAATATCTCTCCATACTGACTGTGCAGAGGTTTAAGGAAACGGCAGAAATGCTCATGAGGTTAACTGTAGCTAAAAACTGGCAATGAGCTGCCGAATAAAAATGAAAAGTTCCCAATAGCAAACTTATGTTGACGGGAATCACCATGGTAACAATCATGACATCGGCGACTCCGAGGCTTATGATGAAAAAGTTGCAGATTGTGCGAAGTCGGCGGTTGAAGTAAACAGTAAGGATAATCAAGCCATATGCAACCAAACAAGTGACGATGATTGAAATGTAGAAAAAAGTCAAGCCACTTGTGTAAGGTTTACTGTATATGGTTCGCTTGGCGGGCATATAGGATGAGTTTGCGATGGCTGACTGCGAACAATTGTTTAACATCATAGATCGATGAAAGCTCCAGGAAATTATTCAATCTGCAATCAAGATGAGGATTGAAATTAAAAACTTTTAGGTGACCAACTGGGAATGCCTATAAAATAGATTAATGAGATATTCTTTCCTCGATCACTTCGCATTTGTGATGCTCACGAGTTCTAATAAATCTTTAAAAGGCGATACGCTCAAAGGCAAATGTATCCCACCATTGGGTCTTATTTCTTGTCTTTTCAATGATTTGGGTTTTCTTTTTTCGTTGTTCACCTGTGTACCGCATTGAAAAGTTCCCAGATAATGTAATCTAAGTCTTTTCAACGTTCAAACTATACCTTAACGGAATAAAAATAAAAGAAACGAAAATGCCTTTAAAAAGTCAAGGGATAAAAGAAAAAAATTAGCTTGCCACTTCGTAACCCTAGCAATCGTATTTAGAAGATTATTCGGGTTGCCGCTTTACGGCAGACTTCAAATTTTATTTCTTCTACAGCAAAAGCGGGCTTCAAAATAAATAAAACTGCCAAAACTGACAATTAAATGCCGGAAAAATTTTAAATTCACCTGCGATATTGCACCAACGTAATTGATTTCGAATTTCTATTAGGTGGATGAACAGTCCCTTGGTAGGTTAGAACGCAAGAACTTGAATGATCCTTGTAAGTGGATAATGAGCGTCTTAGACCCCCAGTAGCAGAAAATATTAAACTACTATATTTGCATAGCAGTTATATAAATTGTTGGGTTAATTTTCCGCTCGGAAACAATAATAGCCGATTGTTTGTCTGGGCAGGTGGGAAAAATGCGAAACTAAATTTAAAACTCGTTTTATATTTACAGTGCCTTTTCAAAATAGGTCGAAAATCGCATTTGCAATCCATTCGCATTCGCTTAATTTCTTTAAAAGATATTATTTTTGTTAAGGCCCAAAACTGGACAACATTTATTCTCCCTAACTAGTCAAATTTATATTTCCTGAATAGCGAACTGAGAAAAAATGGTTTCTCATAAAGTTGACTTGCAAAGAAAATTAACTCAGATTTTCCAATTCATGTAAAGAGGAAGAACTCGATCTGACTTAACTGAAGATAAAAATCTTTCATCTACAATTTGGAGAAATTAGCATTTACTTTTATGCTTCAACTTTTCAAGTTCTTCATTTTTAAAGTGCGGATTAAAAATTTTCAGCAACGGCAACGGAGAAGCGTGAAAAATTCGCTGTCGTGCGGCTTCCCCAAAGGCAAGCAATTTGACAACTATTTCCATGTTGTTTCTTGTACAATCGAACAATTAATGCGGTGTTTTCCATTCATTTTTATTCTTGGCCGCGATGTTTTGTGTTTGTATTCAATGCCCAGCCTGGAACATTTTACATTTTCTTCCCCTTGGAAGGAATTCTTTTGAATTTAATGCTCAGACTAACTGTATACAGGGAAAACAACTTCAAAGTTCCGGTATATTTTATTACAATTTTTCACTGCCGGCTATTGTTCAAGTTTCTTCCACCTGTTTGTGATCCTAAACAGCGTGTTAATAAAGAAACAACAGCAACATATTGCGTGGCCCTGTTACTGGTTTGACTATGATAAATTACGCAGTTTGGCAAACTGTTCGTCTTTACTCTCAAATATAATTAGGTGTTCAGTTCAGTGGTTGAATATGTTGTTTGCCTGCTTTAAAAGCTAGTTTAGTCGAAGAAAACAGATAGAGATTGCATAATAATTCAAATGAAACAAGCTGGCAAAAATTTTGAGGCAAAGAGACTTGGTAATGACGGAGTCATAGGCGAAGAAAGAATATTTTGTAATTTTGAGACCTTTGTATCAGACCACGAAACGGCTTTCCGCGCTAAACACAGTAACCGACTGTAACGTGGATGCAAAGATACATACTTCACAAAAAGGTTTTAAAATATGGCAAAATCTATTAACTAGCATTTTTGGTGATCTCTATACCATATTCTAAGACTTGATGTGAATAAAATTTGATTGATATCATGAAGTGTTTGGGTTTGTACCATTCGAAGAACATTTGTGAATGATAAATTTCAAAACGCCGCATCTCTGAAAGACAGGAGTTTGCCAGTTTTGATACAAGGAATATAAAGTACCAGCTCTCTGGAGTATGTAGTACAGGGTTTACAATTTTGGTGACGTCAGGTGAAAACCAGATACTTAATCGCATCGGTCATTTTTGACAGCATTCGCGGTGAAAACCGAAATTATGTACATGTGGTCAGACCTTTAAACAGCTTTTGTGGCTGACTACAATTAAACTTTTTACCATGCCAGAGTGCCGATAAATATTTTTTCTTGTTATTTCGCTATTTTTCGTAAAGGTTTTTCTACCACGCAAACTGAAACATGAAGGAAACGTTTTCCTCTTTAAAAACTGTCATTAGGGTGGTAAATTTATCAACTGTAAAAATTTAATACTTTGTGTTGTCGACTAATGAACGCTTTAAACGCATAACAAAATCAATTAGCTGAATTACCTTTGGTTTCTTGCGTCTTGCAAACTAAATTGCTCGATTGTTTTTAACAAGAGCGATTGTCCTTGTAAAGCAGAATTTAAAAGAAGTCGTTGACATATTGAAGCAAACACCCTGCGAGCAAAATATCCTCGTTGCTCCAGATGTCGCTATTCGGCTAACCAGCTCTCAAGCGTGCTTAGAAAGGACAAGAAACCACTTCTCGTAAGTAAATTGTTCAACTGACCAAATTCCATAGACCAAATTTCATATCTCAATGTTTTAGTTCCATAGATCAGTATTTCCATTTGTTTACAATTTTTTTCGCAGACTTTGCCTCGGTCTTGCAAAAGCAAACATATGCAACTAGACAATTTAAATCCACTGTCACATAATCTCAAATTCTGAGACACGGCAGATTTTGCGGAAATTGTTTGGCACGAGTTCCCTTTGGGAATACTGTATTTCAGTCGCGGACTTTTTATATAATTGGCCGTAAAAATACGAGCCTATAGACTATCTTAATAAATCTTGACAAAATGTTGGTTTTCAAGACGGAAAACATAATTTTTCTGCGATATAAGTAGACAAGATTACAAATTATATAACGACTGAAACTGTAGCAATAAAGTAAAACAAATTGATAATACAGTATCACCTGTGAAAGGAACACAATTCTTTCGTGCGTAGCTGTTCCCTTTTTTCCTCTGCTAGTGAACGTGTCTTTTTTCATCACCGAAAACAGGAAGCAAAACTGTGAATTAACAATTTTAAACCTTCCGTGGCTGCTTGCATTACTTAATTTATACCTTATTTGGCATTTCTGATAATTATTTAACGTGTTCTATTTTGCCAGCGGCGCTCAGCGAGATAATGCGAAATAAAATTCACAACCCTTAGCACGCATGTATAAAAGTAACAATCAAACTGAAAATTTTTAAAATTTCAAAACACGGTGCTCGTGGGCAGAGAATTAGTCAGATAGTTTACCAGAAAAATAAGCAATCCAACCACATGTTGTAAAACTCTTGCAAAGAACCACAGATGAATCTTTTCAAATTTCAAAGATTAGATCAAGCCACAACTAAAATCAGATTCAGCCTCTGATATGAATATTTCTTTCCGCAGAATTTGGATGCGACTGTTACGAAAGGAAGTTACTCAAGACACTTCTCAAGAAAGTTTTGTTAAGTTCCTTTTTTTCTTGACGCCAACAAGTAAACATTGCATCGAGTTGAAAAACACACCTTTTTTGAGCTCTGGTTCTAAGGAAATCCGTCTTCAAGCTGTACTCGGCTTAAATTAAATCGTTTGGCCGTAGGAAAAAACCTCTTAGGACAGATGTTACGAGACGTTTTCAATAATTTAAACTTTCGTCGGTCTGCAAGCCAGTGCAAAGAAACAATTCGCTAGCTTTGCAGGCCCAACTACAAAATAAAGACGAATTGCTAAAAACTGAAGAATTGAAGACATTTTAATGCGAGATAAGGCTCTCAAGTTATCAAAAGTTGCCGCATTGTAATTATAGTTGACCGTTTTTCTTCGCAGATAGATTTTTTTCCTCTTTAGCAAATCTTTTCATTAATGTGTGACTTTTAAAATCCCATATCAGGTAGTCTGAAAATCTTTTTTTTTTCTTAAGGTTATCAAATACCTCTGTTTTATATTTAGCCTCTGTTTATTTTGATAGGAGAGTAATTGATTAGCTACTTTACTAGTGCTATTAATCAATCGATCACTGAGGTTGAATATTTACTTCGGTAGATAAAGCTGTAGCCGATATGACTAACATGTAGATGTTGGTATGAGGCAAGCTGGCGAATCACGTAGAATGACTCAGCAAAAAGGAGTGTACGTGTCGGGGAAACCAACAAGAAAATTTACAGTCTTTTAGCAAAACACTTAAAATGCCATTTATAGTTTTCTCAGATTGTTTCAGAGCTTATTATACAGGGATATTTGTGTAAGTTAACACAGGTTGAACAGTTCGGATTCTTTGCTGAAAATTTCACCTCCAGAAAATTTCAGGGACTGAGGAATCTTATCCGACACGAATTCCCGAGCTGTTGTTGGCTTAAAGAAAATGCTACCTGGTCTTGCAGTGTTTTCTGCACTCAAGCCGACATATTATTTCCCTCTGAATACAAAAGATATTAATTTCCTCGAGTTACCAACGTTTGAGGTGATATTTCGATACCCCTGTTGTTATTGAGGAGAGACGATGGCGTTGTGTCTATGAGCGTTTTGTCTATGTATGAGCACTGATTCGTCCTTCAAATCTTACAGCCAATTCAGTCATTACTGTGTCGTCCAGACCCAGTTTTCTCAAACACGTGATTCCACAGCTATCATTTACTGTTATGATTCGAAGAACGATGACGACCTTCACAGCGAAGATATCAACTCGAGGTTCTACTTCTTTTACCCATTAAGCCCTGATATAAAAAGCATATTCTCCTTACTGTTCTCCGTGCATTTCTTATAGAACTAGTAAGGAGAATTTGTTTAAATATCAACACATCTTATCCTTGGTGATCACTTCCTTTATTCTCATCACTTGAATGTTTGAAACAAGTAGTGATAATGTAAAGAGAAATTTAATGTTCGTCACTGTTAGGGCTTAAAGGGATAACTGCTTAAGTTTATATCTTCACTGCGATGGCCGTCATCATTTCTTATTTCCTCCACAGTACATAAATACATATGGCTCTTGACATACATAAATTATTTCTTGTATTCGCACATATTTATTTATCATCTACAAAATTAATACGAATTCACAAAGGACAGACTCCGACCCAGTTGGCTTGATAGCTGGGTTGGTTAGAGCTCTACACCGGTATTGCAAAGGTCACGGGTTCGAATCCCGTTCAAGCCTGAATTTTTTCAGGTTCTTGTCTCCTACTTTATTCGCAGTTGACATACATAGAGGATATTAAACAGCGGCGCGAAGATATGAATTTTATTTTCGAGTGGTAAAAACAATATTTTACGAACGAGCGCAGCGAGTTAGTAAAATATTGTTTTTTTTTTTACCACGAGAAAATAAAATTCATATCTTCAAGCCACCGTGTAATTTTCTTTTTATTATATAGACGAGTATTTTCCCACAAACAACAGTGTAAAGGCGGGAAATGACGTCATCGATATCCCGAGGATATGGAAAATGCGCCACTCGAGTTCCCGGATGTAGTTTCGTATGAACTTTGCGAGTGGTCTATTTTCCACTAAAACACTCTTGTCTATATAATAAATGGTTATTCACAATTTTTGTGATTCGATTGAGCAGTCACCAGAAAATACAAAGTACTTTGTTATCAAAATTTTTGTTTTGTTGTACTAAGGCAGTAGTTTCTATTTTCTGGCTTAAACACAAGCAAACTACATGCAAGAAGCCGAATTTTACTCCAGCTCTGAGTAGAAGCACGACTGGACAACAAAAGGCGATTAATGCTTGAAAAATCCAGGTCTGCGATAGTTGGTGAAATCAGCTGCTGCAAGCCCGAAGGCGTTTACTATTTGAACTAAAAATCCGGTCATTTCGGTTGGAAATCAAATGGACTTGAAAATTACTTCCGGAAAACAATTTTGAAGAGGTAGATCTCTTTTGCCGGCTGGAAAAGAGCGTTGGAAAATCCGGTCATTTCGATTGAAAATCAAATGGAACTGAAACTTATTTCACGAAAACAACTTGGGAAAGGTAGTTCACTATTCCTGTTTGGAAAAAAACGTTGGAAAATTCCGTATCATTTGACATTTCCTGTTTCTAGTCTCGTATATCGCAAAGGGACTCTCACAGCGTTGTAAATGGTCTTGTCTCTTTCAGTTCGTGTCCTGTTTTGAAAGAACCTTACCGCCGGTTTTTCAATGGTGATCCCAACCAGTTCTTTTCTGCAAATGGTAAAAGCCCCGGGCCACTGGCAAAGATCCTTGTTTTAAAATCCTATTATGACTATCTTTTTAATCTACTCAGCGGTTGAAATACCGGTCCTCAATTCCGACTTCAGTCTGCAATCCAAAGATCCTGCAATGCAATATGATGTAAGTCTCGAATTTTCACTAACGATGTCACCTGCCGTGAGTTGCAGAGAGATGACCTTGGACTGCAGACTATAAACATTTGAATTTTAGCAGTAAAAGACCAAATATATATCCTGCGGTTCGTATACTCATAACGAGGATGCCAAATAATATAGTTCTAGACGTTAACAGGAACGTACGAGAAAGGTGCACCAGTTAGTTATCGGCGTCTAAGCGCTGACTTTTCGACAGCAACAACAGGTGTATTTTACAAAATTCAAAAGCAAGACAGCAATGATTTATTATTTCGGAGTCGGAGCCATGAGCTTACACAGACCCGTCAGACACTCAAAAGTTGGAACCAACTTTTATTTTGTAGATAACTAAGATTTACCAAGGGAGGGGATTTACTCATGAAAATCGTAGTGAATAAAAATTGTTCTGATTCAAGGTTTAACTAAGCAGAGACGCAAACGATAAAACTTCATTAGTGACAAAATATATTTAGTCCAATCAGCTATGAGAAGCGATGAAATTTCATCAACTTCTGACACACTTCTGTTGTCCAACTCATGAATATAAATCGTACGCGCGCAGTTTCGTAAAGTTATCTCTGCATTCAGCATAATAAACAGTTCTGCAGAAATGTACTGGTCAAAAGCTTCCTTTTGAGTAGCCGACACAGCTTAGGATTCCATTTATTCACGGACACAACACTTTAAAAGCTTTCACTTGAGCTATGGGACTCCATATACAGACTAAAAAGTTAGAACCACCTTGTACAGCATGCCCAATAATACCGCATAAAACTACCGCTCACAACCTCTAAAGCACCTCTTAGGATTTCATCGACAGACGCAGTAACTAAAGGAGTTTCATATACAGATTCAAAAGTTAAAACCACTTTGAACAGCATAATAAACCACTTTGAACAGCATAATAAACAGTGCCGCAGGAAAGTACTACGTGATAGCTCTCAACTGAATGATAAAGCTTTAGGATTTCATTCACTGTCACAAAAGCTCAATAGATTTCATTTTTAGGGTTTCATATTCACCCACCTTGTAGAGCACGGGCAAGTACAGCTCATTATATAGCTTTGAACTGAACTATCTAATCACTCGCTCAGTCGCTCTTGAAAGACAATACACAAGGCGAAATAATATACTTTGCTTTTTGAATTAATATTGTATATTAACATGTTCATACCCTTGTATTCAAGCACCTTGTACAGCACAAGAAAGTACTGCTTAATAGCTTGCACCTGAATGGTCACTCTAACTCAAAGAACTCAATTGCTCTTGGAAGACAATACACCAAGCGAAATATTATATTTCACTTTGTGTATTACTGTTGTGTATTAACACATTCAAACCCTTTGTATTCAATCATCTTGTACAGCACAGGAAAGTATTGCTTGACAGCTTTCACCTGAATGCTCACTCTAAATACAAGACTAACTCAATCCGGCGCTCTTGAAAGACAATACACGAGGTGAAATTTGATTCTGCACCTGACTGAAATGGTTTATTAAACGATTGCACAATTGGTACGAAAATATTTCTACCAATCCCGAAAATCACTTTGTTTATTTTATCTGCAGTCCATAGGTACGAAGTCATTCTTAAATTAGTTTCGATAAAAGTAAGGTTATATGTTACCTTAAAATCCTTTTCACAGTCGGTTCTGAGAGGATTGAAATGCTCAGTCAGTTAGAGAGCGATGTATACCAAACGAAATATTAGCGGCAAGCTGTTGAAGTGTCTAAAATATATTCTGCACCTAAAATAAATTCCATAATCTGTTTAAAATGCCAAATCATGAAGAATAGAAGTGGGAGGAAACTTGATAAGAAAAAAAAAATGACAAAAAAAAGGGAATCGCATTTCCTCTATTGAGCACAAAAATACAACAATCACTTTGCTTGACCGATATCCGGCGATAACATATTGGTGTGTGTTTTTTTGTGACTAGGAACGCGGAGTTTAGGTTAAAATTAGCTGCTGACGCCCGTTGAGTTTCAAGTTTCCTACCACGCGAAGTTATTGTACATCCTGTCTTTTCACTTCAGTGTTTTGTGTTTTTGGCCCACTTTACTGAAATGTGACGAGAATTGTGATTGCTGTGCATTTTCCGCAGGAAAACTATTAAACTAAAGAGCTTGACATGCCACTTTTTAAGATATTTGAACTGCAGCATCTGAAAGTTTCTGCCTACACACGAAATTAAAGTCTATAGTTCAGATTCAATTTCATTCGTTTTTTTTTATAATTTTTTTTTTTTTTGCGGTAAGGTATTTTTACCGAAGACCGAACGTAAATTATAGTATTTAGATCGATAATTTTTAGAATACTCACTACTGCCTTGTTGACGGCTAAAAATACACCAATATCTTTACCTAGGGGGCAAAACAATCAGGTGAATTAATGGACACAAGTCAAGCTCTCTATCTGGTTTAAAGATGTGACAATTTGCACGGATATTGAATTTGCGATGGCAGCAAAGAACTGATTTAATGCAACTTAATGTTGCAGTTTTCGAGTAGTGTAGCTCTTACAACTAAGTCTATGAAGAAGTCCTATAAAGACACAGCATGCACAAGCTCAAATATGTACAGATATACCTTTGGAAATAAAATATAGAGCAGATTCTGTAGGGGAAAACAGGAATCTTAGTCCAAACAGCTTTGCTAAAATTTGAATTCAGAAAAAAAACAAATGAAATAGGTAAACTCAAAACACCACACACAGGATAATGTCTAATGTCCAACTTGGCTATAAATTGAAACACAATCGCACTTTTAATTTTTCCATGGAATTGAGTGAAAATTTACTCGCACGCTTCGAAGAGACTTTACAGACGTTAAACAACTAAAACGTATGTAAAAACTAAAAACGCGATTGCGTGCATTCTATAGCACAGCCAAAGACCTCATAGTTCAACACTAAAATCTTTTGAGTAATGTCTTAAATTTTCGAATTATACTTTTACAAGTTTTTGTCATAACTCATACGTATCCTAGGCAAAGACCCTATCTATCTTCACGCCGCCATTTTGAAAGCGAGCGGACATGTTCTGGGGGGAAGCACGACAAGCTTATCTTTCAGGGCCACTCCACTTTCAAAATGGCGGCAGATGACAAACCTTCAGGAAGATGAGATCACCACAATACTAAGCAAGCACACTAAGGCTCGGTTGAACGTTACAATAAACTTCTTTCCTCACCAGCTGGATCCTCCAAGCCGCAATTGTCCTCAATAACCTTAATTACTTTGCTACAGAATGCCATCATCATTGAAAACATCATTGCAGAAGGGCTCAATGGAGAAACTACAGGCTCAGTTTCTCACGGGCGTAGTTGTGGTTTAATTTTAATTCTTCGAATTAATATTGGAGCTAAAATCAGTCAACGTGCTATCCGGCAAACAGTGAAAGTTTTCATATTCTTATGGGAGCCTTTATATAGATCGATATAGAGCACAAATTGCCGTTTTTTTAACAATTATGCCTGCTTCGAACAAGTTTATCGACAAAAAGGTTTTCTATGGTGCATGATCTCATATTTTTATGCAGTGTAACCAGCTCAATAAAGATCATGCCGTGATATTGTGCGAGCAACCTTAGGCGAAAACTCAAATTAGGTGGAGATTTAAATGCCACGCTCGATACAAACTATTCATGTGGTACCCGAAAAAGAGAAAGAGATTCCACAAAGACTGATTGAAGATATGTTTACATCACGACTAGTTAAGAGGGTTTTACTTCTGACAAGAGGGTCATCCTTATTTGAAAAGGAAATCCTTTCAAAACTTTTGAACAGTGGAAAGATAAGAACTGAGTTGGCGCAAGAGTGTCTGGAACAAGTTTGACTTTTCTTGCAGGTCCTTGAACTGGTAGGAACAAGTAAATAGAACCCAATTTTCCGTTTGGATTTTCCGGTTGGGGATTTTGGACTACCTCTCAAGAAGTTCCGTTTATTTTGGAAATGTTCCGGTCGGGCAAACCAAAATAGCCTTACCATTAACAGCGCAACCGAAATTTCCGGATTTTTTTCAGTTTATTTAACAATTATTCGCCGAAGGCGAAGTGAATATTGTGGAATAATCCCCGAGACGAAGTCGAGGGGATTATCCCACAGGAATAATCCACAGGAATAATCCACAGGAATAATAATTATAATAATAAGAATAATAATTATTCAATAATTATTCAATAATTATTCTACAGGAATAATAATTATTCAGGTGATTATCAGAGCAAATGTATTTTCTTTCTTCTTTTCTCCAGAAACATCAAAAACGCGCGGTGGCCATTTTGGAAATTAGTGCTTCAGTATTATAATCACCTCGCGCGGGGTGATTATAGCAAGATATGACGTAATCCGCGACCAATCAGTGCTCGCGCTTCTCTATATTCATCTGAGCAATTATACTAAGAATGGTTAACACTCCATCACGGAGATTTTATCGGGGCAGTGGCTCCTTTTTTACATTCAGCACTGAAAAAGGTTCTGTTTGCTTTCGTCTTGTAAATATTTCTGATAGACACCCTTCATCAGGTTTAAAAAAAAATGAAAAATCTATGATAAGTTAAGCCTTCCTCTGTAATCTTTGTATGAGGTAAGAACGTGAACTTACTTGAGATAGGGAAACCGAACCTGTAACATGATTTTTTGAAGGCTCTTCTAGGATTTGAACATCTACTACTTATGTCCCATTACGGAAACTGCATATGCATTTTTCAAAGTTGTTTTATTTATGTCCTTTTCTTCTTTACTTGTAATTCGTTATTTTTGTAAGTGATTGTTGAAAAACACTTAATTGAAAATGGGTTGGCGTATTTTGACTAATTTTGAGCAATAGGGATCGGAAGTCAGGCGACCCGCTTCCAGTCGTTGAAGTGTTTTAAAATGAATTTTTAACGGGGGACGTTTTTAAACGTGTTCGTAGTAGTAGACTAAAGCAAACCAAGTAAAAGACCTGCATATATCAGTAAAGAAGAGTCAGTAATAATCAAATCTGCACACAATAGCCAAACATAACGCAATTGATAAAACTACTCTAGCCCATTCAGACTACCGCATCAATAAAGTAACTACATACATGTTTAAAAATTATGTACAATTAATTTCTTCAAAAAGAAAACTAAATTTCAAAGTGTCAGAGACAGTGCTCACCGCCACGTCAGGAAAGGGTATTAGAAATGTTAGGCTGCTAAGCAGCCGTTCTTTAAGATCGTCACGCAACACGGGGGAACGTTGCGTGACGACCCCAAGAACGGCTGCGTAGGAGACTATAGAAATGTTAGTGGTCCTACGCGTCTTAGCAGAGCTGATCCAGATTTAAGCTTATTTCCAGTTATTATACCTGAAATCACTAAGTTGACGTTTTCCTAGCTGTAGCACTCATCAGCTTGAATGTGATACCTCTTTTCCTTTTTAACGGACGACCGCTAGTCATAGCAGATACCTTCCCGTTGCTACTAGTGATGGCTTGGATAGAGTTTTCTGAAAAGGGAGATAATCTCGCGAAGTTGGCGAGTGAAATAGATAAAAAGTAAAACCTTGTGGCCATAATTTCCTCATTATTTTGTCGCAGTGAGAGGTTCCATTTGTACTGTGTAATACACTGTTACTCGCCATATACGGAGTAACAATAATGTTAGCGCTAAAATCGGAGTCGGTTTAGCGCATTCTCCTACTGAAGTAATCTTTTTTTAATACCAGACGGAATTCTTTAATTTGTTAGCGATATAACTAGGCTTAGAAGTGCAGGCATTGGCAAGTGGATTTTCTGGCCTACTAAAAATTCAAAATTTAAATTGAACCACAAGGAAATTAGTAAGTTGAAATCAAAGCCTAGCTGTCCAGACGCTAAAATATACCTTCTTCACAGGTTTTCATTTATTACTGATCTCTCTACTTGACATTAAATGAATGTAGTCAATATCTTTCAAACACAGCCCTTACCTTCGTTTTAGACTCCTTCCTTTCGACAATACAGCGGACAAACCACAAATTGTGCCTTATTTGCTGTTATTATTGATCACAATAAAATACAAACTCCTTAGTGGGTAAACTACCGCTTGGTTAGTTCGATGGGTGGCTACGAGAGACAGACAATAGAGCGGGAGGACAGGGGTGGAATAATAAAACTATAACAACATTCTCGAATCTGATTGGCTATTAGCAGCCCTGCCACACTCGTATGATTACAGAACGAATTGGATTCCACTCAGTCCTATTACCATTATTGAAATAAAAAATGTAATACAAAGATTTTTGTGCTCTTACAATATCAAAAATGTAAACAAAAACACCATTACCTGACACAAAAAACAAATTTCTCGATCTGCTTTTTCTGATAAAAATGTTTAAATGCAGTTTTAAAAGATGATAGGGTCACAAACATTCCTCAACGCTCCATGCCTTATTAAAATTCGTTTATAGCCGAGCTCCTTTATGGCCTAAGGCCCGCAAAGCTTAGCACCATACTCATAGAAATTTGAATATATACCTAATCCAATAAAGGTTGCTTTGGGTATTGGGCAATCGCGCATTGAGAAGTTATTGTTTGGCGGTCACTCAAGCAAAGCATTCCATTGTGTTCCGTATGCCCAAATGCTCAGTGCCCAATTGCCAAAGCAACCTTTTTTGAATTAGGTGTATACCTTTTTCAATTAAGGTTGCTTTAGTGATGCATGATGTGTGATTCTTGTTCCATAGACCACAAAGTATCATGTTTGCTAGAAATAAATGTAATGATCGCTTTTCTCGCTAAAAGCATTCCAGGAGAAAACCAAATCACAAAAAATTTACATTTTCTCTTGCCTTAGGACTAATAGGTATAGAGAAAAGCACCCATAAATTTAGGTAGCATAAGGCACTGCGGTCTATAAAGCAACCTTTTTTGAAATAGGTATATATATATGTCCATGCGAGTCAATTTCGATGGTCATGAGGTCAAGCGACCGTGCGTCGGACGTACCTCCCGCCATGCTTCATGTAAAAAGTTTCAAGTGTCTCAATACTCGCGCTTTTATACACTGCTGAAAAATGGTGGACTACCCTCGAGGTTAACAGCTAACCACCTTTTAGAGGCTTCAAAGTAAAAAAGGATGTACGTTCATGGACATTTTACCACATTTATGTCGGAGCAATAACCCTTCTCTGAACCCTGACAAGAACGAATTCGGATCGCCTCTTGATCGAACGTCACCATACGGTCGACCATCTGCAAAGGATCCGGCGTCCTTCTTTTAGACTTTCAAGGACTTTTTCACCTTCAAAGGCAAAGTAAATTATAATAATATAATAATAATTTATTGACTTCTAATGCGCTTTTTTACATTAAATGATCAAAAGCGCAGTACAATACGTAAAGAAATAACTACAGTAGTATAATAATGCCAAATATTACGCTCTATTAATGAATATTCCTTGAACAAATCGAATAAACACAGAAAAAGGGACAAGAAACCTTCACAAACACTGTACGTTTTTGGTGTCGATAATTTGAATGATTCTTTTGGGTCAACTGGGATACCTGGGCCGTTTGAGTCACTTGGTCCTCTTGGGCCAGTTGGGTCACTTGGGCCAGTTGGGACACTTGGGCCAGTTGGGACACTTGGGCCAGTTGGGTCACTTGGGCCAGTTGGGACACTTGGGCCAGTTGGGTCAGTTGGGCCACTTGGGACACTTTTGCCAGTTGGATCAGTTGGGCCAGTTGGGCCTTTTGGGACACTTGGTTATCTTGAAAAGGCCTGGAAATGAATATTTTTTTGATCAGCCTAGGCCTGAAGCCTGGGCTCAGTTTAGCTCCCACGGTCATATTGTACAGCGGTAACATCCGCTTTCCCCCCATTAACAAGGACCTGAGAACGATAGTCAGTTAGTGATGACTTCCGGTTTCACGAGACTGCAGGCGGCGCCGCTGACCGTAGCTTGTGCTGCGTGTTCCAAGACGGAACCTTTTATAGCGTGACGTTTTCTGTAGCAGTATAGCAGTGCACGATGAAAGAACTCACGGTATTCATACTTTTATTAATGCTTTTTAACCTTAGGATAAGTTGTAACACCATCCAAGCGCCAATATCGGAGTCCAGCCGTACATTTATCGGGTTTCTTTTGGGCAGTCATTGGGAAGAATCATTTGGGAAGAATCGAACGGCAATAATTTTTGTGAACATTAATATATGAAATTCATATATTTGAACGGCGGATAAAGATAGAATTATATGTAGATCATCGCAGTGAAGATGTTTCAACCTAAGCGGTTGAAAAGAAGAAACCTGAAAAAATTCAGGCTTGAACGGGAATCGAACCCATGACCTCTGCGAT
>Ga0126336_10000451_pt1 | contig 16595 bp, 6 predicted proteins | sample SidCmetagenome_FD_92530 | JGI IMG/M metagenome (GOLD analysis project Ga0126336, IMG submission 92530) | Coral microbial communities from El Islote,Puerto Morelos, Mexico - Siderastrea C C metagenome | ecosystem: Host-associated > Invertebrates > Cnidaria > Coral | place: El Islote,Puerto... | reverse complement strand
CCCGGCCCCCCCCCAGTTGGGGTCCTTTTGGGGTTTTATTTTTATTTTTCCCAGGGCGCCCCCCCTCGTTTTCATTGGGGGGCTCCCCCCCCCCCCCCCCCCCCCCCGGGCGGCAAGTGTCTGAACAGAAATGTTTTGTCTTGTTCAACTACATTCAAGACCCGTGTAAGGCGTTGGGAAGAGTCCAAATGCTTTTAAGACTGATCCAAAATACAAGGTAGTACTATTAACCAGTTAAAACGAACGTTCGATTTGCACATTCCCATTCAGATATTCGAGGCTTGAACAACCAATCAGATTTTACGATAAACTAGACTGTCTTTAAATCAAATCGCTGTTTTTGATTTTGCAAAATACATTTGCAAGTGGAAGTACCTTCAGTTGCCAAAAAAGCGGTACGCAGAACGTAGAAATCACTGTAAATTAGTGAGCTTAACTGTGTTATGTTAACAAAGCGATATGCCAAGCTGACAAGTGGGGCTTAAAAAGAAAAAAAAAACCTGTGTTCGTAGTGTGTGTTAAAATTACCCCACTATGCATATATGCTATGCTTTGCTCTTCTTTAATATTTGGAGTAGTGAACAATAACCAACTAGAAAGAGAAAGCTCCAGTACGCCAATCAGCGGTTCACTGCGGCTCAAATTTAACGAATTTGATTATAAATAAGTAACAACAGTACATGTATAAGTGAATAACAACTTTGCAACTACAAAATATTTTTAAAGGGAATGTTGATGTTTAAGCTACTCTGATTTTTAAGATGTACATGAAATAATTTGGTCCTAAGTTTTCGTTTGCATGGCCGTTACGAGGAAGAATGGCCTGTCCGGTCCCCTGTCGCTGACACCTTCGCCCTCCTCCCCAAAAGTAGCGACCTAGGCCGATACCGATGCCGCGATATTCATGTGCGGTTGGAAAGTAATCGATACACTTACTAGCAGTATCGGTTTTTCCTATTCCGACTTGGATCAGCCCAAGCATGAAAAATTTTCAGTTTTTTTGGTTTGACGTAACCTTTGTTGTTTCTTTTTTTGTTTTTGCTTCACCTCTAAGGCTGAATTGCTAGCTTTTGAACATTTTGACTACAAAGCTATGTCTCAAGTCGAGTTGGCACCCTTAACTTTTTTGAGCCTGGACTCTATTATACCAACCTTGGATGATGAAGACAGTGTCTATCCCGTATCGATATCGTGACAAATTCTCAATATTGTAAACATATAGTATCGCATTAGGAAAGTGTATCGGCTCACCCTGCCAAGTAGCCCTTGCTCTTGCTCTCTGCATCGACCAAACCACGCCCTACGTTCTTTATACAACACGCGTGACGAGAGTATCGAAATATTGTGATTTGCAAAAATCCCGATTCCTGATCATGAAACTGTTGCTTAAAACGGTATCGATTGGTCACTAATGCCTTCACTAACCGGTAAGTGAGTTGTGTATGCAATAAAACTTGGACTCAACTTGAAAGGAAGAGAGTGTTTAATTTGACTTAACTCAACTGGCATTTAATGCACATACTTGGTACAATAAACACAATACTACTGATTGTTTGAAGTGCTTTTAAGAGATCCAGGCGTGCGTTTCTCGAAAGCCCCGTAGCTTTTTGGGTCGATTTTGGGCAAGATGATTCACACTGTATCTTGTAAACAAAGACTTTCGTAAAATTGGAACTTTGCTATAAGTTAAACATATTTTAACCTGACGACCTGCTCAATAACAGTTTTGTAGAATGAGTGGTTCATATTTTACAAATAGCTTTTCGGGCCCGAAGAGTTATCGGCCTTTCGAAAAACGCGCCCCTGGGGGCTTGATTCACAAACCCCTCGTCGGTTAAGTAGAGTCCCAGGTCTTTTTCGATACAAAGGACAAGTGCTGTTTTTGGAGCAGATAAGAAAAATAATCACCCTCTGCCATTTTTCAGGGAAATACGTATTTATAATACTTATACTTAATACATATTAGTTTTTCTGTTCAAAAATGATGAAATAAAAATCGATATGTTTTGGCATTTCTTTTCCGCTTAAAATACTTAAATTTAAAAGTAACTTACAAATAGAAGTATTCTACTTAATATTAGCCTGTCAATGGGCTCTGAAGTGGTGAGCAGATCGACAAGAAACTCAGCGAGTGCGGTGAGCAAGCAAGACTCGGGGACTTGAGGAGTATGGGCGAAGGAGCCGGCCCTTCATTGCCCACTAGAGGATCCCGTTCACAGGCTAAAACATGTAATTTAATTACTGTAAGTACTTTATCACGTTACTTTTATAAAAAAGGTCCAATATTAACTTGAGTTTATGTCCTGAAAGTAAGGTACAAAAGTCAACTTAGAACTCTTGCCCCTTTCAATCGGTAAAAAATAAAACTTTCAATAAAACCCTCAAAAATACAACTGATTTTAAATTAACGTGTTCCTTGATAACTCATATTATCCCATTTCTGGTGAGCTTCTTTGAAAAAAAAATGTCGATGTTTTTTTCTGAAAGACAAACGCTGGTCATGTAATAACATAACACTAGAGAGCGCTAGGAAATCCAACACTGATAGGAGAGTTGAAAAAACGCGCAGCGAATTTTTGAACGAAATTCGAAGTGTTGGATATCGAACTAAACATACAAAGAGAAATTAGGTATCTTCCCCACCAATGTTCTATTCTCTACATTAGTACGCGCGTTTCCACGTTTCCCCCTTGACTTCAAGTTCCTCTTTCAACTGTAGAAATTTTTAGTTACTAGCATGACTCAGTCACATTTAATGTATTTCAACTAACGAGAGGGACTTCCAAACCAATATCTTTAAGTTTGTGATCCTTAATACTCCTCAATCATTCTGTTGTCTTTTCGTCTGCGTTTTGTATATGAGATTTAATAAGTCGATTCAGTTGCACCTCGTCGACTATTTTGCTAATAGAAAAACCGGACTTGAAGTCCACACGTAGGTGTAAAATATTCTGAACGTCTTTTGAGGTAAGTTCTGAATTCATACTGTCGACGATGAAGTATAACAAGTACATGTAAGAGTGAATAAAGCAAGGCAAATTTCAAAAGCCTAGCCTACATTCACGTTTAAAGCAAATTTACATGACAAGGGAGTAAATTACTCGTGATAGATCTATTTTTTTGTGCTCCACTTATTCACATCCTTGAGGTTCTGATGTCTTGCATCTCTTAAAGAGGAAACACTTTTCAAGTGTAAACTTTATTTCTGTGGAAAAGAAAACAAGCATTGTTATCTATTATTGTCAATATGAAACGACTTTCATAACAAATAGTAATCCCTGTGGCCTATCCGCACAATAACCAATCTGAACGTGAAGTTAACACCTATTTTAGTGTCGTGACTTTTTCTTTAACAAATCACAACGCGCAGTAAAAGGTTAATCGAAAGTAAAGCAAATGCGAATCAGATTACTTATTGACATACTCAATATATACCTAATTCAATAAAGGTCGCTTTGGGCATTGGGCAATTGCACATTGGGAAGCTATTGTTTGGCGGTCATTCAAGCAAAGCATTGCATTGTGTTCCATAAGCCCAATGCCCAATTGCCAATGACCAATTGCCGAAGCAACCTTTATTGAATTAGGTATATAATTGCCCTGTAGCGCAGGCCAAAACATTTCTAACTGGTTGACACCGGTTCCACTGGTACGAGAAGTTTCCTGCAAAAACCATACAGCTGATATTTACACTTCCGTCGATTATTTCGTTTGCGGGAGAAAAGAGCTTTTTTTAGGGCAATGGTTGGTGTTTCAGTAGTTTACTTCATATCGGACCTGACTGGCAGCCAGACAATTAACTCCTCCCACAAGATATTGCAAACTCGTAGTCGAAACGTAGCGGAAGAAACAGCTATTTTTCTTTCACACTCAGGATGACACCTCAGAAGAATTATATGCCTCTAGTGCGAAAAATGGCTGTTAGCTTTGGTGGTATACAGCCGGAAGTCAATGTGAATTTGACGGATGCTGGAAGAATACGAAGGTAAATGATTGGTTGTCCTGTAATCTCAAGGAGGACGAAATTGTGTGGAACACAAGTCCTAAGCTGGATTTGCGGAGTCGGGAACACATAAGGCACTGGAACTCCGATGTTGGACGCAGCTATGCGGCGTCCAAGTTATATTTAACAATTACTCCTCGAGCACGCGTTGAATATTTAGTAAATAAAACCCTTCCGGCAGCTGGTGTATCGGTGGATAATGCCCGAGGCTGAAAGATCGTCCGAAAATGAACAGTTGGCTGAGAAGCGAGGCTTCGAGGGCAAGTGTGATATTTCTACAACGCGCACGCTTTATTGTGGTAAAGAGAAAACATTCATTGAGGGTCACAGTACAATTTGCAGGTAAACAAATCCAGTTTGGTTAGTTTACTCGATTTGTTTCACTGTGATCAGATCTCCAAAAGTGACTTCTTTTCTTGTTTTTCTCTCGTCAATAAAATCGGACAATACCTGCCTTCCGACTTTGTATCACGTGATGTGTTTCGTCCAATGAGCGCGCGCGAAAATTAAGCGATCGGTAGTAAGAGGCGATAAATAACCAACGAGGCGCTGTTGTAATCACGTCATATCCAACTACCGCGAGTTGAATAATTGTTTCATTTAATTCTAAGCTTCGGTAATCGTTGTTGAATTTTCTGGCAAGACAGCGAATTTCCTTATAAGGCAAAAAGGAAGGTTATTCGCTGATAACCTGTGTGCGGTGAACCAATCAGAAAGCTAGAAATTACTACGTCACAACTTACCCATCATTCCCCTCGTCATCAACAAGTGGTTTTTTTTCATCGTTGTCACCAGCCTAAAAAGAGATAAAAACAGCGTTGATATTATAGCGTACCATCAACCCTTTTTCTGCCGAAAGTGGCCAAGCACGAGTTATGATGAAAAAAATGAACTGCTCAACATCAGCAACTCAGAACGTTCTACAAAATAAAAGTAAGCTTCTTGCATCTCACCCCAAATCCCAATAAAACAACACTCATTATAAAGCAAGTAAACAAGGGAAATTCATCCGAACCTGTATACACATCTCCAAGCGTTTTTTCTTCGAAACAGGAACAAGGAACAAGACAACTGCCACAACAATGCACAGAGCACCCAGGCCAATCAGAAGATACTCAACCACATGTGTCAATGTGATGGGGCGGTATACTTTTTGTCTGAATTCCGCTGCTTTCTCATCACTGATTAGCGCACTCTGTCGGAATAACATAGTGTTAACCTAATAATATGGGAAGTACAAGTTCAATTGCCAAACGGTCGGTTTTTATGTCCTAATAGCTTGCGGCAAGGATAGAAAGTACCAAAGGCAAAAATGCTTGGGTCACGGGGGCAAGGAACTGCCACATAGGGGAGTGGGGAGTACTCGTCATACAATTTAGGAATTAAATTTCGTGGTTTGGTACAACCAGGGGCGTTAAATTTTAAACTGACCACTGCTACATTACCCTGGTTCCTAAAGGCTGGTTCACACTTGTGACATAAGCATAAGCATAAACATAAGCATAAGCATAAGAATGTTCACACTTGTGACATACACATAAGAAACGCGACATGCGCAAGCGCATTGGGCCTCAGATGTCACAAGTGTGAACCAGCCTTACGAGTAGAAACCTCAAAATTTTAACAGGAAAAGCAACTATTTGTCTTGTCAAATTTGGTACCTTGTTTTAGTGACAATTAATGGGTGTACGGGGTCCTTTCTAAGCTTCGGACTACCATTTCCATCACTTTTACATGGGGCCTACCTGTGAGACTCAACTCCTATTCTATTTACACTATGTAATCAATTTCAGACCAAAGTAATCTCAAAACCTCATACCTTTGGGGGAGGGGGTACAAAAGTACATTGCTTATAAGGGAGAGTCCCCTTGGGGGGAAGGGGGTTGTCAGGATGTTCTTGCTGCATTTTGTTTCAAATCTAAAGACACCAAGTGGGATACGTCAGGTGAACCCTCGAAGGAGAAACATACAATTAATTTGTAACAATTCACTCAAGTTGCACAGAAATATGATCATCTCATCATTTTTTTAACGCACAACAACACGTGTATCTGGATCGTGCTGTCTGCAGTGTCAACTTAATGACTTACCTCAGAACCGTACATGACGGGAAGGAAAACTTTTTCAAACTTTCCATTTGTTTCCCTGTGGATGATGACATGATAAATATAAACTAGTTGCTTCGTAGTTTAATGAAGGACAAATAAAAAGGCATTGAAATGGAGGATAAAGTCTTTTTAGTCCCATAACTCCTGAAGTCAAAACATCAGAGCAGTAAAATGAGATCGTGGTTAGGAAAAGCACAAAAAAGGAAACAAAGAAGGAAACAAAACAAACAGACAAGCAAAACAACCCCCAGAAACTTCTGACCTGGACTAATGTTTTTATATATCTGCTAGTCAAATCATATTCCATATTACGTCTCTTAATCATTGTGTAACATTTTCTATGGGAAATGTTAAAACTTATGTTAAAAGTTTTAACATGTAACACAAGGTACCCAGAATTTAATAAACAGTTGTTCAGGACTAAAACGGGAAATTTCGAAAATTATGACGCCACACTCCACCAGTCTATGCCAAGTGGTTCCACTTCAACGCCCGTGGATGAAACCCGAAAGTGAGCCCATTCAAATGAAATTTGATGAGTAGTGCTGTCCTTTGGTACTGTTTATTACCCTGTACAAGGTGGTTCTAACTTTTGAGCCTGTGGATGAAATCCTAAAGTGTGTCCTCTGGTACTGTTTATTACGCTGTACAAGGTGGTTCTAGCTATTGAGCCTGTCAATGTGGATGACATACTTAAGTGTGACCATTCCAGTTTAATCTATTGATCACTACTTTCTTGTGGTACGATTTATTATGCTGCACAAAGTGGTTCTCTCTCTTGAGACTGTGGATGAAACCCAAATTGGAGCATTCAAATGAAAGCAATTATGAAAGCATTATTTGTCTTTCTATTTCTGTAATTTGTTCTTGTTGTTGTTGTTCCGTTTTGACCTTGAGCACTTCTCGAAGTGTGAAGATTATACAGAGAGTTCCCTGTTACTTACGGTAACGTATCCACCGGTTCCAAAGCCACATTGATCTGAACTCTTTTGGCAGCACGCATGACAATTCCTGTTATCTGGTTGAGCGAAAGAAGTACCCGTTTTAGTAAGACCGCTCCTTGCTGAAACGTAATTGCAGCCTTAACAATAAATAAATAAATAAATAAATAAAATAATTGGGTGAACAAATTCCTAAGATCATACACTATATACGAAAAGAAAAGAAAAGAAAACAACAACAAAACATCAACAACAAACAAGAACAGAAAAAATCTTCAAATATTCAAAATCAATTTTCGATCCGGAAGAAATGTTGAAAAACAAGGCCTTGTTTTCAGTTACTTCAAAAAACCTTTGGGCAGTCTCCTTTTACAGCACGGTATGCACAAGAGATTTGCAAAGACGATTCCCCATGCGATTTTAAATGTAATCGTTTCCAGCGCAACGGAAACTGGAGTCTAGATAAACGTCTCGAGTTTCAGATATTACACGTAACTATGAATTCTCCTCAGGTAAGAATCCCGGGTTTCAATTTAAATCTAGCTTTCGACGCTAAAAAAAACTCTGAAACAGATGATAAATGATTATGATTGTAGCAATAAAGCACTCGAGTTCCCCATGCTAAAGTGTAATCTTTTGTGAAATCAAGTAATATCCAATCAGAGCAGAAGGATAGCTTTCAGGAAATCAACCCAGGGGCAGAAGAAAACTCGAGTTAGGGTGGAGTAAAGTTTCCTCAGTGTCTAAGGAAAAACACTGTCCACATTATGTAGAGGTCAAGTCCAGAACCACAGATCCTCTGCTCCCCTAAAGGAATCCAGAGTTGGAGAAAAATTCAGTGATGCACTTGTCCTTTAGATAACCACCAGAAAAAAAGTAGTCGTCCAAAATGTTGTCCTCTTGATAACGGCACGCACACTTCTCACATTTCTGTTTTGCTGTGGTTTGGCTTTTCTTTTTCCTTCAACCTCTCCACTGACTGGCAGATTCAAGCTAGCTCTTGTTGAAGCTTAAGATGTTTTTTATACTTGGCACATTTTGTGATTCATAGGCGTGACATTGTTATCATGAGAGTGTCAAGATTTTTCGTAGGGGACCGATAGTATCCGAAGATGTTCGACGATTTCCGAAGACGTCCGAAGATTTCCAAAGACGTTCCGATTTATGGCCTGATGGCCAGTAAACCGATGCTTTGATCATTTAAACGAGTATGACCATGTCTCCGGTGGCTTTCCTTACTAAAATCCGAGATTTTTATTTTATACTTATTTTATACTTTTTTCAAAATGAGTCGGTTAAGGCTGTAAAGGTTCAAAATTTTCCACCAGGCGTGAGAAATGGGAACGCAGGCGTGAGTAGGCGTGAGATCGCAGTTTTCGATCCGCAGGCGTGACACTTGGCAGGTATAGTTTGGTTTTTTTTTTTCATCGATTTGGAATGAAAGTGACCAAGCATTCGATCACGTTGTTGGATTTTGAATTTCTTGAGCTAACGGGAATAAATATAAAATGACGTGACCACAAGATCGGAAACAACTGATTGTAAGAACATCATAATTTCTTTTTTCCGATACGAAGCTTTGTCTTCTAGTGATTTGTAATCAGCAATCAGGGGGAAAACGCTTGTCCAATGGACAAATCAATCAATCAATCAATCAATCAAATTTGTGCACATTGGTAACCACTACCGCGCCTCACGTGTGACAAGTGTAGCAACTGAAACATAACCTGAACAATAAACACAGTCTTGTGATATTTTTCTTACCGGTTCAATATCAACAAAAGTTTCATGGGCACTTTTCATCGGGTGAAGCCCATTTACTGCTTTTACTAACGACTTGTCTCCTTGGTAGAAATGTGGAGGCGAAATAGCTACCGGAGGATCTAAAAAAATTAACAGAGAAAAGATTGATAACAGCATTAACCAATCAACAGTTCACATACATCTGAAGAGGGCCCTCTTGGATGAGAATGACTACCAGACGGCAGGAAATTTGCACATAGAACCTGCAAAAAAGAAATTAAAATAATCGGTCCGCATGCATGCGGACATAGGGTGAGCGAAAAACTTGAATGGATTTCAATAAGATCCGACATAAATTATGAGTACAAAATAGTGTGGTTGCTGAAAACAAGTCGCGTCTCGTGTGACTTGGGCATTTCTTCATGTCTTACGTGATTGGTTACATCATGTGGCCAAAATTGGTTTCACTGAGTTTTTTAAGCGAATGTGTATGGCTTCAAATCACGTCCTAATCTTGAATTTCGAAAATATAATGAATGTCAAATCTTATGGCCCTGAATCGATGTACAGTGTACAGGTATCATGTGAATATTACTAACTTTGGTGATAACTGAGCAACAGTTCAGATTAAACGTACATGTAATGCGCTAATTCAAGAGAGTACTGGCAAAATACAAGCAAAGGAGTAGAACAAGAGCCTTTACGTGTAATTTAGACTACACATACTGTAGGTCAGTGATCTTCTGTGATTCACGTTTTTGTATACAGGTAGTTACAGGGAAACCTCTATTATGTGGCCTTCCTCGGGGCTTTAAGAGGGCCACTAGAAATTAGCATTAGGTTTAATTTGGTGGAAACTTCATGTTTCAGTTAAGTATAATTAAGACATGATGGCGGCGGCGTTAACTATTAAAGGTTTTGTTTACAGTAGTGTAATGACAGTACAATGTATTTCCAGGACTCTGAAAACTGGCTGGGTAAAAGAGGGCGGCCCCTTGATAGGAGGTCGCGTTTATGAATATTATACATGTATAACAACAATAGTAGGTGAAGAAATGAGAGTCTTACAGGAAGAGGCCATATGGATGTTTTCACTTACTTTGTGGCTGACAGAGACTAACATTGAGCAAACCAGTTGGTAAACACTTGGGAGGAACACAGAACCCTTTGTTAGGTGGATACACATCACCACTTAAGTAGAGTTTATCTGGAGCTGTGAAGCGATACAATTTAATGTCCTTGAGGGTCACTGTGGTTTCATAGTTGAAAAAAACAGACCTGTGGAAAATTCAAATACTTAAGGTCGTTTTACCACTTCGGTTTTGAAGAGGCTTTGGCTGCAGTTGACCTTCAAAATTAATTTGTGTCTAGGCCTAAGGCCATGTCCACTTGCATGTGTATTCGATCAATCTCATTTGAAAACAATGATTTTCAAAGAGTTTCAAATGCAAGTGAACACGTTTTTCAAATTTCTCTGTTGACACACATATTTTCATTCGTTTTTCTGTAAGTTAGCAACAATTACACCCAGATATACCAAACTCTGGAGATCTCAAATCTGGAGAATATCTGTTTTTGTCCCCAACCCCCCTCCAAATACAAAACCCAACCCCCAAACCCCCCTTGCAAAAACGGCCTTCCCCCCCCCCCTCCCAAATACAAATGAAGTACAGCAACTGCGGTTTGTATTTATAGTTTCTAAATAATTCTGCTACATATTTCTGTAGATGATTAGTAAGGAAAAAGTATTTGAGTTCTGTATTCAAGTTAGGTCACAGCAGAAGTGAAACTAGGGGACTTAAGTCGTGGTCTTTAATTTGTCGAACGTTTATGCAGACAGACTGTGGCTTATATGGTCACAATGAGGAAAAAAAGATTTTCTTTAGTTTATGTAAACGACTCCTGGAAATTAGATTGGGTGAAAGGCGCACGAAAACATGACCAGGAACCGTAACGTGAATTTCAAAAACCAAAACCATTCAGATTTTGGGAAAATTTTGGCTATAATCTTTAGTTAATCCATAGTAGACAAAAGACCCAAAAAGATACAAGTCGCTTTTATTCAGGAAATTCGGCCAACCATACGGGAGGCCGGGAAATTCGTCCCATATCCAGATAATCCGGGAGAGTTGGCACAGATGGATATCCACACTCCATGGTTCAATTCCAACTCCTCTTTTTATATAGTAAACATACCTACAAATTTCAGGGGAGAAGCCATATAATGTAACATCCTTTGAAACTCCTGGTGCAAACTGAGTGCCACCTGCAAAAAAAAAGAAGATCAAACCTGAAATTATATAACAAAATTAATTTTTTTTAGGGAAAGCTTAGTCTCTTGCAATGTTGGCATTATTTTAAGAGGGTGGTAAGCTGTAACCTGACAACACAATGAATCAATCAGTGGAAACAGCATGACTTCTTTGTTTCTCAGAGATCCTCAAATTGCCCTCTAAAACATAAAATTTTGGTGACTTGGAAATGAAATAAATAAAATTAATATACTTTTTGTACATTTTCATTGTACATACCTGTGCCATTTATCATGTTTGCATATTTATCACTCCACCACGTTAAATGCCTGTATAAACAAGTTAAAACAAACATCCCCGTTCATGTAAAATGTTAAAAATTCAATTAATAAGTTATTAATATACAGTTATTGTAAAGCGCACGTGATGCCAATTTTAAACGCTGTGTTAACAACTAAATGGCAATACAGCTGTGGTGTTAAAATTGTTTTTTATTATAGAATTCTATAGAATTAAAGTACACATCCATTGTTTTCCCTGGCCAACTGGGAATGTGTTAAATTATCTGATAAGCTCGCTCATCTGTATAGCCCCTCAAGTGCTGACCATACTGATCCTCAAAGTTACTGACATGATGATTCCCCCATCGTCCCAATCAACATCAAAAGGACTTTGAAACTGAAATGATATCTAAATCTCTAAGTTTTCTGATTTGAACGTGAGGAAATCTTGAGACAATACACATAGAAGTGTGAGTTTCACAATGTTTGAAAAGAAACAGCATCTGGGCACCACTGACCACATGCCATGTACACTTCACATTTGTCTGTAAAAATAACATTTGAATTTGTTAAATTCATTGTGGGGAATCTATTTCAATTTGAGCCCACAGGGCTTGTGACTAACGTTTCAGCTTAGTAGCCTAGTGGCTAGTGAGAGGTTTGATTTCACTAGCCAAAATAAATTTTCACTAGCCAGACTTTTTTTGCATAATCTCATAATGTGTTCAAATAGCCGAGTTAAGTACTGTAAACATGCCTCTCTGTAGTCTCAAGAGTGAAGAACTGGAATGTTGACTATTCTTTCCAATGGTTAAAGATCCTCACACGAATACAAAGTATTATGTGCCTTCAGGGCAAATTTCCAGACGCGATGTAGTACACGCCTCTCTTTTCCGTTTCGGTCAAATCATGACGAATATCTCAAACATTTGACCTTGTACGGACATGTCGTCGTACGAAGAAATGTTGGGAAGACAAGACTAACATTGTACGAATTTGTAAGGTACGGAGAAACGTCAAAAAGGCAAAACTGGTACAGCACTCAACTCACTGACGTACGGAAATACGTCTACAAGAGAAGACTAGCAAATTATATGCGTATTTAAGTGCGGAGAAACGTTGAGCAGTCAAAACTAATAAGGTTCGAACTTACTAAGGTACAGAGAAACGTTGAGAAGTCATATCAAACACCTTGGTTGCAAATGCACTACCGTAGGGAGAAACGCTGCCAACGTACCAAGATACAGAGACTAATAAAATACGCAACTACTAACTTATGGAGAAACGTTATTAGACAAAACTAATTCCTTAAGAACGCCTAAAAGACAAACTGAACTATTACAGTGGGACAATAAATTACGGAGAAACGTAAATGAGACAACTAAAATCACACTAACATGCGACAAAACAAGTATCATTCAAACATTGTAATTTATTATATCCTTTTTACGGAATAAGTTTTAGTTTCTGCTCACTCAATTTGCTTCTGGAATCCGATCATCAGAAGCAATATTTAGTTTGGTTTCCATCCGGTGCTTTAAGTAGTGCTTTGAAATTTTCACTAGCCAAAATGGCTAGTGAAAGTGCAAAACCTACTAGCCAAAACTGAATTTCTACTGGTCTGTGACTAGTTGGCTACCGTTAGTCTGGAGCCCTGGCCCAGTTTTTCATTTAGACCCTCATTTCAAAATGCCATGCTAACCAAGAACTGTGCTAAATTATAAACCAAGGTGATAGATTGTATGATGAGCTGCAGTGTACAGAATACTACCCCTTTAGGGTCAGGGGATCACTGGGAGCTAAACCTGGAAAGACCCCTTCCATTTATCACATCCCTCAGTAGTTTTAGGACTTTCTCAGGGTTTTACTTGACATTTGAACACAAGGAAAAATGGATGACTGTAAACAGTCTTTCAATTGCATGCATGGCTACACGTAGGTACACTAACACAAATGAACGCTTCTCCATGCACAGCTGCAGTTATATTATTATATCACTCGAATGGCTTAAAACCAAAACCAAAGTCACCGTTTAATTAGTAGTAACCCAACACCTGGCACAAACAACACAGAGATCAAGCCAATGAAAACTCCAAGAGCATACAGTCATGTAACAAGCATCAAACTTGTGCTGGAAAATGTGTACAAACAAGTCATGGTTTTGGTTTTTTTTCTTCTCATTAGTTGAGAAAATAATGAATTCAAAGTTTTTTAACCATTCACTAAGTGTAGTCAGCAAAACCAAACAAAACGCAAATTATTTGCGACATTTAATTGAAAACCACTCTTACGACTTTTCAAAATAATTTATTATTTTGGTCTAATTACTTACTGTTCTCCTCTCCACATGGTAAATTGCTCCAGTTTGCTGATATCCTCTTGTCCAGTATTAACAGCACTGATGCCATAGTATGAGTTATTATACTAAAAATAACAAATTATTAAATGATACCATGTAGCATACATGTCGTAGTTTAAAATTAATTTCAAACTAGTTTGATTTGTGTTTTCCTAATTTCAGTTTGATGATAATGACTATAAAACAAACGAAATACAAATCAAACTACTAGTTTGAAATCATTTTGACTTGAAATTCATTTTAACCTACAAATATACACAAGGCATGACATGTACAAGTAGACAAACCTGATCGAATTCAAGAACTGCTGGAACTCTCAAAAATAGTTTAATAGATAATCAAGACTTTGGATGATCTAAAAAAGTGGATATTTAGAAATGTATAAATTTATATATTTAATTGTGTACACCTTAACAGAGGGGTGACTGTGCTACTCATCTTTAATAATTATTACAAAAAATAAAATATGCTGTCAGTGTCAAATTTCTAAAAAGTCAGAGGCACTTTACAGTACACAGGTTATTTAAAATAATAAGAAAGAAAAATAGAAAATTAGAATATTAAGCAATTAAGGTGGCTCCATGCACTGTAATGTTGGGCTCACTTGACAATGGCAAACTTTGGGCTTGCCATTGTCAAGTTCAATTTGACTTGGGGAAATATTTTTAGCAATATTAAAGCATAAGCAGACCCCAGCTTTTGAACAAAATTGCACCCATGAAAAATTTTGCTATTGTATTTTTGCTAAATTTCTGGAATCCGTTTATATTGATGTAATTATATTATACATTATACCCTGACCAAGTTTCAGAAAAATCAGTGGAGCAGAAATGCGGCAGTTCTAAGGTCATCTAAATGCAGCCAAAACATGCAGCCACCTTAACTTGAAAAATACATGTAAACTTACAGCTGTGCATCTAATGTCTGATAGCACCAAAGTTGAAAAGATTGTTAATTCCCCTCGGCCACATACATGTCATTAGATTAAGTTCAGAGGACATTGTCATGGCTACTAATGGAGAAAGCTGTATTCATGGATGGTTTAACAGTGTTGCTTTACACTATACTTGTCTCAACTAATCCTGTTCTATATAGCCAGTGTTAAAAAAAGTGCGTACAATGAAGGATAATTTTCCACTCGGTGAGTGCAAGGATGTACTAAGATGGGCCAGGGATATAGGTCATGTGGCCAGCAAGGCAGGCAGTTCTTATGTTGTGTCTGCCATTTCACAGGTTGGCTTAGCATGCCTACCAGTAGCGTGTGAGAAGGCCACTAAAGGAAATTGTGTGATGATTGCACTTGATGTTCTTCACTGTTAGTGATTTGAAATACAACAAACCTACCTGCAGGGGCCACAGAGAAAAATCCACGCAGTTGAGATCGATGGATACTTAAGTTTTGGCTTTACAGTACAATTGCCCATTTGGTAGCGTTCACAAAGATTAATTTAAAAAAAAAGTCTAAATAAAAAGATGAATTGGAAACTAAGATAAAATTGCAACAATGTGTGGTTCCAGAAAATATCCATACCCCACCCATGGAAGGGATTTTTCATATGACCTCCCTCCCCTCTGGATTTCCTAAAAATGGCCCACAAACTATACCCCTCCCCCCCCCACCAGAAATTCCATCCCCTGGAAATATTTCTATTTCTTGTTTAAAGCAAAAAATTAGCTAAACTATAGTTTAAGAATCCAAATTTCGATGGCTACTTGCGTTTTCTGGTAAATTCGCATAATTTTTATATGAGCAGAAGTTACGTCGCATGTCAAATACTATTGTGCAAGCATATCGTCATAAATTTTATTTACGACCAATTCTGCTTCATTATCTTGACGAAACAGCAACACTCCAATTTATAATTCGAGTAGTTGAGTAAGAATCGCTAAGTTATGCTGCCAAGGTAAAAATGAGTACTGTAATCAAAACAACATTTTGTGTCAGATTTCGCTCACACCACAGTATTGTCACTGTATGCACTCTTCTTGACGACCAAATTTGCTTGTGGTTGCAGACACTTGACAGCAAATTTCAGGAGACCTGGCAAAGCTAGAAAACTTTTGCACAACTAGATTTATCTAACGTAAAGTTTAGCCGAAAACAACGTTGCAAACAGCATGCATTTGAAAACATTTCAGCACACGCGCAGGAATGTTCTGTAAAAAAACTTATCTGAACAATGGTTCATGTTACGCGCTCCCATCAAACACTTCGCTATTAATATTTGGGATGCCTTTTACTTTATTTTATACTTGCTTTATGCAATTGTAATGATGACTGTGATTTTCCACTGCTGCCGAAAAAATTTTGCCTGTTTCTTTCATGCCGAAATATTAATGTTTGAGTCAAAACCCGTGAAACGGCATGTGTTTATTTTTGATTTATATAATGCACCTGAGTCGTAAATTTCTTACAGATAATATTTGTCTGCCGAACTATAATTATTACTGTGTTTTTACGTAGTTTTTGATCAAGAATTACTCTTAGCGGGATCAAGAACTGTTTTGTGTCAATTCTGAATTATTACTGTGCTCAATGTTGACGCAATAATTCAGTTCAAACGATAGTTTTCAAGCCGGTGAACAACAACGAAGAAATGCGTCGTAAATGTCTGCGCTGCTACTAGCAGAGACGGATACAGTTCGAATTCAAATGACAAACGTATCTGCTTAAATATGTGTGACAGAGATTCTTGGTGTAATTTACGGGATTTACTTGTCTTCCACAGCATGAGCTGTTCACTAATCAGCCGCTGTTTGGTAAAATGACCGGACTCTTGCAGCACCAGAAATAGAGCCTGACCACCTTGAAAATATTACTTTTGTGCAGTTAACAAGATCAATGTTTGCGTCCGCGGATCGGTAAGCAAAATGCAAACAAAGAAAATTTAACATATAGGAATAATGG